>ENA-OOZN01000139-OOZN01000139.1-human-gut-metagenome-genome-assembly--contig:-NODE-139-length-83403-cov-19.679272_pt1 | contig 83403 bp, 78 predicted proteins | sample MGYA00241187_ERZ501397 | MGnify/ENA primary metagenome ERZ501397 (study PRJEB25962, sample SAMEA2042921) | human gut metagenome | biome: human gut; feature: human-associated habitat; material: faeces... | reverse complement strand
CATGTAAATACAGGCATTAGCAGTTTTCACAATACGGGGTTTGCTGAATGCTTACATTGATTTTTGGTCAAATAAAATAGAAAGGAATAAAGAACGTGACAAAAAGGAACAATGCCAGCTTGCTACTATGGGCTGGCATTGTATTACGGTTTGGGAGTGTCAACTAAAACCTAAAGTTCGCGAACAAACGCTTGAGTCATTAGCTTATACTTTGAATCATATTTTTCTTGAAGATAGAAAATTAAGAACCTACGAACAACCAAATACAACAGATTCACTTATGGCAGCAGAACCTGAAGCTGTTTATGAAAGGAAAAGCCAAGAATAAGAGCCGCAATTTATTACATCCAAAGGCGCTATATCAATGACTATTCCAGATTTTCCGTTAGTCTTATTCCTGCTTTTTCTATCAAATTTTGATATTGTTCCTTCACCGCCCGATACATGGAATAATGTGCAAAGGATTCTTCCTTATATTTCAGACTACTAACAGAGGCGGCAACAGCCCACGTCAAAATAATGGCTACAATAGCCACAACATATCGAAGTTTTATATGATGTCCCCGTATAAACATCCCATTGATATTGGGTGGGATAAGGGTTATTGGATGTTTCAGTTCATTAATTTTTGCAAGTATTTCATCCTGCCGTTTTAATATGTTTTCTGTATTGGCCTCAATAGTCATGCGATTGAGATTGTAATCACAAATGTGGGTATATATGTATTCAAGTAACCTTGATTTTTGCTTGAATATGTCAACAATTTTGGGGAACCATAGTGAAAATGGCAATGTATCAGGTTGTTGTTTCCAAACATGTTTCTTCACTACTGACAGTGCATCGTTCCAGCAAGTACAGAAGCTTTTGGCAACTCCATTATAAATGGTCTTTTCATCCAAATCCACCTTTATCTGTTGCTCCGGTTGGTTTGGAGTTACATTCTGCCTATTAACGCATTCCTTCAATTCATTGATACTTTGACGCAAATTTGCGAGATTTGCTGCTACTACATCTTCTTTCATTATCTTCTACGTTTTGAGGGTTTATAAAAAGGTTCGTTTCTTTGTTTTTCCTTATCTTTATCATCCCGCCATCCTTGTTCGTTGCTGGTTCCTCCACCAGCACTAGGAACAAATGCTTGATGAGGTTGCACTATAAGTTCTTTTGCCACATTACCCAATGTTGCGCAAAGACGGTTAAAACTTAGATCTGAATCAAGTTTAGAACCGGCAATGCTAAATTCATCCATACAAAAGGATATACCACGAATATTATCAGAGTTTTCTGCACAATTAAAACGTACATCTATTCCCTTTTCTTTGAGCATATGGAAAAAGTCATGCCATGAGCGAGATACTGCCAACGCATCAAGAGTTGAGGAACGAAGATTATACTTACGTAATTGATGAGGACGCAAACGGCTTTTATTTCTGGCTTTGCTGTTTTTAGGAGCAAAGTAAAGTTTATACTCTTTGGTTAAAGCTCGACAGACTTTTGCATTTCGTATCCGTTCGTTGCTATCAGAAATGAGATTACCGTCATTATCTATTCGATTGAATACGATATGGCAATGTGGATGTTCCGTATCATGATGCCTGGCTATGATATATTGGGTATTGCGAATCCCCATTTGTTCCATCCATTTCTTGGCAATCTCCACCATAAGCGCATTTCCTTTTTCGTCGTTGGGAAAATGGATGGTATCTTGTGGAGAGAAAGCAAGTGATACGTGTTTCACCGGACTTTTTACTTTCGGGCGCATAGAGGCTTGTATCTGAAAAGAATCTGCTATGGTTTTATTGTTGATAGCACAAACACCTTCATGTGCCAAAAGGGTGGCACTCTTTTTCTTGTTCTTTTGGTCATTGGCATAATTTACTATTCCTCCAAAATCGGCTCTTGTTTTAATCTTCGCTATCATGATTGTTATTTTTTACTTGGGTGATAATTCTGCTGACTTCTGATATAATAGAAAAGCATTGTTGTTTCACTGCTTCCAAACCATAGATGTGCATCTGATGGGCGATCTGGTTGACATTATTGGCTATACCGGAAAGGTCACGGATTGCCGACACCATTTCCGGACTGATGCGCTGACCGACTTCACAGTCCATTGCGGCCTGGTGGCAAAATTCATTGACAGACAATCCAGCCTGTTGGGCTTTGGATTGTATATAGATGTAGTCATTCTCGGTAAACATTACCCGGAAACATTTTGTGCGTTTCTGGTAACTCGCCAACTTTGGGCGACCACCAAGTTTCTTTTCCTTCATACTCATATAAACTTTGATGTGCATAAATTGATTTTTTGAGAGTGGCAGTTCTATCCGCTTGCCGCATAGGTTTTAGTGACACTAAAACACAAACTTGCCACTCAAAAAATCTTCCTATATTTACCTTGTTCTATTCGGCTTAGTTTGCCATCTTTGATAAAGGCTTCTATCCATTTGTTTGCCGTACTTCCATTTTCACCTAAAGCTGAAACAGTTGCGTCATAATCTTTTTTGGTGAATGTTTCTGGCAACATATTATAAAGGGTATTCCTTCGTGCGTAAATGCCCGTTTCTTGTGAAAGGGATTGTAGACGTTTGGGCTGATTTCCTGACAAGTTTCGATAGATGAACACTGCATGGCAAAGCAAGGTCTCGCAGATACTCATGGCTATGGCATAGTCATATTTATGGCAAATCAATTGTATAGTCTCGTCAGAGGAAGATGATTCGTGAGGCATATTCTCCAAATGCCGGACAGCGGTCAACACCATCATTATACGATAGGCAATCAGCCCCATCCGTCGGACTACACCCTGCATCTTGTTATCTACTTCGTCACAACATTCCTCATTCACCCGACTGAGATATTCTATAAAGTGTTCCTGCAAATCAGAGGGAAGAGAAAAGGAATAATTGCCTTGTCTGACAAATTCTTCATGCAGATGGCAGAATTTATCTCCCAACAGTTTGAACATGGCATTTTTGGATTGGGAAATATCATTTGTGGCAAACACGTTTCTTATACCTCTCTTGAAACGAATGATATAAAAACAGAAACGGCTCATCAGACCGTTTTCCGCATCAGGTATCAATTTCCTTACCTGTTCGGGAGTTCCAGCCAAAGCGACTGACACTCTTGGATTGCTGACTTCGCAATATTCCCTGTCCTTGCGGCGACTTAAACTGACTAACTCATGGTGAAATGCCTTTCGTAATACATCTGAATAATTACCATAGTCCGACTTCAAAGTCTGGCTTAATGTGTCACCTTCCGATTCAAATAGCAGTCCGATTCCGTCATTATCTCCCAGTATCTTCAGGAAAGAACTTGCGCTACTGTTGGCAGGAATGACAAGCATTCGCATAGGCGGTTCAGTTGGCATGGTCATTCCACCATCTTTCTTGCCTTTGATGTAAGTGTTCATTGCTTCCTTGTACTCCTGCTCCAATCGTTTGGAAAGTTCATGCAAATTACGATTGATAGGTGCTACAAGTTCCCGGCACAAAGTCAACGCACCTTTCCCCATACCGGCATCTGCTACTACAAACAGATAAAGGTTCGGATAAACGATGCGTTCATCGTACACTCCACAAATATTGTGAAAGCAGACAGACAAACACACAATCGCCCCAATCAATATTGTATCACGGTCATCCAGCGATATAGAATTGTTGACAACCTCATTTAGAAAAGAAGGAAGATTATCGAATACACACTCAGGAAATGCCGGAAGTTCTTCCTCTGACTTTATCCATTTACCCGTTTTTCCATTTTGGATATTTGGCAAAATGGATAAATGTTCTTTGTTGAATGGAGTCAGCGAGATTCCGGCTTGGTTCGCAAGATGGAAGAAAGAACGAATGGTAATACCTTGTCCTTTGGATTGCAGACAATGTGTATATTGTTTGTCGGTTTCTTCCCTTTGATAGTTAGGGTAAAACCTGCTAATGCGGTGATAATACTCTCGTCCATTTTCTCCCAATCCGTCCACAAGCGCAAAGCCCAATTCTACCCAATCTTTATAATTGGGTGTTATATCAATGGCACGCTGCTCTATTTCCCAGACAATATGTTCCACATCTTCCTCCACCTTATTATATAGTGGAGTGATACTTGGCGTATCTGTTTGCTGTATTTCAGAAGGGACATTCTCCCAATCTTGGGCGAAAAATATTTTCTTCGACATCATCTTTGTATTTAGGGTTAATATATGCTTGTGGATCATGTGGCAAAAAACATGAACGAGCAACGTCACTTCCGGACATATCTACCAACGGCAAGCCTGTTGCTTTGATACAGTTGGTAACAGCCTTAAAGTACCGGGAATGTTCCCAGCCTTTCAAGTCAACGGGTATTATCCATTTTAATCCATTACCGGATGGACTGACAAATAATAGCTCCGTATCGAAATACTCATGGTTGAGTAACTTTTGCTTTAGTTCCATAATATTTTCCACATGATCAAAATCCAGACACATCAATCCGGAGTGCATTATCAGTTCCCTCTCATTCCGCTTACGGAATAGTCCAGAAAAGGTACAATAGTCAAAATGTGTGGCTTTGTACCTTTTGGCTTCAGGAGAAGTAGCCATCAGACGCAAGGCTTCGGTTTGTGGTTGTGCATAATGCCCGGTGATATAGCGGTACACATCCACAATACCTACAGCTCTTATCGGTTCGATGTTCTGGATGGGTTTGCGAAAGAATGAAAAACAATAATCAGTCGTTCCCATCATCTGATAATCTTTTTGGATTCAACAAATCGTCTGGCTTCCTCCATCAATTCATCCTGTGTCTTATGCGATTTGTTCTTCAACCAGTCATCAATTTCTGATTGTAGAAAAGCCAGAGCCTTATTTATTTTATGTACGGGGATTTGTTTGGCTGAAACCCATCCATAAACCGTTTGCTTGGCAGGATGCGATGGTAGGTAAGCACAGAGCTCGTCTATATCCATCCACTTGGGTGAATTACTTGCCTGCTTATTCTGCAGGGCATTTACTTTAGATTGTAGAGCCTCTACGGACTCAATCAGGTAGGACAATGCATTTGGCATCTCCTCCAACGAATTTACTTTATAAGCCATATCTTTCGTATTTTAGAGTTAATGCCGCAAAAGTATATGTATGTTTATGGGTGCTAAATAGGTGCTTGAAAGCCACCAATTACCCCCTCATTCACCACCGATAGATTTAATTTTCATTAACACAAAAGGATAATAAAAGAGGGAGCAAACTCTTTTTATAGTAAAATGCTCTCCATTGAGAGTGTCTATGATGCAAAATACCCCTCAAAAAGCAGGTGCTTAATGAGGGGTAAATTATGATGTGTTTATGATGCGTTTATGATTCTTTGTTATAAGTCATTGATGCTCAATGGTGGAAGTTTCCACCATGACCTACAAAGTCAAAATTTCGATGTGTAATGTATTAGCAGCTTTTTTTCTGTTCGTTTACGCTGGGCATATAAATCTGGGGGGCTAATGTTTGTATGCCACATTAAAGATTTAGCTATCCGGTAAAATTTTTTATAGTGAATCAAGTAAGTGGAAAAACCAAGTAGTTTTCTTTCTACTCAATTATAGGCTATATTGTATATAAATTATTATTATAGATTTATTTATCTATATTCTATTATTATAGATTATTTTACCTATAATCATTGGCGAAATAAAAGAAAATTCATACATTTGCCATCGAATCAATGAACCATAATATGTTTGCAACAATTTCAGCAGATATAGTAGCATCCACTTCCTTGTCTGTGAATGAAACTATAGGATTAAAGCAAAGGATAGAATCATTATTTGGCTTGTTAAAAGTGAGTTATCCTGATTTTGAAGGTCGCCAAATAAAAGGGGACTATATAGAGTGTGTAATGCAAAATGCATCAAACGTATTCCGGATAGCCTTTATAATCAAATCCTGCATCAAATCTTTTTCCACAGCTAAAAATGAAAAGACGAAAAATTTCCATACATACGGAATACGGATGGCCATTGGTATTGGAGATATGAGAATAGTGAATACCGAACAAGGCATTTGGGATGGTGAAGCCATATATCTGTCAGGACGTGCGCTTGAGGAAATGAGTTCCCTTAATAAGGGAACGATGTCTGTTCATACAAGTAAAAAGCAATTATCTGCCCCTTTACAAACTATAGCCCTATTGACCGATGCCATATTAAATGATATGACTGTGCGCCAAAGTGAAGTCGTTTACTATAAACTGCTTGGTTTCAAAGAGGCAGACATTGCCAAAAAACTGGGTATATCCCAAGCCAGTGTAAATAATGCTTCTACAGCTACAAAATGGTATTGTATAGAAGAATCCATAAAATATTTTGAACAGATAAATTTTGAAGGATATGAATAGTTGGTTGTTTTTAAGTCTGATATTGGCACATGTTATAGGTGATTTTTACCTGCAGAATGATAAATACTGTGCACAGAAAGAGGAAAGGAAATTCAAAAGCTGGTTCCTGTATGTGCATTCGCTTATTATCGGCGTGGTATCATGGGTAGTTGTTCCTGTTTATGAATTCAGATTTTATGCCCTTGCCATTGCTTTTTCTCATCTGGTGATAGATGTTATCAAAACATATAGCCCCAAAGGATTATGGAATTTTGTGATTGATCAGGTTGCTCATTTGGCGATATTGATTATAGTGATATTTTCCTTTGACACTACAACAAAGTTGCCAATCCAATCGATGGATTGCAATGGCAGCTACTCTATACCTCTGTTCATATTGGCTTTACTATTGTGCATCAAGCCTGCAAACATCCTGATTAAGTTGGTCTTAAAGAAATATCAAGTTGGAGAGACACAGTCTTGTGAAAATATCAAAAATGCAGGAGCGTTAATTGGAAATTTAGAACGTATTCTTACAATCATATTCGTTATCATTGGACAATATGAAGCAATTGGTTTTATAATAGCGGCAAAATCCATACTTCGATTCAAAGACACGGATACAGCAAAAACAGAATATGTCCTTGCCGGAACGTTTCTGAGTTTTGGAATTGCATTGCTGTGTGGTTTAATGGCAACAAAATAACAGATGGACAGTTTTCAAGAGAAATACAATGCGCTTGTCATTAAATACAATGCTCTGCTTGCCGAAAATGAAAAACTGAAGTCAATACTTTCACAGCATGGTATAGTGTATTCCTCCATTAAATGTGCTGATGAAAGTACAGCATTTTCTTCCATAACATATCCTCAAATCAAACTCTCTCTTGATGAGAAAATTGCATTGTTCCGTAACTTTTTCAAGGGACGAGATGATGTATTTGCACGACGATGGTTCAACAAAGCCACAGAAAAGGGTGGTTACCAACCAGTATGTATCAACGAATGGCGCAGAGGAATATGCGATAAGAAAAAGCATAAATGTGCAGAGTGTCCCAACCGCAATTTTGCCACGTTAACCAATCAAGACATATACCGACATCTGGAAGGTAAAGATGAGAACGGATGCGATGTTATAGGTCTGTACGTTGTTACTTCTGATAATAAATGTTCTTTCCTGTGTGCTGATTTTGATGACAAGAATTGCACTCATGGATATAAGAACGATGTGTTGGCATTTATTCCCATTTGCAGAGAGTGGAGAATCCCATTCAGTATAGAACGCTCACGCTCCGGCAATGGTGCACATGTATGGATTTTCTTTGATCAACCCATACCTGCCTACAAAGCAAGAAAATTAGGCAATATAATTCTTACGGAAGCCATGAAGCGTAACGGACGGATTACATTCGATTCATACGATCGTTTCTTTCCCAATCAGGATAAAGTACCGGAAGGCGGATTCGGCAATCTCATTGCGTTACCATTGCAGGGAAAAGCCAGGAAAGCAGGAAACAGCGTTTTTGTAGATGATCAGTTTCTTCCGTTCCAGGATCAATGGGCATACCTATACAATGTAAGAAAAATAGATGAAAGTACCGTAGATGCATTATTGACACAGCATCAGCAGGAAGATTTTGGAACATTGGCCACATCTTCGGAAAATAAACCGTGGGAAATACCGGTCATACAAGATGTGACCAAGGAAGACTTTAACGGCATACTTATAATACATAAATCAGACAGGATATATATTCCTTTAAAATCCATTTCAGATAAGGTTAGTAATCATTTGAAACATATTGCGGCGTTCAAAAATCCAGAATTTTACAGCAAACAGGCGATGCGTATTTCCATATATAACATTCCTCGTATTATCTGCCGTGCAGATTTTACCGATGAATATCTTGCAATGCCTCGGGGGTGTGAGGATGCCATTATCAACATGCTGTATTCCCTCAAAATTGATTATGAAATAGTTGATAATACAAATCATGGTAAACCTATTGGCGTAACATTCAAAGGAAAAGAACGCGATGAACAATTGGACGCGATCAATGCCCTCATGCCATTTTCCAACGGTGTGTTGTCTGCAACGACAGCCTTTGGAAAGACTGTTACAGCCGCAGCTCTGATTGCCCGAAGAAAGACAAATACACTTATTCTGGTACACTCCAAGGCATTGCTTATGCAATGGCATGAACGTCTGTCTGAATTTCTTGACATAGATTTTACAGAAGAGGAGATTTCCAAGAAGCGAGGCAGGAAGAAGGCTTTTTCTCCGGTCGGGTGTCTTGATTCTACCTCTAACACGTTGCATGGTGTTATTGATATAGCCCTTATGCAGTCGTGTTTTGAAAATGACGAAGTCAAGCCTTTTGTAAAAGGATACGGGATGGTCATTGTAGACGAGTGTCATCACGTATCTTCCATAACATTTGAGAATGTGTTAAAACACGTTACAGCACATTATGTCTATGGACTTACTGCCACTCCAATCCGTAAAGATGGTTTGCAGCCTATTATCTTTATGCAATGCGGTCCGATTCGTTTTTTTGCCGATGCCAAGGCACAGATACAGAAGCAGTCGTTCCAGCGTTATCTTGTGCCGAGATTTACATCTTATAGACCTGTTACCGATGACAAACAATCGTTTACGGCACTATCACAATCCCTCGCTGAATCGGAAATACGGAATAATCTTATAATAGAGGATGTCCTTAATGTTGTGGCTGCAGGCCGAACGCCTATAATACTTACTGCCAGAACTTCTCATGTAGAATTGCTTGCCGAAATGTTGAAGCAGCATGTAGCCAACATCATACAACTCACAGGAGAAGGGACTGCAAAGAACAAGAGAGAAACGCTGCAAAAGTTACAGGATATACCCAAAGATGCCCCTCTTGTAATAGTAGCCACGGGAAAATATGTGGGAGAGGGATTTGACTATCCACGACTTGATACACTGTTTTTGGCACTACCAATCTCATGGAAAGGATTGGTGGCACAATATGCCGGACGTTTGCACCGTGAGAATGAGGGCAAGAAAGATGTTCGTATTTATGACTATATTGATATACACGAACCTGTTTGTGAGAATATGTATCGTAAACGCCTAAAAGGATACTCTGCCATCGGTTATCGTGTACTGTCAAAAGATACTCAGACACTGTTTGATAATACAGATGACTTACAAATATCATCATATGAAGGACAGATTTTCAATGGTAACACATTCCGTTTGGCATTTATGCAAAATTTGAAAAGTTCAAGACAATCTATTGTCATATCCTCTCCAAAACTCTATCGTACAGAACGAAACACATTTGTTAAAATGCTCAGAGAGTTTCATGTAAGTGGTGTTCAAATTGCAATTCTTACATCAGAGGAAAGCAGTCAGACGAATTATCTAAAAAGTTTGGGATTATATGTAAAGATTGTACCTAAACTATCTTTATCCTCGTGTATCATAGATAGGTCCACGGTCTGGTATGGTAGTATCAATATACTTGGCTATGTAACAGAAGAAGATAACATTATTAAAATCACAGATGGTAAACTTGCAAATGAGCTACTTGATGTCATTTACGATAGCCCCAAATAGGGGAATGCAAATAAGTAGAAAATAATCATCGTTTTACTCTCTAATGACAGTATTATAAGTGTAATAATTCTTGCAGAACAGATGTAATTACTGCTAAATAGTAAAACTTTTTAGCGCGATGCAATTTTAGAGCGTTTTGCAACAAAATACCCCTCAAAAAGCCGATGCTTAATGAGGGGCAAATAACGATAAATATGTAATTTACTTAACCTGAGTTGCTGAATTTCAATAGTTGTATTTTAATGACCTATAAATTCAGGTTGTCTATATGCAGCGTATTAGCCGCTTTTTCTTTCTTCTCATTCACGATATGCGTATAAATCTGCGTGGTTCTGACATTTGTATGACCCATTAAATCTTTAATGGTATATATGTCAACACCATTTTCCAGCAATAGTGAAGCGAAGCTGTGGCGGCCGCAATGGAAAGTAACATGTTTCTTGATGTCGGATGCTTCTATCCACACTTTCAGAGGACGTGAAATCCAAGAAGCATCTGTCAATCCTTCAAAAACGAGAGATTCTTCATCGCTTGGGCGTTCACCACATAGCTGAAGGGCTTGTTGGGTGATAGGCTTATAATCGGGTACTTTCGTTTTTTGTTGTACAACTACCGCTTGCCAAGTACCCTTACTTGTTTGCTGAATTTGTTTCCATTTCAAAGTTTGGATATCACCATGCCGTAATCCTGTAAGAATTGAAAACAAGAACGCACGTTTTAAAACCTCATTCTTACAAGGTGTATTAACCAACATTTGTACCTCATTCATAGTAAGGGCAACACGAGGTTTCTCAATGCTTGTTATTCCTTTGACTTTTGCACTGATGTCAACTGTCAGGTATTCATCAACGAACGCTTGTTTTAATCCGGCCTTGAGTATCGAGAAATAGGTAGATGCAGTATTCTGTGAGATCGTTCCTTTTTTATTTCCTCCCATGGGGGCACGTAACAGAAACATCTTAATATCTTCGAGTAGTTTAACGGAGATTTCCTTGAATGGGATTGGTTGTCCTTTAGAATAAATCTTCAACAGTTCGCCCACACGTCTCCAGTTGACTATAATTGAATCGGAACTGTTGGGATGCCTTTTACTGATAATGCTATTGAAGTACTTGATAAAGTCTTGTTCGCTCCGCTCGTTTTGTGCAGCGATTTCGTTCTCTTTATCTGTATATAGAATTGCGCTATCGTATTCATGCTGCCGTAACTTACGCACATTGTCGGCATAGATACAAGCCTCTTGATCTATCGTTGAACGGCATTGGATGATTCCATTCAAATCACGCTTAGGTTTGTAATTGAATGTTCCATCCGGCAAGATTCGTGCAATGGAAGACTTGTCCCAAATTGGTGTGGATATAGTCCGGTTAATTGATTCAACCACACGGCTTGCCCGTTTAGAGCCTCGCTTGTAAACCGGGTATGATTCTATAATCAGATACCACTCATCTTTATAATTTGATTTTCTGAGTTTGACGGTTACTTTAGTGTTTGGTAATGCTTTCTTCATAATGACTTATATAATTTATCAATTTCAGATTTGGGAACATAAACATAATTACCGATTTGGCGTGTAGGAATAGAATGACGCCGTATGTGCTTAAAGACACTACTATCATTGATATGAAATTTCTTTGCAATCTCTCCGATAGTATAACAATCTTTTGGTTCAAAGGATAATGTTTCCTTTTTCCTCTTTTTACTCCTGTTCTTTGCTTTGAAGTGTTCATCCATATATTGCCGACTAAGGCGTGTCAGACGTTGACCAAAATTGTATGATGGTATAGAGCCTTGTCGTATCATGCGATAAAGTACATCCTTACTAATACCGTAAATCAACATAGCTTCTTTAACCGTTAGAAATCCCTTGCTGGATGGTATTCGTCTAATTAATGCTTGACGTATTGCTTCTTTCTCTTTTGCGATTTGTCTTTTCTTGTATGCTCGTTTGGAACAAGCAGGGCAACAATACTTTGACATCAATGTGGGAGGAGTAAAGATTTTACCGCACTCCTCGCAACATCTTTGGATGGTGTAATTTCCTCTTGGCATATTCTTCTCGTTATAAATGGTTTATATCAATTTAAGTTGTATCTTATCGCCAAATAAGACGTGTCGCAAATATGTCGCAAATAAGAGATAAAAAAGCCCATAGAAAACACATAGAAACCATGAACCCTATAAACGCAAAAAGCGTGCAACTCGTTGAGCTGCACGCTTTTGCTTATTGTTTATTATTTGTTTACTTATCGGAATCATTTGACTTCCTCAAATATAAAGTATATTGATAATCAGTTAGTTACTGTTATCAAGATACAAATGATATGCAAATGTAAGTATAAAACCATATAGAAAAAGTACAAATGGACATTACTTTGTATGATAACATCCTTTTCTACAGATTAAGGGTTAACACAATGTTATACTACTGATATTCAGCATATTGAAGCTGTTCTTCCTTGCATTCAACAAAGAGTGTTAAATTATATTAAATCCTACAGGGCAATTATGATTCGTGCAAAGATAATATTTTGCAGTCAAAGGAAGAAAGACTTCTTGAACCACTTCTATGGTTCTATACTTCTGTTTCTGACGTAAGCTGACCCGTACGGTTTTCGGGTTTTAGACGGACATATATACAGTTTACTTTAGGTTAGCATATATATAAGAGCTAACCAAGGTAAACTAAAGTGTTTTTGTCCTGTAGATACTGCACTTTGTGGACTCTTTTCTCCTTTGACTGCAAAAACCTCTTATAGCCTTATCTCCACCTATAACGTCACTTCACACTGCTGTACCATGCAGTCTGCCATGTACCACCCCATCGGGCTTTGATAAGAATTGTGTTGCAAAGGTACCTGTCATGGCGTTCATCCTGCAAGGTCGGTGCCTGTGGTTTGTCCGTGAAATCTCCACGCTCTGATTGTGGCAGAGGTAGTATTTGACGGCAAAACCTTGCATTGATGAGCCATAACACCTTTTGGGGCAACATAATTCTTTAATCAATCCCGATGGTAGTTGGTTCTACATAAGGGAAGAAAATAAAAATTTTATCTTATGGCTAACATTTGCGACACTCAGTACAAGGTGACAGGCTCACGCAAAGCCGTGGCAGACCTTTGGAACACACTCCAAGAGTTGGAGGTGAACAGTAATAATGTGTATCTGTATCTCTTGGCAGAACACTATGGCATTGACTACGAGAAGAAAGGCATCTCGGTGAGAGGACACATCTATTGGGCAGAGTATGAGGAGAACGTGGAAGACGATTATGCCCTCTTGTCCTTTGACACCGAAAGTGCTTGGTCTTCATGCGACTTGTTCTTTGAGGAGGTGAACAAGGCACTTGGCGATGAACTTTCAATCAGTTGGCGAGAGGTTGAGCCAGGTTGCGACATCTTCTATACGCACGATGAGAACGACTTCTTCCCCGAAGAGTGCTACGTCACTGCATACGGAGAACTCTTTGAGGATTGTGAGGGTGCTTACTCCACCTTTGGTGATGCTATCAAGTTGTGGTGTGAGAAGACTGGTGTCTCACAGGACGGAAGAAGCGAACAGAAGATGATTGACTTCATCAATGAATACGAGTATGAGGCAGAGGACACGAATTTCTGCATCAATCCAATCACATTCGGCTAACAAGGAGGAACGGATATGGCAACGATAGACATGGAGCAGTTGGACGGCGTTGTAGGGTGTTTCTGCACCTTGCTTTATCCCCGAAGAGGTCAGACAGAGGGAACGATTGTCGAGGACTTGGGTTGTGAGGTCATTGTCCAGCTCATCAACGGCAAGGAAGTGACGGAGTACAAGGATGATGTTGTCATCTGTGAATAATCAGGAGAGAGTCTGTTGGCTATGTGGCTTGCAGACTCTTTCTTCCTTTGACTGCAAAAACTCTTTTAGGACAATCCTCCAATGAGGTTATGGCTGTTGTAACTGAAATACCTTGGGAGCAAGTTGTGCGGTTTGCTCACTTGCTCCAGTCCTGTTATAGAAGCGATGCTTCGACACCTGTATAGCGATACGTCGCCAAAGTCCCTTCGCCGTTTTAAGCGTCTCTGTACCTTGTTATAGGAATGGTCATTTCGCCTTTTGGTTTTACTCGTCTGTCTTTTGCGACTCTTCCTTGTCGGACACAGAACTTGGTCTTAGCATGATGACAGTGCTATCGCCAATCCTCTGATGTCTGTCCTCTTTTGGCTTGATGCCTCTATTGCTAAGCTGACCCTTAGGCTTGTCGTTCATCGTGCATCAGTGTTCATGCTCCTCACTCTTCTGATGATACAGCTGTAAGGTCGGATTTCCCGCTTCGTTTCTCCAGGCATACAGCCATAGCAGTGCCCCTGTCTGTTGCATACGGATTGCCTCCTTGCTTACAACCTTTGTTCCATTGTTTGGCCCCGTCTTTTTCTGAATTGAGCTATTTGAAAGCCACTTATTTTCTAAGTAGGTCTGCGGGGTTTCCCCCGCTTTCCCCTTCAAGAACCGTGCATGCGACTTTCACCGCACACGGCTCGTGTAATTCTTTTAATTATCTCTCGTTCTAAATAATCGGCTCTGTGTGCTGTCATGCACTGCATTTGAGCGGGCGTGTACGGCTTTTTGTTTCTTGCCGTTGCTTGAAGTATTCGTCGTATCGTGGGTCAAACGGATTGGCTTTCGACCTTATCTTCGTGTAGCGGAGTATCGGTGTGTGGGTCAGTTGGATAAGGCGATAGATTTTCTCCTTGCCTTTCTTATCCTTGCCCTTTGTTCCAAATATCCATCCACGTTTCCCGTCGTGTTGCCAATACTTCTTCTCTATCCACTTCAACGACTTGTCATGGTGTCTTCTTATCGACCATCTCCTCAGTTGGAGGAAGATTATGTGGTCGAGCTTGGAGAACACCTCCTTCGAGGACACATATCTGTAATAGTTCGCCCAACCGCTTATCTTGGGGTTGAGTTTGCCAATTACATCCGTCTGCTTGGCTGAGCGCATTTTGTATATTACTTCATGTGTCGACTCCGCAAACTTCTTCTGATTCTTCTTGCTCGGTTTAATCAGCAACATGCCGTTGCCATATTTCCGTATGTTGAAACCGAGGAAGTCAAAACCATCCTTGATATGTGTTATCAGCGTCTTTTCCTCTGAGAGTTCCAAACCTCTGTCCTTTAGGAATACGATTAGCTCTGACTTTATCTCTTCAAGTACCTCCTTCGTATCGCCAGTGACGATGAAGTCGTCTGCGTAGCGTACGAGGTTTACCTTGTTGGAGTAGGTCTTGCCGTTGTCCCTTCGGGTTGAGTGTTTGGCTACCAATGCTTCCATCCCATCAAGTGTGATGTTCGCCAATGTCGGGGAGATTATTCCGCCTTGGGGTGTCCCCTCGTCGGTCATGTGGAACACATTCTTTTCTATCACTCCCGCCTTAAGCCACTTGCGGAGCATTTCCTTGTCGATTATGACATTGTCAAGCAACCATTCGTGGCTGATATGGTCGAAGCATCCCTTTATGTCACCCTCAAGCACCCATTGAGCCGAGGTCTTCTTGTGAAGGCACTTGTATATCTGGTCTGTCGCATCCGCACATGAGCGGTATTTGCGAAAACCATAGGAGTTGCCGTCGGCAAGTGTCTCTGCTATGGGTTCAAGTGCCATTAGGAAGAGGGCTTGCATAGCCCTGTCCTTGATGGTAGGGATTCCGAGCGGGCGCATCTTGCCGTTTTTCTTCGGGATGAAGACACGGCGAAGAGGCTTTGGCTTGTAACCCCTCGTTGTCAAAGAGCTGATGGCTTTGTAGCGTCTTATGGGAGTGAGCCAGGTTTCCTTGTCAACCCCAGCAGTGCTACCGCCCGAGTTTGATGTCACGCGTCTCACTGCCAATGCCTTGGCGGAGAACGAGCTAATCAAGATGCGTTGGAGAGATTTCACCTTTCCAATGCGGTTTGCCTTTAGAGCCTCTACTATTCTGACTTGCAGCTTGCGTACCTCCTTCTCACACGACACCCAGTTGATGGTCTGCCATGCGGTCAGTGCGGCTGAGGATGCACACTTGGCTTGCGCCTCGTCCAATTGTCGTTTCTTCATTTACACAAGTTCTACATTTCATTTCGTAGCGAATTACCTGATGGAAGTCTGCCCGCTTTCGCGTGGGGTGATGTCCCAACCCCTATCCCCGCCATTACAGAGGGGCATTCGCTTTCTCCATCGTCATTTACCTACAAGCCGTTCGGTTGCTCTTGCGATTGACTTACCTGTTCCCATAATGAGATGAGGAGACCTATAGGCTTACCATGTTCCGTACGGATAACTTCGACTGATTTAGGACCCGCCTATCCACCGGTGGAGCGACATCCGTGTGGCTATTAGATAAACATAGCCAACCTATCCACTTGCCGTTTTGGCATGGCTCATAAACATCCGTGAGCCAATTCTTTGTCACGATGGTTGGTAACGGCGGTTACTTTACGTTGTCCTTGTCAGTCAGCCTAACAGCTGCGTCTTGTGATGTTCAAGACCTCGCCATATTGTCCCGAAGGCTTCGCACCCAGTCGTTGCCAACTACGCACGCTTCGGTAGGCTACTCTTAACGGAATAAGAGGTTCATTAGTTTCAAAGAACAATTATCTGTACGACTTCATGTCGCAATTACCATGCAAAGGTAGCGTGATGCTGCGAAGGACTTCCTCCTTCTTGTGTGGCCGCTATCGCTGTGACCAATAAAATAGTGCGTAATCTTCCTTTTTCTCCCTTACCGCCAACGACAAAAAGAGTATTGCGAACGATTTTCATGGTGCTTCCCACATGGTGCCACATCCCTGCTTTTGAATGCATGTAAAAATTAAGTTTCACTTTTAAATTCAATTCAAAATGAAAAAGATCGAGAACAACTTCACAGTTTCAGGTTTCGTAGGTAAGGATGCAGAAATCCGTCAGTTCGCAAACGCCAGCGTAGCACGCTTCTCATTGGCAGTAGGCCGTCAGGAGAAGAACGGCGAGGAAACCAACCGCGTATCGGCTTTCATGAATATGGAGGCATGGCGCAAGAACGAGCACACCGAATCATTCGACAAGCTCACCAAGGGCACGTTGCTCACCGTCGAGGGTTTCTTCAAGCCAGAGGAGTGGACAGACAAGGATGGCGTGAAGCACTCCAGAATCATCATGGTTGCAACCAAGTTCTACGAGTGTCCCGACAAGGAGGAGACTCCTGCGGAAGAGCCGGCCAAGCCAGCAACCAAGAAAGGCAAGAAATAGCCTTTCCTCTCCATAACAAGGCGACCTTCGGGTCGCTTTTGTTTTGCTCAGGGACATCAATCTGCTGTTATAGCGTGTGATAATCTTCTCTAATAACAACCATGTGCATTTATTAACCATAACGGCAACGCCGTCTTCCTTTATTCTAACCACTTCGTCCCTCACCATTTGCGAAACGTCACCAAGATGGTTGGCATACAGATATTCCCGGCTGATGGCGACAAAGTCGCTATTAGCCAAGAAAGACAGTATGCCAAGGTCTGAACGCGAGAGGACTGCCATCTATGCCACAAGATGCCGAAGCCGAGGCTTCTGATAATTGTGTCCTTTACTGGCTATCCACTCGCCTTGATATTCAGACCGTCAATCTTGCGACAGCTTCACTACCCACCCACACCTGCTTTACTATTCTTCTTCTCTTTGACTGCAAAATATTTTCTGTTATAAGCGGTGGTTTCGTCCAAGTGCGTTGTATCGCTTCGCCCCACACCTTCAGAACGGCATTACTGTACGGACACCGCACGAATCCCATGTGACAGGCAGCCAACAATGTCACTATCAGAAACTGACACTTCTGATAACTGCCTTTATTGCTGTCTGGCTGTCCCATTATCGGGCTTCGGCAATGTCCGTGTAATGCCATTCTGCCCACCCATACCACCTTTACCACTAATCAACTGTTTTACAATTTCTCTTCTGCTATACAAGAGGCAGTTCTTGTCCACTCAGGCATATTGAATGTGGCAGACATGTCTGCTACGTCCAATCTGCCTCAGTGTCCTGCGGCAAGGACAAGGCACATTTGTCATGCTGACAGGAGTGCCCGATTTGTCCGTTGCGCAACTGTCTCTTCTTGCCTGATATACGTTACTATCTACTTCTAAATTATACTGCTTTGCCCCACGCCTTTGCGAAGCGTTACATGGTCTGTCGTCATACAGACATCCTTGGCTGATGGCAACACGTTGCTATTAGCCAAAGCTGACAGTATGCCGAAGTACCGACGCGAGAGAATTGTCTGTCCGTGCTACAAGCTATCAAGGCTGAAGCTTTGATGACTTGCATCCCGGTCAGCCAACACACTCGCTTTATGTCGGTACAGCAGACCTGCAAACACTTCACTGCCCACCCTTACTGTTTCAATCTTTCTTCTTACCTCTTTATATATAACACATCATTCCTCTTGCAGCCAATATCAATAATCTTCTTCCAATCAGCGCAGTGGTAGGCATATTTCCTGCAAAGTTAGCCGCGTCTGAGACAATCGTCAAATTCTGCTTGAGGTCTTGTGACTGTGAACAATCTTCCTTTTCCTCGGAAAAGAGTATTCTTCACACATAATTTGTCTTTATGTCTTTTCTTGCGGCTTGTGGGAGCAGAAAATATCCCTCCACAGGCTGAAAGGTCTCGAAAGGAGGGAAGAGAAAGAAACGGTTAAGCGAACGCAGAGGGAATTTATTCACTATGCTGAGCGTAAGTTTCTTCAACGTAGTTAAACAAGTCCAGCGACATGGGCGACAAACTTATTTGTATCACTAAAAATAGAAAGGCAATGAAGATTATCATCCTGCATGATGCTGACGCACGCATCGAGTATCTTGACGTAGCCGACCACCTTCTCGGCTCAGACATCGAGGAGTTCCTCACCAGACAGGGCTTCTCAGTGAACAACATCACATGGCTTGTCACATCGGCAGACCATATCCCAGTGGTTTACCACAAGTATGACATCGACTGCAAGACCGGCGAGGCAACCCACACCAAACGAGAGGCAGAACTGCAAGACCTCACTATCCACGGACAACTCCAGGCATTGCAGCACCGGGAGCAGGACGAGCTGAAAGCGGCTCTTCGCAAGTACGGCACGGAGGTGGACGGAGGCTTTGAGGTGCATTTCGAGGGAGAGCAGCCCATCGTGGCAGGTTATCTCTTTGACGAGCCTCGTGACATCGTCATAGACGCAGCACGTTTGGATGCCGACGGAAACTTGTCGCTTCTTGGAGAGGACAAGGAAGTGAGGGATGGACAATACGACATAGAGCCAAGCGACATATTTGGCGGTCAGTTGGACTATGTCACGTCGAGTATAGGTGCATGGATGAAGTAGGAGCATGTATGACCCAGTGCATCGTATATGACGAGACGACCAAGGAGAGCGAGACCTTTTGCTCATTGACCGCAGCCAAGAAGTGGATGCGAGAGCGCATCAAACAGAAGCATGAGGTAAGCGGACAGAAGTACAGAGTCTATTCCGACGGAGAGTTTGTTAATTGCGGCTCTATCAGTCTCACAGGCAGCAACAAGTCTTTTGTCGCCAATACAAGGCAGACGAAGAAAGGATATTAATAACAAGGTAACGGCAAGCCTAACCAACTTGCCACACATATATTGATATGGAAAAGCAAATATTGAGTTTTAATGACTTGCCATCAGCATTGTCATTAGTAATAAACAAGCTGGAGATTTTAGAAGAAAAGTTTTCCACACTAATGACTCAAATTCAGCCCGATAAGGGATTGGAATGGCTTAGTGTTTCCGAATTGAGTGAGTATCTCCCTACCCATCCAGTTGAACACACAATCTATTGTTGGACAAGCAATAAACAAATACCATTCCATAAGAAGGGGAAACGTATCATGTTCCTCAAATCTGAAATTGATGAGTGGATGCAAGATAACAAGAGTAGGTCACGAGCAGAAATTATGAATGAAGCAATAGCTTATGTTCAATCAACAAGAAAAGTCATTTAAATAACAAGGTAACGGCAAGTCTAACCAACTTGCCACTATAACATTTTCACATTATGATTTACACTCACACTATCGGACGCATCGGAGCAAAGGATTGCCGCGTCATCACAGGTACACACGGAACATTCATGGCTGTTGACATCGCAGTGGACGACTACAGTAAGGGCAAGCAAATCACCACTTGGGTAAGGGTGAAGAGCAGCAAGGAGAACCATATCCGTTTGGCTGAATACCTCACCAAGGGTCGTATGGTGCTTGTGGAAGGCACACTGACTTCTTCCATTTGGACAGACCGCAACGGAGAGAACCACATACAGCATAGCATCATAGCTGACTCCATCGCCTTTGTCAATGCAGGGAAGAAGGATGCAACCGACACACCTGCAACAAAGGCACGCAAGGCAGCCAAGGCAGAGGGCGAGGCTCCCGTACCGCCAGCCGATGCACCGCAGGACAAGAGCGAAGACCTTCCCTTCTGAGGGTAGTATCAACTGAGAGTAGTACGTACTAATCGTAGTAAATCCGCTTTTACTATGGTTAGTATGTACTATCAGTAGTAGAATAGTAAAGTAGTATTCACTAATAGTAGTATCATGTTATGACACAGATAATTGCAGTATTAAATCACAAGGGTGGTGTAGGGAAAAGTACGACCGCAGTAAGCCTTGCGGCAGCTCTGCAACTGAGTAAGAAGAACGTCTTGGCTATTGACATGGATGGACAAGCCAACCTCACGGAAGCCTTGGGATTGTCCATCGAGGAAGAACAGACAGTCTATGGCGCAATGTGTGGACAGTACACCTTGCCGTTGGTCAAGTTGCACAACGGCATCACCGTCTCACCCTCATGCCTTGACCTGTCTGCGGCTGAGTTAGAGCTTATCAGCGAGCCGGGACGGGAGCTTATCTTGAAGGGACTTATCACCAAAGCCATCGCCAAAGAGCATTTCGACTACATCATCATCGACTGTCCACCGTCATTGGGCTTGCTGACCTTGAATGCCCTCACCGCAGCCGACTACATCATCATCCCTGTTCAAGCGCAATACCTTGCCATGAGAGGTATGGCAAAGTTGATGGACATCATCCGCATCGTTCAGGAGCGGCTCAACTCCAACCTTAAAGTGGGCGGCATCGTCATCACCCAGTTCGATCGCCGCAAGACGTTGAACCGAAGCGTGAGGGAAATCGTCAATGACAGTTTTCACGAGAAGGTTTTCAAGACCGTCATCCGTGATAATGTGGCTTTGGCAGAAGCACCCATCAACGGCAAGACTATCTTTGAGTATAATCCCAAATCCAATGGTGCCAGTGATTATATGTCTTTGGCAAAAGAAGTGTTAAACTTAAAATAGCATAGCCATGAGCAAGAGCAGTATGTTGAAAGAGGGAATGAAAGGCGGTCTCAACGGACTCCTTTCTTCCACAAAGAAGCCGAGTAAGGAGCAGATAGTCACAGAAACTACACCAGCACCACCTGTGTCTGTTTCTGAGACTACCGAAGTGCCGGTGCATTGCAATTTCCTTATCAACAAGAGCATCCACACGAGGATGAAGTACCTCGCCATCAAGAAAGGGATGTCCTTGCGTGATATTGTCAATGAGGCAATGACAGAATACCTAAAGCGGCATGACACATGAGTGCCGCGCGGTATCATCGCCGAACAGACGATGATACCGCTATCTCTTCTATAAACAGACTTTACTATCCGTAGTATGGTAGTAAAAACTATTCGACTATTATACTATTCGTAGTCGATACTACTTTTAGAAAATACTATCCAACTCATTTTTAGGGCAATAGTTTTCTCTGCTTGTAGGACTGTCTCCATGCTGATAAAAGGCAATGTCGTTCCCTATTACAAGATTTTCTCTTTTTCCCTCATATCAACTATCGTCCTTCCCCATATACAGCTTCGCCCCACGCCATCCCGCCCGTTTCCTCTTTTACATAACAGATTTCTTTTCGCCTGCCTTGCCGCTGCGGATATTGTTTTGCAAAGGTAATGCTGGCGATTGTTCAAACACCAAATCGTCCATTGCATTTGACCGAAAAATCTTCCTCTGCGTGCAGAGCGTATTTTTCGCTCCCGATTTGGCTTTTTGATCGCCATCACTCTTGGAAAGCAAAAAATATCCCTTGGGCAGGCAGGAAAAGCCTCCGAAATAAGGGAAGAAAAAACATAAGAGCAATGGCACACAAGAATGACTATCAAATCCAAAAGCAGTTAGACAAGCCTCAGACTTGGTTCTGCAAATACTATCCCGCACGCATCCGCAATGTGGGTGAGAAGGAGATTGCCGACAGACAATTAGTGTTTGACTTCAAGGACGGAAGAGCCTACGAGGAAGTGGCGCAGCGCACCGCAGAGAATATGCTGACACTCTACGGCAAGGGTTGCGTGAACATCGTCTTCGCCCCCGTTCCAGCATCCACAAGCGAGAGCAACGAACTCCGCTACAAGGCTTTCTGCCACAGGGTGTGTGAATTGACAGGAGCGGAAAACGGCTACGAGCACGTGAGGGTATGCGGAGAGCGTAAGACCATCCACGATAACCGCAAGAACGAGGATGAAGTCCGCAAGGCGAATGTCGTTGAGTTTGATGAGCCGTTCTTCGACAACAAAATGGTGTTGGTCTTTGACGATGTGATAACCAAGGGTCTCAGCTATGCCAAGTATGCCAACCAACTCGAAAGGCTCGGGGCATGTGTTATTGGCGGTATGTTCCTCGCACGCACACATTATAAAGTAAGGTAAAGTATGACAAAGTACGACAAGGCAGTGTCCGTATGCTTCAGCGGACACCGCAGCGTACCTTTCGCCAAGCGGAGGGAGTTGAAGCAATGTCTCAAATCGGAGATAGCCAAGGCGTATGCCGACGGCTACCGGTATTTCTATTGTGGCATGGCAATGGGATTTGACCTGCTGGCGGCAGAAGCCGCCCTTTCGTTGCAATGCGAGTTGAAGGACTTGCAGGTGATAGCCGTTGTGCCGTTCCGTGGTCAGTCTGACCGGTGGAGCAAGGAAGAGCAAGCCAAGTATGATGCCATCCTGCGCATCGTGGATGACGTGGTCGTATTGAGCGAGCAATACTACAATGGCTGCCTTCTGAGGCGCAACGACTATATGGTCAACCGCAGTTCACGTCTCATAGCCTACTTCGATGGCAATCCCAAGGGCGGCACGTTCTACACCGTCAGAGAAGCCAAGAGGCAGGGATTGGACATAGTGAATCTTCATAATAGTGTATAACCCATAAAACAGAAAATGCTTATGGACGATATTGTTGCAATCATCGTTTGCTACTTCGTGTTCGGAGCTTTGGGCAATGTGCTCAGAGCTTTGTTCGGCGGAGAGAGACGAAACGACTTCCGCCGTGACCGCTAAGCGTCTTTAAACCAAGATACGCTGACAGCCATACGTCTGCACCTTACCCCAAAAAGATGCAGCGGATAATTGTGTCCGTAGGCAAGGATATTCAGATTCCTCACCTTAACATTTTGATAAAAATAAAGATACTGCTGCCTATATTTCAAGACAGCAGTATAAACCTTACTCTGCAGGTGCCCATTTGCAACGCACAGGAGAGACGATTGCACCCTCTGCTTTCAGCTGCTTCATGGCTGCATCTACCTCTTTGCGGTCGAGACCGCTGAGTTCTGCGATTTTACCTGCGTTGAGAGGCTGACCAGCCTCTTTCATTGTTGCCAATACTTTTTCTTTTGCGTCCATTGTTTTGATGATTTGATGTTTTGTTTATAATCTTGTTATTAACTCTTGTATTTTGTCTTCCCTTATAATCTTCGGTTGTGCCTTACCTGCCAGAACGAGAATTTTCTTCCCGTTTCTGTAGATGTGCAGCTGTCTGCTTCGTACCACTGCTGTCAAGGTCTCATCATCCTGCATGGCTTGCCATATAGGATAATACACACCTTCTGGTTCAAACAACTTCTTCTGAAGGTGTGAGCACATGTTGGTTGTATCTATTGTCATATCGTTACGTCATATCATTAACATGATTCTGCCAGCTTCTTTTGTGAACATTTCAGGGAAACGGCAGATTGTTGCATACACCTGCTTGCTTGTCACAGGCTGACCGTCCTTTCTCAGGTGCAGCCTATGACGATTGATGGCATCGGCAATCTGGTCGGTTGTCATGCCGCCATTTCGCTTTACCATCACATATACTATGGCTTCTTCTATCTTCATCCTTTATTCATCTGTTTTTCAATCCATGCCATCAATACGGCAACAGCATATTCCTGTTCTTCCTTGGTCAGTGCCCTGCCTGCTGAGATGTGATGCCACTTGAAGAAGCATCCCCGGCAACAACAGCCAGTGGCATGTTGAGCCAGGAAAACAGGATGCCCACGCATGGGAGTCTGCTTGCCGTCGTTCGGTATGACAGCCGGAGCAAGTCTTTTTGCCACAAAGTCCTCTGCGTGTTTTCGTATCGTCGGCAATCCCTTTTCCATTACATACTCCCTGTCTTGCTTGGACAGATGGAACCGGCTGCGAAAATCAGACTTTGCCAATCTCTCAAAGAGATTCGTCAGGTCATACTCTTTCTTATCACCAGGAACGCTTTCTTGCGGCTCTTCCTCTTGGAACAACGATGGATATATGTATTTCTGTGACATCATTATCTGTTGCTTCTGATTTCTAATGTTATATCCATATATGACCGCTTGCCGTCTATATAGTCTGCATAGAGTATTTCTTCGCTTCTGCCTTTCAGAATATGGCACTTACCGCACAGCTCACAGTTGTGCAGACATCTCCATTCATTCAGAACGTAATCCAAACGTTCCTCTCGTGTAGATGATTCAATAGAGGGTGTGCTCATAATCAGTGTCTCCCACAGCGTGGTCAATCAGTGCCTGAAACTCTTCTTCCGTATAGTCTTCTTCCCAACCATACGTTACGTCCTTTATGCCCAAAGTAAACCCTAATGCCTCAGAATAGGATATGCCAATTTCAGCTGCAAGGTCTCTTGCCGCTTGAAAAATCTGCTCTTCTTTGCTTAAGGGCAGTTGTTTCGCTTTCTTATGTTTTTTCTTTGGTTTCCCCATTTGAGTATATTCGTTTAATAATCAGCGTTGATGGGCATCTTGAAATTCCTGTATTTCTTTCGGAGTTCCTCATTTTGCGCCTTCATTTCCTCATACATATCATTCAGTGCGTCAGGAAATCCCCATCCACAAGGGCTTGCCCAACGAAGGCATTGCTTGATTCGGGAATCATACTTGTCCCAAAGGTCATAAAGCACGATGTGGCGCAATGTCTTGTCGAAATTACTCTCAACAGAATCATAGAATTGCTCCCACATGTCTCCATAGTCATAAGTGAACTGACAGGCATTCTCCATATAGAACACCATCAATTCTGCGACTGAATCTTCCGAAGGCTTCAGTTTCTTGAAGTCGGACAATGCCTTGCGGCACACTGAGAAGCGTGTCTTTGGCTCTCTGTTTCTGCTCGGATAGAACTCTTCCCGTATGATGTGCTTATACTCTTCCAGCTTCTGGCCCTCATTCGGCTCTGCATAGAAGTCAAGATATTCCTTTGCCTCTTTCCGTGCAGAATAAAGTTCCAATACCATTTTTATTATTTCACTCTTGTCCATGGACATGAGGACAGACTTTAATTTAGATTTTGACATTTCTGCTCTTTTATCTTAAAAACGGGTCAATCGTTGCCAGCAACTCTGATTTCTGCATCACACCGCTCGTCCTCCACAACACTTCGCCGCGTCTGAACAGCATCAATGTGGGCACAGACTGTATGCCATACTGACTTGCAGTCACCCCATACTTGTCCACATCTACCTTGATGATGCGGATTCTGTCACCCAACACTTCCTTCACCTGCTCAAGGATGGGGTGCATCATCTTGCATGGCTGGCACCAGGTGGCGAAGAAATCGACCAAGACAAGTTGGTCACTTGATATAACGTCTTTGAATGTTTCCATTACGATTTTCTGTAAAATTATGCTATTTTCTTTCCTGTTATCTTACAATACTGCCCTGCAAATGTTAAAATCGAGAAGAATTCAATGAAAAACCTTCGTTATTTCAAAGAATATTCGTACCTTTGCAGCGCTCATCTATAGATAGAAGGAGTTTCGAGACCCGGTTGCCTTTGATGCAATTCGGGTCTTGCGTTTTATAGTGGTGTCTGCAATCTCTTTTTCATCTTCTTTTCCAAAGCCTTTAGTCCATACTCTTTGTTAAGATGGTATGCTGTCAACAGATAGAATCCGTTGCTACGTTGTTGTTCCAAGACAATAACATACTTTTCCACTTTATCATAGATGTATGTTTTCTTGACCTTACGCTTTTTGCCGTCCCTCTCTTCTATGGTAAATACATCCAGATTGTCTGGTGTCAATTCTCTCACATGGTGATTTATCCAATGAAGCCTTTGTGAACGAGCCATCTCGAATACTCGCTTTGGATAAGTCGTACCGTCTTCGTTCTCAACCATGATTTCTTCACAGGTAAGATGCTTGAACAATCTTGCCATGTCAATCTCGCCATCTGTCTTTATAGGATAGATGCGCCACCCTCTGAATGAGAATTGACAGTTATCTTCTATATCACGCTTGAATATTGCATGAAGATCATGCTCTCTTTCTCGTTCACTGAGATATGCCAGTTCCAGCAGCTCAGGGTATTTCTTGATAATATTCAAACTGCTCATTGGCTATTTCAGTGCGATAAAAAACAAATTAAACTTCTTTCTAAATTTGGGAGTTGTGGTGTTGAGACTGATATTACTGTGTTTTTTTATCTTTTCAATCAGCTTCATTTTGGCTCTCACCCTTCCTTCAACTTCTCCCTTTTCATATCTAAGGTTGTAGTTGATGGCTCCCATTAGAACATCTGCCAATTGGATGAAGACACTTTCGTGTGAACGTATAAACTGAAACCTGCCAATGGAAGAGTTGTATTCCATTATTTTTCTGAGCCTCTCCAGCTTATCGCTACTGCATGTGTCCTTGATATCCATATATATGTTATATGTATAATCCATGTCCATCTTGTGATGCAGCAATTGGTAGTACATGCGAAAGTAGAAATCATTAAACGTATAGTCTTCTCGTTTCTCGTCAATCTGACTCTTGTCAACAACCACAGCCCTAAATTCCATGTCATTCATAAAGAACCAGTCTATAAGCTCTGCATAGACTTTATACGTGGCCTCGTGGACATTTGTCCATTTCAGCTCATCACTATAGCCGTGCTTCTTCTTAATATCTTTTATGGCATCTTTTGCCATGCGGATTTGTGTGTATGCTATACTTGTACATCCCAAAAGCATGTAGGGATGACCGTCATGCACCATGTGGGTGCTTTCATCACAGTAGATGTTGAATGTCTTATTCATTGTATCTGTTTTTTGTTTATTCTTTATTCCTTTTCTTCAGCGGTCCACTATGAGGTCCACGGTTCAGCGTCACACCATGCTTGTTGAGTATGCGGAACACGGAACTTCGGCTTGTGAAGCCGCTGATGGCAAAGATGTCATCTATGCTGTGCCCCTCGTTGTACATGTTCACGATATTCTTCTCACGCTCCAGTTTCGACAGTGCCCTTTCCGACTTCTTGGGCGGCCGGATATTCTGTTGCAGATGGATGATGTGTGCCGATGCCTTGCGCAGCACGGCACACTCCTCAGAGAGTGACCCGAACATACGGATGACCTGTGAGGGCTTGGTGTCGGGGAAAAGTTCGTCAAACGTATCGATGCGGTCTTGGATGGAGATGATGCGAACCACCTTCACACGGCAGTATTCTATGAATGTAGCCAGTTCACGGGTGCCACGCAGTGCGTTACTGAACCTCGACACCACCAGCTCGTCGCCGCGCTCCAGACTCGATATGAGCTGCTTCCACATCGGGCGCAGCCTCTCGTGTTCGGACAGTTCCTCTATCACCTGAACACAGCCGTATTGCTGCATCCAAGCCTTGTCTTCTGCATACTCTTCGCCATTGGTGGCGATAAAGATGTAACCTACTTTTGCCATACTGTTGTACGCTATTAAATGAAATCAAGTGCAAAGGTACACTATTTTTCCGAGAAACAATCATACTTGAACGAAAAATCATACTTAAACACGATAATTTGCCATTTTCTTTTCACTTGATTTCATTGAAAATCATACTCGCAAGTATGATACACAAATAAGATTAAACTTACTGTCATTCTTGCAAATATATCGCTGAAACGCATTAACTTTGCACCGTCAATTTCAAAATCAGACTCAAAATAATGACAACAATGAAATATGAAACCCAACTTTTCGGAGGACAAACCAACCTCCATTGCATGAAGCAAATATTGCATAATGCAAAATCAAACTCGCATGGCTGTATCAGACTTGCCATTTGTATTGCCACTGCGTTTGCCGTAGTCATGCTGACAGCATGTTCAGACGGAAACGGCACGAAGTCGTTCCATTCGAGCGATGAAGCCATCAGAGAGTATCATGGCTTTCTGACCACTCTTCGACAGAACGGCAAGGTCTCAATTCAGACATTAGTTAAGATTGTCAACGAATGGCGCGTGTTGGACGATTCCGTGACATCGTGCATCTCACGTGACACTGTCAGGAAAGCCCACTCATACCCGTTCACGGTATATCATGAGTTGAACGACTCCATCCACATCGAGCTGTGCCGTATGGCGATGTCTAAGCAACGCACCTTTCACGACCTGCTCTATCTCAGAGAACAGACCTCTTCCCATGTTGGTGATGAGGAACTACAGCAAGCCGTGAAGGAAGCACAGCCATTCTTCGCTTCCTTGGATAGCCTGCCTATATATAATAAAGGTGGTAAACAGGCGGTACTGAAGCGTTACCTGCTGTTCCTGCAAAAATCCGCCAAGCAAGGCATTCACGGCAAGGAAGACCTGCTCGCTTTCATCAAGGAAGAGCATTTGTATTTCAAATCCTTCCTGCAATACCTGCCGGATTTTGCTGACGATGACATCGGTGACATCAGACGAAACACCGAACACTGCTGTCGGGAGATACTCCGTGCCGCCGACCGCAAGGATTTGTCCCACAAGGATGCAATGATATACCTCTCCATGCGCACCAACCACCGTCTGCTGCGCAACGCACAAGCGGCTATCGAGGATCTGAATAGTGGCAGGGTAAAGGACGAGCACACCATGCACGCCTACCTCCTGATGATGATGCAGCCGTTCATGACGATGGATGACCTTTCCGTGAGCGTGCTCTCCGACAAGGACAAGGCAGACCTCTACAAAATAGCCGATGCGCTCCCCAAGGAGATGGACGGTCTGGCCAAGAAACTGCACCTCGACAAGCAACGCCTGTCGGATATGCCCATGCTCATGATGAAGATTTATGTCACAAGATTATAAACACCCCAAACAGAGAATACGATTATGTTAGAACAGTTTTGCGATGATTTCCTTGCCGTCGTGCCTTTGCAGTTGCCAGAACTGCTGGACAAGCGCAAGATGGAGAAGCCTGTCAAGTATGACGATTACGTGCTTCTTACTTTCCAGTTGAACACCCCTTTCACGATAGAGGAGGTGATGGATATGCTCGAAGACGAGATGGAAATGATAATCCTCTATCACCACATTCCAAGCCGTCATACGGAGTTCGGACACAGCTGCTGTGCCTATTCCAACCCTTCTTTCGGACGGATGTTCAAGGTCAACGGCTCCACAGATGAGCGTGGCATGGTCAGCCAGATAAAAGTGACCATCTATGACTCGCTGGAGCACATGTCGGCAGATGTATGCCTCGACCTCAGTCTGCATTGCAAGAACGGGTTCTTCAAATACATGAAGCCCAAGGAGGAAGTCCTGCTCGACTTCATTTGAAAGTTACATTTGCCAGATGACAGTCCTGTTCTACCGCAACAACGCTCCATTCTGTTGTCCACAACAAAGGCCAAAGTCATGCCACAAGCTCCCGACCATCTGATGAAGGAAACGCTTTACATGAAGATTATCCATCTTCTCGACCGTCACCGCACATGGCTGGAGATTGAGAGCATCGCCACTGTCCGCAACCACACGATAGTCAGGAACGGCAGAATGACCGACATCCTCAGCCGTGTGCTTGTGGTCAAGGCCATCCACCATCATTTCCCCTACACGAGAGGGCAAGTGTGGCAGATAGCCGAGTACGACTTGGAACAGGCTATCAAGAGCCTTCGGACAACCGACGGAGCTTTCCGTCAGAGAATAATCAAGGGAGAACTGACACTGGAGGATGTGGAGCGTATCATATCCACTGCCACACACGGTGTCGTCCAGCCCGACCTGAGTCCACTTCCATTATTCACATGCTATACATATTATGACAAGTAAGATACTGTTTCTCATCCTGATGTCAGCGTTCTTCTTTGTGACGATGATTCTGCACAGAAGCCGCAGACAGTTTATGACACGGTTCTATCTGCGCATGACCGCGCTTGTGACAGCAAGGAAGCTCTACCGGTTGATGCTGCTCATCCTGCTGTACGTGTTCCACTTCCTCTACCTCTGTGTACACTATAACGACATAGGCGTAGTGGCTTCCACCATAGCGTTTGCCATATTCTTTGTCTTTATGGATGTGGAGAGGTGGCTACAGCGTCTGCACGAGGAGCGGACACCCTTCTGCATCGCCGCGTTGGCGGCAGTGGTGTTTGTCTTCACTCCTCATCTGTTCACGCTTGCTGTCACCATCTCCTTTGTCCTTCTGGCATCACTGTTCTATCCCTCGCGCATAGTCATATCGCTGTGGAAGAACAAGGCTGACCGCAAGATGCTCCTCGAAGACACAGAAATGCTCATCATATACTACTATTAAGTATCACCTGTATCATGCCGTTCCTTTTGTATAATGGAGCTGGCGACAAACAACAGTATTCACCAAACAGATTATTGAAATGAAGAAACAGAAACATAGAACGAGTTCCGGCAAGATGTCTGAACGGATGTCCCTGTTGGAGTTCTTGAAAGAGAGGTCCGGGATAAGGCTGTCGAAGCTCGAAGCCTACCTTGACCTTGTAGACAAGGCTTCTGTACAGTACATCCCCAAGGATCTGTGCAAGCAGGAGTTCAGCCTGTCCAACGGGCAGTTTGTAATCACCATTACCGAACTGGCAGGATGCTGGCATTGGCACCGCGCCACTGTCCGCACCTTCATCGAGCAGTTGGAGAAGATGAACCAGATTTCCGTCACCCGTCTCACGAAGAGCCAAATCATCACCATCCCGATGTTGGCTGAGACACCTGCCGTTTCTCCGATTGACGCAGCCTTGGATGTGTTCCGCCAGAAGATGTGTACCGCATTGGACGAATGGCGAAGCGGCAAGATGTCCGCATCGGCTTGCGCCTCGGAATGTGAACAACTCTACGAAGATGCAACAGAGGAAGTAGCCATTATCTTGCAGAAAGCCGACAATGGCAATTCAATTGGCAAGGTGCCATGCGGAAGAAACATTCCCGAATCTGTAGGACACGCCTTTTGTATGACTGCACTCACAGCTGTCTGCGAAGCCACCTTCCATCAGGTGCTTTCGCAGGAAACAGATAACGCCCTCGTTACCTCCCTTCTTCCCTTCTTTTACAAAGACCTGGGAGGAGACTGGCTCTCATTCATCGAGGCGGCAAAGGCAATATCAGAATTGGCATTGGATGGCAGCTCACCAGCCTTGCATCAGGAAAGCGCAGCCATCAAGTCACAGTTTCAGTCACTCTGCCGACCGTTCCTTGCCATTGTAGCCAACCAAGAGGGCTCCTGTCCATCAAAAGGCTGTATTAACCTCTAATAATCACCGTACAACGCTTCTTCTTTTCTACTGGCACAGTGTTTACACGTCTGCCATTGCTGTAAAATAATCGGGCTTGCCCGTTGGTCGGAAATGAGGGAATTTGGGTAGCCTAATTCCCCTTTTGCATGAAAACAAATACAAAACAAATGAAAAGAAATGAATCAAAAGAAATATAACATGCTTTATATCAATGATATTATAATTTCAATCCGTTTCGCTAATATTTCATAAATTCTCATTATTGTGACATTATTTGTGACATTATTTTCGGAGAATTTTGCTACCTTTGCATCAAACTTCATAATATAGCAGTATGGCAAAAGCAACATTATCCCTCGCCAAGAAGGAAAATAAGCAAGGCGAACATCATATTTTGGTGCGAATGGACATAACCCGTACCAACAGACCACAATTCAAGTCTCCTGTTACCGTAAAGGAGGAAGAATTTTTGGATGGTGAAATCTCTATCCCTAAAAGGGGCAAACTCAATACCGCTTATAGGGAAAACCTTATGAAGAAGAAAACGGATATAGAGGCTTTCGTTGCTTCGCTTAATGCCATTATCATGTCACTACCAGAAGAAGCACTTACTCGAAAGGATATCCTTGAAGTTTATGAAATGGTGAAGACCGTCAATCCCTCAGAAATCAGTCGGACGACTATAATTTCCAAAAAGAGGGAACAGACAGAAGCAAATGCCGAGCTGGTCAAGAAACTACAGGATGCACGCAGGCCAAGCCTTTTGGAGTTTGTCCAAAATAGGATTGAGGGAATGGAAAATGGAAGTATCAAGCGTAAGGGTAACAACTACTCAAAAGGGACACTCCATACCTATAAAGGCTTCGCTGTGATACTTGAAAGTTTCTGCAAGGAACACCCTTTTGAATGGAATGACATCAATGAACGCTTGATAGACGAGTTCGTGCTTTACATGGAAAGATACGGCTACATGAAGAAGACCATCAACAAAAACCTTGCCGTATTCTCTGCCATGCTTAACGTTGCCTTCAAGGAAGGGTACAAGTTCAAGGCATCCATTCTTGAACATTTCCCAAAGTTGCAGGTAAACAAGGAAGACATGGTTGTGGAAATATATCTTACCAACGAAGAACTTCAAGCCCTATATGATATGGAGCTTGAGGGAGAGGACGATCGTGTGCGTGATGTATTCCTTGTAGGTTGTTATACCAGCCAACGTTTCTCTGATTATTCTCGTATATCGGCAAAGAACGTTACGTTTCACGATGGTGTGGGCATCATTACACTTGTCCAACAGAAAACCAATACAGAGGTTACCATTCCTATTCTCAATGATAACCTGCTCCGTATATTCGAGAAGTACAACTACAACCTTCCGAATATCCAGAACCAACGCCTTAACAATAAAATAAAGGAAATTTTGGAAACCCTTGCAGAAACCATGCCCAGTCTAAAACATGAGCTTCCTACCAAGTTGACCCTTGACCATCAGAAAAAGGAGCAGCAAAGCAAGGAAATCTACAAACGCAACAGTCAGGGCGAAGCACTCATACCCCGTTATAAGCTTGCCACGACTCACACGGCAAGACGTACCGGAATCACATTGATGTATCTTGAAAAGATTCTTGATACCTATGAAATGATGTCTATCAGCGGGCACAAGACTGAAAGCGTTTTCAATGACTATATTAAGATTAGCGGCATTGAGCTTGCTACCAACATAGCAAAGAAAGTGGCGAAAGCCAGGAAAGAGTCAGAAGTAAAATCACTGCTTCTGCAACAATTTGAATCCATGACAGCCGAACAGCTTGCCAATTTGCTTGAACTCAGCAAGAATAGTGCAACCATCTAAACAGGAACTTATGAAAGAGAGCATCGAAGACATTACTGCCGACATTGAATATCAGTACGGCAAGAGCAATACGGAGAAGAACATCGAGTACATTCTATCCCTTTATAGCGAACGCTTCAAAGATGGTGTGCTTGACGACAATATTCCTGTGCCATCCAATGAGGCAGCAGCCAAGACCATCCTTCTTATACTTGACAGACCGGAACTGCCATGGGAAACCATCTGTAAGGAAAGACGAGTGAAGAACGTGATGGAATACCTCTTCATTCGAGCAACAGGTCACTATGAAGAAGTACATGATTTTGTCAGCGGACTATTGCGTCACTACATAAAAGGCATAACACCACAGATGGTACTAACATTTATGAATATCTGGAAGCATGTGGTGTACCAACAGAGACCTTCCACTTTTACGGATGAGATATTATACCCCGAACATTCGGAGAAGATACTTGATACACTCCATTTCCTGCTTAACGGTGAAGTCGGCAGAGGTGCTGCACTTGCCATGGTCTGTGCCAGGGATGAAGGACTGGTAAGGAACATAGCCCATGCCAAAATCAGTACCGAGTTCAAACATGTATCAAAAACCGCTTATAACAACTATCTTCATGAACGGTTTACTGATAAGGAGAAGAATCGTATCATCAGTGCACTGAGGACACGGATAGGATACACAAAGGAAGATGACGGTCGTCTTTCTTTTTTGGCAGGCAAATTCACTCGCAAAAGCATATTTATACAGTGGTGGCGACTCATAAAGTCATTCATGAGTTAGTTTCCTTTTACACACAACAATAATGGCCCATACTTGATGTAATGTCAAGTGTGGGCTTTTGCAATATTAGCACCTTGCATTTTTTGCACTTTTGCACTTTGTTGTCTAAGGTTGTTATTCCGTTAAATGTTTTAACAAAAATGTCTTCCAATGGTCGGCAAGTAATGACAACCCAAGATATTTCAGCTTCGTTTCAAACCATACTACTTTTGCAGTGCGAATCTACTTCAGACCTCACTGATGTAGTGAAGCCCGGGCGGGTGCGAGGCAAGTGTTTTGCCGTGAGGGTCGCCAACACCCCTGCCTATCAAAACATGATTGACAAGAATAATTTCAATCCGTCTCAACCCGAGACTTTGGTCATCACTTCCGTAGAGACCTTGAAAGAGGCCTTCCAACAATGGGCGGAAGAACAGGAACAGATACGTTCGGCAACCGCTAATGATGCCATGCTTGATGAATCCGCAGTATTGCAACGTTTGGGCAAGAGCCGTGCTACGCTTTGGCGGTGGAACGCTTCGGGTTATCTCACCTGTTATAAGATTGGAGGCAAGAACTGTTACAAACAGTCTGATGTGGAACGCATTGAGAAAGGTTTGAGGTGATGGACAACACAAACACTCCTGCTCAGCCCCAGACACCCAACAAGGATGATGTGGTAAAGAAATGGCATGAGTCACGCATCAGTATGACAGAAGAATACGACACGGGAGCTGTTGTCATTCAAGTGGACGGCATACCTATCGGTACATTAGGCAATTTCAGTGCATCCATTGGTAAGGCAAAAAGTAAGAAGACATTCAACGTTTCTGCCATGACTGCTGCAGCACTGAGTGGCGAGAAAGTGCTTACGTATGAGGTAAATTTACCAGAAGGCAAGAACAAGATTCTTTATGTCGATACCGAACAGAGCAAGGCACATTGCAAGAAGACTCTTGCCAGGATCCTTGCTCTTGCCAACCTTTCTGATGGTACGGACAGTGACCGTCTGGAATTTCTTTCATTGCGAAAATACACGCCTAAAGAACGCATTGAAATCATAGAATGTGCTCTTGCGACTACCGAAGGAATCGGGCTTGTTATCATTGATGGAGTGCGTGACCTTCTTTTTGATATCAATGCTCCATTGGAGGCAACGCAAATCACTTCCATACTGATGCGCTGGACGGATGAATATCAGATTCACATCCATACAATCCTCCATCAGAATAAAGGAGATGAGAATGCCAGAGGTCATATCGGAACGGAGATAAACAATAAGGCTGAGACCGTCATTCAGGTGGAGAAGGACCAATCCGATGAGAACATCAGTAAGGTGTCCGCAGTGCTTACACGTGCACAGACTTTCCCCACCTTTGCATTCCGTATCAATGACCACATTCTTCCTGAGCTTGTTGAGGGCTATGTGTCCGAACCGAAGAAAGCCGGTCGTCCGTCAAAGAAAGAGTTTGACCCATACTTTGACATCACACAGGAACAACACGAAACCGCCCTTGAAAGGATATTCCCAACTATGTTTGACGAGTTCAATTATGAAGACTTCCAAAACAGGCTTGTTGAAGAACTCCGCACCATACTCGGCAGCTTCAATAAGAACAAGGCTGCAGCGGAAATCACTTTTCTTAGGAACAAGAGGATGGTTGTACAAGATAACGGGAAACTCTACCGTTACAATCGGGGAGGCTACCGCTATTGAAAAAGCGTCCAATCTTCGGTTACTTTACTTTATTCAAGGTACATATATATAGGAATAAAGATAAGTAAAGTTGCAATCACACAAGAACCCCGAATATAGGTAGAAAATCCATTGGGTAAGATCCAAATGGAGATGAGTATCTGATGTGGCGGATGTGGACAGCTTGCTGGCTAAGTAGGGATATTTTATAAAATTCCGTAGCTTATTACGGCATTTTTTCTACGACCGCTGCACAAGTGGCAGCTAAAAAAGCCGATAAGCGAAAGGGCAACCCTCTCGACACCCGTTTGGCTACCTGTTCTATTCTTTTCCCTACCATCATCAAAGACGCTTTTCAAGGACGGAATTTTATAAAACGACCACCGTAAAGTAAACTGTAAAACTAACATTAAAATGAAATTATCATGACCCAATATGCAGTATGCCACATCCAGCGTGGCAATTCAAACGGCAGTGGATTGAGTACCCACATAGAGAGACAAACGAAAAGTGGGAAACCGTTCATTCCTCAAAATGCCGACCCGTCAAGGACGCATCTCAATCGTGAATTACTCTCATTCCCTGATGGGGTAAAGGACAGAAATGGAGCCATCAAGAACCGGCTTGTCAATGCTGGACTCAAACGTAAGATTGGAAAGAACCAGACAACCCACCTGTGTGCAATCTTATCCGGTAGTCATGACCAAATGATGAAGATACAGCAGGAAGGACGATTGTCCGAATGGATCAATGCCAATATCCGCTGGTTAGAAGATACATTCGGAAAGGAGAATCTTGTTTCTTGTGTACTGCACATGGATGAGAAAACTCCCCATCTACATGCTTCGATTATTCCTATTGTAACCACAGAACGCAAACGTCGGGAGAGAGAAGGTCAAAAGAAATACCGTACCACAAAAGGAGGACCACGATTAAGTGCTGATGATGTGATGCACCGTTCCATGCTTACCAAATACCAGGACAGCTATGGCGAAGCCATGAAAGGCTTCGGGCTTGAACGTGGTGTAGTCGGTTCCATTGCAAAGCATATTTCTAACAGTGACTACTACAAGCAGAAGATGGAAAGTATTCAGGAGAACATCGAGATGCTCATTCAAGAAACGGAAGCAAGACAAGTAAAATTAGCCAAGTTGAAGAAGGAGGAGGAAGCCGCTAAGGAGGGCAAGAATTTCATCCTTAGTCTATTCAATAAGGGTGACTTGGCAAAAGCAAGAACTGCAATTGCCGAGCAAACCGCAAAGATTGAATCATTGCAAAGACGCGTCCAAGCATTGGAGATGGAGAAAAAGCAATTGGTAGAGAAAGGAGAGAAAACCCGTTTCAATCTGGAGCAAACCTTGAAGAAGACAATCCGAGAAGCGGATGCCTATAAGAAAGAGAACGAGAATTTAAAAGAGAAAAACAGGGAGCTTGACCGCAAGGCAAATCCCCATCGTTATAGACTGTCTTCAGGGGCTACACTTACTCACCTTTACATTTCTCCAAGACACGCATCATCGCCAAGCGTTCACATTTGGACACAGGTAAAAGATGAGATATTTGACCATGCCAAATATACAGAGTGGAATAATCCGGCTATGCAGAAGTTTTTGAATGATGAATTTACCGAATACGAACTTATCAATGCTGTCTTTGAACCGTTTGAGCAGGTCAGCCAGATGCAAGCGAAGTTGCTTGATGCATCCTTAGGCCTGATGGCAGGTGGTCCTGCACAAACTCATGTTGGAACTGGTGGAGGTGGTTCATCATCTGATATGCCTTGGGGTGAGAAAAACAAGCACGGAGGCAGAAGAAGATAGTTTTCCAAAATTCAGGTGGTAGAAACAAGCTACCACCTGAAGCAATCATTTCAAAGACTTGAACATCTTATCAATACACTTTTTCTTTTGTTCCATATTAGGATGAACATATAGGTTTAAGGTCGTGCTGATATTGGCATGGCCAAGAATTACACTGACTGTTTTGTAATCGCATAGGCTTTCTATACAGCGTGTTGCGAAACTATGCCTGAGTCCATGAAATTTCAAATCAGGAATTTCAAGTTGCTTTAAAAGTTGCTTGTAGTAATTGCGATATGTTCTTGGTTCCGTTGGCTTAGCTTCATTCGTCAGAACAAAATAATCATTGTTCATAAGTCTCTTAAGCGGTTTGATGAGCTTTAATAGTTCACGATTCATTGGAATTTCTCGAATTGAGTTCTGGGTTTTAGGGGTACTAATTATAAGTTCTGTATACCGTTTGCCCCCATCTATAATATAAATACGTTCAATAGTGCGATTCACAGAGATTGTTTCAGTAGTAATATTGATGTCACACCATTTCAATCCACAAATTTCACCAATTCTCATACCGGTACTCAAACAGATATAGACACCCAAGTTTCTGAAGGTGAAATTATCCTTTACATATTGCATAATCTTCTTTTGGCTGGCAATACTTAACACCTCTAATTCATTCTTCTTTTGTTCTGTTGGGAATTTCACCGACCACTCTACCAATGGCAGTAATTCCTGTTTAGCACCAAATTTTTGAATCATTTTTAGGACTATAAGAATGTCCTTGACAGTCTTTTGACTCAACCCTTCTTGTAATTTCTGAAGAGTAAAATCTTGAACCTCCTTCTCACTTAGCTGGTGTTTGCTCCCAAACTTCGGCAGGATATGATTCTCCAATATAAGAGCATAAGCGGAAATTGTAGATTGTTTTACATACTGTCGCTTGTCTTCTTTCCAAAGAACAGCCACTTCTCTAATTGATTTTGATTTATTCATAATGATAATAATTAAATGGTTACTTTTAATGATACCGGTTATAATTAGAGAAATAGTATTGTAAAAGTACCCAATTTGAGATTTCCTGAGTTTAGTGGAGAATGGAAACTTCATGCAACAACTGATTATTTTGAGTTTAAAAATGGGCTAAATCCTGAGGCTAAACGTTTTGGTCTAGGAACTAAGTTTATTTCTGTTATGGACATTCTGAATAATCGTTATATAACTTATGATAAGGTGATTGCATCAGTCCTACCAAAGGATGATGATTTGAAAGAATTTGGTGTTAATTATGGAGACATTCTCTTTCAACGAAGTTCTGAAACATTGGAAGATGTCGGAAGAGCTAATGTATATTTAGATGATAAAACAGCTTTATTTGGTGGGTTTGTAATTAGAGGAAAGAAAATAGGGAATTATAATCCATTATTCTTTCGTTACTTATTATCTAGTCCCAATGCTAGAAAAAGTATTATAGTTAAGGGAGCAGGTGCACAACATTTCAATATTAGTCAAGATGGGTTAAGTAAGGTCTTATTAAATGTTCCGTCTATACAAGAACAAGAGAAAATAAGCCAATTTATTAACTATATAGATGAAAGAATCGATACTCAAAGCAAGATAATTGAAAAATTAGAATCTCTAATTAAGGGACTTTGTCAAAAGTTAACGCAGCAGGGCGATTCAAATACTACACTCAATGAGTGTCTGGAATGTTACTCATCAACATTACAAGAGAACTCTGTTTTCCATGCTGGCGACTTTCCTGTTTACGGAGCTACGGGCGTATGCGGATATACAGACAGCCCAGAAGCTAATGGAGATTCTATTCTGATAATCAAGGATGGCGCAAGTGTGGGTGTTACCTACTATGCTTCGGGCAAATACTCGGCAATAGGAACTCTAAATAGACTTGTTGCAAAGAATGGTTACTCATTGACATATCTATACTATTGTCTCAAGGTTTTCAATTTTGCGCAATATCGTACTGGCTTGGCTATACCTCACATCTATTTTAGAGATTACGGAAAGGCTCATATTTGGTGTCCGCCAATTGAAGAACAAAACCAAATTGCTAACACATTAGAAAAGGTTGAACAAAAGATTGTAACAGAAAAATCGCTATTGGAGCAGTTATACTCACAAAAGCGATTCTTGTTGCAGACAATGTTTATATAAACAGGTTAGAGAGCAGATACTTTTTCTGCTCTTTATAGTTTTCGAGTATTTTACGCTCTGTACTGATTTTTGTCAACAAATCGTCAAGCATATGGACCATTTTATTTTGCTTCTCTCTACATATATTCAGAATAGGAAAACGCTCCAGATCCTTCTTTTGAATATTTGGTAATCCAGAACCAATTCGCATAGCCATAATAGATTGCTCTTTATGTTTCAAATAGTGATATAGAAACTTGTAGTTGATAATGTCTTTTGACTCAATCAGCGTATAACAGTGTCCTCCGCTCCAAAATGGAGAAGAATTATACTGTACATATCCACAAGAATTACCACCCTCGCTAATAGAAATGGTGCCTGCAGGTGTATTGTAATTTCCCAGGTAGCCAGAAGGAGCGATGCCACCGTTCATTACATAGTATGATCCATACTCCGCTAACTCTTCACCATTAACTTGTTGTCCTTTCTGTATTTTAACAACATTACTCAACAGCAAATATTTTTCACTCTCAATGCTAAACAATCTTTCGTATAGTCCCTTAATTAAGGATTTGTAGTCCATATTGGTCGCAATTATAGAAAATATCTTTAAAGACAAATGTTGTAACCATAAAATTGGTGATATTATTACACAAGTTTCTATTCGCAACAAATCAAACAATGTACTTAATGTGCTTTCTGTAAGCAATAAACTGGGATTTGTTGAGCAATCAGAGCAATTTGAAGATAGAACTGTCGCAAGCGAAGATCTTACAAACTATAAAATTGTACGAATAAATGATTTTGCATATAATCCAGCTCGTATAAATGTCGGCTCTATTGCAAGACTAAAACAACATGAATCAGGAATTGTTAGTCCAATGTACATTTGTTTTCACACAAAAAAGTATGTTCTTCCTGAATATTTGGAAATTTTCTTTTATACTCGATCCTTCAAACATGAAATGTACAAACGCTTAGAAGGAAGTGTCCGTTTATGCTTATCGTATGAAGGATTAGCCAATATTCCTATTTTTATACCTGAGATACCCTCACAAATAGAAATCTCAGAAAGAATATTGGCTTTTGAGGAAAAAATCGCAACAGAAGAATATTATCTAAATGCATTGGAACTACAAAAGCAATATTTGCTTCAACATATGTTTATATAAACATATTGCTGAGCAAAAAGGCCTTTTGAGATAATAGAGATTGAAGATATTTATTTTCAATCTCTATCTTTTTATCATAATTCAATAATATTTGCGAAATTTCATTTATTAAACCTCGGTCGTCAGAATATCTTACCAGATAAGATTCAACATCGCTTTTCCCTATATTCATTTGTGCAGCACCTTGTGCAAGATTTATCATGCTATTTTCAAATTGAACAAATGACAATGTTTGATATAGAAATTCAGATAAAATTGAATCATTTGGAACAAATAACCCAACTCGCTGATTTAATAAATTATTGCTTCCTTTATTCAACGAAACTCGACCTACGTTTCCTGTAAGTGAAATTAAAATATCACCAGATTTTAGAATTTGGTGTGATTGAATATCTTTTGGTATAGATGAAATCGTATTAGAACAATCCGTTGAAATCTCTCTACTTCCACAAACATTGGCGATTGTTATAATATTATAGTTTCCATTAGGAACGTATGTCGAACTCTTAAAAGCATAACCATTCTTCAATTCACCGAATTTAGAAAGTGATGCAGTCTTATCAAGCAAAGTATTATTATTCAATAGTCTATTACTAATTGCGACCTTTAATTTTTTCAAATCCTCAATTATCTTGTTTTGGGAAACAATTCTCTTATCAATGAGAGAAAGTAATTGAGCTATTTTGTTCTGTTCTGCAAATGAAGGATAAGCAACATTTATTTTCTTCAAGTGTTCACCATATAGGTGTACAACAGAAACACCTTGTGCAACCTTTGCTATGTCTATTTTTCTTTTACCATTTAATTGATATGCAAAAAAACGTCCATCATGTCCATTAAGTCTAATGATGTTCAAGTCTCCACCTAATAGAATATTTGACATAGGAACGCAACGAGCTGTTGCAATTTCAATAGCAGCTTCTCCAGAACATGGTATTATTACATCATTAGCCTTACTGCTAACAAGTCCTTTTGTTTCTATGTCAGTTTTACTATAGATATCTGTTATTACTTCTGATTTATATTTTGTATACAACTCGCCATATAATATGCATGGCAAACCTGAATCAGAAAGTTGTTCTTTAGAAATTCCTGAGCCTTTAAATATACTGGCAATATTCATTAATGAATCTTTTCCCCACTCACCACAGAACTCAGGAAATCTCAAATTGGGTACATTGAGGACTTTATTGTTGTTATCTGTTGCCATAGTTATCAATCTTCATGATAATTGTTTAAATCATTGTTCTGCTTCTCTTTTTGTTGTTCCAAAAAGAACTGCTTCTGTTGTTCGATTTCTCTACGTAACTCTTCTTCTGTCGGCATATAAGTCATATATTTAGCCGCAAAAATCTGTTCGCTTTCATGAAGGACAGAATAACGAGCAATGGTATTGTCGGTATCAGTACAAAGAAGTACCCCAATGGTTGGCATATCATCGTTGCCTTTTACCAAATCATCATACATTCGTACATACATATCCAACTGTCCTATATCTTGGTGGGTAATGCGATGGGTCTTCAATTCAAAGATAACAAACCTCTTCATCTTGAAGTTGTAAAACACCAGGTCAATGTAAAAATCAGAAGTATCAGTGACAATATGCTGCTGTCTTTCCACGAATGCAAAACCTCTACCTAACTCCAGAATAAATTTTTCCAGATTGTCTATAAGGGCTTGTTCTAATTCGGACTCAGAATAGATTGAATCACGTCGGAACCCCATAAACTCTGCAACCATCGGATTCTTGATGTACTCCAGTGGGTCTTTTTCTGTAGTAGGTAAATCTTTTGCATCAACCGGTAATTGGGCTGCTAATCTCCGCTCAAAATATTGAGTAGAGATATTGCGATCCAATTCTCGGACACTCCACATATTACGGGATGCGTTTTCCAAATACCACAACCGAGCTTCTGGGTTAACAACAGAAAGAACACGTCGAATGTGTGACCAATCCAGATTGTGAACACGCGTGTTCACAATCTCTGCATCAGGAAACAGCAAATAAAACTTTCTGTAATAATCAAGATTTCGTTTGCTATAGCTTGTTCCGTATAGCGGACTGAGTATTTCAGATAGGTTCTTTATCAGTTTGGTTCCATATGCGGCACGAATTTCGCCATGTTGCTCTTCTTCTACAATTCTCCTACCTACGTTCCAAAAAGTCATAATCCCTACTTGTCCAACTGCGGCATATGCCTGATGACGACCACCGTCTATTATCCGACATACATCGGACACGAAGCGTTCGTTGAGAGCCAATGCACTGTTTCTTCCTTTATCTGCTGTCATCGCTATATGATAGTTTTCTTTATTATTCTTTAATAGGTTCTAAAATAAGTACAAGTTCAGATTCTGCAATATCGCACTTGTCAAATAAATATCTCAAACAACGTAATTTCCCTTTATTATCTATGGATGTCCAAAGATATTTATCTGGCCCAATCATAGTGCAATATTGAATGTCCACTTTTTTAGATGTCCAGAAATAACTTTCAGCGTCGTACAAGGAATCAACAATGTCTGGGTATTTTTCAGAGATAACAGAGACAACTTTTAAGAGCATACCTTTCCAAGTCGTTTCTGCATATTCGGAGCCAAAAATACGGAATCCTTTCAAAACTCTACTTGTTGGAGAGAAAGTTTCTTCTTCCAATGAGACTTCTTCAACAGGTTTAGGCAAGGGTCTGAATGTAGTTGCTGGAAGCGGATATAATCGGAGAAGTATCTCAACGATTTCAGTGCTTCTGTTTTCCAATTCTATTTCAGTCCATTTTTGACAAGTAGTAACACTTCTTGTTAAACGATACTTAGAATCTTTATAGCCTGGGCTTATATTTCCATCAATAACCTTACCATCACGTTTTACTTCAAATGCCTTATTGCTTAGTTCACTATTAATTCCAGTCAACGTAAGGTTTGCAAATGTATGAAGATATTTCTCCTTGACTAATTCATAATCAGTTCCAAGCATCGCAATCCAATCAGCATTTAAGGTTTGTGGCATAATATGCTCTATCGTGGCCATCTTTGTTCTCATATCATTCGCCACATCGTTGTATTCTCCATGAACAGAGTTTTCCAGACGTTCAAATAAGAATATCTGGAATGGCTTAAGCATATGATATGCATCACGAGTTTTGATTGACTCAATAAATTGGGTATCTCTTGGTAATTGATAATTACCATCACGACGCATAATGTGATACGTTAATATATCAGAATATGAATAGGTATTTCCTGATTCAGATGCGATATATTCATCCATACTCTTCACAACATCTTTATGTAATGCACAAAATACCTGTGTTAAAGCATTCGCCGGCATATTACAAACGATACGACGAGCCATGTAATTCTCCACCAAATCAATTACCTTATAAATTTCATTCTCTGGTAAATTGTTGATTGATGCATATTTCAAAAATTGAATAAAGAATACATTGGCAACATCAGTTTCGATATTACAGATATGGTGTATTTTTTTTGACAGCTTGTCTGTGGAAAGTTCTCCCTTTGTTATTTGGCGATAATATTGGGCGTAGTCCAACATTTCGGCCAATTCTGCTTTTCTATCTTTTCCATACATATATTTTTTCCATTCAGGATATATGTTGGCGATACGAACCGGACGCTGTAGCTGTTGCTTAATGGTTAGATAATCACGCAAAAACATCGTCGGTTGATTATCTGTAGCATACTCTATTTTTTGCCAGTAACTTTTAAAACAACTTTGTTGTTCCTCTGTTGTAAGGGACATTAAAAGGTAATTGCGTATTTTATCAGCACCGGTTAATGCCAATCCTGTTGAGTTCAAACTTTCAAAAATCAATTGTGGATCATCATTGCCATCCAATTCGATTGAAATAATTTGAAGTCTCTCAATAGCATCTAAGAGTTCATCGAATGATATCTGTTGTGGTGCTTTAGTCAGTAAATCATAAAAATGACGATAATTTCGGGTAACCTTTGAATCCTCAATGAAAGTACCTTCATCTTCAAATATTAGGTCATATGCTTTCATGTCATTTTCAATTGGGACAAGTTTAATTTTTCTATCCGCTGTACTATATTTCGCTAATAGAAAAACTTCACGTGCTTCACTCAATCGTGATTCATTGCTTACAGTCAACTTCCCATCTTTTACGGCTTTTATTCCGGCTAATAACAAAAGGGAAATTGTGGTCAATCGTTGTTGACCATCGATTACTAATCTATTAAAGCCATATCCATCAGCCGATGAAGTTACTATCGAGCCGAAGAAGTGTGTAGGTCTATCAGATTGATTCAGCTTTACCAAATCATTGAATAATTGGTCGCAGTTTTCTAACAACCAATCATAATTACGTTGATAAACGGGGATAATGAATTGTACTTTATTACCCTCAATAAAACTACTTAATAATGATGCTGTACCTCTCATGTCCAAACATTATTCTACAATACCCAATTCACGCAAGTACACCTCAATTGCTTTGTCAAGTTCGGCACGTTTACTTTCCAAATCCTTGATTTCAGACATTACCGCTTTGATGTCAATTGGTTCTTCCTCTTCAAACGTATCTACATAACGAGGAATATTAAGGTTATAGTCATTGTCAATGATTTCTTGCATTGTTGCTAAATGACTATATTTTTCAATTTCTTTTCGGTCTCGATAGGTATCTACAATCTTCTTGATGTGTTCAGGACGAAGTTTGTTTTGAGTTTTTACTTTCTCAAACTCCTTACTTGCATCAATGAAGAGGATATTATCATTCTCTTCACGACATTTCTTGACAACTATGATACAAGTCGGAATACTTGTGCCATAGAAGATATTTGCAGGAAGACCAATAATCGCATCTATGTAGTTTCGTTTTTCAATCAAATATTGACGTATCTTTCCTTCTGCTGAACCACGGAACAATACGCCATGAGGAGCAACACAAGCCATCGTTCCACCATCGTTCAAGTGGTAAATCATGTGGAGAATGAAAGCATAGTCCGCTTTCGACTTGGGAGCCAAGACACCAGCTTTACTGAAACGGTCGTCATTGTTGAATTTTGCAGCAGCACTCCAGTCAGCTGAGAAAGGAGGATTTGCTACAACAGCATCAAACTGCTGGTCGCCAAATGCATCTGCTTCAAGAGTGTCACCATTCTGAATATCAAAGTCATTGTATTTCACCCCATGCAGAAGCATATTCATTCTGGCAAGGTTGAATGTGGTTGGATTCTTTTCTTGCCCGAAAATGCAATCTGCCTTACCATTCTTAGCTGTACGAAGCAATAATGAACCAGAACCACATGTCGGGTCATATACATTCTTCAAGCGAGCCTTTCCTGTTGTAACAATCTCAGCAAGTATCTGACTAACTTCCTGTGGAGTATAGAACTCGCCAGCTTTTTTACCGGCACCGGCCGCAAACTGACCAATCATATATTCATAAGCATCGCCAAGTATATCTATGTCTCCTGCTTCTTCCAATCCGAAATCAATACCATTTAGAGCAATGAGAACATCACTGATAAGTCTGTTCTTGTCATCGGCAGTCTTACCAAGTTTTGGCGAAGCAAGGTCAATATCAGAAAATAGTCCACCAAAATCATCTTCACTGTCTTGACCAATGGTGCTATCTTCAATTTTTTTCAAAGAACGTTCCAATTGGGGAAGTATATTCTCTTTTCGTCCAATTGCGTCGATGATGGTTGAGAAGAGGAAATCTGGTTCCACAAAGTAACCGAGATTTTCTACACATATAGACTTGATTTCGTCTTTTATGTCTTCATCGTCACTCTGCCATACTTCCTGAAAGGTAGTCTCGTCAGCTTCCAGTTCCTCGTTTACATACAATTCAATCTTTTCTGAAAGGTACTTATAAAAGATGAATCCAAGAGAGAAATACATAAAGTCGCTTGCAGACATGTTTCCTCTCAAAGTATTTGCAACAGTCCAAAGCTGATTGCGCAGTTTCTGTTGAAGTTCTTCGCTCATATTATAATCTTTTTATTTTTTTACATCCATATAATTCTACATCGTCGGAATCCTTATAATGATATGTCAATACATCTGGAACTATGTTTGATGGTGCATTTTGAGGTTGACGCAACCAAACACTATTACCATCAGGTTTCCACCATTCATTAATTACATACACATTCTGATTCGGGTAGTAGAAGTTTGTTAAATTCAACATGTTCTTCTCACCCAAAATCTCCGCCAAATATGCTGTGATTATTTTCTCTACTAACATGATTTGGCTTCGAGTCGGTTCTTTAATATTTGCTATACACCCCACATAAATGGAATTTAATCGATTCTTTATTTCTTCTAAATGGTGTCCCTTATCGCAAAAGCGTTCAAAAACATTTCTTGTTGACATTCCACAATAATAGCTTTCTTTAGACTTGGCATATTTCCGCATTCCATGCAACAAATACAGAGAAGAATTAATATTATATTCTTCTTGCCATACCTTTATATCCTCACGAGAAGTAAAAGGGCCATACCATTTAACAAGAAATACACTTTCCTCCATTTTACTATTCCCAATTAAATGTATTGATAATATCACGAAGCTGACTGACAACTCGTTTAAGCATAGTTGTACGTTCCATCAATTTTAATCCTTTCTTGGCTTTGATAGCATTCTTGATAATTTCAGGTTTCTCCCGCTGTAAGAAGTCATATTCCGAAATATATTTGGTCAATGCTTCTTCATCTATGCCCTCAATTGTAGCAAGATCGTGAATTGCTCTGCTTCTGGCCATAGAAATGTAATTAGTCAATCGACTCTCTAAGTCCATTGAACCATCAGCTTTTGCCTGTTGGAAACCATCTTTGTCATTATCCACGTTCTCACGGATGAAATCATCAATCAGTTTTGACTTACTTCGCATGACAGCATCCTTAATCATGGTATCAAGGATGGCCTGACGCTTCTGCTGATAGTTGTCCTCATCTGGATTTAGTTCTGCAATCAATTCAAGGATATATGCAACATTGATAACATCGCTGTGCAATAATTCCAGACAGAAGTCAATATCTTCCAACATGCTTTCATTACCATATGGCAATTGTGGCTCTCCTGCAATTGGAGTTGTAGAAGTAGGAGGATTGATAACGCCCACTGTAATATCAAGATATTTACTCTTGAAATCTGCAAACTCTTGCTCAGTCAAGATAAAATCAGGATCGGAAGGCTCAAAATCTTCGTATATTTGAATTTCAGCATGTTTCTTGATGATTTCTCTGAATGCAAGAACAAAATCACGTTTTTCATACTCACTTTGCAGTGTGTCAATAATTTGAACGTTCGGATATTTCTCTTTGAACTTTATAGCCAATTCGTTCAGTTCTTTCTTCACATTCTCATACGGTTCACGAATAATAAATTCGTTTGGCTGATTATTGCTGAAAAGCTTGATGGCTGCATCAACATTGCTTTTCAGTTCACGGAAACATACTACTTTACCAAAGCGTTTCTTTTCATTTAAAACACGATTGGTACGACTGAATGCTTGAAGTAGTCCATGATACTCCAAGTTCTTATCAACATAAAGGGTATTCAATTTCTTCGCATCAAAGCCAGTAAGGAACATGCCCACGACTAACAACAAATCGAGTGGTTCCATGTCTGCTTTCTTTTTCTTCATACGAAGATTGATATCATCGTAGTATGCACTGAAATTCTCCGTTGAGAAAGCAGTCCCGAACATTTCATTGTAATCGTCAATAATACATTGAAGTTCATCGGAAGTGACCTTCTCATTTTCAAATCCCTGATTCATGCCTGTCTGACTATCATCTTGGCTTTCATTAGCAGCATATGTAAATACCGCACCAATTTTGATTTTTGGATTCAATGATTTGAAAATCTTGTAATATTTCAAAAGCATTGGCACAGACTGAATGGCAAACAAGGCGTTATATTCTCCGTCGAAAGTAGATTTATTGAAATTAGTCAAGATAAACTGAGCAATCTCAGTCATTCTCTTTTCATTGAACAGATCAGTATCCTGTTGACCTTTGTAATATTCTACAAGGAAACCAAGCACATTCTCATCAGCAATGGCATCCTTTATAAGATAGCGATGCAGACATTCCCCAAACACTTCAGCCGTAGTATGGTCCTGTTTGGCATTTTCGGCAAAGATAGGCGTACCTGTAAAACCAAATATCTGAAGATTATTAAAGAACTTCACGATGTTCTTATGGCAATCTCCAAAATGACTACGATGACATTCATCGAATATCATTACTACCTTTTGGTTGCGTACCTCTTGAAGGTGCTTGTTGTAATAATCACGAGTGACAGCACAATTCAACTTTTGAATGGTCGTGATTATGATTTTGCTATCACCACTTAATCGCTTAATCAGTTGATATGTGTTATCTGTATTATCAACGGCTCCTGGTTCGAATGCTTCATATTCTGACTGAGTTTGTGTATCAAGGTCATGGCGGTCAACAACAAACATCACTTTATCGATACCATCCAACTCACTTACCAATTGAGCTGCTTTGAATGATGTCAGTGTTTTACCTGCACCGGTAGTATGCCAAATATAGCCATTCTTATTACTGTTCTGAACACGGTCAAGTATTTGTTCGACAGCATAAAACTGATATGGGCGAAGAACCATCAAACATTTATCTCCCTCATGCAAAACAATGTATTTGCTTATCATTTTGCCCAAGTTGCACTTATCAAAAAAGAAATAAGAGAACTGTTTTAGGTCATTGAAGGCATTATTTGATGCGTCAGTCCAATTAAATGTAAACTTATATCCGCTATTAGGATTGTTTGCAAAATAACGGGTATTTACTCCATTACTGATAACAAAGAGTTGAATGTAATCAAATAGTCCATGGAATGATGTTTTGTGATACCGCTGAATCTGATTATAGGCTTCTTTTAATTCCACACCTCTACGTTTCAATTCTATTTGAACCAAAGGAAGCCCATTTACAAGAATGGTCACATCATAGCGACATTTCTTTCTGCCTTCAACTGTAATCTGGTTAGAAACCTGGAATTCATTTTGGCACCACTGCTGTTTGTTGATAAACTCAATCCAAACACGTTCACCATTTTCTAATTGGAAATCTTTAAGGTCACGAAGTTTTTTTGCTTTTTCGAAGCGAGTACCTCCTTCAAGATAGAGTAGTATTTTATCAAACTCTTTATCTGTGAAGCTTTCACGACCATGCAATGCCAATTCTTTGCGGTTGTGTTTTTCCAACTGCAATTTAAAATTAGCATATAGATTATCCTCTTCCTTGATAGAAATATATTCATAATTCATTTCTTGCAAGGTCTTAATCAATCCCTGTTCCAGTATTTCTTCACTCTGCGTTACCATACGTAATAAATTAGCTAAGATTGAAGACACAAAATCCCCAATTAAATGCAAAATTACTACTTTTTTATTTGTTTCAGGCCTGTCTTGATGAGAAAATGATGTCAGAAGTTGATTTTTACACCAATGAAAAACTTTTTTTTATTTCAACCAGAATGGCACTAATCACAGATAGATTCTCTTTACTTTAATTTATCCGCATTATATGTATGCGGATGATAAAGTAAAGTTATATTTTTAAGGGTAGGGAAAAAGAACTATATATTATTCTTTCCCTACCTTCTGTTTTATATTTGTTGGCCAAAAGAAAAATATGACTTCTTTCTTTGCCTTGCCGAAATCATGCTTTTGTGACACCCAAGTGACACTATTTTCTTTTCATTGCAAATTCATACTCTGAGGAAACACTGCTAACTCACAGATATAAAGACTAATACAATCACATTGCTATTACCTGTAATATTGTAGCCTAATACCCCTCTTGGTCTCCGACCATCGGGAGGCTGTCCTTACAAGCAGCAAGCTGGAGACAGGAGAGTTGTACACACATAAAAGGAAATAGGTTATGGCAACACCAAAACAGGTTATGGATTTCCGACCATCTAAGGGAATCACCACAGCACAGAGCAACGAGCACCAACGCCGTTGGACGGAAAAGGGTTGGGGATCCGCTGAATCAACAGGCAACTACGACCGCAGCCGTGAGCGGCTCAACTTCGAGGTTCGGGGCGGCAAGGTTTGTCCTATAGACAAGAGCCGAAGCATCCCGGAGCGCATGGCAGACATCCTGCGGAGCCGTGGAATCAAAGACCCCAACGAGGGACTGGCAGAGCCACGCTTCCGCACAGTGGTCAATTTCATCTTCGGAGGCTCACGAGAACGTATGACAGAATTGGCATTCGGTGACCAGAAGGTGAATCTCACTCACGGAGCGGACAATTCGCATCTAACCCGATGCAAGGACATTGAGGAATGGGCAAAGGATGTTTACCGCTTTGTTGCGGACAAATACGGTGAGGAGAACATCGTCGCTTTCATCTTACACTTGGACGAAACCAATCCGCACGTTCACTGCACCCTCTTGCCAATCAAGGACGGCAAGTTTGCATACAAACAGATATTCGCCGGAAAGGACAAGTACGAGTTTTCTGCCAGGATGAAAGCCCTGCACAGCGAATTTGCCGATGTCAACAAGCGTTGGGGCATGGAGCGCGGAACTTCCGTCTCAGAGACGGGAGCACGCCACCGCACCACCGAAGAATACCGCCGCCAGCTGTCAGAACAGTGCACCACCATTGAGCAGTCCGTCGCCACCCATCAGCGGACACTCGCCTCGCTCCAATCGGACATCCGTCTGGCAGAGCGGAGAGTAAAAGGACTCACCTCAATGGTCAACAACCTCTTGCAGGAGAAGGCTGAGAAGGAGGCGGCACTTGCTGAATTGCATCGGCAGATTCTTGCAGGTCACGACAATCCTGATGCTCTCCGTCAGCAAGTCCAAGAGCTGGAGCAGGAACTGTCCGCTATCCAGTCGAAACTGGACGACAAGCAGGAGAAGCTCTCAGAGGCTGACCGCAAGCTCGATGCCCTGCGTGAGGAGATGACCGCCATGAAGGAGCGCACGGAGGAGTTGCGGCAGGAGGCACACAGATATTCCGATACTATCCGACAAGGTGCGGACACCGTTCTCAGAAATGCCCTTCTCGAAAACATGGTCAGCGAGTTCTCCGAACGTGTGGCACGGCTTTCCAATGAGGGCAAGGACGTGTTTGACGGTTCCCTGCTTCAGGCCTTTGCGGAGAATGGAACGGAGGTGATGTACTGTGCCACGCTTCTATTCCTCGGCTACGTCGATGATGCCACCACCTTTGCCGAAGGTCATGGCGGTGGCGGCAGTTCGTCCGACCTCAAATGGGGACGTGACGATGACGAGGATGAACGCGCTTGGGCACGCCGTTGCATGATGAAAGCTGCACGCATGATGCGCCCCTCTTCCGGCAAAAGGAAGAAACGATAAGCGGCACTGTCACGTATCACCTGTTATAGTATTCACCAGATTAAATTGAACAACATGAGAAAAATACTTATTCTATCCCTTGGCTTCGCCCTTTCATTGGGTGCGCAAGCCAAAGACTATCACCGCACGGCGGACACCACCACCGTTGTATGCAGACTTTCGGCAGACGGTATGCTTCGTCCGCTTAAACCTTCCTACATGAAAGGGGCATTGGTAGCTTCGCCATGGACGGACAACTGGTTTGTCCAAGCGGCAGGAGGAACTACGGTCTTCCTCGGCAAACCGCTCGGATGCAACGACCTATTCGGTCGCATGAAACCGGCATTCTCCGTGTCGATCGGCAAATGGTTCACACCTTCCGTCGGCGGTCGCCTGAACTATGGCGGTATGCAGTTCAACGACTGCAACAACTCCTCGCAGGACTACCAGTACCTGCGTGCTGATTTCATGTGGAATGTCCTCGGCAACCTCTACAAGGACGATGTACACACTCTTGCCAGATGGAGTGTCATTCCATACGTGGGCGTGGGTATGCTGCACAACAAGGTGAATGCCCACAAGCCCTTTGCCATTTCCTACGGCATACAGGGGCAGTATCATCTCTCCCCACGCATTGCTGTTACGGCAGAGATAGGCAACATGACCACCATGCAGGATTTTGACGGCTATGGCAAGGCACACCGCCTTGGCGACCATCTGCTGTCCGCATCCCTCGGCCTCTCTGTCCGCATCGGCAAGACTGGCTGGAAGCGAGTGATAGACGCTCGCCCGTACATCGCACAGAACGAATGGCTTTCGGCATACGCCTCATCCCTTTCTGACAGCAACAGCCGCTATCACGCCCAGCACGATCGAGATTGTCAGACTCTGGAGCAGCTGCGCAAGATTCTTGCCATCGAGGGACTTCTGGACAAGTACGGCCACCTCTTTTCTGACGATGCCGCTTCTTCCGTCACAAATGGCTATCCTCGAAACGACTACAGCGGTCTCAACTCGCTGCGTGCAAGAATGAGAGACAAGTATGGTAATGGTCAAAAGACAAAGGTCATGGAGTCCGCCTCTTGTACAGAAGAATATGGCAATGCTGAAGGTGAGCCGGAAGACGATTACCTATCGCTCATCCACTCAGGAAAGGCTTGCATAGGTGCGCCCATCTATTTCTTCTTTGAACTTGGCACTGACAGGTTGCTCAACAGGTCACAGCTCGTCAATCTCGACGAAGTAGCACGCATCGCCAAGAAATATGGCTTGAAAGTTAAGGTCATCGGCGCTGCCGACAGTGCCACAGGCAGTGAAGCCATCAATGATAACCTCAGCCGTTCCCGTGCCAGATTCATTGCAGAGGAACTGATGAAACGTGGTATGGAAAATGGCACCATCTCTCAGATTTTCGATGGCGGCATTGACGATTACTCGCCCAATGAGGCGAACCGCCATACCAGAATCCTGCTGTATCTATAGCCAGACATACAGCTCCGAACAAGAGCACTAAAACTTTTTTTTCATTGATAAATTTTAGAAAGGGAGGGCTTGTCCGTGATGGATAGGCCCTCCCTTAATCATATATGTATTAACGCATATTCTATGCGCATATCTTTTTTTTATCCGTGTTTCTCAGTACTTGACCAGTCAAGCAGGAAGTCATATATACTCATTATCTGTATGCCGTTTTCGTCGCTCCACTGCTTGGTATGTTCTCCCACGATCAGCAGTTTGCGGAAAGAGTCATCTACAAGACGCAACGACCGTTTCTCCTGTTCCATCTTTTCTGCATCGGGCATACGCCACGCCGACTGGATGTAGATCCGCTCGCTCCCTTTGTTGCAGACAAAATCCACTTCCAATGTCACCCTCTGCTGCTTTCCTTCCGTATTCCTCACTCGATGATAGACGTTACCCACATCCACGAGCCATCCTCGCATACGCATCTCATTGTAGATGACGTTCTCCATGATATGTGTCGGCTCGCTCTGACGGAACGACAGAATAGCATTCCTCAGACCTACGTCCTGATAATAATACTTGGACAACGAACCTATGTATTTCCGTCCTTTGATGTCGAACCTTTCGGATTTTTCGATAAGGAAAGCATCCTGCATATATTCCAGATAAGCCGACACTGTCTTGTCGGTTATGCTCTGCACATTGCTTACGGACTTGAACGTATTGGCTATATTCAGTGCATTGACAGGTGCTCCTATACTGGATGCTACGGTCTTCGACAATTCTTCAAATTCAGGTCTCAGTTCTATGTTGTTCCGCTCGTAGATGTCACGTAGATATACCGTGCGATAAAGGCGACGCAGGAAATCAGCCTTCTTCTCATCCCCAACCTGTGTAAGTAGTTGCGGCAAACCTCCGTACAGTCTGTATTCAGCCCAACCGTCTTCTTTCGAACCATCATACACCGTCATGAACTCCTTGAAGGATAGTGGCCACACATGTATCTCGTCACCTCTGCCTCGGAATTCCGTCACCAGGTCAGAGGACAGGAAACGCGAGTTGGAGCCTGTGACATACACATCCGCCCCTTCGGTAACTGACAAGGAAGAGAGCACCTCTACAAAGTCTTCCACCTCCTGCACCTCGTCGATGATGATATAATAAGTCTCATAGTCAATCATCATCTTTTCCACCCAGTCCAACAGGTAGTCCGGGTTCTTGAACTCTCTGTTCTTCCTACTCTCCATGTCGATGACGAGAATATGGTCTTCTCTCACGCCCTCATCCAATAGATGCTGATGAAAGAGTTTCTTCAGAAGGAACGACTTGCCTGAACGTCGCAATCCTGTGATTATCTTTATGAGCCCGTTGTTCTTTGAACGGCTCAACTGTTCTATGTATCTATATCTGTTTACTATCATATTTTACGAAAAACTGTCACTTGTGACACTTTTTCGGAGGCAAAGTTATATATTTTATCCTAAATCAAAGAAAGAAATAAAGAAAAATGCACTAAAAATCAATGATTTTCCTGTTTTGTAGTGTCTATTCCACTTGCCGATGCCCATTTTTCTTTGCAAAGTTACTGCCCGGGCGAATGGTCAAGTACCGCCATGCTAACAGGCAGAGGACTGAACGACAGCTTTCCGCAAATCAAAGATTTGGGTATTTCATTAACTCCTCCGTCTGTTTTCTTGCCTTATCGCCCTCATTCCGCAGTCTTTTGATGCACGAAAAATCAGTTCCCGACAAGAGGAGCCGAAAGGCTTCAAAAGGAGGGAAGAAAAACAAGTTGAACAAATAATTTCTTTGCGTATGGAATTACACAGATTATCAGAAAACGAGCAGGCATTTGTCGAGTGCTTCTCACGGTTCGTAAACGGTCAGATGGGGTCAGCCGCCAAGGTAGGCAATGCCCTTGCAGATGACCATCGCTATCTTATCAACGAAAAGGGCAAGGTGGTGTTTGCCTTCTTGGAACGCCTTGCCAACGACTATCAAAAAGGTCGTTATGACCAGCGTGACGAGTGGGTGTGCCGATTGGCAGCAGAGGCCATCGAACACCTTGTAGAGAACAGAATGTATTACAGAACACTTAACAACGATTGACTATGGCAAGCAGATTGATTACACCCGTATTGGAGGAGATACTGAAATCCTATCCTCTGTATTCACAGGACGGCAAAGGCAAGGATGCCGTTTGTGTGGCAATATTCTTCATCGGACACGTCCGTTGGTTCGTACTTGAAGGACAGCCGGAAGGTAACGACACCACGTTGTTCACCATCGTATGCGGTCTGCATGAAACGGAGTATGGCTATACCTCCGTCAATGAAATGGAGAGCGTAAAGGTGGATGGCTCCAAATATGGAGTGGACGAGATATTTCAAGTGGAGCAGTTGGACGGCTTCAAGCCGGTGAAACTGAAGAGCATTCCAGACGAGGATTTACAAGCATTCCTTCATAATATGGAATGACCCCAAATTAAATCAGCCGCAGGGACATTACTCCTTGCGGCTGACTATTGTTAGTACCTACTATGAGTAGTAAAGCCTACGATTAGTATATACTACGATACTACTCTCATCTTCGGAAAGCGGACTTGGCAACGTGCTCCTCTTGTACCTCTTCCTTCTGGTACTCCTCCATGTCAAGCAGTTGCTCATACGCAGAGCTGATGTTTGCGTCCATAGAATGGTTGTGGCTGAAAGGGAAGGTATGCTTCACAGAGAGTCCTGCATTGGTCACAGTCCCCACATCCAGGCTATCCTTATCCTTGTTATATTGCAGGTTCAGCAAACCACCATTCGGCATTTGGAATATCGGCATTTTTCGCTGCGCCAATTCCGAAAACTCTTCGGCGGTCATCTCCCTCGCCACAGCCTTCACGTCCTCACTGGCACGTCCTATGCCATAGCGAGTGATATGGTCACGCACTTCTTGCTCCGTATGCTTCAGGAACACCTCATACGTACCGCCGACACTCCCGTTATAGACCACTGCAAAGTCCTTGTCCTCTATTAGCAGGTCATCGCCTCTGTTCTGGCACGGCTTCCTGTAGGTCTGCTCCTCGTCCATGCCGTTCCCGTCATAGTATTCCTTGGCAAGCGTCAGCAGTCCTTGATAGTCACCTTTCTCCTTTAGCTTATCCAGTTCCGATGTGTCATCCGTTGATTGGAGATAGGCGATGGAGGCATAATAGACGTTTTCTTTCGATTGTGAAGGCTCTGTCAGGCTTTTGTACTGGGCAAAAGCCTCCTGATAATTGGTGTCAAGGTCTTTGCCGTGGTCGTAAGGAACAGAGAGTTTCACTTCCAGACCGTTACTCGTCGGCACAGCAATCTTTACAGAGTCCTCCTTCTCATGATGCTGGATATATACAGCAGAACCATTATATGCCAAGACTGCATGGTCGCCGTCATCTATGGATAGATAACTTTTCCCTTGCCCGTTTTCCTGCTCAGCCTTTTTCTCCTGGTCTATCTCCATAGCAATCTTGTCGATATGCTGCGTGAGCATTGAGGTAGCTTTTTTCACATCGAGTAGCGTGGTCTTGATGAACTGCGGCGACTCCTTCAGCGAATCCAGCCAAGACTTCAAATAGGCAGCCGAATCTCCTTTCAGATGCTTTGTCATGCCATACCGCTGAGCGGTCAGCGCAGCCGTCAGTTCTGCCACCAGTTCCTCGCGTGCATACTCTGCCGAGCCGAAGGTAGCGGGCTTGATGCGGTCTAACTGTCCCTCCGCACCCGTGGAGTGTCCCATCTCGTGGAAAAGGTTCGAGTAGAAAGACTCCCCATCCTTGAACTGCCTTTTCTCAGGCATCACAATCTCATTCTTGCTGATGGAGAAATAGGCGGAATCACCGAACATCGGTTTGATGGGACATATCCAACGGTTGTCCGCTATCATCCTATCCACGGGTTCAAAGGCAAACTGCTCGTCCTTCTCTACCTTGGGCATCGAGTATTCCTGTTCCAGTTTCTCCCAAAACTCTGGTCTGACCTCCTTCAGGTTGGTCTGCGCCACATTGAAGACATGGTAAGTCTGAAGCTTTGGATATACATTGTACTTTTCGCGCTCTTCCTGAGAGAGCAGTTTGTAGTCCTCCCACTTGATGTGTTCCTTTGTTTCCTTATTGACCACCGTAAACGTGGTGAGCATCACGGGGAAAGAATGCTCACCTTTCAGTACTGACACACGGGGCTTCTGTTCCTCGTCTTTCTTGCCAGTTTTGTTAAACTGCTGTATGCGGTCGAAGGTACAGAAGCGAGGAATCTTGTAACCCTCCTTCTCGCAATGCAGGAGCAACATCATAGCGTTCATGCCATTATATTCTCGTCCGTTCAGGTTTTTCGGCCATTGCAACGCACCTTCAGTAAACCAGGGCTTTTTCCATCCGTCTTTGCCCGACAGCGACTGAATACGCTCAATCATCATATCGGCAAACAGGTCGAGTGCCTTGTCTTCGGCACTCGGACCTTCCTTAGCATAAGGCTTTCCCATAGTCAATTAACCATTATAGGGCTGCGGAACATATTCGCTCATTTCAGACACTCGGCAGGAGAAGTCCAGTTTGTCATTGAAGACACTGACAGACAATGCCCCTTTGATGTTCGCTTTCACGCCTGGTTGCAGCCATGCCTCGCATTTGCCATCGAATAGGAAGAAACTTACCCAGATGTATTCAAATCCGTCCTGTACTTTCTCTGCGCTGAAAGCGGAGAACTGGCAGTACGGCACACCATTCTTGTCCGTCTTGTCCTCAATGCTCTTGCCCACCTTGCCGCGGAACTCCATCACGCCCTTGATGCAGTCCTCTGCCTCGTCAGGCTGGTGGCTGATGCTGCTTGCCGACAGGTTGAAATAAAGGACATCGCCCCATTTTCTTGGTACCAATACACCGGCTACCTCAATGCGTTCGCCGATGTTGCAGCTGCCCACCTCCGTCAGTGTCCCATCTTTGATGACCGACACCTCGATGGTCTTGTTAATCCCGCTCTTCGCTGGAATGACTACGTTCATGGCAAAGCTCACGAATGCCTTGCCCTCCTTGTTCGTGCGGCAGGTCGCAGCCTTGCTGACCGTTCCGCACACTGTTACATTACATTTGATCATTGCTCGATACTATTTGAATTATACATATCCATCGTCCAAGTGAAATGTCTTAGCAATGACAATAATCTCTTTTCAATCATCATATACTAGCGCACGTATCAGTTCATAGACTATCCACGCTGCTATGATAAGTTGGAAGCCGAGATAGATGATGGCCACGGTCTGACCGAAAAGCCATTGGGTAAGCATGAAGTGTCCTGCCACAGCTACCATACCCACCAGCAATGTACACAGATGACTTGCTATCCTTTTCATTTCCTTTGCAGATTTTGTTGTTGACTCTCAGCCTCCATCCCTTGCTCGAAGTTCTGCGAAGCCTGCTGTGTCGCCACGATGCCTGTCACCATTCCCGCAATCTTCGTCCGTTTGCTTTCTTCCGACAGATTGGCATTGCCCAAAATGAGCGACAGGCGGTTCATCTCCGAGGAGGTCAGTTCACGGTCAATCTTCACCGTACCGCTCTCTGCATGAAGCACAGTCTTGCCGTTCTCACCCACAGTAATGGTGCATTGCCTCATGCCTGGAACAAGCGAGGTCAAATCTACGAGCCGGTTGGCTGCCATGGCAGAGATAAGTCCTTTTTGTCGTTCCTCATCATTGCTGTCAATCTGCGCTGCCAACATCATCAGCGACATGAAGGTGGTCATCGCCATGTCGAGTATAGGGTCATTCGTTCCCGAAATGCCCACGCCGCTGTCCTCCGAGGAAAGGATTTTCTTCATCCAGTCCTCCGACGAAACCTTCTGCTCCTGTGGCGCATTGCTCTTGTATTTTGCCAACAGGTCATTGCCGTTATGCAGGGCCTGTAGCTTGATGTTGCCTTTCTGTCCGATTTCTGCCAGATAAGCGGCTGGATCCATATCCCTTTTTGAGCCGTCAGCCGATACACTCTTCACTCCGAAATGCAGATGCTCGCCAGTGGTTCTGGTGCCGGTATTTCCCGACACCCCCAACTTCTGACTGGCATTAACCACGTCACCTACCTTTACTGCTATGTCAGACAGATGCAGGTAGGAGCATTGCACCTTGCTGCCATCCTCACGGCTGTATTCCACGGTGACGGATTTCCCTCCTGCCGTGTTCGCATTATGGTTCACCGCCACCACCTTGCCGCCGTTCTCCGTGGCCAACACCGCCTCATGGTTCGTCTTGATGTCAATGCCCTTGTGCATCTGCTGCTTGGTGGCATCCATCGGATCCTGGCGATTGCCGAAAGGCGAGGTGATGAAGAGAAACTCCTCTCGCTCCACAGGAAAGGAATACCCGGCAGACTGCGGTACATGGGCAGCAGGCATTTCTCTACGAGGATTATTCTCCACCCCGAACGACCGACCTTCTGCCCGCATCTCAGCCATCACCTCACTGTCATACTTGTCCAGTCCGTTGGCTTCAATGATGCGCTGCAGACTTGCAGCATAACCGCCGCCCGTGGCATAGCCGGCACGCTCAATGCCCTTCGTCCATCCCTTGTAGTCGTCAGGCGACAGCGTGAAGCACTGCGCATAACGCTTGTTCTGCTTCAGGAACTGCGAGTGATGCTCATAACTGTCACCCACGCTTTTGTACTTACAGAATTTCTCGTTGGGCCTATCATCCGTATAGACTCCATACTCTCCGCCATTCTTCAACCACGATGCCGTAGCCTTGATGCCAAAGTGGTTGTTGCATTCGCGCGACAGTTGGCTCTGTCCGTTGCTGCTCTCCAGTATGGCTTGCGCCAAGATGACGGAGGCAGGAATCCCATACATCCGCATCTGTTCTTTGGCTTCCTCCGCATATTGTGCGGCATACGCTGCGTTCTTTCCCATAAGCCTATCTCCTTAGACTGGTGTGTTGTTCTGTTTCTTGACTTTCCTGTGCCATCTGCTTTCCTGTCTCTTTTCCAGGTGACACCATCTCCGTAATTCCACGCTTCGATGATGTTGTCTGCTTCGGCATTTCCAACTGGTCACAGATGGCCACCCGTTCACCAGCACGAATGAGCTTCGGCAGATAGGTGTCGAGGGCATGATATGGGAATCCTGCCATTGCCAACGGCTTGCCTTCATCATCCTTGCGCCCATTGCTCTTTGTCAGCGTAATACCCAATATTTTGGATGCCTTCACCGCATCATCCTTGTAGGTCTCATAGAAGTCACCGCAGCGAAACAAAAGAATGGCATCAGGATGCTTCTTCTTCAAGTCAAGATATTGTTGGACAAGGGGAGAGACAGCAGCCTTGACAGCCTTTTCATCCTTCTTTTCTTCTTTCTTTTCCTCTTGTTTCTTCTCTTCCCTTTGTTCAGAGCTTTTATCTTCCTTAAGTACCACTTCCTTCTGTTCATCATGCTTATCGACAATTGCCGTCTCCGCTTGCTTCACCTCCGTCGCTTCTTCCTGCTTCTCTTGTGTACTTTGCTCGACATTGTTGTCTTTCTGCAATACATCAGCAAACAGCGAGGCGGCAAGGTTCTGCTTGTAGGAATCCCTGTCAGGAGCCACCCACAATCGTTGCCATTGTGACGGACTGACACTTCTCGGCTGCAACTTCTTGCCGTCAATAGTGGCTGCACACAGGCATTCGCCCGATTTGGCACGGAATACTGCCACACGCTGGATGCGGTTCAAATCAACCTCCTGCTCATTACCTCCGAAGATGTCCACCTTCAGGTCGGGTTTCGCCTCTGCCATAGCATAATACTTCTGTGCCAGTTCCTCACGCACACGCTCGATGTTGTCCATCGACTGCTTCAAGGTGGTGAAGAAATGATTGAGGTCTCCTTTGTCGGGATAGACGGCAAAGCCCTCCTTACCTTCGGGCTTGATGTACAATGCCCACCGCTCCTTGTCATCCTTTACCAACTGCACATTGTCGAAACCGATGTCACGGCTGTGGGTTACGGCCTCAGAAGCATCCAACGAGGATAGGTCTTCGATAGACCAGTTGCGCAGTCTTGATACCGTGATTTTCTTGTCGGCGAAATAACTGTCGTCGGGACGGAAGCCCAAGGCTCCGTCGGGATTGTAGAAACGCACGTTGTCATAACCCTCTTTCTGCAAGGCATTGGTGAAGCGTTGCTTGTTCATGCCCTTGATCTCGTTGTTCACCTCCAACGATGCACCCTGTGGCAGCACCACATCGGCGGTCTTGCTGGCATCATCACGCACGATGACCACAGTACGCTGCTCCTCGTTGGGATGCTGCTTGATTTCGTCTGCTACGAAGTAGTGGTTGGGCAACTGCACCTGTATCTGCGCCGTCTCTCGCTGATGCTGGTCGGTGGCATACTCCACCTTTTCACCCAGTTCGGCTTTCTTCAACACCTTCAGCGCACCGTTCACCTCACTCTCGATGGCATCAATCAGACAAGGGTCTTCCTTCAGTTCCCTCGTCCAATAGTCCACCATGCTAAGGCTGTCCTTTGACAGACGGGCAGGCAGTCCCAGTTCGAGCATCTTCACGCCCGAAGCTATCTCAGTGATGAGTCGTTCCTTCTTCACGGCATCCTCCGACGGGGCTTTGCCGTTCTTCATGACCATGCCCTCACGTGCCAACCGCTGCTGATGACCGGTGGCAGACACCAACTGACGCATCATCTCCTGTACATAGTCATTGTAGTGCTCGAAGTCACGCTGCCGTGGCAGGTAGATGACATCCTTCTCGGTGTCGTAGTGCGCCACACCCGTGCCGTCCTGACGTACATTCACGAGGTTGTCCTTCATCTTCTGAAGGAATCCGTTGACGCACCCATGCAGCTGCTTGTCCTCCTTGTCGCCATAACCTCTATCCTCCACCGTGCCATCCTTCTTCAATGCCGTAGTGTAGGCTGTTTCGTTAGCCATAGGCAGTAGCGTCTGGTCGATATTGAACAGCACACGGATCTCACGGTTTTTCACTCCCTTGTACTGCTGTTTGTCCTGTTCCGACAGTTCTGCGTATGCCTCCTTGGTGATGACATCGTCGGGATTGTTGCGGTTGACGTACTTATTCCAATTGTAATACAGGAACGGCACACCTTTCTCATGCTCCCTCACGCTCTCACCCCGTGCCTTCGCTTCGGAGAACTGCGTAAACAGATTGCTCTTGCAACCCTTGGCATCGGAGTCAAGGGCAAGGACAAGGGCATTGAACGGACTGACCGAAAAGCCCTTGGGATAGAGCTTCGGATAGAGTTTGCCGCTTGCATTCAACCAATGTCCCTTGGCATCCACCGCACTCGTCAGTGCCTCAGTGAGCAGCGACACCTGCTTCTCCGCCGTCCGCTTCTCAAATTCTGATTTCTCTTTCATGCTTTTATCTTTTTGTTTATCTCAATCACATTCTATAATTGGCTTACCAAGCCACCGTTCCCGACAATTTTGTTGTCGGGCTTCACTGTATTCCCCTCGGTCGCACCACGCTCTCCCGTGCCTGCTCTTCGTACTGCATTGCTGCCATCTGTCGCATCTGGTCGTTCTTGGCAAGTATGGCGTTAGCCAATGTATTCAGCGGCAATGCCCCCGACTGATGCGCCCCAATCACACTGTCAGGCAGTTGAATGGTACAAGGCACATGGTCAATGTTGGCAACGAGACACCGCCCTTGCAGCATCGGGTTGCTGATACGAGGATTGAGTGGTTCATCAGGATATTGGCGGTACTGAATGCGAGATGCAGCAGGACTAACTGTAGGTGCAATGCCTTCCTGCTGTTTCCTGCCCAGCACCTCATGTCCCGCTTTGTTGAGCAGATTGGCACCTCCCATACCCATCAACAGCATCTTCAGTATAGGATTCTTCACGAACATTCCAGCCACGATAGAGGCCAAAGGAAGGAGGCTATTGTCCATATTCAGCGATTTTGTCTTGCCAGTGAACAGTCCCACCAGTACATCGGGCAGCATCGCCAACACATAACCAAGGTTCTTGCCGATGTCTGAAAAGCCGTTCAGTCCAAAACTCTGCAACAGCCCGTCCCATCCATTTTCGTTTGTTTGTAAGGCTGTTTCCTCCTGCTGGACTACAGATGGTGTTGCCTCTTCAGTCGATGAATCAGGAGTTTCTTTCGGTTCTGCCTTCTTCTCCTTCTCAGCCTCTGCATCCAGTCTCGCCTTAACCTCCAGATACTCGTCTTCCTGTCCAGGCGCAACTATCAAGGGCACATCCTTGTACTTGCCTGTACGTTTGGTTGCTTCGTTTCTCTGAGGGTCAAGGAACGTACCTTTGTTCCAAGGAAAAGAGGTCTGCTCGGTTTGTTTCGTCCAATCCATAAAAGTGATATTGCTCGTGGGAATCTTGTTCTTGAAATGGCTGTTGGTAGCCTTGATATAGCTGTTCTCGTGGTTCTTGATGACTTTTGCCTGTTTGCGGAATGAGGCGAAGACGTTGGTGCCCGTACCGAAAACTCCCTTGCTGATACACTCCTCGACACAGACCTCTTGGCTGCTACCTTTCTTGCTTAGGTGCTCCATGCCGACATTCATCACCATATCGATACCGACAAACTTGGCGAAGGTTGCCCATGAGCCAATCCCTCCCATGGCCACGACATCGGCACCCGCTCCAGCTGCCCATCCCGCTGCCTTCTCTGTTCGAGAGGGCTTATAGGCTGCCTCTCCTTTGGCTTCTATCTCTGCGGCAAGGGGTGACTTGTTCAGTTCGTAGGGCAGACCGAACAGACTGCTTTGTGCCGCCTTGCGGATGATATAGTCGGCAGAAGATGTTGGCATACGGTCTTTCACCATTTTTTCTATCATCAGCTGCTCCATGCGGTGATCGATATAGGCGTATGCCAAATCACAACCGAGTTGTTTAGAGAGTGCATCGTACCGCTCTCGTCCTATCTCCGTCACCACCGCCTTGCGCCATTCCTCAGCCATCACGGCAAGGTCACGCTGCATATCCTTGTTGCCGACAATAGCCTCCTTGCACATCGCCAGATAGTCTTCGGTGGTCTTGCTGTTCCACTTGCCTGTAATCTTCAGCGTGGCGTATGGGTCATCACCAGGCATATTGGCAGTGGCCAATGAGCGTAGGATGCCAGCCGTACTGTTGGAGTAGGCTCGCATCTCGTCTGCCTGTCTGTTGGACAAGTCCCGTTGCACCCTGCCCATCACGGGGGCAAGGTGACACCCGAAGTAGTCGCCCATCAGACGCTCTATCTCTGCGAATCGCTGACTGTTCTTAACTGCCATATACCTTGTTTATATATTATACTGCTGTAATATCTGTTCCTTTGTCTGCTCGATGGCATTGTGATATATCTCCATCTGCTTAGGATAGTGTTCCTCCAACCATGCGTCCTTGTCCACTTGGCAGTGGATGAACTGCACGGCCATACGTTCCTCAATCTCCACGGAGGGTTCCCCCTCTTCCTTACCATTGAACCATGCCTTTGTCCACCATCTCACGCCAGCCCGGTCGGGATAGACGCTCACTATCCTCGGAATGTCGAAGCTCTGGATATCCACGTCCAAGTCGGCAAGAGGGTCGATGATGCCGTCATGCGTCAGGGCTTGCTCTTGGAGTTTTTTTTTAACACCTCGTCCATCGTGGAGAGATATACCTGATGTCGCATGGCAAGATAGTTGAGAAAGTCGGCAATGAGCAGGTTCTGCACCTTAGTCGCCAAAGGCATACAGCGGTTGCCGATGCCCAAGGGATTAGCCATGCTCGGCATGGTCTCGTAGAAATAATGCTTGCTCGCTCCCAACGAGAAGATGTTTCTCAACGACTGCTCCGTATGTTCGGGCAGAGAGTATGCTCCTTGTTGAAGGTCCTCGAAGTAGGAGGGAAGGAAGCGGAGCATCAATGCCTCTATCTCCTGACGGTCGGTGTCGTAGGGTGAAGGGATGTTCATGTCCAGTTCATTGATGCCCATTTGGGAATTGTGCTCCAATGCCTTGATATTGCCGTAGAGCATGGTGAGGAACTCCAACGGATTGATTTCCTCTCCGTCAAACCTCACCTCCATGTGCAGCAGGTCGCCACTGATGGCGATGGTCTGACCGGCCTTGACGCTTTGGGAGAAGTTGGCGAAGACATTGGAGAGATGCCTGTAAGTCACTTCGTATTTGCCGTAGCGGATGGTCTGGTAGATGCCATGCTCCGCGTCCGACCCAATGGCAGAGACGGTTCCCGTTGCCACCGCCGACAGCAGGTAATGGTTCACTGAGAAGTCTATGCCGTGATGGAAGAATGTTTCTCCCGTCACGGGATTTTTCTGCTCTCCGTAACCCAAGGACATCTGCACGTCCTGCTTTATAGGCTCCTCAAACGGCATACAGTAGCCGCTCGATGAGCGCAGTATCATTTCTTCTGTATATCTCATATCACTGTATATTGGTTATCGTTTCATCCCTCTGCTTTGGGTCTCTGCTTCTTTCATGTTCTGCCCATGTGAAGACGTACCGCCTCTGTTAGGCAGAGTTTGCGCCACCTTAGAATTGTTCCCGATGATCATCGCTCCAAGCAGGGCACCCGCAATCTTGCTCATCCAACCAAAGCGTCCGAATACCATGAAGGCGGCAGCCACCAGTCCGACGATGCTCATACCCGACACGTTGCCCTTGCCGATATTGCCAAAGAGATTGCCTATCATGTCGCATCCTACGCCTCCGAACATATTCCTAAAGAAATCACTGATGCCGCTGAACTGGGTGTCCATCTTTCCGGCTACAGTGTTCACCGCATCAACGGCTTCACCAGCCTTGCCCGTCAGACGTTGCACATCGTTGGCGGTTTGTGCCACCGCTTCCGTGGCATTCTCGCCGATGACAGCATCACCTACGATGCGTGCCACGCTCTTGTCTGTGGTCAGCTTCTCCCATGTCACATAGCCTGCGGCACTACCCACTGCGGCCGTCTGCATAGCCTTGCCGGCTCCCATAAGGGTGCGTTGCGGGTGGAGTGCCGCACTGCCTAAGGTCTTTCCAGTTACTCCGATGACATGGCCAGTACCTCGTGCCGCCTTGCCACCATATTTCAATAATGAACTCCAAAATCCCATATCTTATCGTTTTTTAATCACGGTTTGACTTCGTCTTCTTCTGTCACGACTCGGCATAGCTCGAACAAGTTCGGCTCTGCTCTCGCTGCTCCATCAGTTTACGTTCTTGCCCACCTGCTTCCACCGCCTCTTGGCAGCCGCTGCTATCTCGGCTTTGTTCGCTTTGGTGGGTCTTGCCCCTTCGTCTATCTCCATCCAAACATCGCCCATGGTGGTGTATTTCACCGCCCTCGTCAGTCGCTTCAACTGCTTGTTCATCTTCTTCAGTTTGGGTCGGATGCCGAAGACTATCTCCACACGCTCCTTCTCGGTCATCTTGTTGCCCGACAGGCATACCGTGCGTATGTCATTAACTATCTCGATGCTGTTCATAATCAGCTCGCGGTATATCTTGTTGCGCTTGGCTGACAGGGCTACGGCAAGTCCGTTGGCAGGATGGGCATCCAACTGCGCCACCAATCCACCCATATTGTCCACCAACTGACCTATCTCGTGATAGAAACCATATATCTGTGCGGCATAGCTGACGATGGAACGGAAGGAGTCCAGATAGTTGTTGAACTCCCGCTGCAGGTCGGTAGTGGCTTCCACTTCCTCCTTGGTCCAGATATGGCCGGTGGATTGTAGTAGCATCACTTTCTCCTGATTCTTCAGTTCTTTCTCCGCCTTGTTGGTGTACATCAGAATCATCCCCGCAAGAGTCGGGTCGTTCTGCGCCCGCACTCCTGCAAAAGATGATATAAACATAAAAATGGCAATTGATATGAAATACTTCATGACTGATTCCTTTATCGTTAATCACTGATGGTCATACGTCCTGCTCTGCGCCATCTGCTAAGGGCTTGGGTGGCTATCTCTCCATTGCTTCGGTCTATCATCCCTGCCGTCACGCCGTTCCACACATCGGTCATGGTGTAATATCGTATAGACAGATAAAGACGATGCAGCTTCTTGCTGAAGGCACTCAGCTTGTCGTTCAGTGCCCACAGCGTCTTGCTCCTTTCCGCACCAGTCAGCATGTTCTCTTTGCCTCCTTTGGCGACTGCATCTTTCAGCAGTGTGAAGACGGACACCAATTCCGTGGCGGTCTCCATATACAGGTTGTTCATCGAGAGGGTGGCAACGATGCCTTGCGGATTATTGTTGATGGCCTTGCGCATCTTACACAAGGTGATGAATATCTTCACTCCATCGTCGTACAGATAGGTACAGGCTTTGAGGGAAGAGGCATAACCACTGGCGGTTTTCAGATAACTGTTGTACTTCTTCTCCCATTCGTGTATCTTGGTGAACTCTGCGGCGATGGTATTCTGCAACAGGGCAGTCTTGGTCTGACCTTTGATTTCCTTCTCTATCTCACCGTTGATGGCTTCGTTGCCCTCTGCTAATGCCATCCATTCCAAAGGGTTGGCAGTCACAATCTGTGCATGGGCTGACGGCACGCTCAGTACCAATGCCACGACAATGAACCAAATCTTATCTATTCGTAATCTCATATACGCCCTTTCTTCGTTTGTTCGTTTCTACTCTTGTTCGTATCACACTCACCACGTCATAGCTGTTGCTGATGCCGGTCATTTCCAGTTTCGGTGTCGTTCTATCCATCGACAACACGGTCACGCTTTTCAGTCCGCATAACTGTTGTATCAATGTCTGATGCTCGGCAAAGTCCACCACTCGGTACAACTCCATGTAGTTCACGCTCCGCTGAAACACTCCGTGCTCACAGATGAGTTGCTCGCTCCCGATATGGTAGCGGATACTCCTCAGATAGATGAATCGGTAGAGTAAACAGAGGGAGAACAGGAGGCTGAAGACAAGCAACAGGGTACTATATGCACAACCGGGCAATCCTCCGATTAGGAGCATTGCCACGCACAACAGCAACAGAGGCAGTTCGTTGATGAAAAACTGTCCGAAGCTGGGGCACAAGGTGATGATGCTATTATCTTCTTGTCTCATACGCTTCTATGATATGTGTTCTTTTCTTCTTTTTCCCTTTGTTTCTCTGCCTTGCCGGCTGCGATAAACTCGGCATAGTCGAAGGTATCTGGTTCGCCCTTGGCAATCAGTTCTGCTGATTTCTTGTTGAGCAGCGCATCGTTCCAGTCCTTGTAGCAACCCAATGGATGATAGGCTTGCACATGCTCGTGACGGAAGCCCATCTCTGCTGCCACCTTCCTGAAGTTTGCAACAAACTGCCGCCCTGCATCGTCCTTGTCAAAACCCAAATAGTGCCGTGCGTTGGGAGTAACGGACAGAAGTCCTCGCATCTGTCCCTCGGTGGGTGTGCCGCCCGTAGATACATACACCATCTTTACAGGATTTATCTGATACTCTGCCATGGCATCGTAGGCACTCTCAAACCATACAATTTCGCTTGCTTTATCCAACGGCTCGCCCGTGAGGTTGGCAATCCACAGTCCTTCACTGCTGTTGCTTCCTTCTGCCTTGCCCTTGTAACCGCCGCTACCGTCCATCTTCGGTCGTCCTCGTTCCTCAAAGCCCACAGTCTTGTCGGGTGTCTTGGGCAGTACAAGCGGAAAGGCAAGGTTGGCAAAGGTAAGTCCATCCGTCCGATGCTTAGTAGCCAGACAGAAATGCCGATGAAAAGCATACTGCGTATAGAGGTCGATGCCTCGGAACTTAAAATAGGGATAAAACCTTTTCTGCGTTTCCCTGTCCTGCGGATTGAACTTGTGGATGTCGTAGTCATTCAGGTTGAATGGCTTTCCGTCCTTTCTTGGTTCTGTAATCTTCGATGGTCTGTCCTCTATGGGTTGGTTGAGCAGTCGGTTGCAGACGAGGTTGACGAGTCGGTCAGGAGACATTCCCACCTTGTTCTCTGAAAACATTTCTGGATGCTCCTTGATGAACGAAATGACATTATACACCTTCTGCTGCGGTGGTTGGAAGCAACATTTCCCATTCTGCGTGACAATGAACTTATCACCACGCACCCGTCTGCCCTCACTGTCAGTACGCACATACGACGGATAACGCAAGCCATCTCTCTTGTTCAGATGATACCCTGCGTCCACCAGTACTTCCTGTATGCTCAACCTGTCCAGAAAGTCATCGTATGTCAGTTCACTACTCATTATAAATTATAAATTGTAAATTATACATTGTTAATATCCTCTCCTTATCTCCGTGGCAACATGATTTGCTTCTGCCTCAAAGTACCTTGCCGCAATCTCCTGTGGCGAATCCACTCCCGGTTTGAAGTAAGGACGTGGACCGCCATGATGCTCTGCATAGAACTCCGGGGCTGGATGGTGATGATGGTGGCTTATGTCATGCGCCACCTCTGCTGTAACGACTGCTCCTGCCGTCAGAGCCGCCAATATCTTCGTGCCCAGTCCGGCGTTGGTTTCGGGGCGTGTCTTCATATCCACTTCACTGAAAACCTTGGAGAAGAGTTTCATGCGATGGTAGTCATCCACCGCCAAGAACTTGTCGTAGTCCTTCTGCTTGATTTCGTGCGTGATGGCTTCTCCATTGATAATGGCGGTCATGCGATACTTATCTTCGCCTTTCTTATCTCCCTCCATCGGAGGCACTTTCTCCACCATGATGTCACCGACTTTCACTTCACGCCCATGCGCTCCCTCACGATACCAACCCTTGTTCTCATTAATCAAGGCAAGGTCTTCACCTCTCACCATGGCATCGCCTTGCAACACGTCACGTCTGACAGTCTCGTCCTCTTCCAACGGAAGCAACCGTTCCTCGTCTTGTTGCTGACGCTGCTGCAACTCCTGTTCAAGTTCGGGATGCAGATGCAGGTCGATGCGCTCCTTGCTATTCAGTGTGTCCATCAGGATTTTGTCAGCAAAGTCGTCCTTGATGATGCCATTCAGCAGTTCCAAGCGTTGAACGACGGGCACTTCCTTGATGGAGTTGGAGGTGAGTTTCTTCAGTTCCTCATCTGTCAGGTCATACACCATGTCGGCATTGACGCTGTTCGACTGAATGGTCAGCGTCTTCGCATTCTCATCAATGATGATGCCATGCGATGCCAGACACTCCTGCCACTTCTCATTGGTGAAATAGACAGGCGAGGTAATCAGTTCCTTATAAGGCTTGGCTGGCTCCGTGCTTCTCGTGCGGCTGATGGAAGGCATTATGATTCCCTCCAAATCTTTCAGCACATCCTGTTGCTGAGGGCTATAACTCTGTTGCTGTCCCTTATAATAGAACCCATAACCGCCGCTCTGCAATTCGCCAGGCTTCATTCTGCCGTCCCAACGTTCAGGCACAATCGGGGCTTCGGGGAAGAACAATCGTCCTCCAACTCTGCGAAGATGGAATCCCTCCTGACTGCGTGGTGTCCAACCTAAAAAGGGTGGTGGCATATCGATGCGCCCCATCCGTCCATACTCGCCGATACCAACACGATAGCCGTGCAGCCCCATAGCTACACGACCGTTGGCATTGCGTGCATGAACGAAGTTCTTGGGCATATAGAAGTCGTTGCCCACAATGCCCGTAAAGGTATTGTAGGCTAACTTGTTGGCATGATTCGTACCCCAGTCGGTCAGAGCCAACATCTGCTTCTCGGTGATGTTATAGGTAAGCAGCGGACTGTCATGCCCTTGCACCACAAGCTGATAGCCGCTGCCATTACTCACCACATGAGCCTGCATACCATTGCGCATGAGCAAGTCACGCATCTCTGGTTGCAGGTCCATCTGTTGGGGATTCGTATTCTTTCTTATCGCCATACTTATTCTTCACTCTTCATTCTTCACTCTTCATTTATCATGCTTCACCGTTCTCTATTGCCTTCTCCAGTTCCTCATCTTTGTGATGGACAAACTGCTCCGCACTCTCTTCACAAATGCAGAGTCCGTTGTTCAGACAATAGCTCTCATATTCTTCCTGCCATTCAGCAGAATGATGGTTGACATACTCCAACCAACCGTACTCGCCGCTCTGTATCTTCTCGACGAGCACATCCTCTGGATAATATTTATTTGATGCCATATACTTATTATATTATGTGTAGATTATTTGTGCATGGAAAAAGAGGCGCGGTTGCGCTCTCCATTCTTCTTCTGCTCATTCCAAAGTTCTTCCGTGTATTCCTCTTCAGGCACATAGTCAAGATTACCGTCATCGCCCATTACCCAACAGCCATAGCACCCGAAGGTGTATTTGTCCCACTCTCGCTTGGTGTTCTCCTTCCACTTCTGACTGTCGCCTTGATTAATCCTTATGCCGGTCTTATCGTTCAGGTCAATACCCACCGTCACCTGTTCGTCCTCCATGATGAGCGTGAGCGGCTCACCCTTCTGCATCACGGTCAGTTCTGCCGAACTCAGTTTCAGTTCATCCTTCAGCACCTCCAAGTTGCGCCCGATGACAGGCGTAGGTACCGACATCACCTGATTGGTCTCCGTGTCAATCTGCACGAAAGCCTTGCTGCTCCTGCCATCAGCATCCTTAACATCGGCAAGGATAGCCTTTCCAGCCAGCAAGTCCTCCTGCTGTTCCTGAGTAAAAGCCTCCAATGGTGATTTCTCCAACTGCGGATAGAAGACCACATCCACCTTGCCGTCCTCCATACGGACCAACGCAAATCGGGTGCGGCTCTTCAATGTCTCGCCCTCATCATTATTCACCTGAATGGGCAGCAACGGTGAACGTCGTCCCTGACCAATATCTTCCAACGCCCACATGGGCAGGTCTTCAATCTTCTCTTGTGTGAGACCAAAACGAGCCAGTGTCTGATAAGGCACCTCGCTCTCTTCAAATCGTACTTGCTTCATACTTTAACTTTGAATTTGAAATTAAACTCATGCAAAGTTATATACCTATTCAGAGACAAGCAGAATTGCATAAGATAATGCGTGTTATTTTTGACGATTATTATTATTTGAGTTTGATTTCTGCTCAAAAATCAAACTCGATTGCTATATTATGTTACAATCTTCTTGTCTTCCCTTTGTTCTTTATGCCAGTCAAAGAATTGCTTGTTACTTTTGCACCATGAAACGATTTCTACTCATCACAATAGCAGCAATATTCTGTTCATCAGCAACAGTATGCGCTCAGTTCAATACCGTCACACAGACTAAGGTACACCGCAAGGCTGTGCCAAAAACGACGCAGTCCGCAACATCCGAACAACTGCCTCCGTGCTCGCCGCATCAGCGGCGAGACTCTCTTGCCTTTGCCCCATTACAAACCCAAACGGAGCAGACCGACCGCCACACGGCACTTGTCAGTCCACTCCGTCATATCTCTGTCACCAGCCCTTTCGGCTACCGCAGAGACCCATTTACAAAAAGAAAAGCCCTACACAACGGGCTTGATTTGAAGGCAAATTACGAACCCACATACGCCATGATGCACGGCGAGGTCATCAAGGTAGGCAAGGACAAACGTTCAGGCCTCTATGTCACCCTCCGTCACGGCGACTTCACCGTCAGCTATTGCCACCTCTCCCAAACTCTCGTCACCAAAGGCACCCACGTCCGTCCCGGCATCATCATCGCGCTGACAGGCAACAGTGGTCGCAGTACTGGTCCCCACCTGCACCTCACACTCAAAGACACAAAAAAAGGACGAGCCATCGACCCGTCCATTCTTCTCAATCTTATCAAGCATCCACTCTAATAGAACGCCTTGTCTTTTGTCGTTCACATCACCCCTTCCGCATTGCAATAATGTCTTAAATATCTAATCCTCAACAATTTCTATTCTTGAAAAACAAGTGTTTTATTCACGAATATAATATGATTTCGTGAAAGATGTCATAAGATGATACTAATATCTATGCTATTTGTCAATAAAGAACCCGTTTCTATGCAGATATTCTGAAACGGTTAGTGTTCCAATCCCTATCTGCTCACACAACAAAGGAAGTTTCTTGAACAACTTACCGTCATTCTGCTGCCTTGTTTCCTCCGTCATTACTTGCATCTCTTCCAGATGGATAGCGTCCGAGTGTCGTACATTCAGTGCATAAATGATAATCTTAGCATCACCTGTTTTAAGGTATTCTTCCTTTTGCTCTATGTATTCTTCTTCAGTCAGTTCCTGCTTCTTCAGTCTTACACAGAAATTGTTGTCTATCATGTTGCTGAATCTCTCTGGGGCACATGGAAATAGATCCTTTGTCGGAATGACCAATTTCTTGTCTTTGAGGAAAGGCATCTTTTCAACTGCAATTCCTTTGGAGGTGCGTTTTGATTCATCCAGAATCACATCAAGTAGCATCAAATCCTTGCGGGAGAACGCCTCTTCCAGGAATGAGTACAACTGTCCGTCCTTATCCAAGGGAAGATAATTCTTGGCAATCATCACCAATGAGCATGTATCAACAACTATCGCCATAACTCCCTCTCAAAATTTGCTGGTTTGACATTGAGTCTCGAACAGAAAGTGGTCTCGTTGACCACTCCATTGAAATAGGCATATTGCATGGTTTTCAAGAATAGCGGAGAAATGATGGGCTTTGGTGTTCGCCCGCCTCTCTTCTCAGAGTTTTTCAACTTTTCCTGTTCCTCTCTTCTTCTGTATTCCTCTGCCAATTCACTCTTGACATTGCTGTAGCTCGAATAGCTGATTTTCCTGTCGATATACATCCTTGTATATAAGGCAAGACGGCTAATGTGCGTCCGTGCACTGATAGCCTTGAAGAGGTCAATGCAGTAGTCGTTACGGGAATCTACACATGCTATGTTAGCAAGTGTTTCTGCTTCTTGTCCCATAATGAACTGATATGCAAAATCATTGCACCATCTTTCGACATCACTGTATGAAGTCTGTGCCGAGATGTCCATCATGTCCACCGACTCCACTTCTTCAATCCCCAATAGACAATGCCCCAATTCATGCGCCAGAGTGAATATTTCTCGCTTGTAATGCTTATGATGCTTAAGCACTATCACATTGGGCTTAAGGTAAAAACCGTCAATGTTGGTTTTCTCTTTCTTGTTCCATGTCTCTATGTATTCAAAGACAAAAATGCCATGATCGGCGATTTTTTCTATCATCTTCACAAGAAACTGCCTATGATTGACAGTTTCCCCGGGATAAAAAAAATCTCTTGCACGTACGGCTACTGTCTTAGGGTCATCTTGTAGGGTGTAGTGTTCTATGTCAAACTTCACATCCAGTTGCGACAGTTTGTTGTATGCATCCAAAGCGTTTTTCAGACTCTCGAATCGGTTTACAGTACGGATCGACTCCAAGTTCAGCTCTGTTCCGAATGAGGTCTTGCGGAAGAAGATACTGCTGCTTGCATTGGTTGACAACTTAGAATAGTCTTGAAAGAAACTGACTTCTTTGTCGAATATCTCACCTATACGCTTCAACACCCCCAAATCAATAGAATCTCCACTGATGTCTGCGGCTCCTGTTATCCGTTTCCTGCCTTTGTTCAGAAGAGACAACAAGTCATCCACCGACATCTTGTATAATGCCAGCAGGTATTCTAAACGTTTCTTGTTAATCTCTACTTTCATATCAGCCTCGATTGAACTATTGTTGTTTTGATGCAAATGCTTAGGCACAATTTTGCGTTGCAAAATTACACATTTTCACTTAAATGGGCGAATTTTCATGCTGAATATCACTGGAATTTATGTTTATTTTGCTAAATCGCTACATTTTGCCACCAAAAAGACACAAAAATAGGACGAATCATCGACCCGTCCTTTTGTTTTTAGCCTTTTTCGTTCTAACCACAGCCTGCAATGTTATTCATCAACTGGTTCATCACTCGCATGTCTCATTTCGTAAACTGTCCATAAGGCTAACACACATTCAATGGCTATCACGGTAATGGCCGCAGTCATGCCCCACCAGTGGGCAATAAGCATAAAGATGCCAGCCTCAATGCACAACGCAAAGAGGATGGTAACAATAAGTGATAATATTCTATTCATTCTACGGTAACTGATTTAGCAAGGTTTCTTGGCTGGTCAACATTCCTATCCTTGTTGATGGCGATGTAATAGGCCAGCAACTGCAATGGGACGGAAACAACGAGAGGTGTAAGGCATTCGGGTACGTCGGGCACTTCAAGGCAATGGTCGGCGATGTCCTTCATTGCGTCATTGCCCTTGGTAATGATGGCGACAACCGTACCGCCACGCGCCTTCACCTGCCTTACATTACTGATTATCTTGTCATACAGCGAGTCCGTTGGAGCAATGACCACCGTGGGCATCTCGCTATCTACAAGTGCAATCGGTCCATGCTTCATTTCCGCAGCAGGATAACCCTCCGCATGGATATAGGATATTTCTTTCAGCTTCAACGCACCTTCAAGGGCGGTGGGGTAGTTGTACCCACGACCGAGATAAAGGAAGTTGCGGGCATAGGTGTATATCTTCGACAAGTTCTTGATTTTGTCAGCAAGTCCCAACACATCTTTTATATATAGGGGCATGTTCTTCAACTCCCGGACAATCCTCTCTACGGTTGCATCATCCACAGTACCACGCATCTGTCCCACGCAGAGGGCAAGCAGCATCAGCACCGTTACCTGTCCTGTAAAAGCCTTGGTAGAAGCCACACCTATCTCAGGTCCTACATGGATGTATGTCCCGGAATCCGTATTTCTTGGGATAGAGGCACCCACGACGTTGCAGATGCCATACACAAAAGCCCCCTTGCTCCGTGCCAACTGTATGGCGGCAACGGTTCCGAGCGGTCATACTTCCTTTGTAACTCCATACACTTCTCAAAGGAGAAGTCGGATGCCTCAAAAAGAGGCTGGATAAGGTGGGCGCATTCGTTCAGCAGTCCCTTGACGATGTGGATGTTCATCTCGTGGCAGTTTCGGCAAATTGCACTGTTGCAGTTGATATACCGATGACTGTTGATGAAGTCATCCACATAGCGGTCATACCGCTTGCCATTCAAAATCACATCCTGAAGATAGAGTTCTCTCGCTTCTAAGAGTAACTCAAACAATTCTTCTGCTACATCCTGTTCGGTAGCGAAGTGGGTCAGGTGTTGCTTCTCTTCAAAAAAAGAGAAGACTTTTTAATTTGTTTTTGCATACTAAATTACTTATTTATAAGTTTATGACGACTGAAATATAAAAATTACACAACATGGTTCAGTATTAGGTTATAATTCTTGTAAAGTTACATTCCTCCTCCCAACGCATGGTAAAGTTTAATTATACTTTGTATGCGTTCAAAACGAGTTTGTAACTGTTGCACTTCCGCTTCGAGAAGAGACTGTTTGGCGGTCAGCACTTCCAGATAGGTGGTATTGGAATGACGCATCAGCGATTCTGTCTTTCGCACAGCGTCGCATAATGTTTCAACCTGCCGAGCATTGATTTCAATTTGCGATTTTGCCGTCTGCCATGCGGTCAGAGCATCGTTCACTTCCTTTCCTGCGTTCAGTAATGATTGCCGGAACAACAGTTTGGCTTCTTCCTGACGGCTTTTGGCTATCTTCAAGTTGGCGATGTTTACGCCCCGGTTGAATAACGGCTGTGTCAGGGAACCGATGGCATTAAGTAACCATTGTCCGGGATTTACGATTACGCCACCGCCGTTATTAGTCCATCCAAGAATTCCCGAGAGGGTAATATTGGGATAGAAGGCGGCACGGGCCGCATTGGTGGCGTAGAATGCTTGCGCCAGTTCCATTTCAGCCTGACGCACGTCGGGACGGTTGGAAAGCAGTTGCAAAGGGACTCCGATCGAGACAGTATCGGGGAAAGCAGCCTCGGCCAGATCACTTCGTCCAATCGAGTGTGACGGCATGGCAAGTATCGCAGACAGGGCGTTTTCTGTTTCGGAAATACTCTTGCGTATGGATAACAGGGATGCTTCGAGTCGCATCACGTTCGCCTTTGCCTGCAATACGCCAGCCTCGTTTGATTTCCCCACTTTTTTCAACGCTTCAAGAGTGCGTACGGTAGTCCGCCAGTTCTCCAAAGTCCGGTTACTTATTGTCATTTGTGCGTCAAGCATGGCAAGGGTGTAGTAACTGTCTGCAATAGTGGCGACAAGCTGTGTCTGTACGGCCTGCCGGTAGGCACGGCTTCCTTGTAATGCGGCGGCTGCGCCACGCTTTGCCGCCGTAAGTTTGCCGAAGATGTCCAGTTCCCAGCTTGCCGACGCTCCCACATTATATGTCTTTGCCGTTGCTCCGTCATGTTTATTGGCATTACCTTCGGCAGTCAGTCCCAGTGATGGAAGATATGATAGTCTGGCAGTCATCAGGACGGCTTCTGCCGCTTCCACGCGTAACCGTGCCACATTGAGGTCTGCGTTCCGTTCAAGTCCGGTTTCAATCAAGGACTGGAGTTTCGGGTCGGTAAACATTTCCCGCCACGACAGGGACGCGATGGTCATTGTATCAATGTCCGCCGGCATGTCCCGATACAGATTCTCCGTTGAGAGGTCAGGGCGATGATACCGGCTGTATGTGCCACAGCCGGCAAGCATCCATCCCGACAATATGATATATATTACTGTCTTCTTCATTTAATTATGCTTAACACGTTCTTGGATATATTGGAATACAATAAACAATGACGGCACAAGGAACAACAGAGCCAAAGTACCTACAATCATTCCACCGATTACACCTGTGGCAAGCGAACGGCTGCCGTTGGCACCCACTCCGTGCGCCATCATCAGCGGGACAAGACCGAACACCATGGACAACACAGTCATCAATATGGGGCGCAGGCGGACTTTTGCCGCACTGTATGCCGCCTGTGCCAGCGTCATGCCTTCCGACCGCCGTTTACCGGCGTATTCGGTAAGCAGGATCGCTGTCTTGGCAAGCAGGCCTATAATCATGATAAGTCCGGTCTGCATGTAGATGTTGTTCTCCAGACCGAAGAGCCACGCAAACAGGAAACTGCCCATCAGTCCGCAAGGCACCGACAACAGAACCGCGAAGGGTATGAACACGCTCTCATACAAGGCGCACAGAATCAGATAGACCAGAACCATGCAGAGCAGGAATATAAGCGTGGCATTGTTGGTCGTCTTGCTTTCCTCACGCGAAATGCCGCCAAACTCGTATGTGTAATTTGACGGAAGCACTTCACGTGCCGTCTCGCCGATGGCTTCGAGCACCTGCCCCGAACTGTAGCCCTGAGCCGGAGACCCGCTAATCGAGATGGCGTTGAACAGGTTGAAACGGGTGAGGTCTGACGGGCCGTTGGTCTTGGTCAGGCGCACGAACCGGCTCAAAGGCGACATGCCGCCATCGGTGGCACGCACATACATGTGGTGCAGGGATTCCGCATTCACACGATATTCCGCCGGAGCCTGCATGGTCACATGGTAGAGCTTGGAGAACCGGTTGAAGTCGGAAACATATTGTCCGGTATAATAGCCCGACAATGTGGAAAGCACATCTGCGGGCGACACACCCGACTGTTCGCATTTGGCGGCATCGATATCCACCCAGTATTGCGGATAATCCGTGGCAAAGGAGGAATAGACTTCGCCGATTTCGGGTCGCTGCGACAAGGCTTCGACAAACTTGTCTGCCTCTTCCTTGAAGGCGGCGATGTTTCCGCCCGCCTTGTCCTGCAAATAAAGCTCGAAACCGTTTCCCATGCCGTACCCGGCAATCATCGGAGGCGACATGGCGAACACCGTGGCATCGGGAATATCCGAAGTGGCGGCATAAATCTTTCCGATGACATCATTGACCGACTGCCCCTCTCCCTTACGCTGCTCCCAGTCTTTGAGTGTCACGAAATACATCGCCTGCGAGGGACCGGAACCGCTGAAAGAGAAACCGGCGACCGCACCGCTGTATTCAATCTCGCCGATGCTGTCGAGACGGCTGTTGATACGCTCCATCACCTTACTTGTCTGAGCCATGGATGTGCCGGGCTTCGTGTTCATGCTCACCATGACCGTCCCGGTGTCCTCTTCGGGAATAAGTCCCGTCTTTGTGACATTGACCAGCAGCACCAGCAACCCGAAAGAAATGCCTATGATGCTCCACAACAGCCATCGGCGATGGATAATGAACATCACTCCACGTACATAGCGTCGGCTCAGACGGTCGAAGACGGCATTGAACGCTTTACGGAAACGGGCTGCAAAATTGTTCTTGGTGTTGCCCTGCTCATCGATATAGGGTTTCAGCAGCAGCGCGCAAAGTGCCGGTGAGAGTGTGAAGGCATTGACTGCCGAGATTCCCACGGCAACAGCCATCGTGATACCGAACTGCGTGTAGAACGCTCCCGAAGTCCCGCCCATCATGGCAACGGGGAAAAACACTGCCATAAAGATGATGGTAGAGGTCAGGATAGCCGACGAAACGCCTTTCATGGCATCATCAGCCGCGAGAACCGCAGACTGATAGCCCTCGTCGAACTTCGCCTGCACCGCTTCCACCACCACAATGGCATCATCGACCACAGTTCCGATGGCAAGCACAAGCGCGAACAGGGTGAGCAGGTTGACGGAGAAGCCGATCATGGACATCACGGCGAACGTACCGATAATGGAGACGAAAATGGATATCGTAGGAATAAGCGTGGACTTAATATCTTGCAAAAATACATATACCACCACGATAACCAGAAGTATCGCTTCAATAAGTGTCCGGATAACAGAATTGATGGAAGCATACAGGAACTTGTTGGTATCGGTAAGCACCACGAATTCCGTCCCTTCGGGCAAGTCCCGGCTGAGGTCGTCAAGCACTTCGTGAATCTCCTTGATGGTGCTTGAAGCATTGGACCCGGCTTTCTGGTTGATGAGCATCATGGCTGCCGGATGCCCGTTCACTTCGGAGGAATAGTTGTAGTATTCATCGCCCAGTTCCACATCGGCAACCTCCTTCAGCCGAAGCACATTGCCGCCCGGCAGTGACTTGATGACCAACTCACCGAACTCTTCCGCGCCGGACAAGCGTCCGCGGTATTTCATCGTGTATTCATTGGCGGTAGGATGATTGGCACCGAAGGAGCCGGTGGCGGCCTCGATGTTCTGTCGTGCGAGTACGGTGGATATGTCATCGGGGATAAGCCCGTATTGCGCCATCTTGTCGGGACGCAGCCAAAGTCGCATGCTGTAGTTGGAACCGAACATCTGTGCCTTTCCCACGCCGCTGATACGTTTCAGCCTCGGCTCGACATTGATTTTCACGTAATTGTTCAGGAAGGTCTGGTCGAAGCGGTCATCGGGCGAATAGAGCGCGAAAGTCATCAGTTCGGCATTCTGCTGCTTTTCAGTGGTGACACCGGTCTTGGTGGCTTCCGCCGGAAGCTGGCTCAGCGCGCCGTTCACGCGGTTCTGCACGTTTACCGCCGCCATGTCCGCGTTGGTTCCCTGCTTGAAATAGATGTCGATGGAAGCATCGCCCGTATTCGATGCCGTGGAAGTCATATAGGTCATGTCTTCCACGCCGTTGATGGCTTCTTCCAGAGGGGTTATCACTGCCTTCTGCACAGTTTCAGCGTTTGCTCCAGGATAAGTTGCGAATACGTTGATGGTCGGAGGTGCGATGTCGGGGTATTGTTCCACCGGCAAGGAAAACATGGAAATCATGCCCAACAGTACAATCACCACCGAGATAACGCCCGAAAACACCGGGCGGTCTATAAAAAATCGCAGGTTCATTTCGTTTCGTTTTTAGGGGTTATGCTCATGCCTTCTCTCACCAGTCCCACGCCTTCGGCGACAATGGTGTCACCGACCGAAAGACCTTCTTTTACGATAAACCGGTTGCCGTCGTTCAGGCGGTCCACCGTGAGATAGGCGGCTTCCGCCTGTCCGTTTTTCAGACGGTAAGCGATAATCTTGTCCTGCAGTTCCACGGTGGCGGTCATGGGAATGGTTACGGCCTCCGTTTTCGGGTTTTGAAGGATGACATTGCCGATGCTGCCACTCAACAGTTCGCGGTCGGGATTGGGGAACAGGGCTTTGATTTGTACCGTTCCGGTAACAGGATCCACCACGCCGCTTACGGTTTCAATACGTCCTTTCGCCTTGTACAGGCTGCCGTCGTTGAGTTGCAGGCCCACTTCCGGCATCCCGGCTATCATGCTGTCAATCGAGCCATAGCGAGCCAAATATCGCCGTAGCATATTCTCCGAAATGGAGAAATAGGCATACATCTCCGCATTGTCGGACACGACCGTGAAAGGCTGTGCCATATTGGGACCGACAAGCGCACCGATGCGATAGGGCAATGTGCCTACTACTCCGTTGCTCGGGCTTTTGATTTCCGTATAGGAGAGATTGTTGCGTGCATCCGATTCTTGTGCCTTTGCCTGTTCGAGTTCAGCACACGCCACTGCCAGTTGGTTCCGGGCGAGAGAAAGCTCGTAGTCGGATATGACCTTCTCGTCAAACAATGCCTGCTTGCCCCGCAGCTCGATTCTTGCCGTTTCCACTTTTGCCTGTGCCGCGCTGACATTGGCCTGCGCCGTGCGTAATGCCGCCCGATAGGGCACTTGGTCAATTACAGCCAATACTTGACCGGTCTTCACCCGTTCACCCTCTTTCACTTTCAGACGGATAATGCGCCCGGATATTTGCGGCAGGATGTCCACATCCTGCCGTCCGCGTATGGCGGCGGAATAGGACTCGGAGATTTCCACCGGACTTGCCGCGACCTTTATGACCCGATAACTCTGCACCGCATCCTGCTTGCCGTCCGCCTGCCTGCATCCGGTCGGCAGGAACAGCATGAGAGCAAATGCGGCGAAATTCGTGATAATGAATTGCTTGTTCATATTTTCTTCTTGTTTTGTATTAATTCATAATAGGTTTGGTGTGTCACCACTGACGGATGGTATTCCACTCTTTTTCGAGAATGGCATAAACACAGGTATCTTCATATTTTGGGGAGCCGTCAGGATTGTTTACGAATGTCACAAACTCTTTGAAACATCCTTCGCGGCGCATACCAAGACGTTCGCATAAGCGTTTGGAGCGGATATTGTCATCTTCCACAAATCCATAGATACGCCGTGCGCCCGCCTCTCGGAAAAGATAATCCAACAATCCGGCTGCCGCTTCACAAGCGAATCCTTTGCCTTCAAAACGTTTGTTGAAATGCCACCCCACATTATAAGTGTCTTCATTCTCACGCAAAGCGAACACGTCACCGATAATAAAGTCATCTTTTTTCAGACTCACCGCATAGCGCAGCATGTCTTTCGGGGAATACTGCATATATGCCCATGCCGCCTCTCTGGAACAAAGGCGGTCTCCGGCAAAGCAATTCACACGCGGATGGGAAAGATACTCCAACAACCCTTCGGCATCCTTCTGTTTGAAATTTCGAATGATAATTCGTTCGGTTTCGATATATATTTCCTTGTAATCCTTGAAACGGCAGAGCATACTGTCCATTGCCATACGCCGTGCATGGTAATGCTC
>ENA-OOZN01000134-OOZN01000134.1-human-gut-metagenome-genome-assembly--contig:-NODE-134-length-84568-cov-3.003999_pt1 | contig 84568 bp, 85 predicted proteins | sample MGYA00241187_ERZ501397 | MGnify/ENA primary metagenome ERZ501397 (study PRJEB25962, sample SAMEA2042921) | human gut metagenome | biome: human gut; feature: human-associated habitat; material: faeces... | reverse complement strand
CGCGCTGATTGCCATTTACGCGGTTTCCAAGGTGTCGGACGGAATCATTGAAGGTATGAAATATTCCAAGGTGGCCTATATCATCTCGGATAAGAGTGAAGAAATCGCCGCAGCTATCTTAAAAGAGCTGGAGCGCGGCGTGACGGCCTTGGATGCAAGGGGAATGTACTCCGGAAACCGGAAAGATGTCCTGTTTTGTGTTGTATCGAGAAAAGAAATTGCACAATTAAAGGAGCTCGTAGTTGGTCATGATGCACAAGCTTTTGTCATCGTAAGCGACGCACGGGAGGTTTTGGGAGAAGGTTTTATTGAATATAGACAATAAAACCTCAAAAAAGGCAGGCAAGTATTGGATACTTGCTTGCTTTTTTCTGCAAAGTGCATTAAAATATACGATAAGGGTCCTTTCAGGTTTGTGCGATTTTACAAAACGGGGCGGTATTACGAAATTAGGATTAAGTCCAGCGGTGTGATGTCAAGAAAATAAATGATTTAAAAATCATACATTTTTGATATATACCGCAAAGACAAAAAACACCCACCTAAGCCCTGTCGACCAGATTTTTTAAATGAGCAGGGCGTAGTTCATCAGCAAGCAGATGGAATCTACTTTGCTGGACAGTATAGGCGGTTGTCTTTCAGCAGTCGAAAGACTAAACGCACAAATTTACGGGCAGTTAATGCGAGTGCACGTTTGTGTTGGCATCTGTTTACCTCTTTGTATTTGAGGTGGTAGAAGTCGCTGTATTCCTTGTCGCATCTTACAAGAGAAAATGCGGCTTCACACAGATAATACTTTAAAAATCGGTTGCCTGATGGAATGAGCCTTGTAACTTCGGCTTCAAATCCACCGGACTGGTGTTGTTTCCAGGCAAGCCCCGCATATTTAGCAAGCGATGCCTGATTATCAAAACGATTGATATCTCCGATTTCAGCCATGATACCGGCTGAATATACAGGCCCAATACCTGGAATGGATATCAATACATTTGGCAAGAGTTCCATCAGGGCTTTGATAGCTTTATCGAACTCTTTGATTTGAGATTCCAATGCCTTCATAGAGGTTATGGATATTGAAAGCACCTGATTAACAGAGTCATTTACCGTCTTGGGTAAACGGTAAGAACTGCGGGCAGCTTTCTGAATGGCTTTGGCTACTGCATCAGGATCAGGAAAGCGATTCTTTCCTTTTTCAATGATGAAGTCAGTAAGCTCATGTAAGTCCATATTTGCCAGTGCTTCTGCGGATTCAAATTCATCGTAGACAGCAAGGGCAGTAGTGCTGAAGGCATCGCTGAATACCTTCTCCTGCGTCATAGTAGAATACTTCTTGAACAGCACATTCATGAATCGCTGCTTTTCTTTGACAAGATTCTGAACAGCGAAGAAACGTGCCCGTGTGAGGTTTTGGAGAGCTTTGTAACGATAGTCTCCCATATATACCTCTTTGTTGATTCTACCGAAACGCAGGCAGTCAGCAATAACAAAAGAGTCCACATAATCATTCTTTGGCAAGTCATTGTAAGTATCGTGAAACTTCTTGACTTGCTTAGGATTGAGGACATGAATCTTTCTGTTAAACGGTGCCAGAGTGGCATCTTCCCTTAAGAAGTACACGAGATTGTCTCCGTAAACTGAGGTTGCTTCAAGACCGATCAGAACCGTGTCAAGGGAATGTGAAGTTAAAGCAGAATGAATTCTTTTTACCAACCTGGTAGAACCTTCATGTGAGTTTGCGACAGAAAAGTTACTGTGCTTATCACCATTTGGAAGCATTAAGTAAACGACATTGGATTTGCTGCTTACATCATACCGACGTAAAGTGTGTTCATAGAAATCACCTTCTTTCGTTGTAGATTAAAGCGTTCAATCGGCTTAGTAAAACCCATGATCATGGAGCATTGCCCTCGCATATAAGAATCCAGCTTAAGATGGACAGATGCGAAAACCGCACTGCTAGATGGTTGTCCATGTACTTAAGTAAACAGCCAGCCGGTTTGAAGCTAACTTCTATGTCAGGGGAACAAGACTTTCAATGAAGCAACCATTACTGGTTCAACAGGAGACAAAAGAACTATTACCTGATTGATACTGGGACAATTATATCATGGGATTTGCTAAGCCTATTGAACAATATTTATTTAGTAACTTATTAACTAAGATACATGTATTTGTGTATCTAAAAGATGATATTATAGGAGGAGGAATACATAATGAAGGTATGGGTAAAAGAATATGATAATATATTGACAGCAGAAATGATAAGGATATGGATAAGAAGTAATATTGAAGTGCTTACATTTAGAGGTTATCAGTATATGTCAGAAGACGATTTACTTATAGTTACAATTAGTGATCTGAGTGTAGAAAAAGAAAAATTTTATTTGTATAGAATAGTGCAATATGAGGAGATTTTTACAAAACTTACAAAAGCAATAATTGAAGAATGTGAATATAATTATGATTATTATTACCTAAAAAATACTTTACAGGCTGCAAGAGAACCTAATATACATACACTATTTACAGGTTCTTCATATGGCCTGTTCGGAATAGATAATAAGATAATGGGTACAAGTGCAAATTTATCATTAATATCACAAGATTTGTATTATTCTTTAAAGGGGATATATGATGTTGTTGAAAATAATAGCAATATAAAAAATATTGTTTTGTGTGTTGGATATTATTATTTTTTTAGCGATTTATCAAGGGCTGGAAATAAAAATGAAATTATGCGTATTACACGAGTATATAATAGAATTTTTGGAGATATGCATAATTGTTGTTTATTACCGCCATTTCAATCCATGCTACCTCAAAGTAGTATATTTGATGTTGAAAATGTAATGGACCTATGGGCAATAAGTAAATGTTGTAATGGTTATTTTAATGAAGGTAAATTGAGAAAAAATTCTGCAACAAAAGAGTGGATGGATACTAGTAAAAATTGGATAGATTTGTCTAAAAATGAGAAAAGAATGGCAGGGAAAATTAGAGCTGAAAAGCATAACAAGGGCATATTAAGGAAGGGGACTTTTGAAGAAAACAAAAAAAATATTTTTAGAATTTTGCAATTTCTGTATGGAACACGATATTAATCTCATGGTTGTTGTAACTCCTGTTTCAACATATTATAAAGACTTTTTTAACATGAAATATAAAAGTATTTTCTATGACATACTAGATAGTGCTCCAAATGAAATCCATGTATTGGATTTTTGGGATTTTGATGACATGTTTGAGGATGAAGATTTCAATGATACAGACCATTTGAGTGAATTTGGAGCTGAAAAAGTTACATATCAGATAGCAGAATTTATAAAGCAGAGTTTTGGTATGGATATTTTATACAAAAATAAACTTTGAAGTTTATTTTTGTATAAAGCATGCTTGGTAATAAAACCGTGAGCTTTAACGAGATGTTTTTATATATTAGACTATTAGCATATAAAAAGTAATTATCTAGTTGTTATTAAAAAAAAATAATATATGCCGATAATATATATAAGAGTTGAAATTAAAACTATAGAATAAAGATTAACAAGTCTATATGGATAACGGACGATAGAATGCATGGAGGCATCATAATGATTAATATATGAAGGAGCAACCATGATGATATGGAGGCTTCTTTTTTAATCAGAAGAATAATATGGAAAATAAGAAAATATTAGTTACAAAGACATCAATGCCAAGTTATGAAGATTTTATAAAAGCAATAAAGCCATTATGGGACAGCCATTGGATTACTAATATGGGAGTATATCATAAGGAGTTTGAAAAGGAATTAAAGGAATATATGTCTGTACCTGAAGTATCATTAATGGTAAATGGACACATGGCATTGGAGATGGCAATACAATCGTTTGATTTTTTAAGGGGATCGGAAGTAATAACAACACCTTTTACATTTATTTCAACAACACATGCTATTGTGAGAAATGGATTGGTTCCGGTATTTTGTGATGTTAAAATGAGTGATGGAACAATTGATGAAGCAAAAATTGAACAGTTGATAACTGATAAGACGGTTGCGATAGTACCAGTGCATGTATATGGGAATGTATGTAATACTGAGAAAATTGCAGAAATAGCCAATAAACATGGACTTAAGGTTATTTACGATGCGGCACATGCTTTTGGAGAAAAATATAAAGGAAAAGGTATAGGCAATTACGGAGATGCCAGCATCTTTAGCTTTCATGCTACAAAGGTATTCAATTCAATTGAAGGTGGAGCGGTAACGTTTTCAAATCATGATTTATATGAAAAGCTGTATGATTTAAAAAATTTTGGTATTCATGGTGCTGAACATGTTGAGGCAGTAGGTGCAAATGCAAAGATGAATGAGTTTTGTGCAATAATGGGGCTGTGTAATTTAAAAAATATAAATGAATATATTGAAAATAGAAAAATCAGATACCTTTATTATAAGAAAGCTATTGAGGGTATAAAAGGAATTAGAATACTTTTGGATGAGAATGAAGATATAGTAAGGAACTATTCGTATTTTCCTATTATTGTGGAGAATGAATATAAGTGGACCAGGGATGAACTGTATAAAAAACTCGAAGAAAATAATATCTTTTCACGAAAGTATTTTTATCCTCTGACATGTGATGTGGATTGTTACAAAGACATGAATTTTGCTGTTGATAATGAAAAGGTTGCAAATGCCAGAGAGCTTTCTTCGCGTGTTTTGGTTATTCCTTTTTATGCTGATATTGAGACAGACATACAGGATAAAATTATAAATATTATGCAATAGGGTGGCAAATAGATGAAAAAAATGAATCTGTTGTTAGGCACAATGACATTTGGTGAACAGCTCTTTGAAGAAGACGTCAAAAGTATAATTTATAGTTTCTTGGATTATGGTTATAATGAGTTGGATACAGCTTATGTGTACAATGATGGACTTAGCGAACAATTCATAGGAACAGCGATAAAGGAACTCGATAGACATAAAATAAAAATTGATTCAAAGGTCAACCCGAGAATTACAGGAAGGTTAGATAGAGCTGCTGTAGAAAAACAGCTTGAGGAATCGTTGATAAGGTTAAAGACGGATTATTTGGATGTATATTATTTACATTTTCCAGATGCTAATTCTCCTATTGAGCCAGTTTTAGAGTCAATAGATACATTTTATAAAAATGGAAAATTATGCGAATTAGGTTTAAGCAATTTCCCGGCGGAAATGGTAAGGCAAATAAACGATATTTGTTTAGATAATGCTTGGATTAGACCAACCGTCTATGAAGGATTATATAATCCGCTTAGCAGAAAAGTTGAAGGAACGTTAGAAAAATGTTTACATGAATTAAATATTAGATTAAACGTTTATAATCCCTTGGCTGGAGGTTTATTGACAAACAAATATGCAAGCTTTTCGGATATTCCTACTAATGGGAGATTTACATTTAGACCAAATTATAAGAATCGTTATTGGAAAGAGTCTTATTTCAATGCAAGAGACATGATTAGAAACCAGTGTTCTGAATACAATATAGATATTACAGAGGCAACAATGAGATGGTTGTCTAATTCTTCTATATTAGACAGTGAAAGAGATGATGGAATTATAATCGGAGTTTCCAAGCTAAAACAATTGAAAGACAATATAAAATTTGCACAAAGTGGGATATTACCGGAAAAGGTAATAAAAAGTTTTGATGCTGCATGGAAATTGTGTAAAGATGACTCGCCGGAATATTTTAGATTTTATGGGAGATAAGATGATAGATATTAAAAGTGTATGTGATTGCTTAATTAACAATGAAGTCGATTTTTTTACTGGAGTTCCAGATTCATATTTGAATTCTTTTTGTACATATATTGTGGAAAACCATCCGGAAAAAAATGTAATTGCTGCAAATGAGGGAAATGCTGTTGCGATTGCTGCGGGACATTATATTGCAACTCAAAAGATACCATTAGTATATATGCAGAATTCTGGGTTGGGAAATGCGATTAATCCGTTAGTTTCATTGGTGGATGAGAATGTATATAATATACCTATGTTACTTTTAATAGGCTGGAGAGGTCAACCAGGAACAGGTGATTGGCCACAGCATATATGTCAAGGGAAAATTACCCCAACATTGATTGATGATATGAATATACCATATGATATTTTGAGCAGTGACATTGAAAAAGATTTAGGCATGATAAGGAATGCAGTCAGTATAGCCAAGAAGACAAGAAAGCCCTATGCGTTAATTGTTCCGAAAGGGATAATGACAAACAATAAAGAGAACGTAATAGATAGTTCATATCATATGAGCAGAAGAAGAGCTATTGAGGTGATATTGAACAATATGCCTAGTGATTCAATATATTGTGCTTCAACAGGTAGAATAACAAGGGAACTATATTATCTAAGAAAGGAACGAGGAGAAAGTAACCAATTTGATTTTTTAAATGTAGGAGCTATGGGACATACATCGTCTGTTGCAGTTGGCATTGCATTATCAAAACCTCAAAGACAGTGTGTGGTTTTGGATGGAGATGCAGCTACTATAATGCATATGGGCTCCTTGACGAAAGCCTCAGAACTAAATCTGGCTAATTGCCTGCATGTGATTTTGAACAATGGGGTTCATGAATCAGTTGGAGGACAACCATCAGCTGGCTATAAGGTTAATTTTACTAAAATAGCGGAAGCATGTGGATATGCAACTGTTGGAAAAGAGGTAACAAAGGAACAGGAATTGATTGATGCAATTCAAATCCTTAGGAAATCTAATAAAATGGGATTTATAGATGTATGGGTACATAAGGGAATGGAAAAAAAATTACCACCTCTGGATTTTTTACATAAGGAACAATTAGATACTTTAATGCAGGAGTTAAAATGAAAAAAAAAGCATTAGTTTTGGCGGGTGGAATCCCACAAATAGAATTGATTGAAGAATTAAAACGAAGACAATATTTTGTAATACTTATAGATTATACATTTTGTCCTGTTGCAGAAAAATTTGCAGATAAATTTTATAGAGAAAGTACTTTAGATGTTGCCAGTGTGCGTAGTATAGTTGAACATGAAAAAATTGATATGATTATAACATGTTGTACAGACCAAGCATTAGCAACAGTATCTTTGCTAGCAGAAGAATTCGGTCTCCCTTGCTATATAGGTGCTGAAATTGGAAAAAATGTAACCAATAAACAATATATGAAAAAAAAGTTTATCGATAACGATATACCTACAGCAAGTTATAAAATAGTTATGGATGAAAATATTGAGCTTGGTAAAATGAAGTTTCCCATTGTTGTAAAACCTGTTGATTGTAATAGCTCGAAAGGCGTAAAAAAAGTAGAAGATGAAGAGACACTTAGATCAGCAATCTCTGCTGCTATTTTATACAGTAGGACAGGGACTGCTATAGTTGAACAGTATATTTTGGGAAAGGAAATATCCGTAGATGGATTTGTTACAAATGGTATTTTTAAGATTTTATGTGTGTCAGAAAGTGAAAAGGTAAAAGATGAACACAAGTTTGTCATATATAAGGGAAAATATCCGGCTGAAATTTCTTTGGATATTTATAACAAAATTTGCTATATAGGTCAAAAAATAGCTGCTGCATTCGAATTAAAAAATAGTCCAATGTTGATTCAACTACTTGTTAGCGATGCTGAACTATATGTTTTAGAATTTAGTGCAAGAACTGGAGGGTGCATTAAGTATAGAATGATAGATAGGGCATGTGGGGTGGATGTAATAAAAAAGACTGTGGATTTATTCGAAAATAAAAATGTAGTTATAGAGCCTGTAAGAAAAAATAGATATATTGTGGATGAATTTGTCTATTGCAAAAATGGAGTATTTGATCATGTAGAAGGCTTGGATTTTTGCTTGGAAAAAGGCTGGATAAAGGAATTTTATATACTGAAGACATCAGGAGAACAATTTTCTGGTGTAAATAGTAGTGGAGATCGTATAGCAGCAATGGTATATGATAATGATTCGTATGAGGAGTATAGATGTTGTCATAATAATGTTATACAGAATATATCTGTAAAAGATGTAGATGGTACCGACATAATGAGACATGACTTATTACCCTATATTAGTTGAAATGGATAGAAAAAATGAATAATATTACAGATAATTTCTTAGAGGATATAAATAATATTTATGAAAGTGAAATACCACAAAGGGTATTTTGCCGGGTCAAACAATTAATGCTAAATTATATTTGTGTAACTGAAGCAGGTGCTAAATATAATAGTAACAAAATTCGAAAATATATGGATTTTGTAAAACCTGAGAATGGAATATACAAAATAATAGGATTCGACGAGAAAGTGACTTTAAAAGAGGCTGTATTTTTGAATGGATTAAATAGTCATGCATTAGATTATGATGATGGTACAAATGCAGGAATTATACATTTAGGTGCACCTATTTTTTCATTGTTATTAAACTTGGCACAAAAGTATAAATTTGAAGAAAGAGAAATTTTAAAAGCAATTATAGTAGGATATGAGACGTCCTTTACAATGGCATATTCCATACAGCCTGAACATAAGATGAGAGGATATCACGCAACTGGAACATGTGGAATATTAGGTGCGACAATAGCGGCCTGTTACGCATTAAAGTTTAGTAAGGAAGAAATTAAAAAGGCATTTTCAATAGCGGCTGTATCAGCAACAGGTTTGTTAAAAGTATTGGATGATAAATCTGAATTAAAACCGTATAATGTAGCAAAAACTGTGTTGCTGTCATTGACCTCTATTCAAATGGCAAAAGCAGGATTTGAAGTAAATGATGATGTATTAGGTGGAAATAGAGGGTTTTTGTCGATGATGGTTGGAAATCCTGAAATAAAACTTAAAAAAATGCTATATGATGATACATATGCTGTTGAAAAAGCTTATATTAAACCATATGCAGCATGCAGATATTGCCATCCATCTATAGAGGCTGCTATAAATTTAAAAAAGGAAATTGTCATAAACGACATAAAGGAGATAAATGTAAGAACATATTCATTAGCGGTGATGGGACATGACCATATAGATGTTCCAAATGCAGCATCTGCTAAAATGAGCATTCCCTATGGAGTGGCGATTGGATTGTTAAGAGGAAAAGCGGGACTCGATGAATATACAGATGAGTTAGTAAAAAATCCAGATGTCATAGCATTAACACAAAAGGTAAAAGTTTATCAAGATAAAGAATTTAGTAGTAAATTTCCTAATAAACAGTGTGCAATAGTAGAAATATATACGCATGATAATCAATATTCCTGTCAAGTTGATTTCCCTAAAGGAGAACCTGAAAATCCAATGACAGATGAAGAATTTCGAAATCATTTTTTTGATTTACTCAAATACGCTGAAAAAAGTGAAAATGTAATAAGTCAGATATATGATAGTATAATGAATCATGAACTTAATATTAATGGTTTTATAGATATACTATAAAATATAAGGAGAGATGTGAATGAACAGCATGGATGAAACACGCAGATTTTTAAGTGAAATAGGATTACCTTCTGGAGATGATTATTCATTAAAAACATCAGAAAAAAGATTTAAAGATGGTGGACAATATCGCTTTGAGGTTCCTGGAATTCAGGGACCTAAAGCAATGAAAGCGTTGTTGGAGGCGATTGACAGCTATGGGTTATATTTACACAGAGTGACTCAGACGCAGGGAATAATGAGATTGACCGATGAAGAAATTGCAACTATGGTTGAGTATGCAGATAAGTGGCAGACAGATTTGGTAATGGCAATAGGACCTAGAGCTACAACGGATACAAGTGCTTCTGTACATACAGAGGAAGGTGTTCGCATGGGATATCGCCTTAGGGGACAGGAACAGATTGTAAGGGCAATAGAGGATGTAAAGAGAGCTGTCAGGTTAGGTGTAAAGACATTTTTAGTATATGATGAAGGATGCCTGTGGGTGCTTAATGAAATGAAAAAGGCAGGTAGATTACCTATTGAGTGTGGATTTAAAGTGTCAGCACACGCAGGACATGGTAATCCATGTTCTGCTAGACTTTTAGAACAAATTGGTGCTGGCTCTATTAATCCTGTCAGAGATATTCAACTTCAAATGATGGCATCAATGAGACAGGTAATAGATATTCCGATGGATATTCATACTGAGAATCCCAAGTCGACTGGTGGTTTTATCAGGCATTATGAGGTTCCTGAAATGATTAGGGTTGCAGCACCATTATATTTAAAAACAGGAGGTTCTGTAGCAGCAACGCATAGTTGGGATACCACAGAGGAAGATGCAAGAAAGCGTGCCAAGCAGGTAAGCTTGGTTAAACGCATGATTGATGAATACTATCCAGAAGCAGTTCAATCTCCAAGAGGAAGTATAAGATAGGGAGGATAACTAGTATGAGACATCATTTATATAATTCTAATTTTCAATTTATTAAGGAACCGGAAGAATTCGATAAAAATACAGATCGTGAGTTGCTACAGTATTGTTTGGGAGCGACAATGTATATGCCTGGAACAAAGGATTTTACTCATAAGATAATAAGTAATGAAATGCCGGGACTTACGACTATGGTTATGTGCTTTGAAGATGCATGTCGTGAAGAAGATGTTGAAAGTGCAGAGGAAAATGTGCATAGACTATTGGAAAAAGTTGCAGATGCAATATGCAATGGTGAGTTGGATAGAAAGAAGCTTCCATTAATATTTTGTAGAATACGTAATATGGAGCAGTTTAAGCATTTTGCTGAGGGATTGAATGATAAGCAGGTTAGTGTACTAGCAGGTATAAATTTCCCTAAATTTAATACAGCAAATGGTGAAATGTATCTTGAGTATCTGATGCAGTTGAATAAGAAGTTTGGTCAAATATTATATGGAATGCCGATTATAGAAGATCCAGTTGTTGCTTATAAAGAGACACGTATAAGTGAACTTTTAGGTATTAGAAAAATACTTGATGAGTATAAAGAGATTGTTCTTCAAGTAAGAGTTGGAGCCACTGATTTTTCATCATGTTTTGGAGTGAGAAGAGGAGTAGATTATTCGATATATGACATAATGACTGTTAGGGAATGCTTGACAGATATATTAAATGTGTTTGGACGAAACAATGATTATATTGTTTCAGGACCTGTATGGGAATATTTTAGAGCAAGTAAGGAAATGATGTTTGATAAGTTACCGCAGCACGACTTGGAAGATTGTTTATTAAAGAGAATTCCGATAATTAATAATGAAGTGGATGGGTTGCTTAGAGAGGTAATTTTAGATAAAGCTAATGGTTTTGTAGGCAGAACAGTTATTCATCCTACACATATAAAGTATGTTAATGCATTACAGGCAGTTACAACTGAGGAATATGAAGACGCATGCCAGATACTTGAAAATAATTCTGGTGGAGTTATTAAGGGCTCAGGTGCTAATAAAATGAATGAAGTTAAACCGCATATGAATTGGGCAAAGAAAACATATATGAGAGCCAGAGCATTTGGGGTTATAGAAAATGAAAGCTCTTACATAAAACTGTTTGCTGTAAATGATAGGTAGGAGGAGGTATGAAAGTAATTACTACTCCTATTGAGGATGAAATAATAAATAAACTTAATGTCGGTGAGATGCTGTATATTTCAGGCGATATTTTTTGCGGAAGAGATGCAGTTTTGCCATATATTGTTGAATCTCTGAAGTATATGGATCGGAAAGAATTGATTGGAAGTGCAATTTTTCATACAGCTGTCAGTATTGCAGGTGTTGGACCTACATCAAGCAATAAACTTGAAATAGAAAGCAGTATAGAACCATTGTCAAAAGCGGGTGTTAAAATGCATATAGGTAAAGGCAAATTGCATGAGGACACCATAAAAGCACTAAATAAATATAATTCAGTTTATGCAGTTATACCGCCAGTTACAGCACTATTAGGAGAAAAAATGATTTCTAAAGAGATTGTTGAGCATGCTGAATTAGGAATGGAAGCATTCTACAAAATTAAAGTTGTAGAATATCCTATTATTATTGCTGTGGCTCATGGAAGGAGTATTTATGATGAATGAAAATGAGCTGGTTAGTAAGGTAAAGGACACACTTATAACTGCAGGTTCTACATTTACAGAGGATAAAATTAAGGTCTATGAAAATGCTTTAAAGCATGAAAAAAATGAAAACGCACGATTTGTATTACAGGCTATATTAGACAATGCAATGGTAGCACAACGCAATAAGAGTCCGCTTTGCGATGATACAGGTATACCACATTTAGTCCTTGAGGTTGGACCTGAGTCTGTTATAACAGGTAAAATGTTGAATAATATCAGGCGTGGCGTTAAAGAAGGATTGAAAGCTTTACCGGGGCGCCCTATGGGTATACTTGGGAATGACATGGAAAGAATTGATCAATCAGGTGGAATTAGTTACTTATCTGAAGATGTAGAACAGGCACCTATTTTGATTAAAGAAACGAATGAGAATATTACAAGATTGAATATTTTGATGTTTGGTGGAGGACCAGCAATAAGGGCTAAGACATATAGGATTTTTCATAAACATAATACCAAAGTTGTTGTAGATGAAATTGTAAGTTGGGCGACTGAAGCAGTTACTCAGCTTGGATGTACACCATGTACACTTGCAGTTGGAATAGGAAGGTCTCATTATGAAGCATCGGCTATGATGATGGAAGCATTAGTAGATGGAAACTATGAAATGCAGTCAGATTTGGAAAAAGAAATAACAGTACGAGTTAACGAATCAAATGTTGGACCATTGGGACTGCATGGAAATACAAGTGTGCTTGCAACGTTTGTTAAAGTAGGACCACAGAGAGCCAGCGGGGTAAGAATTGTATGTTTAAGACCGTGTTGTTGTTTTGAACCTAGAATTGCAAAAGTAGTATTATAAATAAAATGGAAGGATATATATAATGTGCGCGATATCAGGACTGCTTAATATAGATGGTGGAGCAAAGTCATTTAATAAAGAGGACATTAATGGTGTCAAAAGGACAATAGAGGTTCAAAAGCATAGGGGACCAGATGATCAGGGAATATGTGCTTTTCTTTATGATGAAAAAAAAATATGTATGGAAGAGAATACAATTACAGAAATGGATCATATAGACGGTATGTTTGGATTTGATAGATTAAGTATTAAGGATCTTTCGTATGAAGGACATCAGCCTATGGTTGGTCCGGATGGAAGAGTTGTAATTGTATTTAATGGTGAAATATATAATGACAAAGAACTCAGAAATGAACTTTGTGAAGATGGTTATAGATTTAGGAGCACAACAGATACAGAGGTAATTTTAGCATTGTATTTAAAATATGGCTTTAAGGACATGTTATTAAAACTTAACGGAATGTTTGCTATAGTTATAGCAGATTTGAACACAAGAGAGTTTTGGATGGCAAGAGATCGATATGGGATAAAGCCGTTATATTATACGATATATAATCATCGCCTAGCATTTGCATCGGAATTGAAAGCTATTATTCAGTTCAGTGATTTTAAAAAAGAATTGAATATGGAGGCATTTAATTCTAAATTAATGTTTTCAAGATTAAGTGACTATGTTCTTTTAAAAAATGTTAATTTATTAGAGCCAGGATGTGCCATGCATATATGTTATAACCGTGAACCGAAATTATGGAAATACTATGATATCAATGCCTATGAGAGAAACTGTACTAAATATAAGAGTATGGAAGATGCTATAGACTCTATGGAAGATGTTATATCCAAAGCAATATCACGCCAGATGGTTAGTGACGTAAAGGTTGGGTGCCAGTTGTCAGGGGGTATTGATTCGACGATAGTAAGTTATTTTGCCAATAAACTTAAGAAAGATAATTTAAATGATGCTGTGTCTATTATCGATGAGAAAGGAGTTATAGGTGAAGAAAAATATATTGACTATGTTGGTCAACAACTGGATTTAAATTTGCATAAATTTGCTATAGAACCGGATTACTTCATAAATAATTATGAGAGGATGATATGGTATAATGATGCACCAGTTTACCAGCCGTATTTTATATGTTTTTATAAGTTAGCTAAAAGTGCAAAAAAATATGTGACTGTTTTATTAAGTGGCGAAGGCAGTGATGAAATTGCTGGAGGATATAATAGATTTGCAGCAGGATTTTATCAGCCGTTTATTAAAAAGATATCTGGTAATTCTTCGATTAGTTCTTATAATACATATGCTGAATATGCTGTTTGGAAAGATCAGACAATTGTGAATCATAATATATATAATGATCCTATTACAGAAAAAGAAATTATTCAAAAAGAAATTACGAAGTTTGATAGTTTTTCAGGTACAAACTTAACTAAACACTTAAAATATGAAATATTCAGAAAGTTACCTGAGGCATTGTTACGGCAGGACAAGATGACTATGGCTAATTCAATAGAAAACAGGGTGCCTTTTTTAGATAATGAGGTTGTAGATCATATAATGCAGCTGCCAGAAGATATGCTGGTTCGTTTTGTAGCAGGTTCACCAGTTATGCTTTCGGATAATCCATTTGAATGGGTACAGGGAAAATATATTTTTAAAGAGATAGTTGCAAAACATTTTGGAAGAGAATTCGCTTATAGAAAAAAGCAGATAATGGCATTAGACAAGAGAACAATGGTTACAAGTAGAGAATTCAAAGAGTATTGTAATGATGTCGTTTTTCCTAAAATGAAATCCAGAGGAATATTAAATGCGAGTTATGTTAACATGCTCTTTTCTAAGGCAGAAAGCATAAGCGATTCAGAATTTACAAGCATGTGGAGAGCAATAGGTTTGGAGACTTGGTGTCAATTGTTTTATGATAAAAGTAATTTTTCAAAATTATAATATAGGGGCTTAAATAATATGGGAAAATATGACAATATATTAAAAGCAAATTGTTGCTGTAAAAAAAATGATAAAATAATTTATGTTACAGAAGGATATGGTCTTTTTGCTGAGTTTAATCCCTATACAGGCGAGACAAAAATTCTTGATTGGCCATTGCTTGAAGAGAGAGCATCCAAAATTTTTTTTTATAAAAATAAATTTTATGCCATAAACAGCCAAGGAAAGTGGATTGCTAAGTTGAATTTTGAACAAAAAGATTTTCAATATATTAAAATACATAGAAATACACCGTTTGAAGGATATTTATATCTTTGTGTATATAGAGGAAAATTGTATATGCTTCATCGAAATACAATGAATTTGATTATTTTTGATTTAGATGAAGAAAACTTTACATATATTGAAAATAAATTGCCTGAGTATTTAAAAAATATAGAGACGGATGTATGTTCGTGGTTGAAAGATTGTTTGTATATTTTTTGTAGTAATAATCAACTTGTCATAAAGTTTTCATTGAATGAGCTTAAGATATTGAGTATAAATAAAATCATAAAAACAGCAAAATTTGTATATGCGGTTTCAAAAGATAGTAAAATATATATACTAGCTAATAATACTATATACCAATATGATAATGATGAACTATATAAATTAGTAGGTATTAATAATTCAGAAGATATTCTAACAAAGTTTTGTATAACAGATAAGAAAATTTGGCTTTTGCCAGGGCAGGGAAACAATATTTATATTTATTCACTTGAAAATGCCAGTTTACACGTATTAGAATGCTATCCGAATGATTATATATATGAGAAAAAATATGGATGGACTAAATTTAATACATGGATTGAAATTAATAATGAATTTATTTGGCTTATGCGAGTTGGAAATTATTCATTACGCATAAATAAGGTGGATGATAAATTTGAATGGATAGAACATTTTGTAGATGATGAAAATGTTTTTATAAGCAGAGTGTTCGAAAGGGTTGGAAGTATAGATGAAAAATTTTTAGGTTGTGAAGAGTTTTGTAATTATATTAAAAAGATAGACTGATATGAAAATTATTTCATGACATGACGAGCGAAGGAGAGCTAGAAAGCTGCTTTCAGATTCCTGACGAACGGCGAAGCTATTGAGTGAGCTATGCTCACGATATATTGCTGTGCACTATATAGAAAGACCTGCAGCAGGTATAATAAACACAAGCGAAAGGAAAGGGCTGTCGTACTAACGTGCGGCAAGCCCTTTTTTCATGGGAATGGAACGCTTGCAGCGCGTGCATTTTGTTGTGGATGTTGATGCACAGCAAACGGATTTGTGGTATTATGTTTACCGAAATCAAACAGGCACTTGACGAAAGAAGGTTTTATCGATGAAGTTTTTACTGGCGGCACTGAACGCAAAATATATTCATTCCAATCCGGCGCTTTACAGTCTGCGGGCTTATGCGGAAAAATACCATCCGGAGGCAGCGGCACAGGTGGAGCTTGCCGAGTATACGATCAATCAGACGGTGGAGGAAATCCTTGCCGATCTTTATGAGAGAAAGCCGGAGGCAGTGGCTTTTTCCTGTTATATCTGGAATTGGAAAATGATGCAGGAGGTCATTTCCGAGCTGCATCAGGTGCGTCCCGAGCTGCCCATCTGGCTGGGCGGTCCGGAGGTATCCTATCATGCGGAGGAGGTTCTGGAGCAATTCCCGTTTTTGACCGGCATCATGGTCGGCGAGGGCGAGGTGACGTTTTCAGAGCTTTTGACCTTTTATGAAAAAAAGAGCAGCGGACGGTATTCGGAACAGCAGCAGCTGCAGATTGTGGCATTCTGGCCGGGCGCAATCAAACAGGCCGGACTGGACAGTATTGCAGGTATTGTTTATCGAGATCCGATCACCGGGGAGCTTGTGCGGACAAAGGAACGTTCCTTGACCAATATCAGTGAGATCCCGTTTTTTTATAAGGATATGAAGGATTTTGCCAATCGGATCGTTTATTATGAATCCAGCCGCGGATGTCCGTTTCGGTGCGGTTACTGTCTGTCCTCGATTGACAAACGGGTACGCCTGAGAGATCTGGCACTGGTGAAGGAGGAGCTGCAGTTTTTCCTTGATCAAAAGGTTCCGCAGGTGAAATTTATTGACAGAACCTTTAACTGTAATCATCAGCACGCAATGGAAATCTGGAAATATATTCAAGAGCACGATAATGGAATTACGAATTTCCATTTTGAGATCTCGGCAGATCTGCTGAACGGAGAAGAGCTGGCGCTTCTGGCAAAAATGCGCCCCGGTCTGGTTCAGCTGGAAATCGGTGTGCAGTCCACGAATCTGCAAACCCTTGAAGCGGTCAGACGGCATACAAATCTGGATAAGCTGCGGCATGCAGTGGTACGGATCCATTCCGAATATAATATTCATGTGCACCTGGATCTGATCGCAGGACTTCCTTATGAAGATATGGGAAGCTTTATCCGGTCCTTTAATGATGTATACAGCATGAGGCCACAGCAGCTGCAGCTCGGATTTCTGAAGGTATTAAAAGGCTCCTATCTGGAAGAAATGGCACAGACCTATGGGATCGTGTACCAGAGCTGTCCGCCCTATGAGGTCTTGTATACAAAATGGCTGAGCTATGGGGATATCATCCGGTTAAAGCGGGTGGAGGAAATGGTGGAGCTGTATTATAACAGCAATCAGTTCACACATTTGATTCCGGTTCTGCAGAGCCGCTTTGAAAATCCCTTTGCAATGTATGACAAATTGGCTGATTTTTATCATGAAAAAGGATATTTTGTCCATACGCCTGCCAGAGCTCACCGCTACCAGGTGCTTTTGGAGTTTGCACAGCAGGAAGACCCGGATGGGATGGAGTTATACCGGGAGCTGGCGGTGTATGATTTGTATCTGCGGGAAAATGCGAAGAGCCGACCGGCATTTGCATTGGACGAAAAACCGTATCATGATCAGATCGTCGAGTTTTATCAGGAAGAAGAGAAAAACCGCACATATCTGCCGGGGTATGAGGAATATCACGCAAAGCAGCTGCAGCGCATGACCCATCTGGAGGTATTTTCCTGGCCGGTACAGAAAAAGGCGTGGGAGCTGATCAGTATGTTGAAAAGAGGCGAGGTTCCGGAGACGAAAACGGCAATTTTATTCGATTATCAGAACCGGGATCGCCTGACGGACAATGCGAGAACAGCGGTGGTAGAGCTGCCGACCGCTGTGGACGCAAAACCGACAGCCGGACAGGGGACCGCCGCGGACGCAGAAGCAGTCGCTACGACAGGAAAGGGGGCCGCCGATTGAACGCACACACGAAAGCCATTTTGGATCAGCTCGACGCCCACTACGGGAGAGAATATATCTGCTACCTCAACCATGAAAACGCCTGGCAGCTTTTGATCGCGACGATGCTGAGCGCGCAGTGCACCGACGCACGGGTCAACATTGTCACGAAAGATCTGTTTGTGAAATATCCGTCGGTCGAAGCCTTTGCGGAGGCGGATTTAAAAGAGCTGGAGCAGGATATCCGTCCGACCGGTTTTTATCATAATAAAGCGAAAAATATCATTGCCTGCTGTCAGAGGCTGATGGCACTGCATGGCGGCAAGGTCCCCTCCGGGCTGGAGGAGCTGACGGCGCTGCCGGGAGTCGGACGCAAGACGGCAAATGTTATCCGCGGCAATATTTTCCACGAGCCAAGCGTTGTGGTGGATACCCATGTGAAGCGGATTTCCAAAAAGCTGGGGCTGACAAAAGAGGACGACCCGGAAAAAGTGGAATATGAGCTGATGAAGGTATTGCCGAAGGATCATTGGATTTTGTACAATATTCAGATCATCACGCTGGGGCGGACCATCTGCAAGGCGCCGACGCCGAAATGCGGGGAATGTTTTCTGACGGAATGGTGTAAGGATTATCAGAACCGTCAAAAAAAGGAGAGCAGGAAAAAGAAGTGAAAGAATATGTGAGCGTAGATGTGGAAACGACCGGGCTTGCGCCGAAGCAGGATAAAATAATAGAAATCGGGGCAGTGCGCGTCCGGGACGGACAGATTGTCGGAAGCTTTACATCCTTTGTCAATCCGGGGCGCATATTGCCTGCGCATATCACAGAGCTGACCGGGATTTTACAGGAGCAGGTAGATGAGGCAGAGACGATGGAAAGCGTTTTGCCTGCCTTTTTGGAGTTTGCCGGAGATCTGCCCCTTGTGGGACATCGGATTTTGTTCGATTATGGGTTTTTGAAGCGTGCGGCGGTGAATATGCGGCTGGATTTTGAACGGAGCGGCGTGGATACCCTGAAGCTTTCCAGACAGTTTTTGTCAGAGCTCCCGAGCAGAAGACTATCCGCCCTGTGCGAACATTTCGAAATTCCGATTCAGGCGCATCGGGCGCTGGAGGACGCGAGGGCAACGCATATTTTATATGAAAAATTACTGGAGCTTTATGGAACAGGCCCGGACCGGGGAAAGGCTTTTGAGCCGGTTCCGCTGATCTGCAAGGTAAAACGCGAATCGCCTGCGACAAAAGCTCAGAAGGAACGTTTGAAAAAGCTTTTTTCCATGCATCAGCTAGTACCGGAGTATGATGTGGAAATGCTGACGAAAAACGAGGCAAGCCGTCAGATCGACCGGATTCTTGCGGCATATGGAAGCTTGCAAAAGTGAGGGAAGTGCTTTATAATGTGTGGAAGCGCAGCCATGGAAGATGGTGCTTTAATGCTATTTGTCAGACGTTATAGGGCAGTTTGCGGATAAAGGAGCAGAGCATGAATTTCAGAAAGAAAAAGACACAGAAAATTATATCGTCGATCATCATCCTTATTCTGGTGCTGGCGATGATTGTTCCTACATTGCTGTCGTTTTTATAAGCGGCATAGAAAGGAATTTTAAAATGAATCGAATGAAAACCGTACTGATGACGGCAGCCATGCTGGTGTGCGTGTTTGCGTGCACGGCGGTGGCAGGAAAGACTGTATACGCAGCGCCGAACGATACCATCCAGACCGGGATTTCGGCAGATGGCATGGATCTTTCCGGTATGACACAGGAACAGGCGCAGGGGGCGGTTCAGAGCTATGTGGATAAGCTCGGACAGGCACAGGTGCAGCTGCAGGCGCAGGATGGGCAGAGTGTATCTATCAGCCTTTCTGAGCTGGGAATTTCCTGGAAAAACCCGGAGCTTGTTTCGGAAGCAGTGTCCCTTGGAAAAAAGGGAAATATTGTAGCGCGCTATAAGGCGGAAAAGGATCTGCAGAATAAAGGAAAGAATTACCCCGTTGTTCTGGATTTTGATAAAGAAGCGATTCGTCAGGCTGTGACGGAGCGCTGCAGTAAATTTAATGTGGAAGCGATCGATGCGCACCTGACACGGGTTGACGGATCCTTTCAAATCGAAGATGGACAGACCGGATATGTGGTAGATGAAAATGCGTCCGTAGCTGCGATCTACGATTATCTTACGGCCTCCTGGGTCAAAGGGGAAAACGGAAACGTTGCCCTCGTAATGGCAGTGGATGAGCCCAAGGGAAAAACAGAAGAGCTTGCGAAGGTAAAAGATGTGCTCGGAACATTTACGACAAGCTATTCGACCTCCGGTGCGTCCCGCAGCAAAAACGTTGCAAATGGCTGCAGCCTGATCAACGGAACAACTTTGTATCCCGGCGATACGTTTTCTACCTATAATACAGTGAAGCCCTTCTCCACCGAAAATGGTTACGAGATGGCGGGTTCTTATTTGAACGGCAAGGTGGTAGACAGCATCGGCGGCGGTATCTGTCAGGTATCTACGACGCTGTACAATGCGGTTCTGCGGGCAGAGCTGGAAGTGACAGAACGTCACAATCATTCTATGATCGTAACCTATGTAGATCCGTCTGCGGATGCGGCGATTGCAGAATCCTCCGGCAAGGATTTTGTATTTGTGAATAATACGGATTATCCGATTTATATCGATGGACATACGGCTGATAAAAAGATTACATTTACGATCTATGGTGTAGAGACGAGAGCAAAAAACCGCGCCGTAGATTATGAGAGTGAAGTGGTTGAGAAAAAGGTTCCGGAAGCGGATCAGATCATAGCGGACGCTTCCCAGCCTATCGGTGTCATCAGCGTCAGCAGCGCACATATTGGCTACAAGGCAAGACTCTGGAAGATTGTAAAGGAAAACGGTGTGGAAGTCAGCCGGGAGCAGGTCAACAGCAGCAACTACAAGATGAGCCCCAGAACGGCAACCGTCGGAATTGCTTCTCCGGATCCGAATGCGACCAGCCAGATGCAGGCGGCCATTGCGACCAGCAGCATTGATACGGTCAAAGCGACCATTTCCAATATCAAAGCGCAGCAGGCAGCAGCAGCGGCATTGACACCGGAGCAGCTGCAGGCGATCGCAGAGGCTCAGGCGCAGGCTGCACAGGCGCAGCAGGACGCAGCGGCGGGAAACTAAGCACCGGATTATAAAGCAGAGCGGATTGCAGAGCCGGGCTGGAGGTCCGGCTCTGCAATGCTTTGATACGATGGCATTCGGAATGGAGAAAAGCTTATGAAAACAGGGAACGTAACGGGAAACGTTTATAAACGCAGCGTTCATCGAAAAATAGGAACAAACGGCATAGGGGTGAAAGGCGCAGAGTATGGGGAAGGCTGCGCCTTTCTCACGTCTGAAAATGTGGATAAAGCGCCGGAAAAAGCGAAGCAGCTGTGGATTACGGCGCAGAGTCTGTCTGTTTGGTCCGGAGCAGAGGGAGCCAAGCTTTGCGTTTATGAGGCAGTAAACCGTGCAGCAGCGGCAGCAGTGGGAAGAGGAGAAGCAAAGGTGCGCATGGTGTCCATGCAGCTGATGCTTCCGACAGACTGTCAAGAGCAGGAGCTACAGAAGATGACTGTCGCAGCGCAGGAAGCAGCGCAGAAGCTGCAGGTTACGCTCGCGGATGTGAAAGTGCATGTGTCCGGTGCAGTCATTGCGCCTGTTGCGACAGCAGAGGCGCTTGCAGAAGTGTGGACTGCGCCTGCAGACGCTGCGCTGTCGGCGCGCGCCGGTCAGCAGATTGTAATGACGAAATGGGCGGGACTGGCAGGAACTGTCTGCCTGGAAAAAACATACCGGGAAGCCCTTTTGAAGCGCTATCCTGCGCAGCTTCTGGACGACGTAGCACAGCTGGAGCAGCACTTTTCGATTTTACCGGAGGCTGCAGTCGCCGGTAAGTCCGGCGTCGGACTTGCCTGTGCAGTATCGGAAGGCGGTGTATTCCATGCACTCTGGACACTGGCAGAGCAGGCCGGGACCGGACTGGAGGTATCTTTAAAGAAGATTCCCATCCGACAGGAAACGGTAGAAATCTGTAATGAACTGGACGTCAATCCCTATGAGCTGTCCGGAAACGGCAGTCTGCTGTTTGTGACCGATCAGGGCGAGATGCTGGCAGAGCAGCTGCAGCAGCAGAAAATCCCGGCGGCGGTGATCGGATTTTTGTCGGCGGACAACGATCGCGTGATTGTCAACGGAGAGGAACGAAGATTTTTAGAACCGGCGAATACGGATGCGATTTATCGGATGGAGTAGTAGAACAGTTGCCGGATATCCGGCAGGAACGGAAGAAAAAAATGAGAGAAGAATTATTAAAAATTATTGAGAAAAACAGCCGGATCGATTTAAAAGAGCTGGCAGTCATCCTCGGCGTAGAGGAAATTGACGTGGTAAACGAAATGGCAGCGATGGAAGCAGAGGGCATTATCTGCGGCTATCATACACTGATTGATTGGGAAAAAACAAGCATCGAAAAGGTTTCCGCGCTGATTGAGGTTCGCGTAACACCCCAGCGCGGTCAGGGCTTTGACAGCATCGCGGAGCGGATTTACAAATACCCGGAGGTGCATGCAGTGTACCTGATTTCCGGCGGCTTCGATCTGCTCGTAACACTGGAGGGGAAATCCCTGAAAGAGGTTTCTGCGTTTGTTTCGGATAAGCTTTCCACGCTGGACAGCATTTTGAGCACAGCGACCCATTTTATCCTGAAAAAATATAAGGATCACGGAACGATCCTGACCCGCAAATGCGAGGATCAGAGGGAGATGATTACGCCATGAGAAATCCCCTTTCTGATACAATCGTTACGATTAAACCGTCCGGAATTCGGAAATTTTTCGATATTGTCAGCGAAATGGAGGATGCGATTTCCCTGGGTGTCGGCGAGCCGGACTTCGATACTCCCTGGCACATCCGCGACGAGGGCATTTATTCTCTGGAAAAGGGACGTACCTTTTACACCTCCAATGCCGGTTTGAAGCAGCTGCGGGAGGAAATTGCGCATTATTTGAGACGCCGCTATCAGGTGTCCTATGATCCGCTACATGAAATCATGATTACAGTCGGCGGCTCTGAGGCCATCGATATTGCGCTGCGTGCGATGGTAAATCCGGGAGACGAGGTGCTGATTCCACAGCCGTCCTATGTTTCCTATGAGCCGTGCGCCGTGCTTGCAGGTGCGAAGCCGGTTATCATCCCGTTGAAAGCGGAAAACGAGTTCCGCCTGACGGCACAGGAGCTTCTGGATGCAATCACGGAAAAGACGAAAATCCTGATTTTGCCCTATCCGAACAATCCGACCGGTGCGATCATGGAACGGGAAGATCTGGAAGCGATCGCAAAGATCGTGGAAGAAAAAGATCTGTTTGTGATATCGGATGAAATTTACAGTGAGCTGACCTATAAAGGCAATCCGGTTTCCATCACACAGATTCCGGGGATGCGGGAGCGGACGGTTCTGATCAACGGATTTTCCAAGGCATATGCAATGACCGGATGGCGTCTGGGCTATGCCTGCGGACCGGAAGTGATTTTAAAACAGATGCTCAAAATCCATCAGTTTGCGATCATGTGTGCTCCTACGACGAGCCAGTATGCGGCGGTAGAGGCGCTGAAAAACGGCGATGACGATGTAGCGGAAATGCGCGAACAGTACAATCAGCGCAGACGCTATCTGCTGCATGCCTTTGCAGAAATGGGGTTGCCCTGCTTCGAGCCTTACGGCGCGTTTTATGTGTTCCCCTGTATCAAGGAATTCGGCATGACCAGTGATGAGTTTGCGACGCGTTTTCTGCAGGAAGAAAAGGTTGCAGTCGTGCCGGGCACGGCGTTTGGGGACAGCGGCGAGGGCTACATCCGTATTTCCTACGCTTATTCCCTGGAAAATCTGAAAGTTGCGATCGGACGGCTGTCGCATTTTGTAAAAAAACTGAAAGCGGAAAAGGAATGATAAAGATATGTTAAACATCGTATTGCATCAGCCGGAAATCCCGGCGAATACGGGAAATATCGGAAGAACCTGCGTCGCGACCGGGACGGTTCTGCATCTGATTGAGCCGCTGGGCTTTTCTTTGAGTGAAAAGCAGTTAAAGCGCGCAGGCATGGATTACTGGAATCTGCTGGATGTGCGCCGCTACATCAATTTTGCGGACTTTCTGGAAAAAAATCCGACGCTTGTAAGCGGCGAGCCGGATGCGCCGAAGCTCTGGATGGCGACGACGAAAGCGCATCAGGTTTACAGCGATGTAAAGATCGGACCGGACGATTATATTATGTTCGGCAAGGAGAGTGCCGGAATCCCGGAGGAAATCCTTGTGGAGTATGAAAAGAGCTGTATCCGCATTCCGATGGGACAGGATATCCGTTCCCTGAACCTGTCCAACTCCGTAGCGATTGTTTTGTATGAAGCGCTGCGCCAGAATCATTTCGCAGGGTTACAGGAAAATGGAGAACTGCACCGGCTGCACTGGAAAGCGTAAGGCATCCCGCCCTACGCTTCGTTGTCCTGCACGGGTAGGGAGAAGATAAACTCGCTCCCGACGCCCTCGGTGCTGATGACATTGATATTTTCGTTGTGCGCCTGGATAATTTCTTTTGTAATGGAAAGTCCCAGCCCGGTTCCCTTTTTGTCTTTGCCACGGGAAAGGTCGGTCTTGTAGAAACGATCGAAGATCAGCCGCAGGCTGTCCTTCGGGATTCCGATACCACTGTCCTTGACGGAGACAAAAACCTTTCCATGCTTTTCGTTTGTCTCGATGCGAATAGCAGAGTCAGGGTGGGAAAATTTAATCGCGTTGTCGAGCAGGTTGTATAAGACTTGCTCGATTTTGCTTTTGTCGGCGAGAACGGGCATACGGTCGCCGGTTAAAAGCAGCTCGATGCCGATATGCTTCTGCTGGCAGGTTCCTTCGAAGGAAGCGGCAGTAGAGCGAATGACCGAATTTAAATCGAAAACAGATTTTTCCAGGATCATGCCCTTCATATTCAGGTTGTTTAAGGTCAGCAGGCTGTTGGTCAGCTTTGTCAGGCGTTCCGTTTCGTTTAAGACGATGCCGAGATATTTTTCGTGGAGCTCTGGCGGGATCGTTCCATCCAGCATCGCCTCCAGATACCCTTTGATTGAAGTCAGCGGAGAGCGGAAGTCGTGAGAAACGTTGGCGATGAATTTTTTCTGGTTATCCTCGGCGCGTGCGATCTCACTTGCCATGAGAGACAGGGAGGCAGCCAGATAACCGATCTCATCCTCACTGTCTACCTGAAATTCATAATGCAGATTGCCTGCCGCGTACTGCTCGGTGGCTGCCGTGATCTTGCGCAGCGGCAGATAGACCATTTCTGTAAAGAAAATCAGAATGATCAGCGACAGCAGGAAAAAAATCACGAGCATAATATAGGAAATATTCAGCAGGCTTTCGCTGGAAGCCCGAATATTTGCCATGGGGATATGGATGACAACATAGCCCTGAACTTTAAAATTGGAAGTGATGGGCGCAAATACACTGAGCATTTCCTCCTGGAAGCAGCCGAAAAAGTCACCAACCGTATAAAAGGAACCGGCGGTGATGGTCGAGTCAAAATTTTCCACGCGAGACTCATGATTCACATCCAGCGGTGTTTCAGTTGTCATGATAATACGTCCGGATGGATTAATGATCCAGATTTGGGAGGACAGGTAGGTGCTGAGCGCATCCAGCTGTTTTTTGACCTCCTCGAGGGAAACATTGCTGCTGTATAAGTCGGAAGCGTAGGTATTTGCGATCAGAGTAGCTTCTTTATAAAGGGAGTCCGCCTTTTCCCGTTTCAGATGCTCCAGCGTCATACTGGAAACGAACGTTGCTACGACTAAAAATCCGAAAAATCCGAAGATCAGGTAGCCGAGTACAAATTTCAGATACAGGGTTTTGCGCATGTCATCTTACCTCGAATTTGTAGCCGATTCCCCAGATCGTGGCGATTTTCCAGTTTGCATGATCCTTGATCTTTTCGCGCAGACGCTTGATGTGTACGTCTACCGTGCGGGTGTCGCCAATGTATTCATAGCCCCAGATCTGATCCAGAAGCTGTTCTCTGGAAAAAACGTGGTTGGGCGAAGCTGCCAGAAAATAGAGAAGCTCCAGCTCCTTTGGCGGCATATCGACATTTTTCCCCATATACATAACGGAATAATTGGTTTTATTGATTGTCAGATCAGGATATTCGACACATTCCACAGCAGGCTTTGCCGGAACGGCAGCAGTTGGCTTGTAGCGGCGCAGCACCGCTTTGACTCTTGCGACAAGCTCCTTGGAGTCGAAGGGCTTTTCCATGTAATCATCCGCACCAAGCTCCAGGCCGAGCACCTTGTCAAAAATTTCGCCTTTGGCGGACAGCATGATGATGGGAACAGAGGAACTGCTGCGGACTTCACGGCAGACCTGATAGCCGTCGATGCCGGGAAGCATCAGATCGAGCAGAATCAGGTTCGGCGCGAAGGTATCCACAGCGCGGAGGGCGGATTCCCCGTCCTCCACGATCATCGTATCAAAGCATTCCTTGGTCAGGTACAGTGAAATGAGTTCGGCGATATTGGCATCGTCGTCAACAATCAGAATTTTCTGTTTATTTACCATAATGAACCTCGTTATTTGTTTTTGCAAAGTCGGCAGATGATTGCCGTCCTGCGGATTATTTTTTAAATTCTACAATCGTTACGCCGGCATCGCCTTCGCCGTATTCGCCCTGTCGGAAGGATTTGACATATTTGATGCGCTTTAAATGCTGCTGGATGGCCTTGCGCAGGGCACCGGTCCCCTTGCCATGTACGACGCGGACGTTTTCCAGATGTGCCAGATAAGCGTCGTCCAGATATTTATCGAGGGCGGCGAGGGCTTCGTCTACCGTTTTGCCCAGCAGATTGATCTCAGGGGAAACGGAGAAGGACTTGGACATCCGGAGCTTGCCGGTATTTGTTTTGGACATCGTAGGTGTGGTAATCGTCGCTTCCTCGATGCGGACAAGGTCTTTTATGTTCGTGGAGGTGCGCATGATGCCGCACTGCACGAAGAGGTTGCCCTTTGCATCAGGCAGGCTGCTGACCGTACCCTTGAGCCCCATGGAAACAATGCGCACGGCATCGCCTTTTTTGAGCTGTTCGGGCTTTAATGCCGGAGCTTTGGGCTTGTCCTTTGCAGCGACGGAAAGCTTGCTGTTTTTGTCGTCGATGTTGCTGCGCAGCTTTTGACGTGCCTGTTCCAGATCCTTCATGGAAGCGCCGGGACCGGCTTTCTGGAAAATGCGGATCGTTTCGTCTGCGGTGTCCTTTGCTTCACGCAGAATATCCCGCGCTTTTTCATTCGCTTCGCGCAGGATACGGTCCCGCGTCTGGTCGATTTTATCGTTTTTCTCCTGTAGCTTATGCCGGAGGGCTTCGATTTCTTTTTTGTAATCTTCGATTTCGCGGCGTTCTTTTTCAATTGTAACGCGGCTCTTTTCCAGATCGGAAATAACGTCTTCAAAGCTGACGTCCTGTTCGTCGATCTGCTCTTTGGCAGCTTCGATGATTTCGTCGGAAAGACCGAGCTTTTTGGAAATTGCAAAGGCGTTGCTCTTTCCGGGAATGCCGATCAGCAGTCGGTAGGTCGGACGCAGCGTTTCCACATCGAATTCACAGCAGGCATTTTCTACAAAATTTGTGGAAAGAGCGTAGATTTTCAGCTCGCTGTAATGTGTGGTCGCCATTGTGCGGATGCCGCGGTCATGCAGATAGTTCAAAATCGCAATCGCCAGCGCCGCACCCTCAGTCGGGTCGGTCCCGGCCCCCAGCTCATCGAACAGGCACAGGGAATCTGCGTCTGCCTTTGCCAGAATGGAGACGATGGAGGTCATGTGGGAGGAAAAGGTACTCAAGCTCTGTTCAATGCTCTGTTCGTCACCGATATCTGCAAAAACCTCTGTAAAAACGGACAGCTGCGAGCGGTCCAGGGCAGGAATGTGCAGACCTGCCTGCCCCATCAGCGTGAACAGTCCGACTGTTTTTAAACATACGGTTTTACCGCCGGTGTTGGGACCGGTGATGACGAGAAGATCGAAATTTTTGCCAAGCTCGACGTCGATCGGAACGACTTTTTTGCGGTCAAGCAACGGATGTCGTCCCTGACGGATACGAACGATATGCTCGTCGTTGAAAAGCGGACGGGAAGCATTCTGATCCATCGCAAGGGAAGCCTTTGCAAAGATGAAATCGAGCTGCGTCATAATCCGCTGGTTTTCTGCGATTTCAAGGGTGTGTGCACCTGCTTCGGCACTCAAATTTGCCAGAATAACGGCGATTTCCTTTTGCTCCTCGATTTCCAGCTCACGCAGCTGATTGTTTAAGCTGACAACGGCTGCGGGCTCGATGAAAAAGGTGGAGCCGGTGGAGGACTGGTCGTGCACCATGCCGGGCACCTGACCTTTATATTCCGCCTTGACGGGGATACAGTAGCGTCCGTCGCGGGTGGTAATCACGGCATCCTGCAGATAGTTTCTGACGGAACCGTTTACCATGCTGTTTAATTGGTTGTGAATCTTTTCCCCGGTTAATACCATGCTCCGCCGGATTTTTTTGAGGGCAGGACTGGCGTCGTCCGCAATTTCATCCACATCGATGATGCAGCGGCGAATTTCTTTGGAAAGGGGTGCGAGGGGTTCGAGACAGTGAAAATATTCTGTCAGGGAATCCTGCTGTTCTTCGTCCTTGTCGGAGCGCCCGAAGTTTTTGACACGGGCGGTGTTTTCCAAAAGACCGGCGATGCGCAGCAGCTCTTCAGAAGAGAGGGTGCTGCCGATTTCGAGGGAGCGCAGGCACATGCCGAGGGGCTTATTGCTGCCGAAATTCAGGCTGCCCTTCTGGAAAATCCGGGTCAGGGCATCTGCAGTTTCGGTCTGAGCCTGTTCGATCTGCGCAAGATCGGTCATGGGCACGAGATCCCGGCAAAGCTGTCGTCCGGGGTCCGAGGTTGCTTTTTGCTCCAGCATATGAATGACTTTATCATATTCCAATACGCGTAAAACTTTCGCGTTCATAGTAGTTCCTTTCGTTTTTCAAAACACAGTGCCAAAAGGCACCTATATTCGTTCCATAAAATGCTGCACAGCAGAATCATTACACAGGATTGATGCTGCTGTCTTGTGGTACAGGCGGCTACCACTATCATACCATATAGAGAGAGAAACCGGGGAAAAATTTTGCGCCCGGAAAAAGTCTTTCCGGCACTTGTGTGCAGGCGGGCAGATGAGGTATACTGAAAAGTACCCAAACGGGCAGAAAGGAACCGATACTTATGGAGGATAACAGACCGAATCAGGATCTGACGAATCAGGATATCGAGTTTATCAAAGAAAAGGTAAAAGAACGACCGCTGAACCGCCGAAAGCTGTTCAAAAAAACGTTGCTGACGGCGAGCATGGCAGCGATTTTTGGGCTGATCGCCTGTGTGACCTTCCTTGTGCTGGAACCGGTATTTTCCAATCTGCTGTACCCGGAGGAGGAGCCGCAGCAGGTGGAGCTGAAGGAAGAAAATATCGAGGATGAGATGCGTCCGGAGGATATGATTCTGGAAGAAGAGACGGAAACGGAGACAACGACAGAGCTGCAGACCGTTGTGGAAAAAGTCGCGCTGGAAATCGGGGATTATCAGAAGCTGTACCGGAATATGTATGCGGTGGCGAAGACATTTGCAGATCATTCGATGGTAACAGTGACCGGTGTGGTGTCGGATGTGGACTGGTTTGATAACACTTATGAAAACCAGGGACAGACGGCAGGGCTGATCGTTGCGGATAACGGTAAGGAGCTGCTGATTCTTGTGGACGATGCAGCCATCAGTCAGGCGGAGGAACTGGAGGTTTCCTTTTACAGCGGACGGAGTGTGTCCGCTTCGCTGAAGGGAAAGGATAAGGAAACGGGACTCGCCATTTTGAGTGTGGCGCTGGAGGATATTCCGGAGGATATCCGGAAAAATGTCGGATCGGCGACGATGGGAAGCTCCGGCAGTAGTGTACAGGCTGTGCCGGTGATTGCAATCGGACGTCCGCAGGGTGCGGAAACGATAATTTTCGGAATGGTAACTTCTGCAGATTATTATCAAAATCTTACGGATCATAATGTCCGCCTGTTGAAGACAGATATGACGGGGTTGCAGGGAACCGGAGGCGTTTTAATCAATCTTTCCGGAAAGGTACTCGGCATCGTGCACGCCGGGGAAGCGGAGAGTTCCGATGTGCTCAGCGCATATGGCATTTCCGATCTGCTGACGACGGTTGGCAAGCTGTCGAATGGTCAGAAAATCGCCCATATGGGCATTACCGGGACGGATGTACCGGACGAAATCCATCTGGAAAAACATGTGCCGGTCGGTGCATATGTGACGGGAATCATAATGGATTCTCCCGCGATGAAAGCGGGAATCCAGAGCGGCGACGTAATCGTTGGCATGGAAGGAGAAGAGATCACTTCGTTTGCGGACTACCATGCGGCGCTTCTTTCCTGCGAGCCGGACACGACGGTGACAGTCACTGTGATGCGGCAGGGACAGGAAGAATATCAGGAAATGGAAATTGAGGTGCTTTTGCAGGAGTAAGGCGTAGAGGATAGCGAAAGGCTTTTGATGCAGCACTGCCGTTTTCGGTTTTGCGCAGCATTGTCAACAGAATAGAGATTTTTGGAAAAGAGGAAAAGAAAATGAAATTTATTAAGGATTATAAAGAAGGCGACAGAGTATTCGATATTTATCTGTGTAAGCATAAACAGTCTGCTGTGACGAAGAATGGTAAGCCGTATGAAACCGTCATCCTGCAGGATAAGACCGGCACGGTAGACGGCAAAATTTGGGATCCCAACAGTGCGGGCATCGATGATTTCGACAGCCTGGATTATATTGAGGTCTATGGCGATGTGACCTGTTTTCAGGGCGCAAACCAGATCAATATCAAACGAATCCGCCTGTGCCGCGAGGGGGAATACGAGCCTGCCAATTATCTTCCGGTCAGCAAAAAGGACATTTCCGTGATGTATCAGGAGCTGCTTTCCTATATCAACAGCATGGAAAATGAATGGCTCAAAAAGCTGATGGAGGCGTTCTTTGTAAAAGACGAGGCGTTTCTTACAAACTTCAAAAAATCTTCCGCAGCGAAAAGCGTACATCATGGATTTGTAGGCGGTCTGCTGGAGCACACGCTTGGCGTTGTGAAGCTGTGCGATTATTTTGCAAAATCCTACCCGATGTTAAAAAGGGATCTGCTTTTGGCTGCCGCGATGTGTCATGATATCGGCAAGACAAAAGAAATTTCCCTTTTCCCGCAGAACGATTACACGGACGATGGACAGCTGCTTGGTCATATCGTAATCGGAACGGAGATGGTCAGCGACAAAATTCGGATGATTCCGGGCTTTCCGACTGTGCTTGCTTCGGAATTGAAACACTGCATTTTGGCGCACCACGGAGAATATGAATACGGTTCTCCCAAAAAGCCTGCGCTCATGGAAGCAATGGCACTGAACCTGGCGGATAATGCAGATGCGAAGCTGGAAACCTTTACGGAGATTCTGGAGGGAACTTCTGAAACCGGATGGCTGGGTTACAACCGGCTCTTTGAATCCAATCTGCGCATGACGCGGATGGACTAAGACGGCTCAGCCGAAGGAATGGACGCAGCGCAGCTGCGCAGGTTTTGCATAGCCGGACGTAGAAAGCACGACCGGCGCGCATTCTACGCAGCTGCAGCGGTAAAAATACAGCGCAGCTGCCGAAGCATGGAGGATGACGTGAATATACAGAAAAATCAGATTTTTACAGTGAAAATTACAGATATGGGAACTGACGGAGAGGGCATCGGACATCTGGAGGATTCCGATGCCCTTTCAGGCAATGGTTATACGCTGTTTGTCAAGGACGCGGTTCTGGGCGATACGGTGCGTGCAAAAGTCGTAAAACCGAAAAAGGGATATGCCTTTGCGCGCCTGGAAGAAGTGCTGGAACCGTCGCCCGACCGCGTGGAGCCGGTCTGTGCGTATGCGAGACAGTGTGGCGGCTGTCAGCTGCAGGCGGTTTCCTATGAAAAGCAGCTCGCCTTTAAGGACCGCAAGGTCAAAAACAACCTGATCCGGATTGGCGGCTTTGCCCCGGATTTTGTAGAGGAAATTATGGAAGCGCCGGTCGGGATGGAGCATCCGTTCCATTATCGCAACAAGGCGCAGTTTCCGGTCGGAATGGACAAAAATGGTCGTTTGATTGCGGGCTTTTATGCCGGACGGACACACACGATTATTGAAAACAGGGACTGTGCGCTCGGCGTTGCGGAAAACAAAATCGTTTTGGATATTGTGCTGGATTTTTGTACGGAAAAGAAAATTCCAGCATACGATGAAACGACAGGAAAGGGATTGCTGCGCCATGTCCTGATCCGTAAAGGCTTTTCAACAGGACAGATTATGGTTTGCCTGATTCTCAACGGCAGTTCGTTTGCGGCGGAGCAGGAGCTTGCGGACAGGCTGTTTGAAAAGGTGCCCGGAATGACCAGCTTTTCGGTCAATTCCAATACAGAGCGGACCAATGTGATTATGGGCAGTAAAACCCGGACGATCCGCGGGAAAGACCGCATTGAGGACACGATCGGCGGGCTTGTTTTCACAATTTCACCCCAGTCCTTTTATCAGGTCAATCCGGTTCAGACGGAAAATATTTACAGTCAGGCGCTTTCTTATGCAGGACTGACCGGAAATGAGACAGTCTGGGATCTTTACTGTGGAATCGGCACGATTTCCCTGTTCCTGGCGCGCCAGGCGAAACAGGTCTACGGCGTGGAAATTGTCCCGCAGGCAATCGATGATGCGCGCCAGAATGCAGTGCGCAACGGCATCGACAATGCGAAATTTTATGTCGGAAAAGCGGAGGAAGTGCTGCCGCACTTATACGAAACAGAAGGAATTTTTGCGGATGTTATCGTTGTTGATCCTCCGCGCAAGGGCTGTGACGAAGAGTGCCTCAATACCATTTTAAAAATGCGCCCGAAACGCCTGGTTTACGTCAGCTGCGATTCCGCGACCCTCGCCCGGGACTTAAAATATCTCTGCAGCCAGGGCTATGAGTTAAAATGCGGCAGGGCGTTTGACAACTTCCCGATGGGGGGACATGTGGAGACAGTGATAATGATGACGTATTGTGGTGATAAGGGGAAATAGGGTTGTATAACCACAAGATATTGTGGTTCGAAACTGAAAAATGAACAAAAATCGAGGCGGAAATGGACGGTTTTCGACCTCGATTTTTTGAGCTTTTGACAGATGACATCGGAGAAAGGAAGGGAGAAAATAGATGACAATGGAGTAACTTGTGAATTTATAAGCAAATTATTTAGTGGGGGGAGATAGAAGGGAAAGTAAAAAGAAGTCAACAAGAGTTAAATACTGAGCGCATTGGTGTTATTTGGGGGAATAAAGTATTATTGATTTTTTCATCATAAGAAAGCCGTAGTTTCTCTTTTATGAGAGCTGCGGCTTTTTTTCGTAAAAAACACAGGATAGCAGAAAGGAGTACATCATGTTAAAAGTATGTTTTCAAGCCATAACTACAGGTCAGAAGATATGGTCCAGATTCCCTGCGCCAAGGCAGACGATAAGGGAAATGTCAGGGCAGCTGGGAATGAATGCAGCGAAAATTGTAGAAGTAGAATCAGACGGCAGCGTATTTGCCCCATATCTGATCGGGAAAGAAGTACCACCAGAAAAAGGATATAAAGAAGTCGATTTTTTGGAGCGGCGCATGGAGTGCCTGACCAGAAAAGAACAGCAGGTCTTTCAGGAGGCACTGGAGATGGAACATCCTGAGACGCTGGAAGAAATGGTAAACCTGTCCTGTAACCTGGATAAATTTGAATTATTGGAAGATGGAAAGGTTATCAGGACGGGAGAAGTGCTGGATACAGTGTATGATTCGGAGCCGTTACCGGATGTAGGATATGAAAAGGATTCGGTATTTTGGCTGCGGCTGGATTCTCCATTTTATAAAAGGGACTATGGCAGATGGTATCCCCTGTCCCTTCCTGCGGATGAGGAAAAGCTGGAGAGGGTCGCGGAAGTGCTGGGGGTGTCTGATATAGAAGAAGGAAGGATTTGTTTTTATGGAAGCCGGTATCAGGGGATAGAAGAGGTCCTTCCGTTGTCCTATGGAATCAGGGGGATGAATGCATTTGCGGGGTGTTTAAAACAGGAGAAGTTCCTGTGCTCGAAAGAAGGGATGGAAAAATTGTTTTCTGCTTTGGAAGCAGAACGTCCGGAAAATATGCAGGAAGTGGTGGAAATTGCCATGCGGCTGGAACAGTATGAGTTCCTCCCGGAAAAAATTGTGACAGCGGAGGATTATGGAGAATATCTGCTGGAGGAGGCACAGATTGTTTTGGATGAGAAAATCGCGCCATTTATTGACATAGAAGGCTATGGATTCTCCCAAATGGAAAAGAATGGAATCGTACAAACGGAACATGGCTTGATATTCCGGAAAGATAAGCCAATACAGATGCTGCCGAAGGAATTTGAGGGGATACGACTGTTTAGCCCCTTAACGGCGCTCATGTATGGACAGGAAGGGTATGAATCAGATGAGCCTGAGGAAATCACGCCAACGCAGCTGTGCAGGTATGTCAGTGCGATCAAAAAGCAGCTCATAAAAGAGCAGCTGGATACAGAAGGCGACCGTGGGTTAGCGGAATATATAAGAAACCGGATTCTTAGACAGAAAGTATTCCGGATGTTCCCCGATGTGGAAGTGTGGCAGGGGGAGCTGTGGGGAGTATTGGAGATAGAAAGCTATGGGAAGCTTTCAGATACAGAGCTGAATGCGGTAATAGCTGAATGGAGCGGTCAGGCAAGCGACGGATGGGGAGAGGGATTTGAGCAGCGCCCGATCCGGACAGAAGAGGGGGACTTGTATGTCAGTTTTTGGAATTCGGGCAGCGACTATTTCATTACGACAGAAGAAAAGTTAAAGGATGCATCATTGCGGCATTCAGATGTCGGGAGGGGAGGGATAGGGATGCGGATGGGATGAAGGAAGCAGGGGAGCTTGGAAGAGGAAAAATCAAAAGATAAGGAGAGAAGAAAACAATGGGATTTGATGCAAAGATGGAAGGATATGATCTGGTCGAGGTAGACGGAAGGGTTTGCCTGTTTTCTTATATGAGGCTGGACCGGAATAGTGTGCCGGAAGGGATTTTTTGCTATGAGGTGGAGGACTCGGAGAGGGAGGACTGCAGTTTTGGAAAAATAAAAGAGCGTGTGGAACACAGGCGGATGGGAAGTATCCTTTGCAGGGAAAAGCTGCCAATTGGGGCGGATGGGGAGTATCATCCGGAAAATCCTGTAAAAATGGCAGGAGAATATATTTCGCTGGGAGAATTTCAGGAGATTTCTGAGACAGAATTAAAGCAGTGGCTCGGGAGAAAATAAAATCCGGGCAGGAGTGGATATTGTATGAAAAGAGGAAAGGACAGGGGGAAAGCTGAACAGTTTTATTTCATGGGTAGGCGGTAAAAAAGCGCTGCGGAAAACCATTTATGGGATGATGCCCGCAAAATATGACCGCTATATTGAGGTTTTTGGTGGTGGCGGCTGGGTATTGTTTGGAAAAGAACCGGACAAGGGTGTGATGGAAGTGTTTAATGACTACAATGCAGACCTGATCAACCTTTACCGGTGTGTAAAAAACAGGACATGGGAGCTTTTGCAGGTGTTGGGGTTTTTGCCGCTGAACAGCCGGGATGAGTTTATGGAGATTAAAAGCTTTCTGGAAATGGGGGAGTGTGGCAGAAAGCAGGTAGCAGAAGAACTGGAGCTGGCATTTCACAATCTTCCGCCGGCAGAATTTGAGGAGATGCAGGGGCTTTTGCAGGGGAAAGCAGTGGCAGAGGATGTGCGGAGGGCAGCCGCATTTTATAAGATAATCCGCTACAGCTATGGGAGCGGCTGCACGTCCTACAGTTGCCAGCCTTTTGATGTGAGGAAGGTTTTTTCTCTGATCAGGGAGGCGGCGGAACGGCTTGCGGATACCGTGATTGAAAATAAGGATTTTGAGGCGCTGATCCGGCAGTATGACCGGGAAGGCGCTTTTTTCTATTGTGACCCGCCCTATTATATGACGGAAGATTATTACGAAGTGAGTTTCCCGGAGCAGGACCATATACGGTTAAAAAACACGCTGGCAGGATGTCAGGGAAAGTGGATGGTCAGCTATAACGACTGCAGCTATATCAGGGATTTGTACGCAGGGTATTATCTGACCGAAGCAACCCGCCTGAATAACATGGCACAGCGCTATGAGAAAGGGAGCGAGTACAGGGAGCTGATCATTACGAACTATGATCCGGAGGAGAAGCGTCGCAGCAGCGGTCAGATGACTCTTTTTGCCCCGGAATTTCTGGGAGGTGGGGGATGACAAATCTGGAAAAACTTTACCGGGCACGGGAACTGATCGAATCGCGCACCGGGGGCAGACAGCAGCTGGCTTTAGGCTGGGATGGTATGCCGGCGGTAAGGATAGAGGATTCCTGCATGGTCGGCGTTTATTTTGCACTGATAAAAAATATGCTGACAGGGATGTATGACAGCCGGGTAAAGGGATACATCCGGACGTGCGGCGGATACAGGCCGGGGGCGAGGATGAAAGACCTGACGGAAGAATGTGCACAGATTGCTTCCCTCGTGCTGGATTTGGAAAAAATGGAAATCAGTGTGACAAAAGAGGAGGCAGAAGCATTTTGCCAAAATCTTGCGGAAATAGAAAACAGGGAGGGGAGTAGTGGAGAAGAGGATATATAAGCTGATGGATGCAAAAGGTAGGGTATTGATTCCAAAGGAGCTGCGTGTGGAAACCGGGATTGGATATGGGGATATCGTGGCGTTGGAGATAGCGGACGGGAAGGTAACACTGCGTAAAGTGACAGTGATCGAACCGGGTGACCAGTCCCCGGAGACGGTAGAAGCATTTGTGAGGGCAGCGTTCCGTACAATGCCGGACCGTTTAAGGCTGAGCCTGATATCAGACCTATCAGGGCTTTTAAATGAGGAAAAAACGGGATGAACAAAAAAGGTACAGGCAGGTGCAGGGACCCAACCGGTCCAGAAGAGAAAACGATTAATGAGAAGAAAGGAAAAGATGATGGAAAAAAGAAAAAAGGATGGCTGTGAAACCAGCCGTAATAGACAGAAGAAGGAAACTGGAAAAAGGAATCGTATCGTTTTGCTGGCAGGGGCAGGAATTGTGGCAGCGGCACTTTTGACAGGAGGACTTATGCATGGATGCAGGGAAAAAATCCCGACCATGCAGGAAGTTTTTGAAGCATATCTGGAGGGAGAGGACAATGGGCTGGAGATGCTTTCGGGACTGGGGGAGAGCGAAAAGGAAAAAGTGATCGATACCGCAATCCGGATGCTGGAGGGACTGTTCGGGGATGGAAGCTCCTTTGACCGTGAATCTGCGGTGAAAGCGCTGGAACAGGCGATTCTGGAATTAAATTTAGGGCTTTCCGGAGAGGAAATCCATCAGTTGGCGGAAGCTCTTACGGATTTATATGTGAATGCCTATCAGGAAGTGTACACATCGGAGCAAAAGACGCAGACGACGGTCAAACATCTGGAAAGCAGTGTGACAGCGCAGATGGAAGAAAACCTGTCGTCCGTTTCGGAGCATCTGACGCAGTTGGACCTTCAGATACAGGATAACCAGAATACACTGGAGCAGGTTTTTTCTCAAGGGGAGTCTCTTGGGACATCTGTTGAAAATCTGAAGGAAAAAACGGAACTGATCAGGGAACAGGTTTCGGAGTCCATGAAAGAGATTGGGGAAGGGCTTTCACGGGTCGATCAGGCAGTCGGACAGACACAGGAAAAGCTGGAGCAATATCATGCAGCACATGAAGAAACGCTACGGGAAAGCTCAAAAGAGCTGCAAAAGCAGATTTCGGGCGTCAGGGAGCAGCTGGCAGATGCACAGGAAACCCTTTCGGATACATTAAAAGAGATGGCTCAGAAAGGGCAGCTGCATCAGGAGGAGCTGTTAAAGCAGTTTCAGGAATTGGACGATGCGGTCAAAAAGACACAGGAGCAGTTAACGGAAATCGGGGAGAGCGGACAGAAAGCGCTTGCAGAGCTCGGTACAGATTTAAAGGGAGAGATGGCTGACAAGAAGAGTGAGCTGGAAGGGATACTGGAAGAGCTGGAGAAGAATCTGCAGGGAACGGCAAAAGAAAATATGGAATATATAGAAAGCCGTTTCTCTTTGATGGAGCTTTTGACAAAGGCATCATTAGAAGAATTGTCTGAAAACATCAATCTGTCTGCAGCCGGGCTTCAGGAACGGCTGTCGGAAATCCATGTGCAGATTTCTGATACAAAAGAACAGATCGGTGCTGCGCTGAAAACGATGGACCAGAAACAGGAGGAAAACTGTCAGGAGCTGATGCATGCTATCGAGGAAGCCACAAAAAAGATAGACGGTGAACTGGAAGCTGCATATCTGCAGCTGGAGGTACTGATCACACAGCTTTCAGCGGATACAGAAGCCGATCATGCAGAAACGTTAAAGGTGCTTGACGGGATGCGGGCAAGCCTCGGGACATCAATGCAGCAAAACCTGGATCAGCTGAATGCGTCTTTTTCTTCCTTGAATAGTGCTTTGGAAGTTTATTTTGAGAAATTGCAGGAGGCGCAGGGTGCCGGTCAGGATGCTATCGGGGAGCTGGGAATAGATTTGAAGGGGAACCAGCAGATTATTTTAGATAGTATTTCTGCCCATGGTGCGAAGGTACAGGAAGGGCATTCCGGTATCAAAGAAAGCATTACGCAGCATAACGCCAGCATGAATGCAGGGCTGGAAGGGGTCGGCAATGCTGTTGGCGCGTATCAGACCAGTATGCAGGAATTTCTTACGCAGCTTAAAACGGAATTAAACGACCAGTTAAAATCGGTTTTTACATTTGTGAGTAATGGAAAGCAGGGATTGGCATCCGCATTGCTCACAAAAGGGATGGAAGTAAGTCAGGATGCCACATTTTCACAATTTAGGGAAGCTATCCTGCAGATTCCCCAGAAGCTTGTGATCGGCGTGCAGGAGGTACCGGGGGAAATTTCCTATGATTACCATTACCACACAGACGCAGAGGGGACGCATGTGGGGGAGGTTGCACATCAGGATGTGGAGGGTGGCTGCTATACAAAGGCAGTTTACCATACCCATCAGAACGCTTGCTATAACTGGACGCATGAGCATAACAGCCATTGCAAATCCCATCCGATCTGGGTGGACTGGGCTGGCGGCGACCCGTATTGGGGAGTTGCTTATGATTGCGGTGACCAGCCGGCAAATAAGCGCGGAAGTTTAAAATGTAAGCTGCCCACATCAGAGGATGGGAAGCCGATTTATTATGAGCTGGGCTGTGGACTCAGCGATGGTCAGATTACCGGAGCGCACATCGTGTATCCGGAAGCCGGAAAAATGGATACAAGCCCGCGTGTGATGGAAGTGCCGGAAATAGGCCTGGAGCTGATCGTAAGACCGCAGGCAGATACAGCGCCTCCGCCGCCGATGCCAAAACCGGAGAATGGGGATGTACCCGAAACGGAAGAGGAAACTGTAGATACAGACAGCCCGACCGAAGCAGAGACAGAAGGGGAGAGTACAGAGGAAAGTACGGAAGAGGCCGGGACGCTTCCGGAAACAGAAGAGGTCATAGAGAAACCTGCAGAAACAGAAGAAATCCAGACGGGCGTTCCATCCGAGGACGGAGGTGTAGAAGAGACTGAGCTTGGACAGGAAGAGACGTCTGGAGAGACACACGGGACAGTAGAGGACATGACGGCAGAGGAAGGTGCAGGAGAAATGTGAGGTATATAAAGATGTATACAGAGAAAGATTGCGAACCATGTGATGGCTCCCAGTGCCTTATAGACAGGGTGGTCGTGTTAAGGCAGGAGGAGAAAAGCGGCCAGATTTTTCTGTGCCTCGGGGGAGAAGGTTCCGGGATTTTAGCAGAAAGGGGGGCGCTTCGGCTGATCTGTTTGGAAAACGGGGAACGACATATCGGGTGGCGTGAAAATATGCTCGGTATATTGCGGCCGGAACTTCTCGGGGAAAAGGAAAGGCTGCATCTGTCACAGATTTGTCCGGGTGGAAGAAAGCCGGAGGGGAATGGGCGGTACTGGGGGTATTGTTTTTTAGAGGATGGCAGATTGTCGGATGGGGTTGCCTTAAGAAGTATGGAGGAAGCGCACCGATATGTACTGATGCAGAAAAGATACCAGTACCGGATCAAAATCTGTAGTCTGGACGGACAGGTAATACTGGAGGAAAGACAGGGGAAAAGGGTAGAGCCTTCGGGCGACCTGCTTGAATAAAAGGATTTTGGGAGGAACAGATGGCAAAGCAGGTATGGATTGAAAACGGGATCATCGTGTTCTATGGGAACCGTGCCGGATATGTGAGGGAGGGATATGCGGTGGCAGACCCTGTATTCCACACGTCGGAGCTGGAGGGGTTTCTGAAAAAGCAGGGGCAGATCAGGGATATCGTTTGGGAAGAAAGGACGTTTGAACTGCTGGAAAGCCGAAAAGATATTAAGGAAGCCCCCGGAGGTGTGAAGCGGGTAAGAGTATGGCAGTTAGACCCGGGAGTGGATATTGAGATGAAATTTATCAGCTATGCGGAGACAAAGAGGCTGTTTGGGGAACCGGACAGGGTAAAGTATCGGATAGTCTATGACGGGATCGCCAAGACGGATGACCTTGAAAGCCTCTATTATGCGTTTCAGGCAAAGCTTCCGGAAGGATACAAGGGGCATGTCCTGTCTGTCAGCGATGTCCTAGAACTGTATGATGGACACGGAAGCACATTTTATTATGTGGATCAGATCGGGTTTGTACAGATACCGTTTGAGGGAGCAGAGCCGGAGATGGAGTCATGTTTAGAAATGTAGCACGAGGAAGGGGAGGTCATGAAAAAACAGAACAAAAGAAAAAGGAGAGCACATTATGCAGGAGGTAGAGGTACGGATTACATCCGTGTGCCCGCCCGGAGGACAGGGTGGGATCAGAGCTTACGCATCTGCAACGATCGGAGGATGCTTTGGAGTGCGGGGAATCAAAATTGTAGAAGGAGGCAGGGACGGTCTGTTCGTGTCAATGCCAAGCCGTAAAACAGTGGATGGTTATTCGGAAGTATGTTTTCCTGTAACTGCAGAATTCAGGGAACAGCTTTATGGAAAGGTTCTGGGGGCATACCGGCAGGTGATGAGGGAGGTACAGACAGCGGCAGTGCAGGGATATGGAAGCCCACCGCCGGGACCGGGAGAAGAAGCAGGGTATGTGCAGATGCAATGAAAAAATGGAGGAATGGGAAGATGGGAAAATGGAGAAATCAGGTAAGGAAAGCCCACACGGCTGTAGTCATGAAAGTATGGGAGGCAAAGACAAAGCTGGCAGAAACGTCGGGAGAAGGATATGTGGATACCGCAGTAAAAATCCTGATCGCAGTGGTATTGGGGGCGCTGCTTCTTGCCGGGCTGTATGCATTGTTTAATGATACGGTACTGCCCACGCTGACGAACCGGGTCAAGGAGATGTTTGATTATGCAGGCTGAGCCGGCATTTCAGGCTGCAGAGGTGTTTTGGATGGAAATGCTGGTTTCTACAGCTTTTTTTTCTTTGCTTGCAGCCGTTTCGGTCAGGGACATCTGGTATCGGGAGGTTTCAGACCGGCTGCAGGCAGGGATTGTGATGACGGCATGCCTGAGGGTGTTATTTTTGAATGTTTCCCCGTGTTATATTCTGGGAGGATTCATTTTAGTGCCGTATTTGGTTGCGGCATTATGCGGAAAAGAGGGAAAAGGGATTGGCGGCGGGGATATTAAGCTGGCAGGGAGCAGTGGAATGGTCCTCGGTCTGCAGGGGGCGGTCAGCGCATCGTTGATCGGCCTGGTATTGTTTTTAGGATATGTCTATTTGCAAAAAAGGGCGGATGGAAAGGAAAAGGGTTTTCCATTGTGCCCTTTTTTGTGCTTTGGAGCAGCTGTTATTTATTGTTTACAGACAGGAGGATGGATGAGATGAGAAAAAAAGGAATGCTTGTGTTAGGGATCATGGCCGCTGCCACGGCAATAGGGATTTATTTTGGGCGCAGAAGAAAACAGGCGTAACAGGGAGGGGCGGTATCCAGACCGCCCCTCTCTTGTAGAGAAAAAGGAGAATATCAATGCAGTTTTTTAAGAATCGGACAGTTTTGGGGGTAATGTGTATTGCAGCGGCACTGCTGATCTGTTTCGGCATCACGCCGCTTTTTAACAAAAGTCTTGCAAATAAGGCGGAGATCGTGCGGGTCGTAAAGCAGATTAAAAGCGGGGAAAAGATTACGGCGGATATGGTAAAGACAGTGGAAGTAGGAAGCTTTAATCTTCCTGAAAATGTAGCGCGAAACCCTTATGCGGTGATCGGGAAGTATGCGGTGGCAGATTTTGTGGAAGGGGACTATATCCTGACTTCCAAGGTGGAAGTGGAACCGGCTGCAGAAAATGCTTATCTGTATCATCTGGATGGAAAAAAACAGGCAATCTCCATTTCTGTAAAAGCCTTTGCCAATGGCTTGTCCGGAAAGTTAAAGAGCGGGGATATTGTTTCAGTGATCGCGCCGGATTACAAAAAGCAGGGGACGACAGAAATACTGCCGGAATTAAAATACATGGAAGTGATCGCGGTAACGGCATCCAGCGGAAATGATGCGAATACAGAAGCGCAGGAAGAAGGGGAAGAAAAAGAGCTTCCGGGAACCGTAACGCTTTTGGCAGCCCCGGAGCAATCAAAGCTTTTGGCAGAGCTGGAGGCGGAAGGGAAAATCCATTTATCCCTGGTCTATCGTGGAGAACGGGAAAATGCTGAAAAATTTGTGGCTGCTCAGGATTCCATTTTAAAGGGATTGGAAAAAGAAAAGGACGGGAAGGACAACGGACAGACAGAAGATATGGAAGTGCATGTAACCGATAAATTGCCTGAAAATGATGCTGAAGCAGAAGATACAGCAGAGGAAAGCCTGTCTGCAGATGAAATACAGGAAAGCGAAGAAAGTACAGAAGAGCCGCAGGAGGTGCAGGAGCCTTGAATTTTATAAAAAACAGCATTTTCTGCCATCAGCCAGAGGAAGAGGAAGCGTATCGGGAGGAACCGGAAAACCAGATGCTTGCGGTGTGGGGGAGTCCGGGGTGCGGAAAAACGACAGTCGCATCCAAGCTTGCCATGCGGCTGGCAATGCAGAAGCAGGACGTAGCACTGCTTCTGTGCGATATGAATACGCCAATGCTGCCCTGTATCTGTCCTCCGGGGGAGCTGGAAGAAGAGCATTCTTTAGGAAGTATCCTCGCAGCAGCCCATGTGACGGAGAATCTTGTGCGGCATCATTGTATTACCCATAAGAAACTCCGGCATCTGACAATCCTTGGAATGCGGAAAGGGGAGAATGAATACACTTATCCGCAATATGAAAGGGTGCAGGCAGAGGAACTGCTGGAGTGTTTGAGGAAGATCGCACCATGTATCATCATTGACTGCAGCAGCTATATCGCCAACGACATCCTTTCCGCAGTTTCCCTGATGGAGGCTGATTCTGTGTTGAGGCTGACAGGGTGCGACCTGAAATCTGTCAGCTATTTTTCCAGCCAGCTGCCGCTTTTGAAAGAAAGTAAATGGGATGCGGACAAGCAGTATAAGGCTGCGAGTAATGTTCGGCCGAATGAAGCGAGCGCACATATGGAGCAGGTGTTGGGGAATACCGTATTCCAGATTCCATATTCCCGAGAAGTGGAAGAGCAGGTGCTGCAAGGAAACCTGTTTAAAGAGCTGGGATTAAAGGAGAGCAGAGGCTTTCGGAGGGCGATAGAGGCGGTAACCGGGGAGGTGTTTGGATGTTAGGCGAAAGGCGAAGCCGGGCCGGATGGTGCGCAGACCTATCTGAAGCTTTTAAAAATCCAGATGTAGAGGAAACAGAGGCGGCGACGGAAAGGGAGCAGAAAGAAGAAAAGGGACGTTTACCTGAAAACAGACCCTGCACAGGAAAAGAACCGGGCAGGATGAAAAGCAGCGACCTGTTTTTTGCCTCAGGAGAGAGCCGGGATTTTTCTTCCGTGCTTCGGGAAGTGCAGGGGTATCTGTCAAAGGAGTACAGCGGTCTTGTAACGGCGGGGGGAAGCGATGAGGTCAAAGCACAGATCAGGCGGTTTGCAGGAAAGTATATCCAGGACCACAGGATATGTGTGGCAGGGATGGGGACGGAGGAGCTGATCGATGCTATTTATTCCGAGATGGCGGAATTTGGCTTCCTGACAAAATATGTTTACGGAGAAGGGATCGAGGAGATTGACATCAACGCATGGGACGATGTGGAGGTACAGTTTTCGGGCGGGGAGACGAGAAAGCTGGAGGAACATTTTGAAAGCCCGGAGCATGCGGTCAATGTGGTCCGTCGGATGCTGCATGTATCCGGTATGGTGCTGGATGATGCCAGCCCGAGCGTGCTGGGACATCTGGCTAAAAATATCCGCATTGCTGTGCTAAAAACCCCGGTGGTGGATGAAGATGTGGGTGTCGCAGCGTCAATCCGTATCGTAAACCCGCAGAATATGAAAAAAGAGGATTTTATAGATGGCGGGACTGCCACGGAGGAAATGCTGGATTTTCTGGCGGAGTGTATCCGATATGGCATTTCCGTGTGTGTGGCGGGGGCAACCAGCTCGGGAAAAACAACACTTCTGGGGTGGCTTTTGACAACCATACCGGACAATAAGCGTATTTACAGCATCGAGAACGGTTCGAGGGAGCTGGCTTTGGTACGCAGAAAAGAGGGACGGGTGGTAAATTCCGTAATCCATACCCTGACCCGTGACAGTGAAAATGAGAGGCAGAGGATTGACCAGACGGCGCTGCTCGATATGGCCCTTCGGTTTAATCCGGATATTATCGTAGTCGGGGAAATGAGGGGACCGGAGGCAAATGCGGCGCAGGAAGCGGCACGGACGGGAGTGGCGGTCGTGACGACGATCCATTCCATGAGCTGTGATGCGACATACCGCCGGATGGTTTCCCTGTGTAAGCGTGCAGTGGAGATGCGGGATGAAACGTTGATGGGTTTTGTGACGGAAGCGTATCCGATCGTTGCGTTCTGTAAGCAGCTGGAAAACAAGGAAAGGCGTTTAATGGAGATCATGGAATGCGAGATACTTCCGGACGGGACACGGAGCTTCCGGCCATTATTTGAGTATCAGATTGAGGAGAACCGGATCGAAAACGGGAAATTTATTGTAAAAGGCAGCCACCGGAGGGTCAATGCCATTTCGGATAGCCTTAGGAGGCGGCTGATGGAGAATGGGATGCCGCAGGAGATGTTGGTGCGGCTTGCTGCACCGTTGAATGGAAGGAAGGGACAGAAAAAATGATCGCAATAGAAACGCTTGCCTGTGCAGGGCTGGTAACAGGGCTTTTTTTGCTTCTGAATCTCAATATATCAGAATTTACAGAGGGGCTGTTTGATTCGTTTATCCATCCCAGACAGGGGATCAGGGAAAAAATCAGGGAATCGACAGGGAAACGAAAGAAGGGAATCCTGCGCCGGGAGATTCTGGAAGCACAGGAAGTGCTTGAATTGACCGGGCGGGGGGAACGGTTTTCAATGGTGTGCGCCGTTTCGCTCATACTGTTTTTGATCGGGGCGGTCTTGGCAGGGCTTTTGGGGAGTTTGCTCTTAGCCCCGGTTTTGGCGTCAGGATTTTTGTTTCTCCCGTTCTGGTATGTGAAGCTGACCGCGCACCATTACAAAAGGGATGTATCGGCGGAGCTGGAAACAGCGTTGTCCGTGATAACGACGGCATACCTTAGGACGGAGGACATCGTGACGGCAGTAGAAGAAAATATTTCGTATCTGAACCCGCCGGTATCAGAAGTGTTTGGAGCGTTTCTGATGCAGGTGCGGATGGTGGACCCGGATATTGACGCAGCACTGCATACGATGAAAAGACGGATTGATAATGAGGTGTTCGGGGAATGGTGTGATGCTCTCAGCGACTGTCAGAGAGACCGCAGCCTGAAAACGACGCTTGTACCGATCGTGTCAAAATTATCCGATATGCGTAATGTAAACGCAGAGCTGGAATACCTCATCGCAGAGCCGAGAAAGGAGTTTCTGATCATGGTCATCTTTGTGGTTGGGAATATCCCGCTGATGTATCTGTTAAATAAAGAGTGGTACGGAGTGCTGATGCATACTGTCCTGGGGCAGGTCATCCTTGCAGGGACAGCGGCAGCAATTTTTATTTCAGCGGGTTTTGTAGTGAAACTGACCCGTCCGATCGAGTACAGGAGGTAATACCAGTGACAGTTCTTCTTTTTTTATTTGGTGTATTTCTGGCGATGGGGCTGTTTTTTCTGGCAAGCTCTTTTTTAAGGCTCCCGACGCTCAGGACGGCGCGGGCGATGCTGGGGACGGTTCGGCAGGAAAAAAAGACGGTAAAGACCATAGAAGCCTGTCTGATGTCAGCGGCAGTGTATCTGTCAAAATATATCCATATGGAAGCATACCGGAGAGGGAGGCTGGACCGGATATTAAAGGCAGGGGGAATGAACCTTTCCCCGGAAGTCTATCAGGCGTATGCCCTTGTAAAGACAGGGGCAGTATTATTGGGTACCATCCCCTGTGTGCTTTTTGTTCCGCTCTTAACCCCGGTAATCGTCATTTTGGCGGTGCTGCTATACTTTCAGGAGATGCAAAAGGCCGACGAACGGTTGAAAGCAAAGCGGGATGAGATTGAAGCGCAGCTTCCGCGGCTGGTCGCAACGATCGAACAGGAATTAAAATCAGGCAGGAATGTGGTCGGGATGCTGGAGCGGTTTCGCATGAATGCGGGAGAGAGCCTTTCAGGTGAGCTGGATATCCTGATAGCGGATATGAGGTCCTCTAACTATGAAGCTGCATTAACACGTTTTGAATCAAGAATCAACTCCCCGATGCTGTCGGATGTGGTAAGGGGGCTGATAGGGGTGCTGCGCGGGGATGACAGTGCTGTGTATTTTCAGATGCTGTCCCATGATTTTAAGCAGATCGAACTGCAGAGGTTAAAGGCAGAGGCGCAGAAGATACCGCCTAAGATAAGGGTGTTTTCCTTTGTGATGCTGATGTGTTTTTTGCTCACATATCTTACGATCATCTGTTATGTGGCAATAGAGAATCTGGGCGGGATGTTTTAAAGAAAGAAGGGGAAAGATGGGAAAACGGTGGAAACGGCTGTGGCGGGACCGGAGCGGGGAAGGATATGTGGATATGGTCGTTCTGGTCCTGTGCGGGATGCTGGTGCTGGCGCTGTGTGTGCAGGTACTCCCGGTGTTTGTAAAAAAACAGCAGCTGGATGTGTTTGCTACAGAGCTGGTGCGGGAAGCGGAAATATCAGGTCGGGTGGGGGCAGAAACCGACCGTCGGGAGGAAAGCCTGATTGAAAAAACAGGTCTGGAACCGGATATCTCATGGTCGCAGGAGGGGCGGATACAGCTAAATAAGGATGTATCCGTAACGCTCACCTATGAAACAAATATCGGTCTGTTTGGAAAATTTGGTTCGTTCCCGGTCACATTGCGGGCAGAGGCGTCAGGGAAATCGGAGGTGTATTGGAAATAAAAGGCGGACGGAAAGAAAAGATAAGAGGACTGGTGTGCAGGACGATAGAATGCCTTAAGGGGAAGGGCGGTTCAGGAGTTCCGATGGCGGCAGCGGTAACGTTGGCGTTATTGGTCATTTTTTGCGGAATCAGCGAGTATTTCCGGCTCCAGATTATTGCAGTCGGAGTAAGGGATGCATTGGAAGATGCGATCATCTCCGTGGTAAATGATAATTATGCAGGGGTCTATCATGGTGTGCGGGAGGGATATTCCGGAAGTTATCAGCCCTTTGGGGAGGATGCCTGGGAAGAAACGTTGGATACGGGGGATGTGTACGGACAGCTGGACAGAATACTTGGGACACAGCTGGATGGCGGCAGGCGTTTCAAATATATGGGGGATGGACAGACAGAAGAATTTGCGCTGGATGGGCTGGAAGTTACGATACGGAATGCACCGTTTGCGCCATCAGACCCGTCGGGGACACAGCGTTTTGAAGCGGAGGGAATAATCCGGATGGAAGCCCCGGTGCGTTTTTTAGGGAAAATGTTATTACCGCTTGAGATGGAGTTGAAAGTTCAGGCAGGATATACGGAGGTTTTTTAGGTAGTGATAGACTTTGCGGACCGTTTATAGTATGTTGTGGTCAGGGGAACAATGGATAAATATGGAGGAAGAGAGATGAAACTGACAGAAAAGGCAAAAAGGTATCTTCTGGTTTTAGGAGGCATTTTATTGTGTGCAGGGCTTTTGGTGGCAATCTGGTTCCAGCTAAAGCCGGAAGCTGTGCCGGAGGAACGGTTTGAGGCAGAAACCGGGGAAGTTACAGAGATAACGGTGGATATGGAACAGGAGGAAGAAAAAGGGCAAGGGGCGCAAAACGGGGATGGGATAGTGGAGACAGAACCGGAGAGCCTGCAGGCTGAAACAGAATCGGAAACCGAATCGGGAGAGACAGCACAGGATGGCTTGGAGAATGGGGCGGATGACGGACAGGAGAAGGACACTGTGCAAAGCATCCAGCTGGATGTGAAAAAACCGGAGGTGCCGGAGGAGGCGTTAAAAAACCCGGATCAGCAGCCGGGAGAAAATGCACCGGGGGAAACAACGGGGCAGGAGGAACCTCAGGCGGGCGACACGGATGGTGGACAGATTTTTATACCGGGCTTTGGCTGGGTGGAAAATGAGGGCGGCGGCAGCTCGGGAACTGTCGCGCAGGATATGTATGAAAACGGAAATAAGATAGGCGTGATGGATTAAACATCATGGGGAAAAGCACCGCATAGAGCGGTGTTTTTTTCGTATATGGGAGGAAAGCGGTGAAAGGAAAATGGAGGATTTTATGTGCTGTGTTCCTTTGTTGCTGGCTGTGTGCCATTCCAGTGAAGGCAGTGGGGGATGGAAATGTGGACGGCGGCGGGGGAAGCATGGGGCAGGGGAGCAGCCAGAATGTGTGGTCGCCGGGCAATGACGGGGTGCGTGTGACGGTGGTCCGGGCAGAGGGCAGGGAGCCGGTCACAAGGCCGGTCGACCTGACAAACAAAAAACCGAAAATAGATTACTCTTTCGGGAAGGTATGTAAACTTTCTTATTCTGGAGGAACTGCCCTGTCAGTGGATACAGGCACTTATGAATATGTGAACCCTGCGCAGGCACTGCCTAAGATTATCAGTTCTCAAAGCAATGGTGCTGCCAATATCGAAGCGATCAAAAATTATTTTACGGATGAACAGGTCATCAGGAGTATCGCAGGTTTGACCGGGATGGACTTTGAAGTGTTGGTAAGCGGGGGATATAAGCTGCTTTTAGAGCCGGTCGGTTATTACCGTTTTCAGGGGAGCATGATCGCAACGACCGCTACGGAAGCTGCGCTTTATGATGAGAAACTAAGCGGCGGGCTGCGGAAGCGGATGGTATCTTTTACGCATAAAAACCTTCCGCTGTCCATGTTTTTGGAAACAGGGGATTTAGGATATCCGGCGTGGGGAAAGAGCACGGACCAGACGGTATCGGATGAAGAAATAAAAAGCAGCCTTGGGCTTGGGATTGTCCGGTTTCAGGATATCCTGCCGGAAGGACCGGAAGTAGCGAGCTATGACTATGAATACCGGACAAATACAGAAGTCATCACGTCTGTCCGGATCAAGGGGGGACAGAGCGACCCGGAGCATCCGGTAACTGTGACATTTCAGATAGGTGGGCGTGATTACAGGGTAGAAAATGTCTATTATCCGGAAGGGGAGGAACAGCTGGCATGGGTACGATGGACAACGCCAAAAGAGGAGCAGGTCATGGAAATCCCTGTAACGGTAGAGGGAGGCGGAACTGCAGAAAAAGGGATCATTACGGCAAGGATTACAGAGCTTGGGAAAAATCCCCCTCCGGACCCGAATGCGGACGATAGAAACGATAGCTTTCAGGCTGTGCAGATACCTTATCGGAGTGAAGCAACAACGACAGGATGGAGTGTGTGGAAGCCGTGGTGGAAGGCAGAATGGGTCTGGCATGAGACACCGGAGGCAGAGGAAGAGGGATATTGGGTTGACGAAGGCTGGTGGGAGTTTTTGCTGGAACGTCATTCTGCCAGCCTGAGTGCATCTATGGAGCTTTGGGGGGATGAAAAATCCCCGACTGCAAATGGGAAAACGATGAAATCAGGATACGGGTTTCATGAAAGGGTCATGACTTCTGTGCAGACAGACCAGCCGGATGCGGTAACCCCTGCGCAGAATGCAGTCACCTATTTCCCGGAATTCGGATATAAAACCTTCTGGAGATTATTAGAGCGCATGGGGGATGGCTATGGCATGACCCATGAATTTTTTGAAAACAGCTACAGCACTTACAGGGGGAGGACCCATTTTACTCCAATCTGGTATCCGGATGGAAGTTATACGCCATATACATGGCTGATGGATTGTTGGACTCCGGCGGGGATGCTTGCCAGGAATCTGACGGATACCTTGCAGATACAGGGGAACCTATGGGAAGACTGGCATATCGCGCCCCAGAATCCGTGGAGATGAAAAAGAAGGGAGATTTTAAATGCAGAAAACAAAAAAAGTCGTGTGTTTACTGGGGGCTGTCATGCTGGCGGCAGGGATGATGGCGTTCCCCGTGTGTGCAAAGGAAGCAAATGTGGCGGGCGTGATCGAGGAAACATGGAGCAGTGCGGCAGGGCAGATAAAAACTGTGGTGGACAACGTGGTGTTCCCGGCGATAGATATGATCCTGGCAGTTTTCTTTTTCGGGAAGCTGGGGACAGCATATTTTGATTACCGCAAACACGGGCAGTTTGACTGGGCGCCGCCCGCTATCTTATTTGTGTGTCTTGTGCTGATGCTGACTGCGCCGATGTATGTATGGAAGATACTCGGAATCTGATAAAAAGGGACAGGGGAGCGGCAGATGTTTATATGGGATTTTGTTGCGGACACGGTCCTGGGGCAGATTACGGACTGGGTCTATGGACAGATCGTAGGATTTTTGGGAAGCTTTTTTGCTCAGATGGGAAATATGGGGGCAGACCTGTTTGAAATGGAATGGGTACAGGCAATCGTAATGTTTTTTTCCTGTCTGGCATGGGCTTTGTATGTGACAGGTCTTGTGGTAGCAGGGTTTGAGTGTGGGATAGAGTATCAAAATGGAAGAGGGAGCATACGGGAAACTGGGGTAAATGCGTTGAAGGGCTTTTTTGCGGCAAGCTTGTTTTCGACCGTGCCGGTGGAGCTGTACCGCCTGTGTGTATCGCTGCAGGCAAGTCTGACGCGTGGCCTGAGCGGTTCCGGGGAGACATTTGGGGAGGCGGCGCAGCGGATACTTTCCTCGCTAAAGGATGCCGGGACCTGGCAGGAAGCAGCTGTGTCGGGCGTGTTTGGCGGGATATCTGCAGTAGACAGCCCGATTTTAATGATATTCCTTTTGATCTTGATGGGATATGCGGTCATAAAGGTGTTTTTTGCAAATTTAAAAAGGGGAGGCATCCTTCTCATCCAGATTTCTGTTGGAAGCCTTTATCTGTTCAGTGTCCCGCGGGGATATACAGATGGATTTATCAGCTGGTGCAAGCAGGTGGTAGGGCTGTGCCTGACAGCTTTTTTGCAGGCAGTGATCCTGACGGCAGGGCTGATGGCAGTAAAGGACCATGCGCTGTTGGGGATGGGGCTGATGTTATCGGCAGGGGAAGTCCCCCGGATCGCAGGGCAGTTTGGGCTGGATACAACAACGAGGGCTAATGTAACGGGGGCATTTTATGCGGCGCAGGGGGCGATAAACCTGACCCGGTCTGTGGTGCAGGCAATCACGGTAAAATAAAAACGATATCAGGAGGTTTGGAAATGGGATGCTGGGGAATCAAAGCCTTAGAGTCGGATGAAGGGCTGGATATTATAATCGAGCTGGAAAAGATACTTCCAAAGGACGGGCATTTGCAGTTGGAGAAGTTGAGTGGGGGAAGCAAATGCTGGGATGCTTATGGGGATGTGTGCGAAGATGGGAAAGTGCATACAAAGCCAATGGTGTTGGCAGAGGTCATTATGGCGTATCTGGATGGGGAGCAGTATAGATTATATGGAGGTTCCGATAAAAAAAGCAAAGAAATGAATTTTGCAAAAATAACGCAGTTTGAAGGAAAGCGGAAAACGGTCATGGTAATCCGAAACTATTTGAAAGATATGCTGAGACGGAGCAGGGAAAGGAGCAAAGAATATCAGTGGAACGGCTGGCTGAAGGAAGAAAACTGGATTGGCTGGCAGGGGCATGTTGAAAATCTGATAAAGCGGCTGGAGGAGCTTTTGGAAAAGGAAGGGGATACTATCCAGTTTTGGAATGCAGGAATGCAGAGGGCTGAGAAAAAGCAGATGATGAAATTGGAATAAGGGGGAGCTGAATGTGGACATTGGGGAGTCTGTTCGATGGGATCGGGGGATTTCCGCTGGCAGCTGTCCATAATGGGATAAAGCCAGTTTGGGCAAGCGAGGTAGAGGCATTCCCAATCCGGGTAACAAAAATCCATTTCCCGGAAATAGAACATTTAGGGGATATCACGAGAGTCGACGGGAAAAATATCCCTCCTGTGGATATTATCTGCGGCGGCAGCCCCTGTCAGGATTTGTCCGTAGCCGGGAAAAGAAAAGGGCTGTCGGGAGAACGGTCAGGATTATTTATGGAACAGGTGCGGATCGTAAAGGAGATGAGGGATGCAGATGGTACAAGAGGGATATCAGATGACCTTAGACGACCTCGGTATATGGTCTGGGAAAATGTGCCGGGAGCATTCAGCAGTGCGGCGGGGGAGGATTTCAGGGCGGTCCTGCAGGAAATCATCCGGATCGCAGACTGTTCCTGTGATGTGCCTCGACCTGACACCGGGCGCTGGGAATCTGCTGGGGCTGCCATTTTGGGAAAACGATGCAGCGTGGCTTGGCGAGTGCTGGACGCTCAATACTGGGGAGTCCCCCAGCGTCGCCGTCGAATCTTTCTTGTGGCAGATTTTGGAGGACTCACCGCCCCAAAGATATTATTTGAGCCAGAAAGCGTGCCGGGGGATACTGGAAAGGGTAAAAGCAAGGGGGAAGAAGCTCCCGGAGCAGCTTCTTTGGGCGCTGAAGAAACAGGCGGGGATAGAAGGATGACAGGAGAAGAAAACAGGAAGTGTGCCATGAATCCCAGAAGCTATTGTATTACGGGAAATATTATCGGCAGACAGTTGCAGAATGGGGGAAATGGCTTGGGGTGTCTGCCGGATGTGAGCTACAGTCTGACGTGTATGGACCGTCATGCGGTATTTTGTGAGAAGGAAACTTATCAGAAAACAGTCGGGACGCTCACTTATTCAGATTATAAGGGAGCAGGAAACCAGTATATCAATGGGGATAAGTGCGTTGTAGAAAATAAAGAACAGGTGCGCCGCCTGACACCATTGGAGTGCGAACGGCTGCAGGGGTTTCCGGATGGATGGACGGATATTCCGGGGGCATCTGACAATGCGAGATACCGTGCCCTTGGAAATAGCGTGGCGATTCCCTGTGTGGACTTTGTCCTGCGGCGGATCGCTTGCTTTTTGCAGAAAAACAGAGAATTGGATGAAAACGGAGATTTTGAAGGCGTGTGAGGAGAAAAAAATATGTATATTTACCCTGATAATTTAAAGTCAAGGGCTACCCTGTGGCTTTGGCAATTAAAAGACCTTGGGATTACAGGGGTCTGCGCGGTGGCGTCGGTGCTGGCGCTGACACAGGCGGGAATCTTTTTCCCGGCAGTGCTGACGGCAGTTTATGCGTTTCTGACGATCCGTTTTGAGGATGCCAGCATTCTGGATTTTATCAGATATGCATGTGAGTTCTTCTTTATCCGTCAGCAGAGCTTTGAATGGAGGAGGTGTTCAGAGTGAGCGGATATATAGGGAAAAGGGAAAGAAAGCGGAGGCAGGAGACAGATACGCGCCATCTGATCGGTGTACAGGCACTTACGGAATATGGACTTGTGACATACGGTCAGGAGACGCTGGTGTATTTTCTGATAAAACCGGCAAATTTATCCGTGCTGTCAGAAGCGAGCATCGGGAGACGGATATATGCATTGATGACGGTGCTGAAAGGGGTAGCGGAAGTTGAGATGTTATGCTTAAACAGCAGGGAGAGCTTTGAAGAGAATAAACTGTTCTTACGCAGGAGGATGGAGGAGGAACAAAACCCTGTGGTGCGCAGCCTGCTGGAAAAAGACCAGAAGCATCTTGACCGGATACAGGTTCAGATGGCAACAGCGAGGGAATTTTTAATCATCGTCCGGTTGAAGGAGGAAGAAGAGCGGGAGGCTCTGGCTTATCTGTCACGAATTGAAAAATCCCTGAAAGAACAGGGCTTTTCTGTCAGCAGGGCGGGAAGGGAGGACATCAAGCGCCTTCTTGCCGTATATTATGAGCAAAATGTGACAACGGAAAAGTTTGAAGATTTTGACGGAGAGCGTTGGATCATTCAGGAGGATTAAAAGGGCAGGAACTTATATAACAGGAAAAAATCGAATCCCGGATGCCGGAAGGCAGACGGGATTTTTTCAGTCATGGAGGCAGAAAGTTGAAAAAACATCAGAAAGATTTTGAGGAAAACAGGGAAGATTCTCATATCCGGGAATTTCTGGATATGATTGCGCCGTCAGTGATCCGGTTTGAAACAGACCATTTTATATGCGGGAATACTTATCGCTGTGTATGGGCGATCAGGGAATACCCGACTGCGACGGATGAGCAGGCAATCCTGTCCCATCTCGGGGAAAAGGATGGCGTAACGCTCCACATCTATACCCGTCATGTTACGGCGATGGAAGAAAAAAGGATCATCAGCAACGCGGTAAATAAAAACCGGTTGGACCGGAGCAGCACAAACGATCTACAGCAGACTGTGCTGGCAGAAAGTAACCTTCAGGACGTAACGGCGATTGTGGCGCAGATGCACAGAAACAGGGAGCCGCTTTTGCATACGGCGGTCTATCTGGAGCTGTGTGCCCATGACCTGGAGCGTTTTAGGCTTTTACAGACAGAGGTACTGACAGAACTGATACGTGCGAAGTTAAATGTGGACCGTCTGCTTTTGCGGCAGCAACAGGGATTTCGGTGTGTGATGCCGACAGGGAGGAATCTATTCGGGGATCAGTTTGAACGTGTATTGCCCGCCAGCAGTGTGGCAAACCTTTATCCGTTCCATTATTCCGGAAAAACGGACCCGAATGGATTTTATGTCGGGAAGGATAAGTTTGGAAGCAATGTGATCGTGGATTTTAACAGACGCACGGATGATAAGACCAATGCAAACATCCTGATTTTGGGAAACAGCGGACAAGGGAAAAGTTATCTGCTGAAGCTCATCTTAACAAATTTACGGGAGGCGGGCATGCGGATATGCGCCCTTGACCCTGAAATGGAATATGAAGAGCTTACGAAAAATCTGGGTGGATGTTTTATCGACCTGATGGGCGGCGAGTTTTTGATCAATCCGCTGGAGCCTAAAATATGGGATGACAGCAGCGGGCTAGAGGATGCGGATGCACCTCAGACGTTCCGCATCCGGTCGCGCCTGTCACAGCATATCAGCTTCCTGAAGGATTTTTTTAGGAGCTATAAGGATTTTACGGACAGGGAGCTCGATGTGATAGAGATCATGGTACAGAAGCTTTATGCCAAGTGGGGAATCAGTGACAGAAGCCATTTTGACCGCATGAACTCTTATGATTATCCTGTTTTATCAGACCTGTATGGTTTTATGGAAGAGGAATATAAAAGGTTTGATGAAAATGGTAAACAGATTTATACGGCAGCAATGCTGCAGGGAATCCTGTTGGGGCTGCATTCCATATGCATAGGGGCAGAAAGTAAGTTTTTTAACGGGCATACCAATATCACAGACTCCGGGTTTATTACCTTTGGGGTAAAGGGACTTTTGCAGGCAAGCAGGAGCTTAAAGGATGCGCTGCTTTTTAATGTGCTTTCCTTTATGAGCAATGAACTGCTGACACAGGGAAATGCGGCGGCAAGTCTGGATGAATTTTATCTGTTTCTGTCGAACCTGACCGCCGTGGAATATGTGCGTAATTTTTCAAAGAGGGTAAGGAAAAAGGATTCTGCCGTGATCATTGCGAGCCAGAATCTGGAAGATTTTAATTTGGACGGCATACGGGAATATACAAAGCCGTTGTTTTCAATCCCGACCCATCAGTTTTTGTTCAATGCCGGGAGCATCGATGCAAAATTCTATACGGATACCCTGCAGCTGGAGGAGTGTGAATATCAGCTGATCCGGTATCCCCAGAGGGGCGTATGCCTTTATAAATGCGGGAATGAACGGTATAACCTGATGGTGCATGCGCCGGAGCACAAGGCAAAGTTGTTTGGGGATGCCGGCGGGAGATAGAGGGGGAGAATGGAACTTAGGGAGCAGAGGTTTGGGATAGAGATCGAAATGACAGGGATCACAAGGGCAGGGGCGGCCAAGGTAGCCGCCACATATTTTGGGACAAGGTCGGAATATGTGGGCACCTATTACCAGACATATGCAGCCGTGGATCAGGAGGGACGACAGTGGAAATTCATGAGTGACGGCAGCATCCGGGCGGAAAAGAAGGTTAACGGGGAGAAAAGAGCGGCGGGTGCAGTATATCGGACAGAAATGGTCAGCCCAATCTGCAGATATGAAGATATTGAAAAAATTCAGGAATTAATCCGTGAGTTGAAAAAGAAAGGTGCGATCGTAAATGAGAGCTGCGGCATCCATGTGCATATCGATGCTTCTCCCTTTGACGCAGGGAAACTGAGAAACCTTACAAATATCATGGCGGCAAAGGAGGACCTGATCTATAAGGCGCTTGGGGTGTCAGTGGAGAGACAGCATCGATGGTGCAGGCCTGTGGAGGAACGTTTTCTGGAAGAATTAAACAGACGGCGTCCGACCAGTATGGAGGCGGTAGAGGAAATCTGGTACAACGGCAGGAGCAGGAGGGGACAACATTATGACCAGAGCAGGTATCATTGTCTGAACCTCCATTCGGTTTTCCAGAAAGGGACGGTTGAATTCCGGCTGTTCAACGGGACGCTCCATGCAGGGAAGATCAAGGCGTATATCCAATTTTGTCTTGCAGTTACGGCGCAGGCATTAAATCAGACCTGTGCGAGCAGAATCAGGACGGAGACAACGAATGAGAAGTATACCTTCCGGACGTGGCTTTTGCGGTTGGGATTAAATGGAAAAGAATTTGAAACAGCACGGTATCATCTGCTGAAAAATCTGCCGGGGTGTATCGCGTGGAGAGACCCGGCTCAGGCAATCGCACAGCAGGAGCGGCTGCGGCGAAAACGGGCAGAAAGCTGCAGGCTGCAGGAGCAGGCAGCTGATGAGGAAACGGAAACAGGAACGATGATGATAAGAGGATGAGGAGAGAAGAAAAATGGGCAGAAGGACAAGATTGTATATGGCATACGGGAGCAACATGAATCTGGAGCAGATGGCTGACCGGTGCCGGACCGCAGAAGTAGTAGGGAAGGGGATATTGAAAAATTATGAGCTGCTGTTCAGGGGCGCAAGGCACGGAGCGGTTGCGACGGTAGAGCCGCGGGAAGGAAGCAGTGTTCCGGTGGTGCTTTGGGAGATCGGTGCCCGGGATGAGGTGGCGTTAGACTGTTATGAAGGGTATCCGAGATTGTATAGGAAGCAGATGATGGAGGTGGAAGTGGATGGGAAATGCCAGCGGGTCATGGCATATGTCATGACTCCCGGACGGGAATTTGGGATTCCATCGGAACATTACGCAGAAATCATCCGGGAGGGATACCAGTCAGCAGGTTTTGATGCAGAGATTTTGGAGGAGGCCATCCAGAGGGCATATGGACTGGCAGAAAAAAGTCTGCAGGAAAACCAGCAGGGCACAGGCGGTGTCCGGATGGGATATTAACAGATATCAACATGGAAGGGGGAGGGCTTGTGTCGGTATCAGGGGCAGTGTTTGCCGTAAAAGGAGCGCTTACAGCAATGACTGATGAACGTGTCAGGACGGCAGTTTTGTCCGTGACAGCAGCCATTTGTATCCCGTTTTTTCTTATCATTTCAGTAATGTTATGTTCCTTATCAGGTACTGCTGATCATAACAGGCAGGCTGTATTTTTGTCTTTTTATGGCAGTGGGATATCTTTAAAAATGCCGGAGGAGTATAGAAGTTATATCCGGGATATGCAGGAAAGCTTTCAAGATCTGGACAGGGAGATTGGTAAAATAAATAAGGATGTCAGGGACGGGGCAGTTGATGCAGATCTGGTCAAGTCATATTTCTATACACTGTTTTTCGGGACAGAACAGGAACATATGAGGAGAGCCGATTACAGGAAATTTGCGGAATGCTTTGTTTCTTTTGAAGAAATAGAGGATGAGAAAGGAAATATCGTTACGGTAACGGTTCCTGTTTCTGACCAGAACCAGATATGCCAAAGCCTGTCGCAGTTGCTTGGAAAAGAGATCCGTGTGGAGGATAAAACCAATGCCCGCAGAATTTACAGTCTTGTAAAACAAGGAGGAGGTATCGGAGGAGGAATGAACGGAGAAGCGGGGGAGGCGATGGGAGATGGAAGTTTTGCCGCATTGATGGAGGAAGCACGGAAATATATCGGGATGGATTATGTGTGGGGAGGAAGCTCCCCGGCGACCGGATTTGATTGCAGCGGTTATATTTGCTGGGTCTATACACAGTCGGGGGTATGTTATCTGCCCCGGACAACAGCGCAGGGGATTTATGACCAGTGTGCCTCCGTATCACAGGGGGAGGCACAGCCCGGAGATTTGGTGTTTTTTACAGGGACATATGCTTCAGGAAGCGCTGTAAGCCATGTGGGGATTTATGTAGGTGGGGGAAGGATGCTCCATGCAGGTGACCCGATCGGGTATGCGGACTTAAACGCTGCTTATTGGCGGAGGCATCTGTATGGGTATGGACGGTTGTTTTAGCTGCGGATGAAAGCAGAGAAAGGGAACAAATGAAAAATACGACATTAACAATCACATTTAATACGGAGAAACTGGATGCGCTTTTCTTCCATATGGGGAAAAAGGATGCAAACCTTCAGGAAGAATTAAACGACATCATCCAGAAGCTTTATGAAAAATATGTGCCGCTGGCGACCCGGGAATACATCGACGACAGGGTAAGCCGGGTGGAAGAGGCAAGAAATACTGGCAGAAGGCAGAGCAGGGCGGCAGCCAGAGGGGAAGAGGAATAGCCCTGTAAGCGTCTGTGAGCCGCTGTGTGGGCTTTTGGGAGCAGGGGCGGGGAAATGTGCATGAGTGCCAGTCAAGCGCGCGTTTGGCGAAGTTTGGGAAAGGGCAGGATTCCGGAGAAAAAGAGGATGGGACAAGGTCGAAATGTGTGCGGGTTAAAGGGCGGGTGGCTTAAAAAAGCCTCCTCGCCCGTAATACACCGCCCGGCAAAGCCGTGCGGGAAAACAGGATGCCACCCATGAAACATTTTTTGCAGGGTTCAGGTGGCAGAAACGGCGAAAACCGGGAAAGGAAGCAGTTTTTTGGGTGGCTCTGCAAAAAGGGAAAGGGATAAAAGGAGAAAGGGGGATGGACACGGAAAAAATAAAATTTTCAATCCGGATGGATGAAGAGCTTGTCAGGACAGCAGATGCTTATGTGCAGGAGGGGATGGCGTTGAGCCGCACAGAGATGATAGAGGACGCTTTACGGTTTTATCTGGGATTCCTTTCTGCTGAAAAATCGGAGGATTATCTTTTGCAGTCCCTCTCGTCTATGCTGGGAGGGACTGTGAAGGACAGCGAAAACCGTCTGGCGCGGATGGATTTTAAAATGGCAGTGGAGCTGGCAAAGCTCTGCCATGTGATTGCATACAGTCATGAGGTGGATGAAGGGGATTTGCAGAAGCTCCATGCAAAATGTGTGGAGGAAGTCAGCCGTATCAACGGAACAGTCCTGTTTGAGGATGCATACCGGTATCAGAGGGGACGGGAATAAAAGTATATGGCAAAGCTGATTTTTACATCCCGCTATCTGCGGGATGTCCCTGCGCCGCGGATAGAACATTATGTCCGTTATATAGGAACACGGGAAGGCGTTGAAAAAATGGCAGGGGGACGGGATAACCTTCCGGCGACCAAAAACCAGAAACAATATATCGAGGAGATGGTCCGGAAAATCCCGGAGGCAAGGGAGCTGTTGGAATACATGGATTTTTCAGAGCATCCGACAATGGGGAATGCATCGGAGCTGATATCCTGTGCGTTGGAGCGTTATGTGGATTTTTCAGGGAGTATGGAAAATTATGTGGATTATATAGCAAACCGTCCGAGAGTGGAGCGGGTCGGGGAGCATGGTCTGTTTACTGACGCAGGGAAGCCTGTCATGCTGCGGCAGGTGCAGAAAGAGGCAGCGGAACATAAGGGCGTGATATGGACGCATGTCATTTCTTTGAAGAGGGAGGATGCCGCGCGGCTGGGATATGACCGGGCAGAACAGTGGATGGCGCTATTAAGGTCAAAGCGGGCGATGCTCTGTAAACATATGAAAATCGACAGCGCAGACTTAAGGTGGTATGCAGCCTTTCATAATGAGGGACATCACCCCCATGTACATCTAATGGTGTATTCTGCAAGGGACAATGATGGCTATCTGACCAAAATGTCGATTGAGGCGATGCGGTCGGAACTGGCACATGACATTTTCCGGCAGGATTTTGCAAACATCTATGATAAGCAAAATCAGGCACGAACGGAAATGAAGGAGGAAAGTGCGGATGTCATAAAACAGCTGATGGAAGAGATGAAAAGCGGGATGGTAAAAAACATGGAGCTGGAAAAAATGCTTCTTGCTTTATCGGGGAAACTGAGCCATACAAAAGGGAAAAAAGTTTATGGATATTTGAAGCGGGACGTAAAAAATCTGGTGGACCGGATCATAGATGAGATTGCGGAAGATGAGCGTGTGGATGCGTTATACAAGGAATGGAATAAATGGCAGGGAGAAATCCGGAAATTTTATGAAAACAGCCTGGAAAAACAGGTGCCGCTGTCGCAGTGCGCTGCATTTAAAAGCCTTAAAAACCTGATTATCAGTGAGGCAATGCAAATAAGTCATGATGTGCGGAGTCCTGAGTGGATTCAGGGGGAGGCTGTAGAACAGGATTTTCCGGAAGAAGGGATGCAGCCGGAGAATGGTCAGGAAGAAGCAGAGCTGTACCGGAAAGATAAGCTTCCAAACGTGGGGAAAGTATTTGTACGGTGGACAAAAAAATATAAACTGGCAAAGCAGTACCTCTATGGTTCAGATGAAATCCGGCAGGACTTTTCAAAAGCGATGGGGATTTTTTTCAAGGAGGCTGGCTCGGGGAACGCATTGGCAATGTATGAGCTGGCATGGATGTATGAAAAGGGAATGGGGTGTGAAAAAGAGGAAGCTGTCGCACAGGAATGGTACGGGAAAGCATTGAATGGTTTTTTAAAGGTATCAGAAACTGCAAAGGAAAAGTGGCTGCCATATATGTGGTATCGGATCGGAAAGATGTATGCCGCCGGACAGGGAACTGAAAAGAATTATGAGGAGGCGGCAGCCTGGTTTGAAAGGGCAGTGGAAAAGAAGCATAACTTTGCTCAGTATGCATTGGCGGGGCAATATCTGAACGGACAGGGGGTGGAGAAGGATGAAAGAAAAGCGTTGCAGCTGTATGAATGTGCAAAAAAGCAGGGGAATCCATATGCTGGATATGAAGCGGGAAAAATGTACCGGGATGGGATAGGGACAGAAGCGGATGAAGAACGCGCACAGAAATGCTTTAAAAGTGCATTTTATGGATTTTCAGCGTTAGAAAGAGAGAGCCATGAAGATAATCTACAGTACCGGCTGGGATGGATGTTCCATACCGGGACGGGAATTGAAAGAGATGACGGGATGGCAGAGTCTTATTGGGTTAAAGCTGAGAAAACGGGAAATATCCGTGCCCGTTATTCTCTGGCAATGATGTGGCTGGAAAATGGAACGGGGGACACAGAGAAAGCGCTCGGCTGGTTGGAAGAGCTTGCCGAATCAGGGAATGATGCCGCGCAATATGCATTGGGAAAAGTTTATCTGCAGGGGAAAGGTGTCCCGGAGGATAAAGAAAGGGCTGTAGAGTACCTGAAGCTTTCGGCAGAACAGGGAAATAAGTATGCCCTGTTTTTATTGGAGTATCTTGAACCGGTCAGGGAACCTTCTGTATTTTTTGCTACAGTAAGGCTGATGGCTGGTCTGCAAAAAATATTTCAGGAAGAGTTCCGAAAAGAAAACAGGACGGGAAGATATCATATTGACAGGAAACGGAGAAAAAAGCTGACTGAGAGACGGCGTGCGCAGGGGCATCGGACAGATGACCATGAACCGGAACAGCAGATAGAAGGATAGGGGGCTGGGAAATGGCAGGTTTTATTTATTTTACAGAAGAACAGAAGCGGCGTGCCAATGAGGTAAATCTGGAAAGTTTCCTTTTACGGCAGGGGGAGCGGCTTTTAAAATCAGGCAGGGAAAAACGTCTTGCCAGCGACCATAGCATCACGGTGAGGGGAAACCAGTGGTATGACCATGCGATCGAGAAGGGCGGAGGAGCTATCGATTTTGTAAAAATGTTTTATGGGAAAGATTTTCCGGATGCGGTGACAATGCTTTTGGATGGAGAGCAGGGAGAAGTCTGTTATTCGGATATCTGTGAAAAGGGAAAAAGCAGGGAAGAAGGAAAGCCATTTGCCCTGCCGGAGAAAAATACAGAAATGCGGAGGGCGTTTGCCTACCTTACAACAACCAGAGGAATCAGCAGGACGGTCCTGGCTGAATTTATAAAACGCAGGATGATCTATGAGGACCGGAAATATCATAATGCAGTGTTTGTTGGATATGATAAGAGCGGTGTGGCACGTCATGCCCACAAGCATGGGACATTTACGGGGGGGAAGGCATTTAAGGGCAATGAAGAGAGCAGCGATCCGAAATACAGTTTTCACTGGACAGGTAAGAGCGGCAGGCTTTATGTGTTTGAGGCACCGATAGACTTGCTCTCCTTTCTGACCCTATATCAAAAAGAATGGGAGCAGCACAGCTATGTGGCACTTTGCGGATTGTCGGAACAGGGACTGTTCCAGATGTTGGAAGATGTGCCGTACATCAGACAGGTTGCATTATGCCTGGACAGGGACAGAGCGGGGCTTCAGGCAGAAGAAAGAATACAAAAAAATCTGGAAGGGCGGGGATACCGGGAGGTGTTCCCGCTTTTTCCGTCAGGAAAAGACTGGAATGAAGACTTGCAGGAGCTGATGGCTAAAGGGAGGAGAGAAAACCTGCAGATGCAGTAGGGAAAAGTATGGGAAATTATCAGATTATTCTTTTTATTGTCGCAGGGATAGGGATGATGGCGCTTCTTGGAGGTTTGATGTTTTTATCAAATCAATATAGCCTGAATGGGATTAAATCAAAGACGGTGGGCGACGGACAGTATGGGACAGCCCGTTTTGCAACAGAAAAGGAAATTCGGGAAACGTATGTGAGAGTGGCTTATGAACCGGAAAAGTGGAGGCGGGGGGAAAATCTGCCAAAAGCTCAGGGATTGGTTGTAGGGTGGCGGAGGACCGGAGGGAAAATTGACGCATTGATAGACAGCGGGGATATCCATTGCCTGATGATCGGGGCTGCGGGCGTCGGAAAGACGGCCCATTTTCTGTATCCCAATATCGAGTATGCCTGTGCATCCGGCATGAGCTTTTTGACAACTGATACAAAAGGCGATCTGTTCCGGAACTATGCGGGGATTGCAGAGAAGTATTATGGATATCAGACTTCGATACTGGATTTGAGAAATCCGACCCGCTCTGAAGGAAATAATATCCTGACGCTGGTTAATAAATATATGGATATTTATCTGGAGGAACCGGAGAATCTGCAGGCGAAAGCAAAAGCGGAAAAATATGCCAAGATCACTGCGAGAACGATTATCTGTTCAGATGGCTCATCTGCAGGAAACTATGGCCAGAATGCATATTTCTATGATGCTGCAGAAGGGCTTTTGACTTCTGTAATCCTGCTTGTTGCGGAATATTGTCCACCGCCGAAAAGACATATCGTTTCTGTGTTTAAGCTGATTCAGGATATGATGGCTCCGTCACCGGTAAAAAACCGCAGCCTGTTCCAGATATTGATGGACAAGCTGCCGGAGAACCACAAAGCGAAATGGTTTGCGGGAGCAGCCCTAAATAGCGGCGATCAGGCGATGGCGTCTGTCCTTTCTACGGCAATGAGCCGTCTGAATGCATTCCTGGACAGTGAGATGGAGCAGATACTCTGTTTTGACAGTACGATGGATACGGAAAGCTTCTGCACCAAAAAGTCTGCGATTTTCCTTGTGCTGCCGGAAGAGGATAATACGAAATATTTTATGGTATCCCTGTTTTTACAGCAGCTTTACAGAGAAATGCTGATGATAGCGGATGAGCACGGGGGAAAACTCCCGAACAGGGTCATGCTGTTTGCGGACGAGATTGGAACGATCCCGAAAGTCGAATCGATGGAAATGATGTTTTCCGCAGGACGTTCCCGTCGGATCAGTATGGTACCGATCATCCAGAGCTTCGCCCAGCTGGAAAAAAATTATGGAAAAGAAGGCTCCAGCATTATCATAGACAACTGTCAGGATATCCTGTTCGGTGGCTTTGCCCCTAATTCGGAAAGCGCGGAAATCCTCTCCAAAGCGCTGGGGAACAGGACAGTCCTGGGCGGGTCTGTTTCGAGAGGGAAGCATGACCCGAGTCAGAGCCTTCAGATGATGGGACGTCCCCTGATGTCCCCGGATGAATTAAAGACGCTGCCCAAAGGGAACTTCATTCTGGCAAAAACGGGATGCTGCCCGATGAGGACGCAGCTACCGTTATTTTTAAAGTGGGGGATTCACTTTGAAGAGCCATATGAGATGCCGGAAAAAGCAGCCCGTCCAGTGTTTTATGCAGACAGGTTTGAGCTGGAAGAGGAAATAATGCTTCGGAATGGTTTTTGGGAAGATGAGGAGGAAGAAGATGTAGATGAAGAGTGTGAGGAAGATTCGTTTTGGGAAGAGAGGCGAAAATCCCCGTTACGGACAGACTGAAAGGAGAATGCAGTGGGATATTTTCAAGAAATATATCAGGCGGAGATACCGCACCGGTGTGTGACGGTATATATGTATCTGAAAGACCGGACAGGCAGGAAAGGAACCTGTTGGCCCGCCATCGGAACTATTGCACGCGACTTAGGACTGTCGCGCAGCACGGTAAAGAGGGCGTTGAAGGATCTGGAGGAAAAGGGATATTTGAAGAGGGAAATCCGTCACAGGGAAAATGGGGGGTTTACTTCAAACCGCTATACCATTTTGTAATTTAAAAGGGCACACCTGGGGAGAAGTGTGCCCTGACAGTGAACCGGGGATAGGGGCAGGATGAACCGACAGGAAGGAAACAGGGGAAGAAAGTAATAGGGGCAGAAGGGAAAAATGTCACGAAATGCAATAGTTTTGACAGGAAAGAAGAAACTGGTCAATTAAAGAGTAAAATACATAATAGTCTTAGGGAAGGAAACAACGAAATTTTAAACAAAAATAGGAGAAGGTTAGTAATACTAGATTTTGATAGGAGGAAAAAATGAAAGTAAATGTTTTACTACTTAATTCAATTATTATTTCACTAATATCAGGATGTACATTTTTTCCTGATGTTGAAGTAGATGATATTTCCCACATAGAAAGCGAAATATATAATCCAGCTTATACAGAATGTATGGATGATGATATGACAAAAACTCAAATTTTTAACAATAAAAATAATTTTTTGGTAAGAGAAACTACAGACGGTTTTTTCTTATGTGGACCAATAGATGATAAATTAGGAATCTATTATAAAGACAATAATGCGGATATTTGGAAATTGTGTTGTGAGGGAACTTGTATTTTAGGACCAATTTTTGATAATTATTTATATTTTTTGTCAGCTGATTTTGAAAATAATAAAATATTAATGGAACGGATTGATGTTGAGTCATTGAAAAAAGAGGTGCTATGTACGAGTAGTATATTATCTTTTGATAATATTGCTATATATTCAAATTTGTTAATAGTTTATTCTGGAAATGATCTTTCAAATGGAATTGTATTTGAAATAGATGAAAATAATAGAGTGTCTCAGGAATATACGATATTTGAAAGTATGATAAGCAATGAGTTTACAGAAGGAGAATATCGAATTTCAGCTGATTATAAACAAATATATTATGTTGATAATAATGATTATCATGAAGTTTACCGATTTAATCCTTTTGAATGTTCGTATCAATATATTAATAGAGTTGATAATATTGAATTGCTGACTGAAGAAGGGATTGTGTTTAGTCATAATAAGTATCTATATTTATTAGATGGATTAAGTGGGGATATTGAAAAAATTAGTAAAATAGAAGCTGATTTTGTGCTAGTAAATTATTCAGATAATTGTTATTATGTGCTTCTTACAAAGCAAAATAATGTAGAAGAGCTTGTTTGCATAAATTCGGATGGTACATCTAAACATATCTACAATTTTGAGAATGTTGTATTTCCAGCACGTTTGTGTATTAGTGTTTTAGATAATAAAATTTTGTATTATGATAATACAATGCAAAAAATTTATTCTATTGATACAGAAAACGGAATAGCCAAATTAGTAAGTAATTTGTAATATAAAAACTATCTGAAAAAAGGATGCCTAAGAAGGAGTTCTCTATGAATATTATAAAAAAGAAATTTGCATACTTGTTTGCTATGGGAGTTTTTGTATTAGGTATTTCAAGTAGTATTCCTGTGTTTGCTGCTTCAAGTTCAAACTCTATCATACATAAAAGAGAATATATGACTTTATGGGTTAAAACGGATGGCGGAAATTTAAACGTTCGAGAGGATGCTTCTCTATCTGCAAAAATAGTTGGAAAACTCAAAAATGGAACTCGTATTAGTGGATGGAGTGTTTTCGGAAAAGAGGCAGATGGATATTCATGGACACACGTAACTGCTCCTGATATAAATGGAGTGGAGATTTGGGGATGGGTTGTAGATGATTATTTAACAGGTGTGGAACCTAAAAATAATCAGATAAATAGTTTTTCAGCAGATGTTGGATAATTAATAATATAAAGTTTAAAAATTTGCATTCTTTTTTCAGATTTGATTTTAGGGGGGTTATCATTGAGTTGGTAACCTCCTATTATAATATATTCAAATATTGATGCTAATGAAGAACAATTCGTAGAAATTCTAAAATAATAAAATAATCTAGAAATTTTCAAAAAAAGTTTTTGTTGGTTTTTATAAATATAAATAGTGTTTAAATGTGCAATTTTAAAAGAGTATTTGATATTAGAATAAGTATTTGATAAAGCTATAATTATTTAATATAAGGTTTACAAAAAAGATGCATTTCTCTTTTTGATAAGAAAGGAGGAATGCAATATGAAAGATGAGTTAGCTAAAACTATCAAGAGCATTAAAGAAGGAGAAAAGGAGGAATTTGAAAAAATTATAGATAAACTAAATCCGATTATTACGAAATATGTACGTGCAATTTATGATGGTGATAAAGAAGATATTAGGGAAGAATATATATTGGCTTTATGGGAAGCTGTTAATAAAATCCAATACGTAAATAGCGATGGGGAATGTTTAAAGTATTTGCATACATCAATAAAGAATAAATTTCATGAATTATATAGGAAACAAAAGATACATAGAGATAATGAAGTGAAAAATGTAGGAGAATTATTTTGGGATTTTCTTGAGTCATCTGAAAATCAATATTCATACATTATTTGTGTGGAGAGTGTGCATCAAATATTAAATTTAAATTCTAAAAAAAGAGTATGATATAGTACATAAAATGTTTATAGAAGAAATGACAGATGTGGAAATTGCGGATATATATAAGATATCGAGACAATATATAAATTGTATACGCAGAAAATATAAAAAGAAACTTAAAGAAAAATTGTTTGAATAATAGAAGGGAATTTATGGAATTAAAAATCTCAAAATTAAGAATAGTAATTTTAGGAATATGGGCACTGTTTATGGGAAAAATGGGAGAAATTCCACAGAGTATATCTATTTTACTGTTAATGATGGTCATAGATCAAGTATCAGGAATATTGGCAGCAAAAAGAGAAGCCTTAGAACATCCAGGAGAAAAGAAGTATGGCATATCTAGTAAACGTATGGTATTAGGAATATTTAAAAAAGCAGGATACATATTGACAATAGTGGTGGCAACAATGGTGGATATTTTAATGGATACAATGATGGAATATATTGGCATTAAATCTACTATAAAAGGTAGCTTTTGTTTGTTGATAACGGTATGGTTTATATTAGGAGAAGCGATTTCTATATTAGAAAATGCAAGCAGAATGGGGGTAAAAGTGCCTAGATTTTTTAGAAAAATAATATCTGAATTACAAAAAGATATAGACGGTAAAAAGAGCTAAAGCGCTTGAAAAAAAGTCTTGGGGGAGTGACAAGATTTTTGAGGTAAACTTGATTAGATATCTTAATCCATATTGAGGGAAAGAATAATTTGTATTGTGCAATTTACAAAATAACGGGGTGCAAGAAGTCTGAGTAGATATATCACATCTGATATAAATGAGAAAGAGATTATAAACTAACCATGAAAACCTAATACTATATAAAGGGGCATGGTAATGAATATGGCACAATATGGAAGAATTGAGATTCATTTAGCTGATTTATTAGAAAAGTCAGGGTTAAGCAAAAATAAGTTATGTCACAGAGCTGAAATGCAGAGGACACAAATAAATGGATACTGCAATAACACAATTAGTCGATTAGACATTGATGTGCTGGCAAGGTTATGTTATGCTTTAAACTGTGAAATTAATGATCTGTTAGAATATATCCCTCCGGATCAGAAAGACGCAGATTAGTATGTAATGAATTTTGACATATGAAAAAGGGGATAGAACATTGATTTTAGTGGCAATTTGTGATAATGATGAAGGCGCAACATTTCAAATAGAAGAATTGATAGAAAGTACGTATGAAAAACATGGCGTAGAAATGGAGATAGATGTATATTATAGTGGAGAAAAGCTTGCGGAAGCAATTTCTCAAGGAAAAATGTATGATATTATCTATCTAGATATTCAAATGGGAGGATTAGATGGTTTAGCTGTAGGAAAATATATACGTAAAATGGAGTTGGATTCGATTATTGTGTATATATCAGAGTATATTGAATATATTGAATCTGTTTTTGAAGTTGAGGCATTTGAATTTATTAGAAAGCCAATTAGTAATGAGAAATTTATGTTGACTTTAAAACGAGCATTAAATAGACTTGATCGAAAACAGTATTTTTTTGATTGTAAATATAAAAATTATTGGATAAGAATTCCGATTAAGGATATTGTATATTTTGAAAGCAGTGGAAGAAAAATCAATATACATTTGAAAGATAACAAAATGGAAATATTTAATGGAAAATTGGATAATGTGGAAATTAAACTAAGCAATAGTCCCTCTTTGTTTTTGAGGATACATAAGTCATATTTGGTAAATTTATCATACATTAGAGCAATTAGTGGGAAAAAGGCTAGATTGATTAATGAATTAGTATTACCAATTAGTGATGATAGAAAAGATAATGTTAGAAAGCAATATGTTAAATGTTTAGGGGAGGATATAAGTGAACGGGATAATTGATAGTATTTCTAATTTACTTATGCCACTTTGTTCCGTTTGGATAGTAAATAAATTTGTAAATAATTCATTTGAAAAGAAAGAGTCAAAAAAGATTTTTACGAGAATAATCTGGGGACTCTTTATTTTAATACAAATAGTTATGGAGACAGAAAAGGGAAATGTTTCTATTCAAAAAGGAATAATAAGTTTTTTTGTTATTTTGGGAATTATTATTATAGGATATAAGGGGACGTTTCAAAGGAAATTATTATTTACTTCCTTGTTTATATCAATCTGGATATTGTCGGAGTTTTTTGTATATTTTATTTTAAATATATATAATTTTGAAGAAGATAGAGAAATGCTGATTGGTACGATATTATCAAAGGTATTATTGTTGGTTTTACTATTTTATGTGATTTTAAAAAATTACATAAAGAGGCGGAAGGGATAGATAGAAAATTATGGGTAATTTTATTTCTAATATCAATAGAAAGTATTTGTATGGCTTTTATATTTTATGAATTATATAATGGCAAGAATCAAATCTGGATTATTAGTTTTTATACATTATTATTGTTGATGAATGTGTCAATTTTTGAAATATATAAGAAATCAATTTATAGCTTGAAATTAGAAAAGGAAAATATGATATATGAGCAGCAATTAAAATTATTGAGAAACTGTACACAAGATCAAATGAATTCAACGGCTTTATTTCAAAGAGAACAGCATGATTTAAAAAATAAGTTATTAGGTATTAGAAGTAGTATGGAAAAGCAAAATGTACAAGATGCAATTCGTATGATTGATGGGATATTAGAACATGGGAATATGGTAGATAAAGCAGAACTAGAAAAGATAGGTAATGATATTATCGATACAATCCTTCGGTTTAAGTATGCGAAAGCAATTCAGAAAAATATAGTGGTTAAAATAGATGGATTTGCAATGCAGAAACTACCTATTTTAGATGAAGATTTGTGTGTTGTATTAGGAAATATGTTAGATAATGCAATAGAAGCTAGTGAAAAAGTTACGGATAGATGGATAAATGTTTCTATTGGATTAAGAAAAAATGGCTTGGTTATAGTTGTGGAAAATTCTTTTGATGGTATTATCAAGAAAAATATACATGGAAATATTATTTCAATAAAGGAAAATAAAGAACATCATGGATATGGTTTGAAATCTATACGAAAAACAGTTGAAAAATATGATGGAGAATTGGTGGTGGAAATTAGAGGAAATATATTTAGGGCAGTTGCATTTATGACTTGTATAGACTATGTGTAGGCATTTTTGACAGTAAATGGAGTTTTTTTGACAGATGGAGAAATATTTGGATAAAAAATGCTATTTTATAGGTATCTTGAATTTATTAGGAGGTACAAAAATGAAAAAGAATCTTTTTGCAAAAACTTTAAAGACGGTTGCAGAAAAGGGTGTGAAGATTGGGATAAATAGGAAGTGCGTTGCTGTTTATCACGAAATTGATGCTCCAGAAAAAGCAAAAAAATTTAGAAAATTCTAAAATATGAAAAGAGTATTTGCTTTTTTAACAGACTATCTAATCAAAAAAGGGCTTGTTCAAGAAGAGGACAGGCCCATATATGAATATGGATTTCAGATTCTTATTGAAATATTTTTATGGGTATTATGCTGTACTATTATAGCAGCATTGACATGTTCGTTGATAGAACTGTGTATTTTTTTTATAATATTTTTCCCCATACGTTCCTATGCTGGAGGATTCCATTTCAGAAAATTTAGTGTATGTTTACCATTTTCCTGTACGACTTTTCTGATAATTATATATTTGTCAAGGATTATTATTATGCCGAGAGGGCTACAATTATGTAATTCTTTTTTTTTGCTTGGTTTGATTTTTATTGGAAATATTAAGGAAAATGAGAATAGTGATTTGGAAATATACTGTAAAAAGAGATTGAGATTATATTTAATGCTTAATATTGGAATTGGGGTAGTGCTATTTGAATTTTGCGAACAACAAGTGTTAAATGTTTATATGGAGACACTTTTGTTGATAGTGATTTCGTCAGTACTACAAAATAGAAAATCATTTTTGAAAGACTAAGAACTGGACAGAAATGATTTTTTATTATTTTAGAGAGAAAGATACAAAATCGTCAGAAAATATAACGACAGATGATAAGAAAAAATCCTTACTATAACTTTAAATATTTGTAGACATATAGGGGGGATATAATGAAGAAGTTTTATATTAGAATTAATGGTGAATTAATGGAAGTGGATTATAAAGTGTATAGAGAATATTATTATGGAAAAAGAAAAGAGAAATATTTCATGTTTGATTTAAAATGGGGAGGAATAAAGCAAAAAGGAGGAAAAAATAAATTAGTTAGAGAAATTTCGCTAGAGTCTCTTTGGGAAAAAGGAATAGAGATTTCGACAGATGATACAGTATGGAGTATTATTGAAAAGGAGATTGATTTAGAAAAATTATATGTGGCAATACATCGTTTAGATATATGGGAAAAGATTGTGTTGCAAAAGATATTCTGGGAAGGATTGAGTGAAAAAAGAATAGCAGAGGAATTAAATATTTCAAGATCAACTTTGAATTATAGAAAGGGAAAAATATATAAAAAAATTCGTGAGGAAGTAGAAAAAGGTAAATATTGAAACATGTGATATGGAAGTTTAAGGAATATTTCTTGAGATTTATAAAAAGTTATGAGATCAGATATGATGGGAAAAAAAGAAAAGAGTATTTCAGGATTTTGCGTTTGGTGATATATTACTATTATATACAAGAATTATAAAATAAAGAAGGGTGGGCACGACATTTTCAGAACTTATTTGTGCCATGAGCGAAGTGAAAGGGATGATAAAAAATATGAAAAATGAATGGTTGACATTTTTTTTTATACTGATCGCAGGATTATTAACTAGTTGTTCGATGCCAAATGCAGTTGAATCTACAGTATCTGTAGATAATGCAGAAGAAGATATCATTTTGCCAGATGATATTTTTGAGGCGCCTGAATATGAATATATTATCAATAATCCCTTTAATTCTTATGTAAAACATTTTAATGAAACAACATATGCTGCTACCCCGGATGGACTCTATGCTCAAAAAGATGATACGAAAGGGTGGGAATTGATTGATGTTGGATGTATCGGAATGGGAGATGAATTTAATGGAGATTTGTATTACAGCTGTGATAATCTAGTAAAGCGACTTAATTTGAATACACATGAAATTTCGACGCTCTGTGACAGTGAGGAGGCAATATATAAAATTACATTTGAACAATGGAATGGCGAAAATCATATCTATTTTTTTGCGGAATCAGGGTGTGTGCAGGAGGCTCTTTTGGACGAAAATGGAGAAATACTGGAATTGGTACCGTTTGATGAAACTACGAATTATCAGGAATATAACAGCAGATACCGATATAAGATTTCCTATCCAGAAAGTGTAAAAAACGACCCTTATTGGGATTTATCTTTTAGTGTAGACCTCATTGATACCTGTTTTAGTCGGAAATATTGGAATGGTACAAATTTCTTTTCTGTCCATGCTTCAATGTCTGGCAATACAGATATACGATTTATGAGAGCCTATCGGTTTAATTTTTCCGAAAGAAGAGGAGAAATTATTGAATATGGAAAATGTTATGATAAATGCATAGCGACTAATTGGGGACTTGTATTTTTTGATGAGCATCAACATGATAGGATTCATCTTATGTCACTTGATGGTAAACGAGAAAAGATTCTGTGGAATCGGAATGAAGAACATTTTGATTTTATCACATTTGATGATGATTACTTATATGGATTTTATGAAAAGGATGAAAAGGCTTATGTTGGTAGGATTTCTTTTCAAACAGAAGATTTTGAAATTCTTTTCTCTAAATCTGAAGATTATGAACATTTTGATATATTAAATGATCATATTTATTATTTGGATTCGGATAGTCAGCTTAAATGTCAGGATATTCAATCTGGAGAAATAACATATATTGGTTGATTAACCCTAATGGGAAAATTTTTTAACAGAGAAATGATTCAAAATCATTTCTCTGTTTTTAATTATTTTTTATGTTTACAATTTTTTACATAAGTTCTTATTTATTTATAGCTGCGCAGCTAAAATAAATAAGAAGGAGAAATAAAAATGGATTTGAAAGTTTTAGAAGTGCAAAAATGGTTAAATTTGACCTATGGGAATCACCCGGATTTCCCGGCTGTCACAGAGGATGGTCTCACTGGAAATTCAACGATTAAAGCGTTGATCAGAGGGCTTCAGATTGAAGCTGGTGTAAAGGTTGATGGTGTTCTTGGATCGGGGTCTTTAGCTGCCATTGGAACGATTTCGCCATCGTTGGACACCAGTGTGCAGACGAATCGTAATAAAGTGTATATCGCACAGGGCGGTTTATATTGCAAGGGCTATAATCCCAAAGGATTCGACGGGATTTATGGTAGTGGTATGATTGAAAAAGTAAGGGAATTTGAAACAGATGCAGGTTTTATATCTACTACAGGAAATATCACACCTAAACTTTTAAAAGCGATTCTTAATACCGAGAATTTTCGACTTGATGAAGAAAAAGGTGATCATCAAATCCGAACGATTCAGCAGGCATTAAATCGTTCTTACAGTAATTACATGGACCTTATTCCATGTAATGGGATTTATGGAAAATTTACAAATAAGGGACTTATACGAGCGCTGCAGCATGAAATTGGAGAAACAGTAGATGGTGTTTTTGGCAGCGGGACGATGTCAAAATGTCCTACTATTAAGCGTGGTGGGGCTGTATCTAAATCAGTTGTTCTCATTTTACAATATGCCCTTTGTTGTAATAAATTTAATCCAAATCAACTTGACGGTGTTTTTGGAGCTGGTGCTGAAAGAGCTGTTAAAGAATTTCAGGAATTTGTAGGACTTATTGCTGATGGAATTGCCGGGAAAGACACGTGGGCTTCCCTTTTGACCAGTTCAGGAAATCCTAATAGAAAGGGAACAGGATGTGATCGTGCACATCCATTAACAAAAGAAATTGCCAGCGCATTAGCAGCAGATGGACGTAAAGTTATTGGCAGATATATCGGTGGCGGTCTTTGGAAACGTTTAAAGCGCGAAGAAATTGAAATTATTACAGAAACCGGAATGGATATTTTTCCGATTTACCAGACAGAAGGTAACCATAGTGGCTATTTTACATCTGCTAAAGGACGCACAGATGCTGCTACTGCAATTTCAAATGCCCAGAAATTAGGATTTCCTTCAAGGACTACCATTTATTTTTGCGTCGATTTTGATGCGCTGGAAACAGATATTAAAAATAGCATTCTTCCTTATTTTGAAGCTGTTTTTAAATTGTTTTCTGATACAGGACGTAATCCTAAAAATTACAAAGTTGGTGTTTATGGACCAAGAAATGTATGTATACAGGTAAGCGATAAAGGCTATGCTATAAGCAGCTTTGTGTCGGATATGTCAACTGGTTATAGCGGAAATTTAGGATATTTACTTCCGTCTAATTGGATGTTTGATCAAATTTCTACAGTAAAGTACACGGTCAATGGAAGTACTATTGAAATAGATAATTTGATCGTATCCAAAAATTATAGAAAAATGGCGCCATTTGATCTGGAAGAAGTTCCAGAACCTGAATCGACTTCTCTCTTTAAAATGGATAATGCTGTTCTTAGCGAAAAAGATCGTAATATTGAGATCGCACTAGAATGTATCAATTATCGGCTTAAAGAAGAAAAGGCGAAGGATACGGTTAATTCCATCAAATTTGATCTTCAGGAAATTAGGCGTAAGGATGAATATCAGTACTGCTATGAGAATTTTGGAGATGATAAAGGTCGCTTTATTTTCCCTTTTCCAACTCAGAGTCCAGAGGAAAAATATACTTTAAAAGTAGAACATTATGAAAAATATACTGCTGAGAGGATTAAGGCACTGAATGGAGGAGGTAAACTTGCAGAGTTTGCGTCAAGTTTTTTTGGCACGGTAGGTTCCGTACTTTCATATTTAATGAAATACGCAGATATGGAGCGCAATGGCGAAGATGTTACGTTAAAGCAGCTTATCTATAATGCGGTGGATACATTTGTTCCGGGAACGGATGTTTTGTTGAAAAATTTATATTTTCCGACTCTTTCAGAAAAAGAAGATATTCTTTTCTCAACATTATATACAGTGCTCAGTAATGATACGCTGTATCATGATATCGTTACCGATTCGACACCATATTATATAACACCTTACAACTATCGCCCTGGAGATTCAGGTTCCGGAGATGATGGTCAAAAATCTTTTAAAATTTATGCAGGAGATAGTTTGGTTCAGGTAAGTGTAACGAAAGGCGGTAAGCACTTAGGCGATTATTATGTATACCTCAGAGATTATATTCCTAGGTGCGTCTGGTATTATAAAGCTACTATTTAGGATGATTTAAAGATAGCTTTATTCTGACAAAAATGTAAACCAGGTAAGAAATCTTGTTTTAAAGGTTTCTTGCCTGGTTTTTTTATGGTACGTTCAGCAGTGTACAGTTCTGATAAATAGAAGTTGTAATTTTGACATAAGTGGTTCTCTTGTGTAAAAAGCTATTATTATCCGGCAGTGGTGAGATCAAAAAGAGAATATTAGAAATAATGTAAACAAAATTATTTGTATTTTTGGCACTTTCCTTTCTTTAACGGCTAATAAGTGAAGGGTTTTTATTGGAAGAAGAGACGGAATGAGGAGGACCGTGTATCAATTTAGAATCCATAAAATAATGGAGGAAATATACGAATGAAAATTATTTGGCGTGCCTGTTCTGTTTTAAAGACATGGAGGAACTCTATGGCGAAAGCAGGCAGGCTGCCGGATTTTCGGAAGATGTATCCGGAGGCCAGTGAAGAAATCATTTCAGTTTTGAAGGAAACAGAAAGGAAGATGCAGTATCAGGAATACGATCTGAAAGCAGAACAGGCGGTACTTGACCGAAAAACAGGAAGAGTAAGCATTCTGCCCGGAAGGGAGGATTCCCTTGACAGGATGATGGAAGCGGGGCTGTTCCCGGACAGAGGGGAACAGGATATTGAGGCGGAAATATGTAGCAGACTTCAATATGAAAAATTGCACAGAGCGATCAGACAGCTGGAAAAACGGGAACAATACCTGATTATCCAGCTGTTTTTTTGCGGACGCAGTGAGAGGGAGCTGGCAGGGGAGCTTTGTGTTTCACAGAATGCCATAAATAAGCAGAGGGGGAGGATTTTGCAGAAACTGAGAAAAATTTTACAGAATTTGTCATTTTAGGGTTGTCAGAAGGCTTTCCCAACGTGGATATAAGTAGGAGGAAAAAACTCCAGATATTTTCCGGCGTGTAAGCAGGACATGCGGCGGGAGAGCGAACATTGACAAGTCCATAACCGGCAGCATAAATACGTTAGCTGTTCAGCCCGGAAGGGAAAGCATGGCGGAGGAGGCGCGGCGACCATCTGCAGGCAGGAAAGATGCCTGTTAAACAAGATGACATCAAAGATGCAGAGCGGAAACAATCCATCCCTGGTCAGCCTGTGGCGGGCTGTTTGCAATGACCTGAACAGCCTATTATGATACTTCCGTCCAGTCACAGCCCTGCACGCGGGTGCGGGAACACGCAATGAGGGCGGCTCGGGGAGAACCTCGGAGGGGCATAAAACCCATGACAGCCAGAAGCCATGGCTGGTTTATGACTGCCGCCCAAGGGCGCAGAGCGTCCGATCCCGGGATGTAGTGTCAAATAGGGATATTGAGGAAACTGTTGATGAAGAACAGGCACGGCAGTTGATATAGATAAGGGCGGCGGTTTTAGCCGCCGCCGTTTCAAAGGCTGTGCAGGAAGGAGAAAGGATGATCAAGAGGGGTGATGTTTACTGGGCAGATCTGCAGCCGACAGTTGGAAGCGAACAGGGCGGGGTACGGCCTGTGATGATCTTACAAAATGATAAAGGAAATTATTTTAGTAGTACGGTCATTATTGCACCGATGACGGCCAAGACGGGGAAACATAATCTTCCGATCCATGTGACGGTGTATGCAGGGGAAGCTGGAATTGGAAGAACGTCAATGGTGCTGCTGGAACAGATCCGGGTGCTGGATAAAAGCAGGTTGGGCGAATACATAGGGCATTTGGAAGCTGGTAGGATGAAAGATGTGGAATATGCAATGGCGGTCAGCTTAGGGCTGTTTGATGATAGTGGGATTGAAGAGGAGTTTGGCAGGGAACAGGTGGAATATGAGCAGTTTCTGCATATGTAATAGAAAGTGACGGGAGGCACAAAAGGGATGAACAAAGGGGAAGAAAAGAAAATCCATGAAATTTTAGAATCAGGCAGTATTGGGTACGCCTATCTTTTTGATGCGAAAGCAAGAAAAACCCTGGAAAAAGTAGTGTCTCTGGAGCCGGAAAATCTGGCGGCATTGTTCAGAAAGTATGGGACAGAGATGGAGTGGATGTCTGTGACGGATATGAGGGATAGAATGGTGCTGCGTGCAGCAAGTGGAAAAATCAGTTCTTGTAAGGATGAGGAAATGCGTCGGGAGATAGAGCAGCATCTGACAGCATTGTTATCGGCAGGAGAGAAAGCGACAAAGGTGCTGGAGGTAGATAAAAAAGCGGCAGACCAATACTTTGGGGAAGAGGATCAGGCAGTGACATGGGCGGAATACGGGATGGAGATCTGGTTAAGATAATATTTTGACGGTATATGGAAGCAGCAAAAGCAGATGATTCCTCCACCCAGCATTGAGAAAAAATTAGGAGGGGTTTAGTTTGGAGAAAAAAGAGAGCAGGGAATTAAGTTATAAGCTGGCTGTGAAGCTGTTGGATCTGATGTTGAAAAATGGTTTTTTATTGCCGGAGGAGTATGAAAAAATTGATGCTTTAAACCGTCTAACATTTAAACCGGAACTTTCCAAAGTATATGCTGAAAGCACTAGATATCCAGCAAAAATTGTGGTATTGTGTGGTGCTAACAGGAGGGGGAATTTTAAAGAGGGTATATCTGAAGATGGAGGAAAAGGAAAGTGATGGTAAAAAAGGAAAAGAAAGTCACACGGATTGATCCGGTCCGTACCATACAGTCCCTTGAACAAACACAGGAAAAACGAGTTTGTGCATATTGCAGGATCAGCACAGATTCTGAAGATCAGAAGCATTCGCTGGAAGCTCAAGTGGCATACTACAGTCGGCTCATTGGAGAGCGAAACAACTGGATTTTTTCAGGTATCTATGCGGATGAGGACAGGAGCGGAACAAAGTTGAATGGTCGGGATGAATTTCAGAAGATGATGCAGGACTGCCGGCGGGGACAGCATGATTATATTATCACAAAATCAGTCACACGATTTGCAAGAAATACGGTAGACAGTATTCAGGCGATTCGTGAATTAAAGGCTCTTGGAATAGGAATATATTTTGAAAAGGAACGGGTTGATACCCTTTCTGAAAAAAGTGAACAGCTTCTTACTATCTTAAGTTCCATTGCGCAAGGGGAATCAGAGAATATTTCTGCAAATGTCAGATGGTCTGTGGTACGGAGATTTCAAAATGGTACCTTTATTATCAGTGATCCTGCGTATGGATATTGTAAAGATCCAGATGGAAATCTGATCATTGAACCGAAGGAAGCGGCAGTAGTACGGAGGATTTTTGAAGCATATCTGGGGGGAATGGGTTCCTATACAATTGCTCAGAGCTTACAGAAGGAGGGAATCCCTACTAGCCGGAAGTCAAATGGATGGCAGGAGGGAACCGTCAAAGAAATTCTTAAAAATCCGGTTTACGAAGGGGATCTGCTTTTACAGAAGACTTGTACTACAGAAGGTATACCATTTAGAATGAAACGGAACCATGGAGAACTTCCTCAATATCTGATCAGGGATAACCATGAACCTATTATCAGCAGAGAAGAAGCGGAAGCAGTTCGTAAGCTCTGTACATATCGAAAGGAACAGCAGTGTGTCAAGGACTCAGAGGCATATCAGAACCGTTATGCATTTAGCAGCCGGATTCGGTGTGGGGTGTGCGGCAGCATATTCCGCAGGCAAAAACTATACATAGGAAAATCTTATGAAAAAGTCCAGTGGTGCTGCCATAAACATATTCAGGATAGGAAAGCCTGTGGTCAAAAGGCAATCCGAGAAGAAAATATTGAACGTTTGTTTACCAAGATGTGGAACCGGATGGCAGGAAATTATGAGGAAATATTGATGCCTTTACTGGCTGGGCTTAAAGCAGTCCCAAGAGATCCAAAGCAGGAAAGGGAGATTCGGAAGTTAAATTATCAAATAGAGGAATTGAGAAAGCAGAGCTACATGTTGCGGCAGGTCCTGGTGGACGGCAATATTGGCTCTGCTGTTTTTATAGAAAGGCGGAACCAGCTGGATTCAGAATTGGAAACGCTAATCCATAGGCGGCAGCTTTTAGAGGCGGATCAGTTCTTTGAACAGGAGATCATGCAAACAGAATATCTGCTGACTGTATTTCGGAGCCGCCCAACCAGAATGGAAAATTATGAAGAAGAAGCATTTTTGATGATCATTGACCATGCAACGGTATATCCGGGGCAGAAAATCCGGTTCTGCCTGAAAAATGGATTGGAGCTGGAAGAGTCATTGGAGGAAGGGGGATTGGAAGATGGCAGGAATTAAACGGCAAAAGCGTTTTCCAATCGGATATCGAATTCAAAATGGCAGGGCAGAGGTTGTCCCGGAAGAGGCAGAGTTGGTACAACGTATTTTTCGGGATTATTTGGAAGGATCTACCACTTATGGAATTGCAAAGTGGATGACAGAGTTGGGAGTGCTGAATGCAAACGGACATCCTTCATGGAGTCATGCCTCTATCGGAAATTTGCTGAAGAACCCAAGATATTGCGGGGATGAATATTATCCGCCAATTATTTCAAAGGAGTTGTTTCTGCAGGTACAGGAGAGACGGGAAAATAGAACCAGCCAGCTGGGACGCAGGTATCATCCAAACAGTCATGCAGGCAAGGGCATTTTGAATGGAAAGATCTTTTGCGGAACGTGTGGATTAGAATATCGAAAATATGCGAAGAAGCGGCAAAAGCCCGGAGAAGATAAATGGTGCTGGAAATGTTCCAAGTATCAGAATGGGAGGAAGGTATCCTGCGGAAACCGGATTCTGTCAGAGGAGCAGATAAAAAATGCAGCACTAACAGCCATGAATCTGGTGGTGGAGCATCCGGAACTGGCACAGGAGGTTCAGAAAGAGAGCGCAGCAGTGGAAACACCCAAATACAGGAAGCTGACAAGACAGATTGAAGAACTTCTGCAGATTGAAGAGTTTTCGGCAGAAGAGATCAAAACATTGCTTTACGAGAGGGCAATGGAACAGTATCAATCCACGGAGATACAAAACTGGTCTTATTATACAGAACAGATGGAGGAAAGCCTGTGCAGAGGTGGAAAACAGGAGCAATTTAATGAAGGGTATTTTCAAAAGACAGTGGAGAAAATCATGGTTTTTAAGAATGGAACCATGGATGTACATATGAAGAATGGAGTCGTAATCCAGATAAAAGAAGATGGAGGCGGGAAGCAGTGATGGAGGCAAGTATAAAAAAGAACATATCGATCATACCGGCAAAACCGGCGTATGACCGGAGCATCCGGCCGCAAATGCGAACCCTTCGGGTGGCAGCCTACTGCCGTGTTAGCACCCTGATGGAACAGCAGGAATCCAGTTATGAAGCTCAGGTACAATATTATACAGAGAAAATCAAAAGCAATCCGAACTGGAAACTGGCAGGGATTTATGCAGATGACGGAAAGAGCGCGACAAGTACCAGAAAAAGAGCGGATTTCCAGTCCATGATCGATGACTGCATGGCAGGAAAGATTGACATGGTCATTACAAAATCCATCAGCCGTTTTGCCAGAAATACCGTAGACTCCCTGACAAATATCCGGAAGCTAAAAGAAAAGAACATTGCTGTATTTTTTGAAAAAGAGGGGATTAACACGCTAGAGGGAAGCGGAGAACTGCTGATTACGATCCTAAGCAGCCAGGCACAGGAGGAAAGCCGGAATATCAGCGAAAACTGTCACTGGGGAATTGTGAGACGGTTTGAAGCAGGACAGGTTATTGTCAACCACAATAAGTTCCTTGGATATACGAAGGATAAGGACGGAAATCTGGTGGTAGTACCGGAAGAGGCGGAACTGGTGCGGAGAATATACAGGCTTTTTCTGGAGGGGAACAGCAGCTATAGGATTAAAAGAATCCTGGAATCAGAGGGGATCAGGACAGTGACCGGCAATACCGTATGGCAGGCAACCGTGATTGATAAGATGCTGACCAATGAGAAATACATGGGGGATGCCCTCCTGCAGAAGACCTATACCGTAGATTTTCTGACGAAGAAGAAGGTAGTCAATAAGGGGATTGTTCCCCAGTATTATATAGAGGATGACCATGAAGCCATCATACCAAAAGAATTATTTTACCGGGTACAGGAGGAGAAAGCCAGACGAGGAAATATTTACCGGGCAGCCATCAAGAAAAAGAGGGGAGAGGAGAAGAGTAAGTACAGCGGCAAGTATGCGCTGTCGGGTCTGATGATCTGCGCAGAATGCGGACAGCCCTACCGGAGGCAGGTGTGGTCTAAATATGGAAAGAAAAGCGCTGTGTGGAGATGTGATAACCGGTTGAAACATGGTTCCGAGCGGTGTAAAAATTCCCCGACATTAAAAGAGGAAATCCTTCATGAAGCCATCATGATGGCAATTGGCAAGGTGGTAGAGGATCAGGGCGAATTTGTGCAGGCATTCCGTGAAAACGTGATCCGGATTATCGGAAGCTATGGAAACAAAGCAAAACCGACAGAATACAATACAGAGATTCAGGAACTGGAGAAGCATCTGATGTCGCTGATTGAGGAAAGTGCCAAAGGAAACTGCGGAGAGGAAGATTTTGATCGGGAATACCGGAGAGTTACGGCGCATCTGAAGGAGTTGAGAAAGAGAAAAGAACAGTCCAGGAAGGAACAACGTCTGGCAGAAGCCTATGATCAGAGAGCTGGAGAGGTGGACGATTATATAAGGAAAGCAGGGGTACTGAGCAGGGAATTTGATAATGATCTGGTGTGGAGGCTGATCCAGACGGTTAAGGTTATTAATCAGAATAAGATCGAGCTTCAGTTCCGGTCGGGGATCGTGATGGTGCAGAGGCTGGATAAGTGGGAAAATTAGAAATTGATATCAGGAAAGAAATACGGGAACCGTCGGGTTAAAAATATAAAATCTAAACATAAAATGAGGCAGAGCGAACCTTGCAACAGAAGTGTGCCTGTGATAAAATTTAAGTATGATAGGGAAAGTATATGCTTCTGATAAAAACAGGCAGAGAAAGGAAGCAGAGAGATGAGTAAGGATTGGGAAGAAAAGTTCAGACCGGAAGATCTGCAGAGAATCCGTGGATTTCGTCTGATGGATGATGACTTTATGTCAAAATGTTTTGAGGAAAATATCGAATGTACGGAACTGGTGCTGCAGATTGTGCTTGGCAGAGATGATTTGAAGGTGGAAAAGGTAGCAATCCAGCATCAGCTTAAAAATCTGCAGGGCAGATCAATTATTTTTGATATTTATGCGACGGATCATGCCGGAAAAAGATATAATGTAGAAATCCAGAGAGCAGATCGCGGTGCGGGAGCAAAGAGAGCCAGATATCACAGCAGTTTGATCGATGCTAATGTGACTGAGCCGGGAGAAAAGCTGGAAAATCTGGTGGAAACTTATGTAATCTTTATTACAGAGCATGATGTGCTGGGAAAGGGAAAACCGATTTATCATATTGACCGGGTAATCAAAGAAACTGGTGAGAACTTTGGCGATGAGGCACATATTTTATATGTGAATGGCGAATACCGGGATGAATCGCCCATAGGGACCCTGATGCATGATTTTTCCTGTACAAATGCGAAGGATATAAAGTATAGAACATTGGCAGAACGTGTAAGATATTTCAAGGAAGATGAGAAAGGAGTGGCGGCTATGTGTAAGGCAATGGAAGATATGCGGGATGAGGCTGCTTTGGCAGCACGGTTAGCGGAAAGAAAAGAAGTGGCAAGCAGACTTTTGAAAAAAGGTGCGATGTCTTTTGAGGAGATTGCTGAGATTTCTCAGTTATCTGTAGAGGAGGTTCGTGCATTGGCGGGTAAAAGAGGGGCTTGATTTAGTGATAAATTACAAATAAGATTGATTTTGTAGTAAAAAATGATAGAAGGGTTGCCGGAAGGTGGTAACCCTTTTATTAGTTGATTATTCCGGGGATCTCTGAGCCACCTGCCCGGACTTTGAGAGCCACCGTTCCGGAGAATGAGCGCCATATATTCCGGTAATTCAGAGCCGCCTTATTGGGCTCTATTACATATATTTCCTTTATACTGTAAATACACACCTTTGG
>ENA-OOZN01000132-OOZN01000132.1-human-gut-metagenome-genome-assembly--contig:-NODE-132-length-85401-cov-16.764394_pt1 | contig 85401 bp, 71 predicted proteins | sample MGYA00241187_ERZ501397 | MGnify/ENA primary metagenome ERZ501397 (study PRJEB25962, sample SAMEA2042921) | human gut metagenome | biome: human gut; feature: human-associated habitat; material: faeces... | reverse complement strand
ATTTTTATGCTTTATAGGCTACCGGAAAGTGAACGGGTATGCTCCGGAATATGTACCGGAACAGAGCCGAAGCGCTTTTGCAGGAACTCTTTCAGATTGTGGGTACCGACATCTTCTGTTGAGATACTTCCGTCTTTTTCTACGATTACATAATGCGGAATTCCGTTGAACTGGAAAAGTTGGCGCATATATTTGTATTCAGTGTCTGTGAGCCGGTAACAGGCTTCTCCTTTCAGGTTCTTCTCTACATAGTCCGTGTAGGCCTTTCCCGGAGATTCTTTTTCGCTGGTTATATAGACGAACTGAAAATCGGGATGGTTGCGGTATTGTCTGCGCAGGTCGGCCGTAGCCTGTATGCCACCCCGGCAGGGGCCACAATAGATTCCCCAGAAGTCAATGAAGAGTACTTTGCCGGCATGAGGAGCAATGATACGGTGGAAAATATCGGTAGCTTTCCCCGCAGGAAGCTGGTAGGATGCTGTCCGTCCTGCCGGATGCAGTTCGTCAATCATATCCTTGACTGCAGTCTGCATATAGGGATGGGTAATGATTGCCTGTGTCTTTCCGATGAGGCATTCTGCATCTTTCCGGCTGGCCTGTTGTGCAACGATGGCACGCAGGTCGCGTACACGGGCTATCTGCCAGAGCTGGGGAGAGCGTTCATTACACAGTGCCTGAATGATACTGTCCTGTATCTCATACTTCTTTGCATATATCCGGATCAGTTTCTCATTATCCGGAAGTTTTTTGAAGTCTTCTTCACCTGCCAGACTCTTGTAAGCATTATTGGCTGCTTCGAGTGGGCCCATGTATTCAAAACGGTTGATGAAAACACTTATCCGGGAACAGGCCAGTGCTGACATTTCGTCCAGAGGCATTTGTTTCAGAAAGTCGTAATAGGAAGCATCCGGCTGCACCTGCAATACCTGATTGGCCGTGTCTTGCCGGGCATAATAGCTCCGGGGCATCTGATAGTCAAAATAAATCTCTCCTGCTTTGATGGCTGTATGGTTGCGGATCAGCGAAACTGCTTTTTGCGAAGTTGCATAAAGCCGGCAAAGTGAATCGGCTTGCTGCTGCCACCGGGCAGTATACGGTTCCAGTTGTTTCTGAAACTGTGCCGGTGTCAGTGTCTTCTGGGCTTTATTCAGTTTCTCGTAAGGATAATCGATCAGGTCATTCAGGGTGACGGCCAGATAAGACAGTGCGGCTGTCTTTCCCATATAAGCCGTGTGAATGAGCGGATATTTGTTGTCGCGTGCCCGGCTTCGTGCCATGATGTCTTCCCAGTCCAGATACATCGTGACTGTGTCACCCGGTTCGGCATAGAATGGAATCCACTGGTTGTTCAGGGTCAGGTTCTGGCAAACGGGATATGACAGGATAAATTTGCATTCGAAACTTCCGTCGGGATTGATGGGGACTACTGTGGGATAGTCCTTGCGGGTAATTTCATTGCTCAGATAAAGAATACCGCTGTCGAATCCCAGTCTCGGATCATAACCTTTCAGATAGCCTTGCAGGTAGACGCTGTCCCGGCGGAAAAAGTCCGTGCCATATCCGTTGTCTGCATCCGGTATTGCCGGCTCTTTGCGGGTGCGTACGTAGCGTTGTTCTTCTCCGTCGTTAAGGGCAATGAGGCAGGAACCGTCTTTCCGGGCAGTCAGTTTCAGGGTGACGGTGCTTCCGTCCTTGCGGTCGCTGGCAGTCATCAGGATGCGTTTCCCCTTTTTTCTGTATTCCACGGGAGTGTACAGCCGGTTGTTCAGGATGACGATGGAATCATAGATGCCGTAAGTCCAGCGGCTCTGTGCATCCTCGCTAAACCAGTTTCCCTCTACCGGTTCCAGAAGAGAGCGGGGCTCAGAGGCATCAGCCACCAGTGAGATATCGAAAGTATTTCCTTCTCTTCCATTGGGATCTATGAAATGTATTTTCCGGGTTTCCTGGGGCAGAGGTTCGAACAGCAGTACGAAGTCCATTTCTCCCGAATCAGGAAGATAAGTTTCCTTTTTCAGTTCAATGCCTTCAGCTCCCGTTTGCTTGTAGCGTATTCCGGTGGCAGTATCTTCCAGATAATTCTCTCCATCTTCCTTGATCCACCAGTGTGGCCGGAAAATCGCGTGGATGTAAACTTTTGTACACTCGGGGGTACGCTCGATCCGGGTAATGTTGCGGATACTTCCGTTGCGGGCCTTGAATGTCGGATTTTCAATTGTTTGTGCTGTCAGTATTCCTGGAAGCAGGATCAGCAGGCATAGGAGCAGCTGTCTGAGGTTTTGCCATGGTGTCTGCCGTTTATCGGTCAAGGATACGGTTGTGGCTGTTCTTGTTTTCATGTGTATAAAAGGTTTATGTATGGTCAGGTTTTATTTGTCAGTTTCGGATTCTGCAGATCGGGTTGAAACACAGATTGCCCCGTTTTTCGCCGCTTCTCCAAAAAGATCAACAGCCTGCTGGCCTTTCAGCACTTTGATGGATTTGATCTGGCTGGGTGGGAGAGCCTGTACAGCTGTTGCATCAGCAGCTTTTCCGTCTATGATGACCAGAGACTTAGATGTCTGGGAGTCAAACCGGATGGTCGGGATATTTATGTCCGAAGCCTGATCCTCTTTTTTCAGTTTGACTTGAATGATTCCTGTCTTGCTCTTATCGGTCGTGTATTTGGCCAGAGAAGCCTGATCTTTCAGGACGGTAACTGACTGGATACGCTGCGGATCGATGGCGCGGAAAATTTCCGGACTGACCTCCTGCCCGTTGACCAGAAGAATGACATCCTTGAGGGAAGAGTTGTAGCTTCCATTTTTCAGGAAGATGGAATTGCTGTTTTCGGGTTTGTCGGATGTTTTCGTGAAAGCAAACCTGATCGGTAGCGTCTGTTTCACTCTGATAGCCTGTCCTTTCCGCATGCCGGGTTTCCATCGGGGCATGTTTTTTATGAGCCTCAAACCTTCAGCATCAAGTTGCGGATCCACACTTTCTACCACTTCTGCATCGGTGATGCTGCCGTCTTTGCTGACGATGAACTGTATGATCACCCGGCCCTGTATTCCGGCTTTCTGGGCTTCCTGCGGATATCGTATGTTGTTCCGGAGATAGGTATTCAGCGCTTCCATGCCACCTGGAAATTCAGGCATCTGGTCCAGAGCCGAAGAGGGTGCTGCGACTGCTGGCTGTACATTGGGCCGTATGCTGTCGTGTACGGCCGGAGCAATTACTTTGACGGCTGAAATCTCATCAGCTACGGCTGAGACCTCAGGACGGGCAAAGGCCGTAACAGCCAGTGCGGCCAATGGAAGTATATAGAGATACTTGGCCCGTGCCCACGGATTGGATTTTTCTTTTAACATCATAGTGATACGTTTTTTCAGTGAACTGTGATTAAAGCTGTTGGCCATAGAGTAGAGCCTTGTGCCGACAGCTTTTTTTATTAAGAGCATCTGGTAATTTCTGGCGTTTACGCCTTCGCGCAGAACGGTTTCGTCGGCTTCATATTCATGGATATTCTGCAATTCCTGTTTCAGCAGCCATGCAGCTGGATTGAACCACTGTACGAAGATGCAGAGGTCGGCCAGCAGCAGATCCCATGAGTGGCGGTTGCGGATGTGGGCCAGTTCGTGGATGAGTATCTCGCGTCCGTTTTCTTCCAGATCCTTTCGGGCAATCACGATCCAGTGCATCCAGCTGAAAGGAGCAATGTCGTGATCGTGTACCACCAGCCGTACATTTTTCTCTTTCCGGTCAGGGAGATAGCTGTCCAGAGCTTCCCGTTTGCCCTGACGGATCAGTCTGCCCAGCCTGGCCAGTGAACAGAGGTTGCGTACGATGAAGAATACGATACCTGTCAGGTAGACCAGCAGGGCTGCACGTAACCACAAGACTGTGGCAGACGGTGTTGCAGCTGCCATGCTTTCGCCTTCCGGCTGTATATCGGCAAGCAGGAGAAGCTGCTCCAGTGTGAGCATTGTTTCCTGTACAGCTGCCGGACTGTTTACACTGGCTTCGACCAGTGGAAGCAGGGAAGACAACACCAGCAGTCCCAGCAGGGCAAAACGGTTGAAACGGTGGAATGTGTCGCGGCTCATCAGCAGCTTGTAGAACAGGTAGAATACGGCCAGGCAGGCGGCGGATTTCAGTATATAGACTAAAAAGGTTCCCATATCGTTATCTGGTTTTTCTGATTTGTTTCCGATTCATAACCGTCCCTCCTCTACCTTCTGTATCAGCTCCTTGAGCTCTTTCAGCGAAATGTCCTCCTCTTTCACCAGCGATGAAACGGCATCCCGGTAGGAATTGTTGAAGTATTTGCTGATGACACTCCGGAGCGTACGCCGGCTGAAATCATCACGGCTCACGGTGGCATAGTACTGATAAGTGTTGCCATATGCTTTGTGGGAGAGGTAACCTTTCTCTTCCAGTCCACGTACGATGGTGGACAGGGTATTGAAATGCGGTTTCGGATCGTCATAGAAAGCGAGCATTTCTTTCACAAACAGCGGGCCTTTTTCCCAGAAAAAGCCCATGATTTCTTCTTCTTTTGCAGTCAGTCCTTTCATGATTTTTTTCTTTTTCTACAAATAACGAAAATTTTTAGTTGATAAACTAATCTTTGTAGTTAATAATAGCTAAAGAGATAAATTTACTTTCGTTGCAGCTTGATCGTGCGGTCGTTGCGGCTGAATTGTGCGGTCGTTGTGGCTGAATTATGCGGTCGTTGTGGCTGAATTATGCGGTCGTTGTGGCCTGATCGTGCGGTCGATTATTTTGCATTAACCTGTCAATGCGAAGGTATCGTGCGGTCGTTAAATATCCGGCGATAAAATTTTCTTCCTATGATAAATTTTCTACTTTTGTGGCGTATATCTTGAAATGGGGTTGTATATAGTGTAATAAACCGAATAATACGTATGAAAAAAGAAGTAAAGAGTCAACGTTTGCAATCGTTGGATGCCTTGCGGGGATTTGACATGTTTTTTATTATGGGAGGAGGAGCTCTGTTTGCCGGATTGGCAACCTGCTGTCCGATTCCGTTTTTTCAGGCAATAGCCAGGCAGATGGAGCATGTGCCCTGGCATGGGGTTGCTTTTGAGGATATGATTTTTCCTCTATTCCTTTTTATTGCAGGTATTTCCTTTCCTTATTCTTTGGAAAAACAGAAAGCGTGTGGGATGAGTTCGGCAGCCATCTACCGTAAGGTGATCCGCCGGGGACTGGTTCTGGTACTGCTGGGTTGCATTTACAACGGACTGCTGGATTTTGATTTTGCTCATTTGCGTTATGCCAGTGTTCTGGGACGTATCGGCCTGTCCTGGATGTTTGCAGCCTTGCTTTTTCTGAATGTGCGGACACGTGTCCGTATGGGAGTTGTAGCCTTGCTTTTTATCGGTTACTGGGCGCTGCTGGCCTGTTTCCCGGCGCCGGATGGCAATGGAGATCCTTTTTCCATGGAAGGGAGTCTGGTCGGTTATGTAGACCGGATGTTTTTGCCGGGACAGTTGTATTTGGGAATTCATGATCCGGAAGGGCTTTTAGGTATTATTCCTGCTGTCGGAACAGCCTCTTTGGGTATGCTGACGGGAGAATGGATCAAGCGGGAAGGACTGCCTGAACTGCGGAAGGTCGCTCTGCTGGCCTGTGCCGGAATGGTGCTGGTCGTTGTCGGATGGATATGGGATCTGGTTTTCCCGATCAATAAAAACTTGTGGACAAGTTCGTTTGCCTGCCTGGTCGGTGGTATATCCATGCTGCTGTTTGCCTTGTTCTATTACCTGATTGATGTACGGCACTGTCATCGGTGGACTTTGTTTTTCCGGGTCATCGGAATGAACTCCATTACGATCTATCTGGCTCAGCGCTTCATTGATTTTGACTATACGGGCCGGTCTCTTTTCGGCGGACTGGCATCACTTTTCCCGGAATCATTCCAGCCGCTGATACTGGCACTGGCCTATATTGCCGTTTGCTGGGGATTCCTGTACCTGCTTTATCGTCAAAGGATATTCCTGAAGGTGTAAATCATGTAATAAAATAAAAGACTATGAAATTAAGAAACAAAATGCTTTGGGCTGGATGTCTGGGTTGGTTGGTCGGGATCTCTCAGATCTGTGCACAGGATTATCCTGCCAGTCCGTTGGGGAAAGAGGGGTATCGTCTGATTTTTCATGACGAATTTGACGGAAAGGAAATAGACCGTTCCAAATGGATTCCGGAATATCTGCCTTCCTGGCCTGAGAACAGAAATGTCTGTACACCCACGTATGAAATGAAAGATGGTATTCTCAGACTGATCATTGACAAAAATTCCAAGAATGAGTTTGGCGACGGGATGTACATATCCGGTTTTATGAGTGCGAGCCGTACCGGTATGCACCGTTATGATCCTAAAAGAAAGGCTCTTCACAACATCAAGACGGAAGCCACACAGATCAATCAGTATGGCTACTATGAGATGAGGGCCAAGATGCAGACTGGGGGAGGAGTTCATTGTGCCTGGTGGCTGATCGGCTTTGAGGATAATCCGGATCAGAGTTGTGAGGTTGATATTTTTGAGATTCTGGGAACGGATGAAAACCGTATCTGGTCGACCGTACACAGCTGGAAGGATTCCACTATCCAGTATCACACGGAGCATCCCTGGTTTGCCAATAAGAAACTGGCGGAGGAATTTCATGTCTATGGGTTTGACTGGACGCCGGAAGGAGTGACCGTATACGTTGATGGCATACAGGTGATGAGCCATCAGGCCGCAATCACCTATCCGTTGATACAGATCATTTCTTTTTATGACAACAGAAAAGCGAAAGAGGCCTGGACAGGTACTTATGATCCTTCCGTTCCGTATCCGAAAAGTTTTGATATCGATTATATCCGTATGTATAAGAAGATTCCTGAGGGATATCATGCTGTTCCGGAAAGTGAATTGCAGATTGTTTCGGTTGAACCTGCCCGCCTGCAGGTTTCGGAGGGAGAGGCAAAGCTGCGCAATATCGACGGACATGTGACGAGGGAACTGTTGTGTACCCCTTCGTATGTCAATGTACATTATAACGACGGTACGGTAACCCAGCAGTTTGTTGAGTGGGAACCGTTGAGTGAGGAAGCTTTCCGCCTGGTGCAGAAACCTGGTACTGTCATTGTGAATGGAAAAATCAAGGGATTGCCGGAATCTTTGCTGAAGGAAAAAGAGGCGACATTGATTATAACGACAACCGGGAAAGCTGGGAAAAACGGCTGATAAAACAGCAAATATCAACTGATAAATATATTTTTAATCTGTATAAAACCTGATCTAACGTATGAAGTATTTATTGATTATCTGGGCTTGTCTGTGTACTTTGTTCAACCTGCAGGCCGCAGAATACAGTGTAGTTCCCAAACCTTTGTCGGTAAAGGAAACGGGTAAACCGGCTTTTGTGTTTACCTCCCGAACAGTTGTCTATGTCACTCCGGCTTCCAGACAGATCGGAGAATTGTGGATTCAGTCTGTCAGCCGTTCGCTTCCCTTTCAGTTGCTGCTGAAGGAGGTGTCCAGTGTAAAAGGAAAGAATGGCATCGTGTTTGATCTGTCGAAGAAAAACCGTTCGTCGGAGGCATATACGCTGGATGTCAGTGATAAAAGAATTGTTGTCAGGTCGGAAGGTCTGGCAGGACTCTTCTACGGAGCGCAGACACTGACACAGCTGATGCCTCCCGAAGTGGTAGGAAAAGAAAAACTGGAAGGTGACATTACCGTGCCGTCGCTTCAGATCAATGACAAGCCTCGCTTCCAGTGGAGAGGATATATGAAGGATGTCAGCCGTACATTCTATTCGGTTGATGTGCTGAAGAAGTATATTGACATCATGTCTCTTTACAAGATGAATACCTTGCATCTTCATCTGACGGACGACCAGGGATGGCGGGTGGAAATAAAGAAATATCCGCGGCTTACTTCCGAGAAGGCTACACACTATCCCGTGCAGTTTGGCCAGCCGGAAGGAAGAAGCGGATTCTATACGCAGGAAGAACTGAAGGATCTGGTGGCTTATGCTGCTGCCCGCCATGTGCAGATTGTTCCGGAAATAGACGTGCCGGGACATTGCTGGCCTGTGCTTATTAATTATCCGGAACTGGCTGTCAATGATTCGTTCTATCCGGATTATGTGATGCCGTTCTGCGAGACTTACCATGTGTGGGGCCATCAGTTTACTCCCAACACGCTGGATCCGTCGAATGAGAAGGTATATCAGTTCCTTGATGATGTGTTTACTGAAATTGCAGCCATATTTCCTTCTGAATACATTCACTTCGGAGGAGATGAAGTCCGTCATATCCTGTGGGAAAAGAATGAGCATATTCAGAACTTCATGAAGGAAAAAGGAATGAAGAATGTCATGGAACTTCAGAGTTATTTCGTGACGAGAGTTTCGGCCATCATTGCCGGCAAAGGCAAGAAGCCGATCGGATGGAATGACATTCTGGCTGATGCCGGCAATCTGCCTGAAAATGCTCACATCATGTCATGGCTTGGCAGTTCTGCGGTAAAGGATGCGGCAAAGTATGGTTTCCCGACGATTGCCACTCCTGCCAGTCATCTGTATTTTGACATCCGTCAGGGTACACCGGATGACGGCCTGCTGTCGGACCTGGCTTATCCTTATGCCATTACGTTGAGCGATGTCTATGGATACGATCCGGCTGAAGGTCTGACTTCCCGGGAGCTGGACTGTCTGCTGGGAGTGCAGGCGAATATGTGGCCGGCTGTGCCGCAGGAGGTGAAAGACATTAATCTGCAGAACTTTCCGCGACTGCTGGGACTGGCTGAAATTGCCTGGGCAGACGGCAAGAAGGACTTTGCTGATTTTGAGAACCGCATGAATACGCAGTATAAGAGACTGGATGCCCTGAAAGTTGACTATTACCGTCCTGACTGTCATGTCATCGCAACCTGGTCACCGGAAAAGGTTTCTTTCATTGACTATACGACATGGGAATTTGATGTCACTGATAAGGTGTATGACAACGGCCGTGCGATGGCGGGGCTTTTCTATACCAAGGGGAATGACCGCCTGAACATCAAGAGTATGCAGCTGCTGGAAAACGGCAAGGTCATAGCTGAAGATCTGCACCGGGGATTTGCTGATGAAACCCGTACCACCGGAAAAAGAAAGAATTATCTGTATTATCTGGATGTGAAGAACTACCGGAAAGATGCGAAATATACACTGAGAATGGAAGTTTCCGGTTACCGGGGTACGGACTCTTATGGAAATGTGATCTTTAGCCTTTCTCCTTATGTGCCTTTCCAGAGTGTGGAATCGGATAAGACAGGCAGGAAGTAACTTGATGACATTGCGTCTGCCTTTCGGTGGAAGGTGTTTTCATACATTTATATTTTTCCGGAGCCTGCAAGGGCAGCTGGGGCATAATGAGTCAGATACAGAAACATCGGCCGGCTTATGTCGTGTCTGTCGATAAAGGTGACAGCTGAGTCTGCAATTGTATGTGGGTTAAATCATTGCGTGAATAAGAAAAATCTTTTCATTGGAGAGGATGATTGCAAAAATGAAAGATTTATTGGAGTGAAACAAAGAAAAGTGACTTTAAAAATCACTAAATGAGAACATACGGACAGGCTTTTCCTTTGGACTTCTCCCTGGGGTGATTAACTTTGTGAGTATAAACACTTAAATTTGTGATACAAATATGGAGAAGCATGTATTATGGAGCGCATTGGCATCTGCGCTGGTTCTGGCATCCTGCAATGCGGGGAAAGGAACTGTAACGGAGAATGAACTGAAAGGTAACTGGGTGGAAGTGATGCCTGCCAATCAGCAGATAGTACAGGGAGTAACCCTGGAAGAAGGAGGCAAGGCAACTTCCATCGGAATGGCAACCTTGAAATATGAACGCTGGAAACTGACTGACGGTGCCCGGCTGATACTGGAAGGAAAAAGTATCGGTAACGGACAGACGATTGATTTTGCCGACACACTGGATGTTGTTTCCCTCAGTGGAGATACTCTGACGTTGGGAAAGGGTGAGATGTACCGCATCCAATATGTACGTCAGCAGGAAGGTGAAGGTCTGATCGGGGGCAGCGATACGGCCATGGGATATACCTGGTCAAAAATGCTTCAGAAGAAAATACGTGTATTCGAAGAGGGTAGCCGTGTACATTCTGTGGCTGATCCGAATTCGTCTGTTGCCGGCTATCTGGTTTTTGCATCCGATTCTTCGCAGGTAGAGTTCTTCTATCCGGAAACGGATGTGGTGCTTGACCGCAGAACACGTCCGGACGGTACACCTGTATGGAATGTGGAGGAGGATGATACGTATCTGGTGGAAAAGGCTGAGTCAGAATGGCTGGTCTCCAGACGGGGGCAATTGCTGTATGCCACCAGTGGAGTGGAAGATCTGGTGAAAGTTGCCTTTGTGGCCGATGGCGGTGAGGAAATTGAGATTCTTTTCTTCGGAAAGGCCGGAGTGGCTCAGATGAACCGGAATGGAGTCTACAGTCTGTTGCGTCAGTATCGTACGGCTTCCGGCTATGGTTATAAGAATCCGGTATTCGATCTTCGTGGAAAAGGACAGGAAGCTGTGCTGACTACTTTGTCAGACGGAAGCCGTCTTGCTCTGAAAGAAAAAAATAAATAATTATGAAATATCTGGCTTTATTTTTGGCAGCCGGTCTGTGTGCCTGTAGTGGAAACGGGAAGACCGGAAAAACAGAAGAGACCATGCAGCAGACGACAGCTGATGTTCCTTCTAGAAAAGCGTATGAAGGATTTGAATGGGAACGTGTGACAGGAGCTGGTCTGAGTTTCTGGGCACAGCATAATCCGGATATCAGGGTGATGGCAGATCCTTCCTTGCCGGGCGCCGTAGTTGTCCGGAACGGAGATACAGCTCCCAGGAAAGTCATTCAGGTCTTTGAACTGAAAAACCGTTCCATCGAGGATGTACTTCCTCTTCTGCAGAAAGAGGAAGGATGGGATGCAAGTCAGTCCTGTCAGTTCAAGGAAGTAAAATCCGGACGTGAAGGAGTGAAGCGTTATCAGCTGGTTCCTGCCGGTTCGTACGCAGCTCAAGTAGACAAGCAGATGAAGGAAGAGCCTGTGCCTTTCACTTGCAGCGGATGGGGTGTCGGGAATAGTGGCATGCGCTATTTTGAGGTGCAGGATTCTCATCCCGACCGGGCTGTTTTCGTAGAGATTGGTCAGGATGCTCCTTTGTTTGATGAAAGCAGTATCAGTCTGACCGCAATGGATGCTGTATCCGACTCCACACAGGTGTTGTATAATCTGTCGGGAGAAGTACGTATCGGCCATGAAGTACGTTCGTTCCGTCCGGAAAACAGTGATAAGGAGTACTGGCTGGTGGACAAGACAGGGACTCTGACAGAAATTTATGACCGGAAGACAGGCGGACAGAAGAATGGCAAACCTCTCCAAATGATGTTGAAACTGGAATATAACGGCAAGTGGGATGACGGATTTGCTGCGGACTATGACGGAGTTTATTTCGTTCGGGAAGTGCTGGACGGACAGAAAAATCCTGAAGATCTGAAAAAAGATTGAAACTCAGAATGTGCTTGAAACGAAGAGTGGATTTACCAGGCCGCAGGAGCGGGAAAAAGAGAGGTTGGAGTACAGGTATAAAAAAAGGAGTACCGCTGTACTCCAACCTTTTTATTAACCTTAAATCTAATACTATGAAAACACGATGCAAAGGTACGGGTTTTCCGGTTAATTGCAAATCTTTTCAGAAGAAAAATATGTTTAATAACATCTTTTAAATCCTTGAAAGTCTTTTAAAGTTTTCTCAGTTCCTGATACAGGCGTTGTACGGGAAGTCCCATGACGTTATAGTATGAACCTTGAAGTCCGGTTACTCCGATAAAGCCGATCCATTCCTGGATACCGTAGGAGCCGGCTTTGTCCATGGGGTGGTATTTTTCCACATAATAGCTGATTTCTTCTTCGCTCAGGGTATCGAATGTCACTTCGGTGGTAACGGCAAAGCTGCGCTGTTGGCTTGCGGTCAGGATGCAGACACCGGTAATTACCTGATGAGTACGTCCGGAAAGCAAAGTGAGCATCCGGCGGGCATCTGCTGCATCGTGTGGTTTGCCCAGTACCAGTCCGTCCAGATAAACAATGGTATCGGCTGTAATGATGAGTTCGTCCGGTTGCAGGGTAGTGCGGTAAGCATCTGCCTTCTTGCTTGCGATGTAGAGAGAAATTTCCTCGCCCTTGAGTGTGTCGGGGTAACTTTCGTCGATACCGGGCAGCACTTTGGTTTCAAATTCGATGCCCAGTCCGGCAAGCAGTTCCCGGCGTCTCGGAGAGTTGCTTGCCAGTTTGATATGATATTTCTTCAGATTGTCCAGCATAATTTTTAGTTTTGAGGGTTGAGATTTCTGTTTCTGGCTTTATTACCAGCCGAAAGCCTGTTCGTGTGACATCCATTTTCCCTGGGCCTTGAGCACCTGTTCGATGACATCGCGTCCGCAGCCATGACCTCCGTTACGGTGAGAGATGTATTTGCAGACGGCCTTGATTTCGGGAGCAGCGTCTGCCGGACAGCAGGGAAGTCCCACCAGGCGCAACACTTCATAATCGGGGATATCATCGCCCATGTAAAGCACCTCTTCGGGTTTCAGGTCGTATTTCTGCATCAGTTCGTGGTATTCTTTGGTCTTGACGGCAGCTCCCAGACAGATATCCTGTACGCCCAGTCCTTTGTAACGTTCGCGTACGGCTTCTGTTTTTCCACCGGTGATGATGGCTACATGCAGACCGCATTTCACGGCCAGTTGCAGGGCATATCCGTCTTTGATGTTGACGGTACGCATGGGCTCTCCGTTGGGATGAAGCAGGATGGTTTCGGCGCTCAGCACTCCGTCTACGTCGAAGAAGAGTGCCTTGATTCGGGTTAAATCGTAGTCTATCATAAATTACAGATTGATGTTACGGGTTTGACTTTTTTGTTTTTTCGGCATAAGCCCGGATGTTCCGGCTGATGTTCCGGTAGATTTCGGCCAGTTCCGGTTCACTTTCCAGCATGTGCAGATGATCTTCCATGATGTTGCAGTCGTTCCGTCGGGCCGGACCGGTCTGTGCTTCTTCGGGCGTCAGGTAGTGTATTTTCCGGGTTGTTTCCTCGATGAGTGGAAGCATGGATTCAAACGGAAGCCCGTGTTCGCTGAGCAGGTGATGACACACTGCATACATGTGGTTGGCAAAATTGCAGGCGAATACGGCTGAAATGTGGAGATATTTGCGCTGCTCGGAAGAAGCTTCATATACCTTTTCACTGAGGCGCTGTGCCAGCTGCATCAGCAGACGGGTATCTTCTTCTGAGTTGGCCTCGATGAAGAACGGGGTAGTCGTGAAATCTACATCCCGCTGTTTGCTGAAGGTTTGCATGGGATAGATCACCCCGTGTCGCCGGGCCAGTCCGTTCCAGATACTCATGGGAACGCTTCCGGCCGTATGCACAAAGAGAGCATCCGGATTGCGTCGTGTCAGTGCAGGAAGTACTTCGTTCAGAGCCGAGTCCTTGATGGAAACGATGTAGAGATCGCTTTCTGCATCAATCTCGTCCAGACGGGTGGTGAAGGCAGTATGGAGCCGTCCGGCCAGTTCACGGGCCGATTCTTCCGTGCGGCTGAATACCTGCCGGATGCAGCAGTGGTGTTGCGACAGGGCTTGTGACAGGTGGGTAGCCACGTTGCCTGCCCCGATGAATGTCAGGTTATACAGATGTGTTTTGTCCATAATCAGCGTGAAGATATAAAATAAAGAATCACTCCCACAAGCAGCAGGGCCAGCGGAAGCAGGTAGGCAGACATTTGTCCCAGCAGGGCAATGACCAGTCCGATGTTCTGGATGAGCCAGATTCCGGCCAGAATGATTCCCACCGACTTGTCGCTCTTGAACCAGAGGAAGATGACGGCGGCATACAGCAGCATGGTGTCTTTCTGCATTACCCAGGGCAGTCCGTGGCTGCTGAAGCCGATCCATTTGTCAAGCAGATAAAGGATGCCCATCAGTACCAGGAATACCCCTGTGGCCTGATAGGTGTCTTTGTGGTTGGATGCCGACATGGTTATTTTCCTCCATATTTGTTAAGGTGTATCTTTTCCCATTGCAGGTGGCTTTCATCAAACGGTTTCCGTTCCATGCCTTTGTGACCGATGGCAATGATGGAAAGAGCCTGTAGCTGGAGAGGCAGGTCGAGTACCTCATGCACATATTCGTTGGCGGGCACGCCGTCTGCTGTAAACCGTTCACGCAGTTGAACCCAGCAGCTTCCCAGTCCCAGATCTTCGGCCTGCAGCTGGATCAGGATGGAGGCCACGGAGGCATCTTCGATCCAGACATCGCTTACCATCGGATCGGCAGTAACAACGATGGCCAGGGCTGCATCGCTCACGAAGGTTGCTCCCGATTCCTTGCAGTGCGAAAGTTTTTCCAGAGTTTCCTTGTCGTCCACCACGATGAACTGCCAGCAGTTGCTTCTTTTCGATGAAGGAGCCATCAGTCCTGCCTTCAGCAGACTTACCACCTGTTCCTGGGTCAGTTCCTCTTCCGTGAATTTTCGGGTACTCCGCCGCTTTTTGATCAGATCGCTGAAATTTTCCATAAATAATTGTTTTTGATGTGACAAATATAGCCTTTCTTATGCAAATGCTCAAAAAAAATCCTAAATTTGCATACATGGCGCTCCGATTGTCTACATATTATCATTCGGAAGATATTCCTGCCTTGCCGGGCGACAACCTCTTCCATTCTACCGAACTGTTCCGGGTGCTGGAGCAGACTCCCGGCTATACGCCCGTCATGCTTGTAGCCTTTGAAGGAGAAAGTCCCGTGGGTAAGCTCCTGTCGATCACTCGCCGTCAGTTTTCCCTGTGGGGAGGATGGTCGAAAACCTTTGTATACGGAGTAGGGGATTATTTCGGAGGCAGCATGAAGCGGGAAGAAGTGTTCCGGGAAATGCTGGCCTATCTGACCTTGCGTCACGAAGAGGATTCTTTTCTCATAGAGTTCCGGAACCTGGAGGAACCGCTGTTCGGTTACCGTTACTTCCGGGCTAACGGCTATTTCCCGGTCAAGTGGTTGCGGGTGCGCAACTCCATTCATCAGGAACTCATAGACAAGTGGATGAGTGCTTCCCGGAAACGGCAGATCCACAATGGACTGAAGCATGGAGCCGTTATGGAAGTAGCCCGGAGCGAGGAAGATGTGTGTGCCCTGTTTACCATGCTTCGCCAGTATTACCTGCCCAAGGTTCATCGTTATTTTCCGGATATCCGTTTCTTTCTGTCCCTGATCTCGGAACCTTCCCGACGGGAGCTCGGCAAAATTTTCGTAGTCAAATATAAAGGTAAGGTGATCGGAGGATCGGTCTGTCTGTTTTCGGGCGACTGTACATACCTGCTTTTCTCCGGAGGAATGCGCAAGAGTTATGCCTGGCTCTATCCGGGTGTACTGGCCGTGTGGAATGCCATGCTTTATGCACGTGAGCAAGGATATGCCCATTTTGAATTCATTGATGCCGGATTGCCGTTCCGCCGCTACGGTTTCCGCGATTTTATTCTTCGTTTTGGTGGCAAACAGCTCAGCAGCCGGAGATGGTTCCGGGTGAGATGGGAATGGCTGAATCGCCTGCTGATTAAAATTTATGTGTGAGAAGAGCTGCGGAAAAAGGATTTTTTAAAGCAGATTCTAATAATATTTATCCGAAAAAGTTTCGTGTTTTAGCACAAAATTGTTTTCTTTGTGCAGTTGATGCAAATTGACTTTGATTTAATACCTTTAAAAAAACGCAATTATGAAAATTTCTCACATTGAACATCTGGGCATTGCCGTAAAAAGCATTGAAGAGGCCCTTCCTTATTATGAGAATGTACTCGGTTTGAAATGTTATAATATCGAAACCGTTGAAGATCAGAAAGTAAAGACTGCCTTTCTGAAATGTGGAGACACTAAGATCGAGCTGCTGGAACCGACCGGTCCGGACAGTACCATCGCTAAGTTTATTGAAAACAGGGGCATGGGGGTACACCATGTAGCTTTTGCCGTTGAAGACGGTGTGGCTCAGGCTCTGGCCCAGGCTGAGGGTGAAGGCATCCGTCTGATTGACAAGGCACCACGCAAGGGCGCAGAAGGTCTGAATATTGCTTTCCTGCATCCGAAGTCAACGATGGGAGTACTGACCGAACTTTGTGAAAAATAATGAAGAGTTTGAATATGATACGCAGAGACACGAAACAACGGGATTCGCAGTGATCCGTTCCCCGTTGTTTTGTGTCTCTGTATTTACATTAATTATCTAATACCTGATACCATGAGCAATCAACTTGAAAAAGTAAAGGAGCTTATTGAACTGCGCGCACAGGCACGTCTGGGCGGCGGGGAAAAAGCGATTGAGAAACAACACGCAAAAGGAAAGTACACTGCCCGCGAACGTATCGCGATGTTGCTGGATGAAGGCAGCTTCGAAGAAATGGATATGTTTGTCAAGCATCGTTGCACGAATTTCGGTATGGACAAGAAGCATTACCTGGGTGACGGTGTTGTAACCGGTTACGGTACGATTGAAGGGCGTCTGGTATATGTATTCGCACAGGATTTCACGGTTTCTGCCGGTTCTCTTTCCGAGACCATGTCACTCAAGATCTGTAAGGTGATGGATATGGCCATGAAGATGGGAGCTCCCTGCATCGGACTGAACGACTCTGGTGGTGCACGTATTCAGGAGGGTATCAATGCCCTGGCTGGTTATGCAGAGATCTTCCAACGCAACATCCTGGCTTCGGGAGTAATCCCGCAGATCTCCGGTATTTTCGGACCGTGTGCAGGAGGTGCCGTTTATTCTCCGGCTCTGACAGACTTTACCCTGATGATGGAAGGTACTTCCTATATGTTCCTGACCGGACCGAAGGTGGTGAAGACCGTAACGGGTGAAGACGTTTCACAGGAAGATCTGGGAGGTGCCAGCGTGCATTCTACCCGTTCGGGTGTGACTCACTTCACTGCTTCTACGGAAGAAGAAGGTCTGGCTCTGATCCGTAAACTGTTGAGCTATATTCCTCAGAATAATCTGGAAGAACCGCCTTATGTGGACTGTACTGATCCGATCGACCGTCTGGAGGATTCTCTGAATGAAATTATTCCGGACAGCCCCAACAAGGCATACGATATGTATGAGGTGATTGGTGCGATTGTTGATAACGGTGAGTTCCTGGAAGTGCAGCGTGATTTTGCCAAGAATATCATCATCGGCTTCGCCCGCTTCAACGGACAGTCAGTAGGTATCGTGGCCAACCAGCCTAAGTTCCTGGCCGGTGTGCTCGACTGCAACGCTTCCCGCAAGGGAGCACGCTTTGTCCGTTTCTGCGATGCCTTCAACATTCCTATCGTTTCGCTGGTAGATGTGCCGGGATTCCTGCCGGGAACAGGACAGGAATACAACGCCGTTATCCTGCATGGTGCAAAATTGCTGTACGCTTACGGAGAGGCTACTGTGCCTAAGGTGACTATTACCCTGCGCAAGTCTTATGGAGGTTCTCACATTGTGATGAGCTGCAAGCAGTTGCGTGGCGATATGAACTATGCATGGCCGACAGCCGAAATTGCCGTAATGGGTGGTGCCGGTGCTGTTGAGGTACTCTATGCCAAGGAAGCCAAGGAAGCTCCCGATCCGAAAGCCTTCATGGCTGAAAAGGAAGCAGAATATACCAAGCTGTTTGCCAACCCCTACAACGCTGCGAAGTATGGCTATATCGATGATGTAATCGAACCGCGTAATACACGTTTCCGCATCATCCGTGCCTTGCAGCAGTTGCAGACCAAGAAACTGTCCAACCCGGCTAAGAAGCATGGCAATATTCCTTTGTAACCCTTAAAATGCATGATTATGAACAGATATAGAACCGGAATATTTCTTTCCCTGCTTCTGCTGGTCGGCTTTACTTCCTGTCAGGAAAAGAAGACGAACACCAAGCTGGTGCTGAACGAGGTACTGGTGGACAATGTTTCCAATTTTCAGGATGACTATGGTGTTCACAGCGGATGGATTGAAATATTCAACCAGTCATACAGCAGTGCCGATCTGGCAGGCTGTCTGCTCCGGGTGAGCAGTCAGCCGGGTGATACGGCTACGTATTTCATTCCGAAAGGAGACGTGCTGACTCTTGTCAAGCCGCGTCAGCATACGCTTTTCTGGGCGGACAATGCTCCCCGCAGAGGTACGTTCCATACCAACTTTGAGTTGAGCAAGACGGAGGCCAACTGGATTGGTCTTTACGACTCCGGACGCAAGTTGCTCGATCAGATTGTAGTTCCGGCAGGAGCTTTGCAGGCTGACCAGTCGTATGCCCGGGTGAGCGACGGAGCTGCCCAGTGGGAAGTGAAAGGTGGTCATGAGGACCGCTATGTTACTCCGAGCACGAATAACCAGACCATCGAAAGTAATCCGAAGATGGATAAGTTTGAGCAGCATGACCCGGTGGGTATTGGTATGGCAATCTCGGCCATGAGCGTTGTGTTCCTCGGTCTGATTCTGCTTTATGTTTGCTTTAAGTATGTGGGCAAGCTGGCCATTCGTCTGCGCAAGCGGAATGCCATGCAGGTACACAATATTACCGACAAGCAGGAAGCCAAGGAAAAAGGTCTCGGTGAAGCTCCGGGAGAAGTCATTGCTGCCATCTCCATGGCTTTGCATGAACACCAGGGAGCCGATCATGATGTGGAAGAAACCATTCTGACCATCAGCCGGGTGAAACGAAGCTATTCACCGTGGAGCTCGAAGATTTATACGTTGCGTGAAACTCCCCATAAGAAATAATCCTCTTAAAACAGAAAAGAACCATGAAAGAATACAGATATAAGATCAACGGAAACCTGTACAAGGTAACCGTTGGAGACATTGAAGAAAATCAGGTACAGGTAGAAGTGAACGGTACTCCCTATAAGGTGGAACTGGAGAAGAAAGCCACTCCGAAGATCAAGCCGGTCATGCGTACGGCTTCCACCACTCCGGCTGCTCCTCCTCCCGCCGTTTCCCGTCCGGCCGCACCTTCCAGCAAGGGTAGCATCAAGTCTCCGCTGCCGGGTGTGATTCTGGATGTCAAAGTGAAGGAAGGTGATGCCGTGAAGCGCGGACAGACCCTGATGATCCTGGAAGCCATGAAAATGGAAAACGACATCAAATCCGACCGCGACGGAAAGGTTACCTCTATCAAGGTAAGCAAGGGCGAATCGATTCTTGAAGGTACTGACCTTATAATCATTGAATAATTATGGGAGAGTTTTTTAGTTTCTTACAGAATAACCTGGCCGATTTTTGGACCTATACCGGTTTCCACAATGCCACTACGGGGCACCTTGTGATGATTCTGATCGGTATATTCTTCATTTATCTGGCCGTAGCGAAGGAATTTGAGCCGATGCTGCTGATCCCCATCGGATTCGGTATGCTGATCGGTAATATTCCGTTTAATATGGTAGCCGGACTCAAGGTAGGTATTTATGAGGAAGGCTCAGTGCTTAACATTTTGTATCAGGGTGTGACGTCGGGATGGTATCCGCCGCTCATCTTCCTGGGAATCGGGGCAATGACTGACTTCTCGGCTCTGATTTCCAATCCGAAGCTGATGCTGATCGGTGCGGCTGCCCAGTTTGGTATCTTCGGTGCCTATATGCTGGCGCTTGCTTTCGGATTCGACCCTATGCAGGCTGCTGCCATCGGTATCATCGGTGGTGCCGACGGACCGACTGCCATCTTCCTGTCATCGAAGTTGGCACCGAACCTGATGGGAGCCATTGCCGTATCAGCCTATTCATACATGGCGCTGGTACCGGTCATCCAGCCTCCTATCATGCGTCTGCTCACAACCAAGAAAGAGCGTCTTATCCGCATGAAGGCTCCGCGTGCCGTGTCACATACGGAGAAAGTGATGTTCCCTATCGTAGGTTTGCTGCTTACCTGTTTCCTGGTGCCTTCCGGTTTGCCGCTGCTCGGTATGCTGTTCTTCGGTAATCTGTTGAAGGAAAGTGGTGTGACCCGCCGTCTGGCTGAAACAGCCCGTGGTCCGCTGATCGACACGATCACTATTCTGCTCGGTCTGACCGTAGGAGCTTCCACTCAGGCTTCGGAATTCCTGACCAAGGACTCTATCTTCATCTTCTTCCTCGGTGCGGTATCATTCATCATCGCTACTGCATCCGGTGTGATTTTCGTGAAGATCTTCAATCTGGTGCTGAAGAAAGAAAATAAGATCAATCCGCTGATCGGTAATGCCGGCGTATCTGCTGTGCCCGACTCAGCCCGTATTTCCCAGGTCGTTGGTCTGGAATACGATCCGAGCAATTATCTGCTGATGCATGCCATGGGTCCGAACGTAGCCGGTGTGATCGGTTCGGCTGTAGCTGCCGGTATCTTGCTGGGCTTCCTGGTATAAGCTGATCCGGTCTGGAATACAGATTTCAGACCTTACAAAAGGGATAAACCGATAAAAGAAATCCTGACTCTTCAGTTGAGGAGTCAGGATTTCTTTTATCGGTTTATTTCAGTTACTGTTGTCTATTTTCTGATTTCCGCCATGTTGGGATATGGTGCAGTTAGTCTTAGTTTTCTCATAGGTTTATAATGAGTTGCAGGATGTTCCAGTTCTACTTCCTATTCATGGTCTGGAAGGAATTGGATGTCATATTCTTTTCCTGCTTCCGTCGTGAACGACAGAATACCGTCCTTTTGAATTGTTTTTATGGCTTCTCCATTCTGTCTGACTTCTGCTGTTGCTACATCCTTTTGCGGAAGAGCAATCCGGCAGGTTTCTCCTCGTTCACTGGTCAGTTTGAGGGATGTTACCTGTTTCCCGTCATATTGGGCAGAAACGACAAATGCTCCTTTGGCTCTCAGACGGGTAAAGGAGGCGGGTTTGTCCGGCCAGCAAGGGAACAGGTGCAGGACACCGTCCACCGATTGCAGCATCATCGAGTTGATCGTCTCCACAATGGTCGTTTTTTCCAGACAATGATGTCCGTCCAGAATCAGGAAGTTGGTTCCGGCACGGTGAATCAGTGTCTTCATCTTGTCTATCAGAATATCAGGATCAAAGCCGATGCGGGTACCCATCACAAAGGCACTCAGTCCCAGTTCATTCATCGTCTCGGTAAATCCTTGCTGGTCGACTGCGTAATAATACAAAGTATTGCGTGCCAGTTGAAGGGCGGTACTGTCTGAATGAAGATTCAGCAGTTCGCATGGGTAAACCGGATGGAGCTGGATGACATGAGCCGGCAAGTCCCATCCTGCCTCATTTTTGGCATAGACGGGCAAACCCTGGTTGGGAGTCTTCGTAGGCATGATGACCTTGTACGAAGGCAGGTGGGTGACGATATCCTTCCACAAAGCCCGACGGTTTTCATCTACTCCCAGTATTTCACTGTAGCGGAGCAACAGCCTGAAGGTCTGTTCTACAAAGGCCAGATCGGAGGGAGGATTCAGATCCCACGAGCCTTCGTGTCCGCCGGTGAGGATATTATAGCGGTAGGTGCTGTCCAGAGTTTCCTTTTCCAGATAGTCTTCGTAGAAATCACCACATTCCCGGATAAACGGATAAGCCCGCTTGCGCAGGAATTCCCGGTCGCCCGTATATTCGTAATACCAGCTGAACAGGGGAACATTGAACGGAGCATCCATGGTCTGCTGCCAGTATTCTCCATAGAGATAGCCGTTGCCCAAAGCACTGACAGAGAACAGCAGCCCACGGCAGGACTTATCTTTCAGAGACGGATGGACGAGTCCCATTTCCTCGCGTGCCCGTCTCTTTCCTTCAGGGATCAGTTTCTCCAGAAAGTCGTAATACGGCATTGCCAGTTCGGGGCGGTTGGCCGAGAATACGCTGTAGAAGCCGGCCTGGCTGTTGTAGTTCAGATGGATGTCTCCATGATAGTTCATGGAGTCGTTCATGTTCCAGACGCCATACATGCCTCCGCAGACCGGACTGTGCAGGTTACAGGCCGAAGCCATCAGGTAGATGGATGACAGGTACTGGCGGTTCAGCAGGGAATCGTTTGTTTCTACATACGAACGTGTCCACATATCTTTCCACCATTGTTTTTTCTCAATTTTCAGAAGGGCGAGTTGGGGGCCGTTCACTGAAGAAAGCTTGTCGTATGCTTCCGGCAGACGGGCATCATCTTCCAGACTGCCGGATACATAAGTTACAATGCAGACCGGCTGTCCTGCCTTTATCTGAAAAGAGGCGGTGACTTGCGAGGAGGATGTTTTTTCCCAGGAAGCCTCAGTTCCTGTGATGCGGGTTGAGATACCTGCACGGGCTATCCAGCGTACATCTCCTTCCGTCCGACTCCGGCGGGATACCTGTCCCACTTTCTCACGGATTCCGGAAGTGGTTTCATAGAGTTTGTTTTCACCGTTGGCATAGGTCATGACTGTGACATCTATGGGATGTTCCGAAGCCGTAGTCAGTTCAGTTACCACGTAGTTTTCGTCCATTGTCATCCACGTTGTCATTTCTACCGGTTCTGCGGTTCCGGTATGCATATAGAGCTCGGCATCAAGTTGTCTCATCTCATAACAGAAGCCCTCGGCGGGTTCTGACTGTACTGAAATGCTGACTCCTCCCACCGGCAGGGCAGCGGGACCCGTTCCTGCCCAGTCCGACCAGCTGTCTGTGATGAAGTCTACTTTTGACAGTTGCAGGGTCTGTCCGTTTTCTGAAGTATAACTGACCAGTCCCACATCTCCGTTTCCCAGGTAGGGGCCTTTGGGTGCATGCTTGCTTGCTCTTTCTGCCTGACTGAACGGACTGTTCCACCGGGCTGTCAGCATCTTTTTTTTGTTCTGAAAAAACAGATCGTCGGGATTGTTTCCCTGACTGAGACATCCCGGGAGAGAAAAAAGAGCTGCTATTCCCAGAATGACAGAATAATGTATGTTGCAAATTTTCATCGTCGAAATTCTTTTTGATTAGTCTTCCAGTTTCCACTCGTCTTTCCACCGGATAATGAAACGTCCGTCTTCAAATTCCAGCGGCAGCCAGATGTAGCGTCCGTCGATGGCATTTTCCGGAGTCCAGCGGTCACCCAGATAGATGAATTGTCCTTCTTTTCCGGCTACGGGCAGGATGTAAGTGCTCTGGGAATGATAGGTGAGGGCTGAATCGGCATCCACACAGGGATTTCCCAGTTCGGTCCATTCACCCAGAATGGAATCTGCTACGGCAGAGCGGGCTGCATTGGGCGACCATCCTGTACATCCCGACATCATCAGGTAGTAGCGTCCTTCGTGTTTGAACATGGCCGGAGCTTCCATAAACCGTCCCTTGAAGCAGCGGATGTAGGTACCGTCGTGATCCGTATAGTCGCTGTTCAGCCGGGCAATCTGCAGGGTACTGTTTTCTTCCGATGCATAGATATGATATGCCGTGCCGTCATCGTCTACAAACAGGTTCATGTCGCGGGCCATCTGTCCTCCTTCCAGATCTCGTTTGATCAGGTTCAGAGAATCCGGGTGAGCTGGCAGGTCTCCTCCGGAATAGTGGGCTTCAGCCTGGACGGGGGCTGTCTTCAGACTTTCCGGTGTACCCTGGGGCCATTTACCGGCATTGATGCGTCCGGCATGCAGGAAACGGTAAGGGCCGGTAACCTTGTCACTGACGGCCACTCCGCTCTGGGCTCCGGTGTAACCGGCTCCTTTGGGTTCGAGGTGAAACCACATGACGTACTTGCCGGTCCGGGCATTATGAATCACCTTGGGGCGTTCCAGGATACATCCTTTTTCGATCGGACTTCCGCTGCCTTCCGGTGCTACGGCCAGAGCGATACCTTCGTCTTTCCAGTTGTAGAGATCGGTTGAGGAGTAGCAATGCACTCCGACATTGGCCACGTTGCCTCCTTCTCCTTCGGTCTTGTGCTCGCCAAACCAGTAGTAGCGTCCGTTGTCGTAAAGGATGCCTCCTCCGTGGGCGTTGATATGTACGTTGTTATTGTCCAGCCAGACCTGTCCGGGTGTGAAGGACTGGTAGCGTTCTTTTGTCTGGCAGGCGAGGAGACCTGCTGCCAGAAGTACTGTAAGAGATATTTGTTTCCACATAATCAGATGATGTTTAGAATGAAGGATGATGTTTGGTTTTATTGCAGCCGGGCATGAATGGTTTCCCCTTCCCGGATGGTATAAGACTTTCCGTCAATGTTTACGCGCAGTTTGCCGTTCCGGATGCGTTCAACTGTAATGTCGAACGTGCTGCCGAAAGCCCGTATGCGGTGGAGGGCAGCCTGATTCCACTCTTGGGGAAGACGGGGCGTCACGTCACAGCTTTTCAGTCCGGTGGGGCGGATGCCGAAGAGCCCTTCCGTAATGATGCGGCCGTAGAGAGCACTTTCGGCGGAAAGATGGCGCTGACCTCCTTCAGGCCATGCTTCGATGGCATAGGGAACATGTTCACCCAGCAGACGGACGGATGAGTAATGCTTCAGGTATTCGGTTGCTTTTTCTGTTTCGCCTACGGCATAGACACCGCGCAGGGCATACAGGGTGGAGCGGTCCCAGAAAGTGCTGTCACCGGCCTGGGTAAGCAGACCGTTTTCTGTCCAGAGGCGCGGAGAGAACAGAGCCTGGATGGTTCCTTCTTTCCGTTCGCTGATACCCACGGTCAGCGGAATGCATATCCAGGAGCGCAGGATATCGTTGCCTTCGTAATAGTGGTAAGTGTCATAGCCTTCCACGGTTCCTCCGAAATATTTTTCAATGGATTTGCGCAAGTCGGCAGCCTGTTGCCGGTAGGTGGCTGCTGTCTTTTTGTCTTTTCCCAGATCCTTTGCCAGAAAGGCAGCGGAAATCAGGGCATCATAGTAGAGTGAAGAGGTACAGAGGTTGGCTTTTCCGGCCGGGAAACGTCCTTCCAGTTCGTCTGCGTCAGAGGCTACGACACCTTCCGGCGTCAGCTTGCGGTGACAGTATTCCAGACACCACTGGATGAGCGGCCAGAGGGTTTCTGCCTGCTGCCGGTCTCCTCCGGCCAGTGCAAATCGGGAGGCTCCGTAGGCAATCATGGCTGCATCTCCGCGGTCGCCTGCCCCGTTCCAGATGTCCAGTCCTTCAGCAATGATAGAACTGGGAATGGGCTTCCACTCATCGTTCATAAAGCGGGCAAAATGTCTGAAAGAATTAAGAGCGGAGGCATTGCCGTAAGCATAGCCTGTGAAAGGGAAATAGGGATTGATGTATTCTGCCTGGTCATTGGCCCAGATGGCGGCATAGTATGATTCGCCTCCAGGTCCGTGCATCGGTCCGCCCTTGGTTTCGTAGATGCTTTCGCAGGCCCGGATCTTGGAGAAGGCAAACATGCGGTTGATGACAGGATCGGGAGTCTCCAGAATCAGATTGTCTGCCAGTTGCTTCAGGAAATCCATCCGTTTGGCCTTTTCTGTTTCCGGTTGCAGCCGGATGGAGGGTTCTCCTTCACGATGGGCGGACAGGGAAGCTGCAAAGTAAAGCGTATCGCCCGGCAGGACTGTGTGCGGGCCGCTTCCGTAGACTGTTCCTTCCATGATATAGGCTCCGGTAACTCCGTTTTCCGGATTGGTTTTCGAACGTGTCTGTTCTTCGGGAATTTCCACCTGCAGGGAGTTTTTACCGGTATTGATCAGGCTATATTTTTCAATGAGAGCGGGCTGGTCGGTAGACGGGAAATATTCGCGGATCAGTTTCCATTGTCCGTAGTAGCCTTTGTCGAACCGGCTTTCCACGGTCAGTATGCCGTTGAGGCTGATGCTTTCCACTTTTTCTTCCGTAAGCGAACGGCTGTTCACGAAGACTGCATCCAGCGGATTCCAGGCAGAACGGCGCATCAGGCTGGCATGGGTATTGTTCGGCACGGTGCGCAGCAGCGGCCATACCATTCCTTTGTTCAAGGTAAAGTTGCCTTCGCGGTCTACACCGTAGCGCAATACGACAGAGACGGATTTACCGCTCATTTCAATGTGGTCGGAATGGGGAAGGTCGTTCCGGATGTTCCAGGTGATACTGCCGTCTTCCTGTGGCGACCAGCGCCGGGTGGACTGGGATGTTGCCGGCAGAGTGACCAGTGACAGTCCCAGAAAGGCATAGATAAGTCTTGCTTTCATGGCTTCTTCAGTATTTACATATAAGGTTCATAAAGTATGGCCCGATACCGTTTAATCGTCTGTATAATTGGGCCTTATTGTCCGCTCGATTCAGCTTCATCGTCTGTATGATCAGGCTTCATTGTCTGCTTGATTCCGGTGAATCTTCCGGTTCTTGAAAAATACGTCGGCCAGTTCCGGTCAGACAGAGGAGACATAAGTGTCTTTGCCTGTAGAACTGACCGACGTTCAGCGTATGAGATTATTTCAGTTTAAACGGTTCTTTTTTCACATAAGCCTTGAAGCCTTTGATGGCTGCCGGATTTCCTTCTTCCGAGCTGGGAAGACAGCGGAAACCGGTGATATTGTGATTGTCTTTCAGGTCGATGATGATGGAATGCGGGAATTTAGCTCCGTAGTCCGTACACCAGGTTGTCGATTCCTGAAGGTCGTAGATCTTGTCGGCCGTGTTGTTTGACCATTGATAGCTTTCGCTGTCTGCATACGTGATGCTCCATTTCTGGCGGGAGATGTCTTTGCCGTTTTCGTCAGTCAGATAAAGTTCGGCGATGGCAGCAAGATCTTTGCCGTCGTGTGCATTGAGGGCTTCCAGGCAGAAGTAGCGTCCCTCTACCGGACGGTTGAACTGTATGGTCTGCCATCCGCCTCCGGGTTTCAGTTCTCCGGTAGCAACGGGTGTTTCTCCCTTCAGGTTGAGGGTTTCACCTTCCTTGCGGTGAGTGACAGGTTCTTCGTTGTGGAGAACGTCCAGAATCGGCTGTTTCAGACCCGCAATTTTGGTTTCCTCCGGACCGAGCAGGTCGAGAACCACGATTTCGTTCTTGCCCTTCTTCAGCCAGCATCCCGGCATGAACAGAGTCTGCTGCGGACCGATCTTCCAGAATCGTCCCATTGCATGACCGTTCACCCATACCATTCCTTTTCCCCAGGTAGACATGTCGAGGAAGGTATCTCCGGTCTTGTCGAGTGTAAAGATTGTGCGATAGTAGGCCGGACCGTCGAACTTGCTTCCCTTGGCAAACTGCTTGTCGGCAGCAAACTTGGCATCGGTGGGGAAGCTGTATACCTGCCATCCGGTGAGGGTCTGTGGTTCGCATCCTTCGTTCAGCAGCTGAACCTTGTCGGTGATACCTTTACGGTCATGGATAGCGCGGTCGAAGTTGACGCGTCCCATGGCTTCTACCAGGATGTCCAGGCGGGTACCGGCTTTCACGTCAGGCAGCGACAGGATGTTTTCACCACGGCGGCGATCCAGGCGTCCCAGCAGCTGGCCGTTCAGATATACCTGTGCCCAGTCGTGTGGTTCATCTACCAGCAGAACGGTTCCTTCCTTGACATCAGCCGGAAGTGTCGTGCGGTAGAGGATGGTACCCCATCCCTGATCGAACTGTTCCATCGGCTGGATGGCTTCCGAAGTATGGGGCTTGGGCAGATTGTCAAACAGGGGAGCTACTTCGTTCAGTTGCATGGCAGGGATTTCAATGACCGGCATCGGTGCAGGTACATCCGGAATCACCTGTCCTGAATCAGCATACTGGACAAGCAGATCACGCAGCTGATAATATTTCGGAGTAGCCCATCCGGCTTCGCTGATAGGTGCGTCGTAGTCATAAGAGCTGCACATGGCCGAATAGGACGGACTGTTGGCTCCTCCCCAGTGGCCGAAGGTTGTTCCTCCGTGAGTCATGTAGAGTGAGAAGGAAATGTTGCGGTCCATCATGTCCTTGATACCTTTGACCATCACGTCAGCCGGGCGGGTTTCGTGCTTGCGTCCCCAGTGGTCAAACCATCCGCTCCAGTATTCGCTGCACATGAGCGGAGTTTCAGGCCGGGCTTCCCGAAGAGCCTTGAACTGCTGGTCGATATCTGCTCCCGTACCGAAGTTGATGGTCCAGAGCAGATCGTCGAGGCCATTGCGCTGGAAGGTAGATGCCCAGTCACACTGGAACAGGGGCACATCGGTGAATCCGGCTCCGCGTACGATGTCACGGATGGAAGCGATGTATTCCTTGTCTTCAGCATAAGCTCCGTATTCGTTTTCCACCTGCACCATGATGATGTTTCCTCCGCGGGGAGCCTGCAGGTCAGCCAGCTGCTTGCCCAGTTCGTTCATGAAGATCTTGGTACGTTCCAGGAAATACGGGTCACTGGTACGCAGGGCAATGTCTTTCTTCTTGAGCAGCCACCAGGGCAGTCCGCCCATTTCCCATTCCGAGCAGACATACGGACCGGGGCGCAGCATGATATACATGCCGTGTTTCTGGGCCAGGCGGCAGAAGCGGGCCACGTCATTCTGTCCTTCGAAGTCGAATTCACCCGGACGCTGTTCATGGATGTTCCAGAAGGCATAGATACAGATGGTGTTCATCCCCAGCGCCTTGCACATCTCGATGCGGTGTTCCCAGTATTCAGCCGGGATACGGGTGTAGTGGATTTCTGCCGCTTTGATCAGGAAAGGTTTTCCGTTGAGCAGGAACTCCTTGTTTCCGATTTCAAAGGTTTGCGGTTCTCCTTTAGGGGAAGTGCAGCCGGTCAGCATGGCAACGGCCAGTGCAGCAGCACTTACAGCACAGGATTTCAATAAATGATTCATAAAATGTTATTAAATTTTAGGGTTAGACTATGTTGTATATTTGATTTCAAATGTATAGTTCTTTCTTATTCCGGATAGCAATAGATAACCTTCATACAGTCAGCGTTTAAACGCAAGCAAAATTATAAACCAGATATAAATTAAGCAAGTAAAACCAGTTAAAAAATTTTTTGTCAGATTATAGACCGGTTAATAAATTTGTACGTCCTCTTTCCGCTGTTTCCGAAGTTGGATGACTGAATGGATTATCCTGCCGGTAAAAAACGAAATATTCGTTGAATAGTCCATGCTATGGGTAATTTAATCCATTTTTGTTAAAGCTGTCAACCGCTATCTTCGCCAGTTGTTGAAAACTGTTCCGACGGGGTCGGATGTGATATCTTTGAAAATAGAAAAAACTTAACATATTAAAGTCTTACTTAAATAAAACATAAACTATGAAACCAGAAAAACATGATTGTTCAAGAAGAGATTTTCTCAAACATAGCCTGTTGGGAGCTGTGGCGCTCGGCGTCGCTTCTTTTCCGGGTGAACCGCTGACAGGAGCAATCCGGAGCATAGAGGGCCGTAGAAAGAAAACTGCCCGGCGGGTTGTCCTGCTTTCGCTGGATGGAATCTGTGTAGAAGGATTCCGGAAGGCACGGACTCCTCATCTGGATAATCTGCTTGCACAGGGCGTTCTTTCACTGAAAACACGGGTGGTCATGCCGTCGGTCACTTTGCCTAACTGGACGAGCCATCTCACCGGAAGCGGTCCGGAACTGCACGGGGTCGTTGATAACAGCTGGACGATTGACAAATTCAAGCTTCCTGCTATAGAAACAGATAGCGACGGATATTATCCTTCTGTTTTCAAAGTGCTGAAGGATAAGAAGGAAGGCATAAAGACGGCCTTTTATTACAATTGGCCGAACCTGATCTATCCTTATAACCAGAAATATCTGGACGATATCTGTTTCCTGGAAAACGATGCCTATGCTCCTTATTATGAGAGGGCTTTCTCGTTCATTAAGACACACCGGGACGAACCGACCCTGGTTTTCCTCTATACGGTTCACACTGACCATGCCGGCCATAACCACAAGTGGATGTCTCCGGAATACATCCGGTCTATCGAAGAAGCCGATGAAGAAATCGGCCGCCTGCTTGATAAACTGAAGGCAGAAGATTTGTTTGATGATACACATTTCCTCTTCCTGACAGATCATGGAGGCATCAACTATGGTCATGGCGGAGTGAGCGTGGAAGAGATGATTGTTCCCTGGGGAATAACCGGTCCCGGCATTGCTGAAGGAAAGATGATGGAAGAACCCAACAATACAGTCAATACAGCAGCGGTAATCCTGCAGCTTTTCGGGGTAGAAAAACCCTTAAGCTGGACAGGAGAAGTTCCGGAATCGATATTCGGCTGATACTGTCATCCGTAGGCTGAAGTTTTTTTATTTCAACTTCAGCTTACGGGTGGCAGTCTGCTGGCCACAGGTTGCTTTCAGGGTGAGTGTGGAGGTATTTACGTTAAAAGCCTGGTTAAGTTAGTCCTTCTTTAGAAAAGATAAAGGCATTAAAATCAGTTCAACTGTACCTTTTCCAGCTGGTAATGCATGCGTTTGAGCTGCATGGCTGCTCCGATGCGGTACATCACCTTGCAGGCGCGTGCGAAGATGTGATAGGCCATTGCACTCTGGGGTTCTATCTGTTCGTGGCGGATGGCAGCAACCGTATGTTCGGCACAGCGGCGGATGGAATTTTCCAGCATGGCTGCTTCCTGACTGTCGAGCGGAAATCCCAGCAGATCTTTTACGATGTGTTCGTCCATATCGTCGAATCCCTGTTCTCCGTAGAAGAGCTGGTAGGGAGCCTTGGAAACCGCGGCCCAGTCTGCATCCCATCCCCAGGCCACTCCGGTTCCCAGATAGGCTGCCCAGGCTACGGATACGATGGGATAGTCACGTACCTGTTCTACGGCATCGGCCAGATATTGGGGACCCAGCACGTTCCAGTGTCCGTCAATGTCTTCCGATGCAATGAGGACACCGTCGAGCTGCTGATAAGAAGTACAAAGTCGCAGCAGATCGTCCTGAAGTTTTATTTCGAAGCGGTCGTAGTATTCTTTTTCCATTTCATTCATAATTTTCCTGTTTTTGAGGGTTGTTTGAATCAATTTGGGCGTAAAGATACGTCTTTCCTGTCAATTATTTCTCTTTTTTGTTTGGGCAGATCAAAGGATCTTTTTTTCTCACGGCTGAATTTATCGCAGAATCGGGCAGGAGAGTTGGCAAAATAATCGTAAATTCGCACGGGAAATTTAAATTTAATCTTTAACCATTACCTTAATAATTAGAATGAAACGCAGGCATTATTTTCATTTCTTTCTGGGAGGCATTGCAGCCTCGGCAGCGTTGCTTGCAGCCTGTTCCGGCAGTAACGGACAGGTGACGGGCCGCTCGGACTATTATACAAGGGGAATCGGACAGTATCCGGGCAGTCCGCAGGAGGACTTTTCGCCCGAACTGGTGAAGGACGATACTTACCGCAACATCGCTCTGATGCGTGCGGCTTATCAGTCGTCTGCTTACGACTATAACCTGACTGCCCAGCTGGTTACCGACGGGATTGTACATAACGGAGTTCCTCAGTATCTGAGACTGCTGACTCCTGACGGCGAGAAGCCGAAACGGGAGCGGGAGTGGATGATTGATGAAGGTCCTTATTCACGGAATGTGGCAACCGGTGAAGATACTTATTTCCAGTTTGATCTGGAGAACTACAGGAAAAAGGCAGACCGGGTTTATCTGAAAGGGACAGTGACCTATTATGCAGAAAAAGCCGGCAAGGGCTATGAACTGATCTGTCAGGGATCGGACGACGGGGCCAGCTGGACCGAGTTGGGAAAGATCGCCGGAAAAGGACTGCCCGGCGAAGCTGCGAAATATAACATGCATTCTGATCCGAACAAGCAGGATGAAAAGGGAACACTTCCGGTGCGTATCATCGAACTGGAGATTCCCATGAAGCAAAGCGGAGAGTTCGGTCATTACCGTGTTGTCATGCGGATGGCGGGAGCTGCCTACTGGACGATCCACGACATGAATTTCTTCAATGGCGGGGAATATGTCGAACTGAAACCGTCTTCCTGCTTCAACAGCATCTGGATGAGTGCGGGCGATGCACAGGAATGGATCTACGTGGATCTCGGCACTAAGGCCGATTTCGACAAGGTGATCCTGCACTGGGTGAACAAGGCCGTTCAGGGAAAGATCCAGACCTCGGATGATGCACGCAGCTGGAAGGATGCCGCTCCGCTGCCGGGTGGAGACAGTCCTACGGATGAAATAGCTGTCAAAGGAAAAGCCCGCTATGTGCGTGTACTCATGGAACGTCCGAAGGAGAAAGGTTCATATATGCTCAGTGAAATCGAAGTGATGGGTAAGGGCGGACTGACAGCCCGTGCCGTTCCGCAACCGGCTGCCGAAGGCAACAGCATCCGTCTGTCGGGTGGCAACTGGAAAGTCCAGCGTGCTTCGGAAGTGAAGGGCAATGGAGAAGAAATCGCTTCTGCCGGTTTCCAGACCGACGGATGGATTCCGGCTACGGTACCGGGAACCGTGCTGAGCAGCTACAAGAACATCGGCGCCCTGCCTGATCCGAACTATTCGGCCAACCAGCTGAATGTATCAGAGTCATTCTTCAATTCCAATTTCTGGTACCGTAACGAGTTTACGGTTCCCGAAGGTTTCATCAAAGACCGGGTGTTCCTGAACTTTGACGGAATCAACTGGAAGGCTCATGTCTATCTGAACGGCCGGAAAGCAGGCGACATCGAAGGCGCGTTTATCCGCGGCAAACTGGATGTGACGGAGCTGATTGTTCCCGGAAAGAATGTTCTTTCGGTAGAGATCGTGAAGAACAGCCACCTGGGAGCTGTCAAGGAAAAGAACAAGCAGAGCACTGACTTCAACGGAGGAATCCTGGGAGCGGACAATCCTACCTTCCATGCAACGATCGGCTGGGACTGGATCCCTACGGTCCGCGGCAGAAATATCGGTATCTGGAACGATGTGAAGCTTGTGAGCACCGGTAACGTAACCGTCAGTGATCCGCTGGTAGAGAGTGTATTCCCTCTGCCGGACACTACTTCCGTGCGCCTTACCGCTCATGCTTTCGTGAAGAACCATAGCGACAAGGAAGTTCAGGGTGTGCTGGAAGGAAGTATCGGTACTCTCCGTTTTGCCCAGGAGGTTACTCTGAAAGCCGGCGAAGAGAAAGAGATCCTTTTCACTCCGGAACGCTTCGGACAGCTGAATATGGAACATCCGCGTCTGTGGTGGCCCAACGGATATGGTGAGCCTTACCTCTATGATGCTGCTTTCACGTTCAAGACCGACGGAAAACTTTCTGACAGCCTTTCTTACAAGACCGGTATTCGCCAGATGACCTTTAATGAGGACAAGGGTATTCTGAATATGTATATCAACGGACGGCGATTCGTCGGACGCGGCGGCAACTGGGGCTTCAGTGAGTCGAATCTGAACTACCGCGGACGTGAATACGATGCAGCTGTCGCTTATCATGCCGATATGAACATGAACATCCTGCGCAACTGGGTGGGCATGATCGGCGATGAAGAACTCTATGAGGCTTGCGACCGTCACGGTATCATGATCTGGCAGGACTTCTGGCTGGCCAATCCTGCTGACGGGCCCGATCCTTATTATCCTGACCTGTTCATCACCAATGCCGAGGATTACGTGCGCCGCATCCGCAGCCATGCTTCCATCGGTATCTATTGCGGACGGAACGAAGGTTTCCCGCCGGAACGCATCGACAAGGCCTTGCGGAGCATCGTGCGTGACGAACATCCGGGGCTGCATTACATCCCGAGTTCGGCCGATGAGGTTGTGAGCGGACACGGTCCTTACCGCATGCTTCCTGCCAAGACCTATTTTACACTTCCTGCCGGAAACGACAAGTTCCACAGTGAGCGCGGTATGCCGAACGTGATGACTTACGAAGGTTTCTGCCGGACTTATTCCGAAGAAGGCATCTGGCCTCAGTCGGATGAATGGGGTATGCATGACTACACTCTTCAGGGGGCACAGGGAGCAGCTTCGTTCAATGAAATCATAGCCGAAGGTTATGGCAAGCCGCAGAGTGCCCGGGAATTTACGGAACTGGCCCAGTGGGTGAACTACGACGGTCACCGCAGTCTGTTTGAGTCGCGGAGCAAGAACCGCATGGGATTGCTGATGTGGATGAGTCATCCCTGCTGGCCTTCCATGGTATGGCAGACTTACGACTATTATCTGGAGCCGACGGCAGCCTACTTTGCCATCAAGAAAGCATCGGAACCCCTGCATATTCAGTGGAATCCGGCCACCGATGAAGTGGAAGTGGTGAACTACAGCGCCGGTACTCACAGTCATCTTACAGCCCGGGTACAGATTCTGAACATGGATGCCAGTGTAGCCTGGGAGAAAGAAACGACCGTGGACAGCCGTGAGGATACGACAGAGAAGTGCATCAAGCTGGAATTCCCCGAAACGCTTTCGGAAGTTTATTTCATCAAGCTGTGGCTGCTGGAGGACGGAAAGATCCTGTCCGACAATTTCTATCACGCCAGTCGGAAAGGAATCAATTATCAGGCTCTGAAGCAACTGCCTGAAGTGACACTTGACTGTCAGGCAAAGATGGCTCAGGATAAAGAAGGCAACTGGACAGCGACAGTCACTCTGACCAATCCCACATCCACACCTGCACTGATGACCCGCATCAATGTGGTTGGTGACAAGGATGGTGACCAGTTCCTGCCCATTCTCTATGAAGACAACTATTTTGCTCTGCTTCCCGGTGAGCAGAAAGAGGTATCTGTCCGTTGGAAAGATGTTGATACCCGGGGAAATTCTCCTGTGATCCGGATAACGGGATACAATGTAAAGGAACTGAGCAGACAATAATCATGTAATGGTTCTGACGTGTAGAAGAGGATGCCTGCATCCGCAGGATCCTCTTCTATAATTTTTCTTATACCTTCTTACGCTTTTTATACTGACTTATCTTAATCTGTTTATACATATGAAAAGTATATTTCAACTGATAACTCTTCTCTGCCTTTCTGTTATGGCAAGTATGATGGAATCTTGTTCCACAAAAAATGAAAAGATTGTTTTGGCGTATGTCACATCGCATGGGGCAACTCTTCCGGACCCTGATCTTGTGACACACATAAACTATGCATTCGCTCATGTAGATTCTACATTCAGCAAACTCAAGATAGACAATGAAGGACGTCTGTCTGAAATTACGGCCCTCAAGCAAAAAGCTCCCCATCTGAAGGTGTTGCTTTCCGTTGGCGGATGGGAAAGTGGCAGATTCAGTGAAATGGCTGCAAATGAACAATACCGCCTGTCGTTTGCCAACGATTGCCGGCGGGCAATCGAACAGTTTCATCTGGATGGTATTGATATCGACTGGGAATATCCTACCAGCAGTGCGGCAGGAATATCATCTTCTCCTGACGATACCCAAAATTACACGTTGCTGATGAGAGACCTGCAAAAGGCAATCGGTCCGGACAAACTCCTGACACTGGCTTCCGTATATAACGGCAATTACATAGACTTTAAAGCCATCGATCCTTATATAGATTTTGTCAATGTTATGGTATACGATATTAACCGTCCCCCTTATCATCATGCGGCTCTTTACCGTTCGCCACTGGTAGGAGACGGATGCGGTGAAGAGGCTGTGGAGGCTCATATACAGAAAGGAGTTCCTGTAGAAAAACTGGTATTGGGTATTCCTTTCTACGGGCATGCGGCTGCTCCATTGTCTGATTTTATCAGTTACGATGCAATCATGGCGCAGCAAGACTACAAAACCTGCTGGGACTCGATTGCAAAAGTCCCTTACCTTGCTGATAAAGATGGAAAGTTGGTTTGTTCGTATGAGAATCCATCTTCCATTACAGCCAAATGTGCTTTTGTCAAGCAGAAAGGGCTGAAAGGCATTATGTATTGGGAATACAATTCTGATGGAAAAGAAGGGAGCCTCCGGAAAGCAGCCTATGAAGGAATGCAGGAATAAATACGTTGTGTTTTCATCCGGTGTTTTTTCTTTTAAATCTTTTATGAATATAACATTTCCAATACATTACTGTTATGTTTAGATTTCTATTCTATACTGATTTCACCGGCTTGATGTAAATCATGAAAACTGAATAAAAATAATATTTTCTGTTTGTACGGAATGTATAATATGTTGGAAAACATATAAATTTGCCCCGCTAAACCAAACTAAACTAAAGATGTTGGAATACAAAACCGTAAAGTATCATATCCCTCAGCAGGGAATATACTTGTATGCTCGTACAAACGAAGGAAAGACGGAAATGATCGTTTTGAACAGTACTGACCAGGAACAGACATTGCCAAGCGAACATTACAATGCCTTGACAAATGGACGGAAAACCGGTACGGAAATTGCCAGCGGCAAGCAAGTGGATTTCACACGTAATTTGGTTTTACCGGCTCGCCAGTCACTGGTCATCGAATTTTAAGAGTCTCCCTCCAAAAGGAGACTGAGTGGACAGAATATTTGGAAAAGGCTGTTCCCGACTGCCGCAGGGCAGGGGAACAGCCTTTCTGTTTGTTACACTTACTGGTGGTCAGTAGTTAATTGATTGATTTCTGCTTCTGTCAGTCCGGTAGCCTTTGCTATTTGTTCCGGAGACAATCCCAGTGATTTCAGGTTCCGTGCAATAGCGGCCTTTTCTTCAGCACGTCCTTCTGCCAGACCTTCAGCTCTGCCTTCTGCACGCCCTTCTGCTCTGCCTTCAGCGCGACCTTCAGCACGCCCCTCTGCTCTGCCTTCTGCGCGCCCTTCAGCGCGTTCCGTCATGATGTTGTCACGCAGAATCACGATATTGTCCAGATGCTTATAGTATGCTTTCAGTTCTTCCCGGCTCATACGGTCCAGTTTCAGCTGCTCTTTCACCGTATCCAGTCCCGGAGCTGTGGCATGTTCCGGAACATTGCCTGTGTTCAGATAGTAAATCCATTCTTCCAGCGGTGTTCTGGCTACCCGGTTAAAGTCATTTACTTTCAGAATGTAATATTCCGGATAGAGCTGACTGACCTTGTCCACCTTGAATGTCTGTTTCTGGAATGGACTGAGTTCCAGTATGTCTCCTTCGTGAATGCCTATGAATTCCGTCTTCCCGTGATATACGAAATCTTTGCCGTGTCCCAGGGAGAAATATACAATATTCACGCTGTATACTTTACGCACCTTCTCATATCCTTCACCCCGGTTGATGTATTCCGTTACCAGTTTGGACGCACCGAACAGCATGCGTTGGAAGTACGCATACTCGTTGTTGTTTTGAACCTCGATGAGTACCAGCTCTCCTTGTGAATTTTCGGCCAGCATGTCCACGCGGTTATATTTGTCGAATTCATCCTCCTGATTGCTTTCGCTTTCCAACAATTTGTGGATGGTTACTTTTTCCTCCAGCAGGGTGGTAAGCAGTCCTTCCAATACCGCATAATTGGCCTTGTTGCGCAACAGGCGCTTCATGGCCCAGTCAAAACGAATATAATTTTCCATAAGGCAATGCGTTGTTAATTGTTGTTCTTACAAAGGAAATGAATAATTTGGTTTTTACCAAGAAAATGAATGTTTTAGTTTTTCTTGTTATTTCGATGCGGCAGGATCACGGTAGCCTTTAAAGTATTTGCGGAAGAAAATCCACTGATAATCGATCGAATTGTTCCAGTAGTTTATGTTATGGGCACCCGGACGTATGATAAAATCGTGACGGATACCTCGCCTGAGGAGTTCCTGATGGAATTTCCGGTTGACTTCCAGAAAGAAATCTTCCGTTCCGCAGTCGATGATCAGGGAGAGATCTCCATCCTGGATGCGGTCCAGCTGGGTCATGACCGTGTGGGCATCCCAGCGGCTCTGGTTTTCTGCTTCCTTACCCAGGTGGTTGCTCATTCCCCAGCTTTTTGGGAACGGACGGATGTCTACACCGCCGCTGGTACTTCCGGCTGCTCCGAACAGATCCTTGTGACGGAAGGACAGCCACATACTTCCGTGTCCGCCCATGCTGAGTCCGGTGATGGCCCGTCCCTTGCGGTCTTTGATGGTGGGATAGCGGGAGTCGATCCAGGAGGTCAGTTCCCGGGCTACAAAGGTTTCAAACTGGCTCTCCGGACGTAGCGGACTGTCCCAGTACCAGCTTGCTTCTCCGTCGGGACATACTACGATAATACCGTCGCGGTCGGCCATCTGGGGAAGTTCCGGTTTGATGGTCGGCCATGTGAATGCATTGCCTCCGTGTCCGTGCAGCAGATAGAGGGTAGGGCAGGAGTTTCCGGCCAGTGCCTGTTCGGGCACGATGACCACTACCGGAATGTTCCGTTTCATTTTGGGACTCGCAACAGAGAGGGTGTCCACCCGTGCAGCCTGGGCGCAAAGGGCCGTCAGCAAGAGGACGGCAAGGCATAATCCGAGTTTTTTCATCGTTGTTAAAAGGTTGGTTTATGAGTTCGAATTTTAGGCTTTGTTTTTTGCAAAGGTAAGACGTTTTTCACTTTTTCAGGTGCGGATAAGGGCATTTTGTGGTAAAAAACGTACCTTTGGGGCATGAGAATACGATTGGAAGAAAACAAAGGAATCCCCGCATCCCTGCTGTGGATGCTGGCGGTCATTTCCGGGGTGGCAGTTGCCAACCTCTACTACAACCAGCCCCTGCTGAACCGCATGGGCGAAGATTTGCACGTATCCGAGTTTACGGCCAACCTCATTCCGATGGTTACGCAGATCGGTTACGCGCTGGGACTGCTGTTCATCATTCCGCTGGGTGACCTCTACAAGCGGAGGAACATCATTGTGATTAACTTTTCACTGCTGGCCTGCTCCATGCTGGCTGTGGCTGTGGCGCCCGATATCCGTTGCATACTGGCGGCTTCGCTGGTGACGGGTGTCTGTTCCGTCATGCCGCAGATCTTCATACCGATGGTTTCGCAGTTCTCGCTGCCGCAGAACAAGGCCCGTAACGTCGGGATGCTGGTGAGCGGACTGCTGGCCGGTATTCTGGGATCTCGTGTGATCAGCGGAATTGTCGGCGAATACTGGGGCTGGCGCACCATGTATTACATTGCTGCCCTGATGATGCTGGTCTGCATCTTTGTGGTGTTGCGCATCCTGCCCGACATGCCTTCCAATTTCCGGGGGACGTATCGCGGGCTGATGAAGTCTCTGCTGGATCTGTTCCGCAGCCAGCCTACGATCCGCATGGTGTCGGCACGTTCCGGACTCTGTTTCGGCAGTTTCCTGGCGCTCTGGGCTTGTCTGGCCTTCAAACTGAGCGGACCTCCCTTTTATGCCGGCAACAACGTGATCGGTATGCTGGGACTCTGCGGAGTGGCCGGGGCACTGACTGCTTCCTTTGTGGGAGCCTCCGTCCGCCGGCTGGGAGTCCGTCCCCTGAATTTCATCGGCTGCGGACTGATGATTGCGGCATGGGCCGTGATGTATATCTTTCAGGACACGTATACCGGATTCATTGCCGGTATCATCCTCATTGACATCGGTATGCAGTGCGTACAGATCAGCAACCAGACCTGTGCCCTGTCGATGGCTCCCCAGGCATCCAGCCGGGTGAACACCATCTTTATGACCACTTACTTTGTGGGCGGTGCTGCGGGCACTTTCCTGGCAGGTACATGCTGGCATGTCTTCGGCTGGGCCGGAGTGGCAGGAGCCGGAGTCTGTCTGACGGCCTGTTCCCTGCTCATCACGTGTCTGGCCAGACACTGATCCGGGACTGCCTTTATGATCCGTAACCTCATGATCCGTAACCTCAAATTCTTTAAAATATCGCATGAAAAAATCAATCCTTTACCCCAAAGAATGGCTGGCCATCCATCCCTATACGGCTGTCCGTCCTTCGGATGCGTATTATGTGACACTGGCCAATGAACTGCTGGCGGCCTGTACGCTGACGGAGCTGCCCGAACCTTTCCGGCGCAAGCTGTGTCTGTATGTGGCGGCCTATGTGGAAGATGTCGTTTCCGGACTCGGACTGTGGAGATGTTTCACGAAGGAACATACTGCGCTTTACGGGAAGCCGCTTCCGTTCCGGAAGGTGCCGGCCGACTGGCTCTCCGATGAGGTGAACGAGGAAGACGTGGCGTTCCTCATCTGGAACACCTGGCAGAAAGCCACTTTCAGCCACGGCTTTGTCAGTCCCCTGCATCCGGACATTATCCGTCAGGCAGCCGCTTTCCGTCCGCTGGTGGAGCGGGCCTACGAGGAAGCTCCCGAGAATGAGGCACTGGCCGGATTCTGGGATACCTTTGCCACGAAAGAAGAGGCTGAACGCAAGCTGACCTGGCTTTTCGGACATACTTATCTGACGGAGCCGTCGATGCAGCCTTATATCGCCCATGTTGCTCCGCACGACCGTTTCATCGTACCGACCGGACCGCTGGCGCTCTTTCTGCACGAATGGACAGACCGCCTGGCCGCCGATCCTTCACGCTGGAAGGAAGTGGAAGGACTTTATACTTCCGAACCGGAAGTACCCGAACGGGTGAAGGAACAGAACCGCCGCAACTACGAACTCTTTACGGCGCATACACAGGGGCGGGAAGTGGCTTATCTGCCGGACTATGAGGCTCTGCGCGGTTTTCTGACCGGAGTGCTCCAATGGCCTGATGACGACAATCACACCCTGCCTCAGTTCCGTGCCCACCGCAACTTTGTCCTGCTGGTGAATCGGGAGAAGGGTATTCTGCTGGCCAAGGACGTGGCTGCCTGCATTGCCGACCCGGACAATCCGCTGTATCGTCCGGAAGAAGCGCGCAGGAAGGCTTTCCGCCTGCTCACCGAGGAAATGCTGTGTCCGCCCGACCTGCTGCACCGCTGCATTGCCAACGGCTGGTTGCCTGATGCTTCCCTGTCCGGCGAAGCAGACAGCTGGGTACAGGAGAATGCGGATTTCATTGCCCGCCACACCCTGCTGTACTACTACCGGGGAGACTGATCCGGATAGATATTATCCCCTGCATTGTATATGAACAGTGTAGGGAAATGAAATATGTTGTCATGACCAAAAGGACTATTCAATTGATGGATTTTTTAAAAAATATTTCCTTCAGATTCTTCTTGTTTTTGGTTTACTTTGCTATAGTTGATATTGCTATTGTCATGAACTATAAAATTTTTAGTAACGGGATTCTCTCCATAATCTTTGAATAAAGAGGGTAAGTCTGACTGGATAGTTTGGAGTTTCTTTCTGACGGTAATTTTTTCTTGTCCTTCGAAAATTCCCGTATTTACTATGGCTTTAGCAAGCATTTTAACGACTGGTACTGCAACACTATTTCCAATGAGTTTCATCCATCTTGCACGGGTAGGTGGCAAAATATAATCTGCAGGAAATCCTTGAATACGGCATGCCTCTTGTTTTGAGATTTGTCTGTAGTTACCTGTCCTATAAATAGATTCCATGAATTTGGTACGAAAATCCTCAATGCTATCCGCTTTGATATTTTCCGTGGTTACATAATCATTTGTGTCACTTGCAACTAATGTTGGATAAATCTTACAGGTTGGCAGGAAGATGCGATTGACTCCAGCGAGTCCTGTACTAATTTTTGTATTTTTAAAGTCATATCTTTCTTCAATGCATTTGACAGCTCCTATTGTTGCAAGTGCAAATAATGCGTCTTGTGCATTGAGCTTACGTTTTTTAAGCTCTTTGCTTGATTTCAATGTGTCAAAATTTATGATGCCGTCTTTTGCTTGAGACAGTATCCATCGTGCATTATCAGATAAATCATCGCTGATTTCATACACTTTATAAAGGTAAGACACTCGTTTAAGAATTCCTTTTTCTACAAGATTTTCTAGTTCATCTTTTTTTATGCTTGGGTCTAGTTCCTGAAAATGATTAAGACTGAGAGGATTACCATCAAGATTTCCATATTTGTCTTTTCTACGATTTTTCAGCAAAAGGTAACAGATATTTTTCTGTCGTTCCGTTGTTTCCTGTATATCCCACGAATGTATAGTTGTATTACCATTGCGCAAATCATTGAATAAAAAATAGTCATTGAAGCCTTTCTCATTGCAGGAAAGACTCCATCGGGCATTGTTTTCATTTGATTGCCGACATTCTTTGGCATCACAACCATCAAGAACATTACTTAATTGGATACATCCAGGAGTTGTTGGAGCAAGAATAAATTTATCAAGATATTTCTTTTCCTTGAAGCCAACGATGTAAATACGAATCCGTGTTTGAGGAACTCCGTAGTCATATGCATTGAGTACATTTACTGTTGCATGATAACCAGCTTGTTTTATTCGCTCGAGAATATATTCAAGAGCTTTTGCATTTCTTGGATCTGCCAAGCCTTTTACATTTTCAAAAATAAAAGCTTTGGGGCGTACTTTATTGAGAAGATATAGAGTGTCATTCCATAATTGTCCACGGTCATCATCAAATCCGAGGTTTTTGCCTGCAATAGACCAACTTTGGCAAGGTACACCTGCAGTCATGAGGTCGTGGTCAGGAAGTGTTTTCAACTTGGTAATATCTCCAAAATTAGCACTTTCATCTTCCTTGAAATTTAGACAATATGTATTGATGGCATCCGGAGCGATTTCACTAAAACCAATACAAGTACCACCTACACTTTGTAGTGCTAGTCGAAATCCACCAATACCGGCGAAAAGATCTATAAATGAAAAATTAGCCATGAAATTATCTTAATATATCAACGTCAAATCCCTCAGGAGGGTTAATGCCGAGGTATTCTCTGTATATTCTTTCTTTATAATGTTTGCCTAATTTGTTTACTTCATCAATGAAGAGTTGATATGTTCCTTTTCCACCAATTAGATCCCATGTCTCTTCTCCAATAAGGACGCATGGGTCATATTTCATATCAAACCAGCGTGCAGGAAGACTCCATGAATAGTTCGCTTTTATGCGATATGGGTTATATGGAAGAGCAAAATATGCTTTTTCGACCGGATGACCTTTCATTGCAAGTAACTTAAACATTTTTTCCTTGCTGACTTTGGTCTGGTCACTATTCGGAAGAGGGCCTTTTAACTCTAAAGCGAATGTTTTACCGGTTATGGTGTTGGTTGCAAGGATGTCACATATAACAGTTACAGGAATGGGTTGACCGCCACCTTCAAGAATATATTTCAATTCTTCATTCCAATTAGGTGATGATTCGCGCGTCTCTAGCTTATTTAGTACTTCTTGTATTCTTCGCAGGCTTTCTTTTCCTACGAGACCTTCTACCTTTACTTCTTGTCCGCATTGGCCATGATAAGTCTTACCGACTTCAACAGCTAGGGATTGCCAGGCTTTTCCAAAAGAAGTGGTAAATCGTCTTTCAAAATGAGATCCTTTCCAAATTTCGTCAGGCACAAGAGTTGCGTATAAAGGCTTGTCCTTACTGAAGTCCTCTGCAATAAAAGGATGCTTGATCAATACATTATACATTACTCCTTCCATCAATTTCTTGATAACGGAAAGGATGGCTTCTGAAACATTGGTATGGTTGGGTTTATTGCTATTGTCGTCAAAGAAGAAAAAAAACATATTTATTTCTTTTTATATATTTTAGGGCTTTTGATGGCTGCATTTAAACGGACTATCTTTTCCCATATAATGTCACCATTGGCATTGCAATAGTTCTGTATAAATTCTTGGGTAAATTTGTTGATCATGCGGCTATATTCAATGAAATACGTTTCGTTTTTTTCTTTAGCTTTGAATCCGAGAGGCCCGATAATATCCACAAATAGTGTCGGTTCTCCTGATATTAGAGTCCAAAACTTTTCTCCACAATATTTTTTGTGGTCACTATCATTATATTCCTTGTTGTCATTACCATAGCAGCAACCTTCAATGCACATAGTAGGCACTACTTTTCTACTTGTGTTGAATACCCGTCTGGCTGTACGAAATTGTTCTTTTTGTTTCTTCATTGAAGTGGAGTTACTCCATGCTGGACCGGATTTTACAGAGACAAAATAATGAACTCCTTCTTTGTCAAATTCAAGGTCAATACCTTCTGCGGAAGATTTATAGCCTCCATATACTTTTTCTGCAACAAACATTGCAAGACCTTCCATCCAGTTTCCAAAAATACTTTCCTCTGCTGATGACATGGTTGCAGAGGCTATGCTTTCTACCATGTTTCCTGCAGTGACTATGTTTTTGGCTTTAAACATATATGGATTTTTACGGGAAAGTAGTTCCTTAAGATTGAGAGATTGCAGTTTTGCTATTCGGTTGGCATGGAACTCACCTATATGTTTCTCTACATATTGAGCAATGCTGTTAATTAATTCAGTATTCATAATTTTGACGTTAATTGGTTTGTTAATGCTATACCTTTTATCTGTTTAACCGCTTATCTGTTTAACCGCATAATGGACATGATATTTTTGCAAAGTTACATTTTTCTCCCTGCTTTTTGTCGTTTTTCTCTGTTTTTTGTTTTGCAGATATAAATAAATCTGTGCCTTTTCATAATTGGTGCGATGTTGGTTTTAATCTAAAGATACGTATACTCTTTATTTCTGTTATGTAGCAATGTTATTCTGGATTTTCAGGAAAAATGTATAATTGAGCTTCTGATTGATGTTTTATCCGCAGATTTTCCCGGAAAAATTGTATCTTTACCCAGACTTTAATTTAAAAACCTATAACAACTTATGAAACAACGTTTATTTGTCATTCTGACTTGCCTCGTATTCCTGGCGGTACAGGGCCTGCAGGCACAGGTGCGCTTCGACAAGAAGAAGCTCTACAATGTCTGCTCAGTCAAGTATCCGGGAAAGGCCTGGAGCTATTCAGGTTCGGCCCCGAATGTGAAACTGGCCACAGTGAGTGAATCGGACAAACAGCAGCAGTGGAGCATCACGGATCTTTCCGGCAGCTTCCGGCTGATTAATCCTTTTGAGAACCGGGCCGTACGGGCTGCCGACAATGCCCTGGCACAGGTGGCTGAAGTGAACGGATCTGACGAAATGCAGCTGTGGCTCATCAAGCCTGTCGGCGAGTATGTGCAGCTGATTCCTTCAAACAAGGCGCAGTGGGTAGCTTCCTGCCGCGAAGACGGAACCATTGCCCTGGTGGATGTAGCCAAGGCCGGTACGTCGAAGGAAACCCTTTTCCGCATCACGGCAAGCAAGGTGGCTGCTCCGGCTTCTGCTTCCGGTGCTGCACGCGAGAAGGTATACTGGGAAGACGAAACCCGTTTCGAGGAAAACAAGGAAAAGGGCCATGCCACTTATATTCCTTATTTCAGCGAACAGGAAATGCTGGCCGACAAGGAGTTTTACGCCACTCCGTGGGTGTACAACCAGAGCAAGGCCATGATGCTGCTCAACGGCGACTGGTACTTCAACTTCGTGCCGCAGCCGTCTGAACGTCCGCTGGATTTCTATAAAGAAGACTATGATGTCAGCAGCTGGGCTACGATTCCTGTTCCCTCCAACTGGGAAATGCAGGGATATGACCGTCCCATCTACTGCAATGTGGAGTATCCGCACTCCAACACACCGCCCTATATCGATGCCCGCAAGGGATTCAATGACGGCGGAAAGAACTACGGCATCAATCCCGTGGGCTCTTACGTCCGCTATTTCAACCTGCCCGAAGGCTGGGATAAACAGCGCACCTTCATTCAGTTCAACGGTATCTACAGTGCCGCACTGGTTTACCTGAACGGAAAGTACGTGGGCTATACCCAGGGTTCCAACAACGTGGCTGAATTTGACCTGACTTCATATCTCCGTCCGGGACAGAACAAACTGGCTGTACAGGTGTTCCGCTGGAGCGACGGCTCTTACCTGGAATGTCAGGACATGTTCCGTATGAGCGGTATCTTCCGCGATGTTTATCTCTACAACACACCGCTGGTGAGCGTGCGCGATCATTACATTACTTCCCGTCTGGATGCTTCGGCTGATTACCGTCAGGGAGAAATGCAGGTGGAACTGACGCTCGACAACCGGGGACGTCTGAAAGGCGAAAAGGAACTTGTTGTCCGTCTGTCGGATCCGTCGGGCAAGGTAGTGGCTGAAACCGAACAGACCGTGCGTTTCTCTGAACGTGAAACAACCTGCAAGGTTAAGACTGACTTCCGCGTGAAGAACCTCAGCCTGTGGACAGCAGAAACACCGAACCTCTATACGGTGAGCGTTATCCAGCGTGCTGGAGGCAAGGACGAAATGGCCTTCTCTACCAAATATGGTTTCCGCGACATCGAAGTACGCGGTCCGCTGGTATATATCAACGGCAAGCGCGTCTTCTTCAAGGGTGTGAACCGCCACGACAGCCATCCGCTCTACGGACGTGCCGTAACGGTGGAATCCATGCTGCAGGATGTGCTGCTGATGAAGCGCAATAACATCAATACCATCCGTACCTCACACTATCCCAACGCGTCGAAGATGTATGCCATGTTCGACTATTACGGACTCTATACCATGGATGAGGCCGATCTGGAAGACCATGCCAACCAGTCCATCAGTGACATGCCGTCATGGATTCCGGCCTTTGTGGACCGCATCGACCGCATGGTGCTGCGTGACCGCAACCATCCGAGTGTGATCTTCTGGAGTCTGGGCAATGAATGTGGAGGCGGTAACAACTTCCAGGCCTGCTACGATGCAGCCAAGCGCCTTGATCCCCGTCCCGTACACCACGAAAGTACCCGCGACGGCAAGGAATTCGGCGGTAACCGTTTCAGTGACCTCTACTCGAAGATGTATCCCAGCATGGGCTGGATGGATCAGTATGTCAATTCGTTCGACAAGCCGATGTTCATCTGCGAATATGCACATGCCATGGGTAATGCCATCGGTAACCTGACTGAATACTGGAACAGCATCGAAAGCAGTTCGTCTACCATCGGTGGTGCCATCTGGGACTGGGTAGACCAGGCCATCTATGAACCGGTTGAAATCAAGCAGGGCAACTATGCCGGACGTCTGCACACCGGATACGACTTCCCCGGCCCGCACCAGGGCAACTTCTGCTCCAACGGTATCATCCCCGCTACCCGCGAGGAAACTCCGAAGCTGAAGGAAGTGAAAGCCGTTTATCAGTATATCAAGTTCCGTCTGGAGAATAATGACAAGAACGGAAACGAAGTGACTGTCAGTCTGAAAAATACGTATAACTTTACTTCTCTGGCTGATTTCGACCTGCGCTGGGAAACCGTGAAAGACGGTTATGTAGTGGGAGCAGACAGCATGCAGCTGGCCGATGTAGCCCCCTATGATTCCGTTTCACTCACTTTGCCGCTGTCGGGAGCTGACCTGAAGAAAGCATCGAAGAACGGTGAAGAAGTGATGATCAACCTGACCGTGCGCCAGCGCAAGGCAACGGTATGGGCCGGAGCCGGTCATGAAGTAGCCCAGAAGCAGTTTGAACTGACCAGCCGTGCCGGACTGCCGGAACTGCGCATCAATGCCCGTGTACCCAGGCTGGCCGTGAAGAAAGAAGGTCAGAGCCTGACCGTCGGCAACGGATTTGTGGATGCAGCCTTTGACACCACAACCGGACGGATGACTGCCCTGCGCCTGAACGGACTGGATGTCATCTATGGCGGTGAAGGTTTCATCTTTGATAACCACCGCTGGATTGAAAACGACCGCTTCGAGAAGACCGAAAACGGACTGGAACCCACCGGTACCTGTGAGGCTGTGGAAGAAGCCAGCGGTAACGTGGTTGTGAAGACTGTCCGCAAGGGAAGTCTCTGCGACACGGAGATCACGTACGTGTTCTATCCGGGCGGCGTGATGGATATGGATGTGAAACTCACTCCGAAGACTGCCGACCTGCGTCGTACCGGTCTGGTATGCTCCGTCAATGCCGGTCTGAACAATGTGGACTATTATGCATACGGTCCGTGGGAAAACTACAACGACCGTCATGCAGGCTGCATGGTAGGACGCTACCGCACCACTGTGGAAGACATGGTTGTACCTTACGTGAAACCCCAGTCCATGGGTAACCGCGAAGGCTTGCGTGAACTGAAGCTGACCAACTGCCAGGGACGTGGTGTCAGCATCCAGACCGAAGGCGGTGTATCCTTCTCCGCCCTGCGCTATACGGATGCCGACCTGATGAAGGCCAACCACCTCTGGGAACTCCAGGAACGTCCGTGCATCATCCTTCACCTGGATGCACTGGTTCGCGGTCTGGGTAATGCCAGCTGTGGTCCGGAAACCATGCTGAAATACAAGATCCCGCAGATGCCGTTCAGCTACAAGCTGCGCTTCTCTGCCTGCGACTGATCTTGATGATTAAACCTGTAACGAGGCTGACTTTATTTACGGAAGTCAGCCTCGTTTTTATATATGCCTGTTCTTTCTGTCTGTTTGTCTTGTTTGCTGTTGCTGATTGTTTCCTGCCGTTGTTAATCTGTTGTCGAATAGAGATTTGTTATATTCAGGGATGCGGCTTGTATCAGAATAAGTAATGGAAATGCAATATGAATCATGTAGCTTCTTTATGAAAAAGTAACTGGACTGTAATACCATAGTCCTACTTTTGCAGCGTTAAAAATCAAATATTTAATCTTTTTTATATAAAGATTCTGTTTGAGTTATTCTAAAATAAAAGTTACATGAAAATTAAACAATCTATTTTAACAGGGTTATGCCTGCTTTTTGTATGGACGGCACAGGCACAGACTCAAGTTATTGCTCACCGTGGCTTCTGGAAAACAGAAGGTTCTGCCCAGAACTCGATTACAGGCCTTCAGAAGGCCGCCGAAGCCGGAGTGTATGGTTCCGAATTTGATGTGCAGCTGACTGCTGACGGGGTAGTGGTAGTCAATCATGATGATGTTGTCGAAGGACTGGTGATCGGAGAGACCAGGTATGAAAAACTGAAAGATATCAAATTGAAAAACGGAGAACGTATTCCCTTGCTGGAAGAGTATCTGAAGACAGGTAAGCAGCTTCCTGAGATTCGTCTTGTACTGGAAATCAAACCTCATAAGACCCAATCTCAGGAAAATCAGATTGCCGCTGCCTGTGTCAGACTGGTAAAAAAATATGGAATGGAAAAGCAGGTGGAATATATTTCTTTCAGCATGAATATATGTGAACAGCTTGTCAGCCTGGCTCCGGATGCGGAAGTGGCTTATCTGAATGGAGACTGTGCTCCGAAGGATATCAAGGCTAAAGGCCTGACAGGAATAGACTATAGTTATAAGGTGTTTTACAAGCATCCGGAATGGGTGAAAGAAGCCCAAAGTCTGGGATTGAAGGTAAATGTATGGACTGTGAACAAAACAGCTGATTTGCAGAAGATGATTGCTATGGGTGTGGATTTGCTGACAACTGACCAGGTGCTGGAAGCCAAAGAGATGGTAAGCGGTCGGGAAGCCCGATAACGGATGAGAGGTGAAATCTAATAAAGATAACATGAAAGGTAAATGGATTATTCTGGGCTTCATGCTGTGTGGAGCCTGTGTACAGGCAAAAACCGTTGATTCTCAGTTTCGTTTTGCTGGAAAAGTGATAGATAAAAATGGTCGGGGAGTAGCCGGTGTCGTAGTGAATGACGGTATTAGTTTTACAACAACGGATGCACAGGGAACGTGGGCGTTGCATTCAGATACGACCAGAAGCAAGTTCGTTAGCATTTCTACTCCGGCAGGATATGTCTTGCCTCAGAATGACGGACTGGCCGATGGCTTTTATGTTCCGGTGCGTGTCCTGGCTTTGGCCGGTGGAAAACATGATTTTGTATTGGAGAAGCGGACTGAAACTGACGATCGTTTCCATTACATAGCCGTGTCTGATCCTCAGGTGCGCAATGAACGCGATTTCAAGCGCTGGTGCCAGGAAACGGTGCCCGATATGGTGGAAGTCATTGACTCGTTGAAGCAGTCGCATGAAGTTGTCGGAATGACACTGGGCGACCTGGTATGGGACAATATGCCTTTGTTTGATAATTACAAAGCTTCGCTGAAAAATACGGGAGCCACATTCTTCCAGTGTATCGGTAATCACGATTTTGACAGACAGTATCAGGGGCTTCACAATATGGAACTGGCTTCACCGGTATATGGTGAAATGGTCTACGAAAGTCATTTCGGTCCCACTGACTATTCTTTCAACATCGGCAAGGCACATATTGTCACGATGAAGAACATCAACTATGTAGGTGGAAAATCTTATCTGACCAGCCTGACCGGGCAGCAGCTGGATTGGCTGAAGAAGGATTTGAGCTATTTGCCTGAAGGCAGTCTGGTAATCCTGAACATGCATGCACCTTCATGGAACCGTATTTCTCCCGATGGCAACATCCGGAACGCCGCCCAGCTGAAGGAGGTTCTGAAAAACTATAATGTACATGTGTTCAGCGGACACACTCATTTCTTCCAGAACAATGAAGTTTCTCCTGTGCTGTATGAACACAACATCGGTGCGGCCTGTGGCGGCTGGTGGACGGGCTGGGTCAATCAGTGTGGTGCGCCCAACGGATATATGGTGGTGGATGTTGACGGAAATGATTTGAAGTGGCATTACAAGGGAACCCGCCGTGACTTTTCTTATCAGTTCCGCATCTATAACAAAGGAGAGTTCAAAAGCCAGAGCAGTTTTGTGGTTGCCAATGTCTGGGACTGGGACAGTGCCTGCAAAGTCGTGTGGTTTCAGGACGGAAAACCGATGGGAGAAATGGAACAGTTCGTTGATTCCGATGAAGAGCGTGCTTCGGAACTGAAGAACCGTGCCTCGGCAGAAAAGACAGGCCATCTGTTCCGTGCCATGCCTGCCGACGGAAGCAAGGAAATCCGGGTAGAATTTACCAATCGTTTCGGAGAGGTATATACGAAGAGTATTCGTCTCTGAGCCCGAATGAAATCAAGGCGATATGAATATAAACAACCCATAAATTAATAAAGTGATGAATATATTGAAATCTGTAGTTTTATTCCTGATACTCCTGTTGGCTGGAAGCAGTATGGTGCTTTCGGCACAGAACAGAAGCATATCGGGAAAAGTGTTCGATACAAATGAGGAGCCTCTTATCGGGGTGACAGTAACCATTGAGAACACTACCATTGGTGCGATAACTGATATTGACGGTGCCTTTACACTTCAAGTGCCCGAAGGGAAGGTAGTTCTGAATGTGTCGTATGTGGGTTTTGTCCCGCAGAAGGTGACGGTTGCTTCCGGACAGTCCAATGTGACCGTACGTCTGAGCGAAGATGCGGTCTTGCTGAACGAGGTAGTGGTTGTCGGTTATGGTAAACAGAAGAAGGTGAATCTGACCGGAGCTGTTGCTTCCGTAGGTGGTGAAGAACTGGAAAACCGTGTCACAAAATCGTTGAGCAGTATGTTGCAGGGTACAGTAGCCGGCTTGAATGTAACGACCTCTTCGGGTGTGCCGGGCAGTTCCGCTTCCATCAATGTGCGCGGTATCACTTCCATCCATGAATCGGAACCGCTGGTACTGATTGACGGTGCCGTGGGAGATATCGACCGAGTCAATCCCAATGATGTGGAATCCATTTCCGTTATCAAGGATGCATCTGCCGCTGCCATTTACGGTGCACGTGCTGCATTCGGTGTGATTCTTGTGACAACCAAGTCGGGAGCTGCCAAAGACGGCAAGGCAACTGTACGTTACAGCGGCCGTTTCGGATGGCAGGCACCTACCACTTCCACTGATTATGAAACAACCGGTTACTGGTCAGTATATACCATCAATCAGTTCTGGCAAGCCAATTCGGGTACGCTTTATGTGGATTATACTGATCAGGATATGCAGGAACTGTGGAACCGTGTGAATGACAAGACTGAACATCCGGATCGTCCCTGGGTGGTGGAAGACGTGAGAAACGGACGTAACCAGTGGGTTTACTACGGAAACTATGACTGGTGGCATAGCCTGTATCGTGACAACCGTCCGATGCAGCAGCACAATGTGTCCATCAGCGGAGGCAAGGATGATGTAAAATATTTCGTTTCGGGATCCTACGACAAACAGACAGGTATCCTGCGTGAGAATCCGGATATATACCGGAAATACAATCTGCGTTCGAAAATCGATTTCCGTATCAATGAATGGCTGACCATGTCGAACAATACTTCGTTCTACAGCTCACAATACAGCTATTTGGGTGACGGTGACGTTGAAAATACACTGGCCTACAGTGCCCGTCATGCACTGGCTTGTTTCCCGCAGAAGAATCCTGACGGATCCTGGCTCTACAGTACACCTTATCTGAACTACAAGGTGGCCAACGGACGCCATATCCTTCTGGGTGAGAATTCACACCGCAATGTGGAACGTAGTACGGACTTCACCAATACCACCCGTCTGGTGTATGCTCCGATCAGGGAGCTGAGCTTCACCGGAGACTTTACTTATCGCCAGTACCAGTCGCGCAATACCAGCCGTTCAAACGTGATGTATTACCGGGAGTATCCGGATGGTGAACTGTTGTCGTATGCAACCGGAGCCGGAGCTAATCGTCTGGATGAGGCTGTCAATACGAACCAGTATTACTCTACCAACATTTTCGGAACCTACGATGACACCTTCAACCAGGCTCATCACCTGTCGGTTGTAGGCGGTATGAACTATGAAGCATGGAAGAACAAGAATATTTCGGCATACGGTGAAAACCTTGTTTCTACTGATCTCGACGACCTGGATCTGGTGGGACAGAATGCGGAAGGTGCTACGATCACCGGAGTAGGCGGAGGACAGAATGAATATGCCCTGCTGGGTATTTTCGGACGTATCAATTATGATTATAAGAGCCGTTACCTGTTTGAGGTGAGCGGACGTTATGACGGAACTTCCCGTTTCGCTTCAGGAAGCCGCTGGGGATTCTTCCCTTCAGCTTCGGCCGGATGGCGTATCTCCGAAGAATCTTTCTTCCAGCCTGTACGCCAGTGGATAGACAATCTGAAAGTCAGAGGATCTTTCGGTAGTCTGGGCAATCAGAACATCTCTTCTTATTATTCTTTTGCCCGCCTGATTTCCATCTCCAGTCTGGGATATACTTTCGGGGAAGGAAGTGTGCTGCCCAAGTATTCTTCACTGAGCGCACCCATCGCTTCGGGAATGACCTGGGAAACTGCACAGCAGTGGGACTTCGGATTCGACCTGACCATGCTGGGCAACCGTCTGAACCTGACGGTGGACGGTTATATCCGCGATACGAAGGACATGCTTACCGATGGTGTGGATCTGCCCGGAGTGTATGGTGCCGACCTGCCCGATATGAATGCAGCCGACTTGCGTACGAAAGGTTATGAAATCACCCTGAACTGGCGTGACCGCCTGACACTGGGAAACAAACCTTTTGAATACAGTGTCGGACTTAACCTGAGTGACTACAAGAGTGTGATTACGAAATACGACAACGAGAACAAGACATTTGCCAAAGATTATTATGAAGGAATGGAAATCGGTGAGATCTGGGGATATGTGACAGACGGACTGTTCCAGACCGACGAAGAGGCAAAGGCATACGCTGAAAAAGTCGTCTTGAGTTATGTACTCAAGGGACAGACCGGAGGATGGCAGGCCGGCGACGTGAAATTCGTCGATCTCGACGGTGACGGCAAGGTAGGCATCGGAAGCAACAATGTCGACAACCCCGGCGACCGGAAGATCCTCGGCAATTCTCTGCCTTCCTTCTCTTACGGTATTTCAGCCAGTGCGCAGTGGAACGGTTTTGATGTTTCCGCCTTCTTCCAGGGAACAGGCAATCACTACTGGTATCCTGCCGGACAGTCAATGCCTTTCTGGGGCCCGTACTCTTATCCGTATCTGTCGTTCCTGCAGAAGGACTTCCTGGCCGATGTATGGACTGCTGAAAATACGGATGCCTATTTCCCCCGTGCGATGGCTTACTCTGCCAGCAGTGGGGTGCTGAGCAACGTGAACGACCGTTATTTGCAGAACCTGCGTTATCTGCGCTTCAAGAACCTGACAGTCGGCTATACACTCCCTCAGTCATGGACCGGAAAAGCCAGAATCGAATCTGTGCGCATTTACTTTACCGGTGAAAACCTCTGTTACTGGTCGCCGCTGAAGAAACATTCCAGATATGTAGATCCCGAAGCGGCTATTGACAGAAGCGATGCATATAACAATGCTTATTATCCGTGGCAGAAATCATTCCTGTTCGGTATTGACGTTACTTTCTAATGACTTAAACTAACAGAACATAATATGAAAAAAAATATTTTATTGGCTTTTACGTTGATGGCTGCTCTTTCATCCTGTAATGACTGGCTTGACAAGACCCCGCTGAGCGATATCACGGAAGAAAACTATTTCAGGACTGAAACAGATCTCCAGCTTTTCGGCAACAACTTTTACAACACGATTCTCGACAAGTCACCCTACGACCAGCAGAGTGATGTATATGTACAGCAGGAGCTGTCGGATGAACTGCTGGGAGGATCCAACCGCATCGTTCCCGCCAGTGGAGGAGGATGGACCTGGACTGCACTGCGCAATGTCAATACCCTGCTGGGAAACATTGATAAGTGTGAGGATGAAGAGGCTGCGGTCAAGTATTCCGCATTGGCCCGCTTCTTCCGTGCCTACTTCTATTTCGACAAGGTAAAACGCTTCGGAGATGTACCCTGGTATGACAAGGAACTCTTCTCTTCCGATGAGGAACTCTATAAGGCACGCGATTCCCGTGAACTGGTGATGACCAATATGCTGGCCGACATTGATTACGCCATTGAGAACTTGCCTGCCAAAGAAGAAGAAACCAGCAGTCCTTTCCGTGTGAACCGCTGGGCAGCCCTGGCTCTGAAGGCCCGCTTCTGTCTGTATGAAGGAACCTATCGCAAATACCACAATGTATCACTGGACGGACACGATTACGCCTACTATCTGGAACAGGCTGTGAAGGCTGCTGAGGAACTGATCAATGGCGGTAAGTATCATCTGTATTCCACCGGTAATCCCGAAGAAGACTATCTGATGTTGTTTGCCGCAGAAGATGCCAATCCCGATGAGTATATCCTGGCTATCAAATTCGATTATGGTATGAGTCTTTACCACAATGCTACGGCACATACTCTGGTTCCGACACAGGGACGTCCGGGACTGCCCCGCAAACTGATCAATGCCTACCTGATGAAAGACGGAACACCGTTTACCGACCGTGCAGGATGGGAGAAAATGCCTTTCACCGAAGAAGTGAAAGATCGCGATCCGCGTCTGGCTCAGACTGTCCGTACTCCGGGGTATCACCGTATCGGCCAGACTGAAATTCTGGCTCCTGACTTGTCGGTCAGCGTAACCGGTTACCAGCCTGTCAAGTTTGTACAGGATCCGACTGCTTCTGGCGGACAGGTAGACCGTAACGACCGTTCTACTTGCGACCTTCCGGTTTTCCGCTATGCTGAAGTCCTGTTGAACTATGCGGAAGCTAAGGCTGAACTTGGAACATTGACACAGGCTGATCTTGACAAGACCGTTAATGTGATCCGTGACCGTGTGGCAATGCCGCATCTGGATATGGCCGCTGCCAACGCTAATCCGGACAGTTACCTTTCTTCAGCTGAATATGGATATACCAACGTGACCGGAAGCAATCAGGGAGTGATTCTCGAAATCCGTCGGGAACGTGCCATTGAACTCACTCAGGAGGGATTCCGTTTCGATGACCTGGTGCGCTGGAAAGCAGGCTCCTGCGTGAATCAGTCCATTACCGGTATGTATTTCCCCGGTGCAGGTGAATACGATCTTTCCGGTGACGGCGTGACGGATGTCGTTCTCTATACCGGCGATACCAAACCTGATAAAAAGGATGCACAGGTGTACAAGATCGGATCTGACATCGTGCTGACCGAAGGAGAAAGCGGATATGTTGATTATCACCATAACATTTCGCGTACTGCCTTTAATGAGGAACGCGACTATCTCTATCCGATTCCTATCAATGAACGTTCGCTGAACCCGAATCTGACACAGAATCCGGGATGGAATGACGGACTTTCTTTCTGATTGAAAGCATAGCCATGAATAAACCAACAGGGACAGTCTCACATATACGGCTGTTCCTGTTTTTTGTACCTTTATTTTTCCACCTGATTCCTTTGCAAAAAAAACGGGATGGGTTATCTTTGTGTCCGGATCGTCCCGGTGACGGTTCTTTTGTGTTCATCTTAACAGAAAATACTTATGAAACATGTGTGGAAACCAACCCGTTCCCTGCTGGCTGTACTGACAGCCTGCGCTTCTCTTTCCGCTCTGACCGCTTCCGGACAGACAGTTCCTCCACCTGCTCCCTACGGGGCACTTCCTTCACAGGGCCAGTTGCAGTGGCATGAGATGGAGATGTATAACATGATTGAGTTCAATCAGATCAATTACCTTGATAAAGACTGGGGCTGGGGCGACGAGTCTCCCGAGATCGTCAATCCCGTAAACTTCAATGCCGAAGAGATCGTGCTCCGTGCCAAGAAAGCCGGATCGAAGGGATTCCTCATCAATGCGAAACACCACGGAGGCTTCTGTATGTGGCCTTCCCGCACGACCGACTACAATATCTCCCGTTCTCCCTGGCGCAACGGAAAAGGCGACTGGGTAGGCGAGTGGGAGGCAGCCTGCCGCAAGCACGGGTTGAAGTTCGGGGTTTACCTTTCTCCCTGGGACCGCAATACGGCCAAGTTCGGCACTCCCGAATACCTGGATATGTTCAAGGCACAGCTCCGGGAACTGCTCACCCAGTACGGTGATCTCTTTATCATCTGGTTCGACGGTGCTCCGGGTGAGGGTGGCGACGGATATTATGGCGGTGCCAATGAATACCGCGGAGGCTTCCTCGACTACTACGACTGGGAAAACATCTATGCCCTCTGCCGCGAACTGCAGCCCAATGCCGTGATCTTCGGCGATCCGGGACCCGACGTGCGCTGGGTGGGCAATGAGAAAGGATATGCCGGCGAGACCTGCTGGGCTACCCTGTTTGCTCCCGGTGAGAAATGGAACGGACGGCCGATCCCTTCCGGTGCGCCCGAACACATCAAACGCATCAACGAAGGAAACCGCAACGGCCAGTACTGGATTCCTGCCGAAGCCGACTTCTCCCTGCGCCGGCGCTTCACCTGGCACGCTTCCGACAGCCTGACCGTCAAGACTCCCCAGAAACTGTTCGACATCTATATCAACAGTGTCGGTCGCGGACAGGGATGGGATCTGAACCTCCCGATCAATCCGCTGGGTGAACAGGATGAGCCCGACAAGCTTGCTCTGGAAGAGTTCGGACGCTACCTGGAAGCTACGTTCCGCGATGACCTGACCAGGGGAGCCACGCTGCATGCTTCCAATGTGCGGGGTGGGGATGAGGCACATTACGGCACCGCCCTTCTGACCGACGGAGACCGCTATTCCTACTGGGCCACCGACGACAAGGTAACCTCAGCCGAACTGGTTCTTGATTTTCCCCGTACGGAAACATTCAATATCATCAAACTGCGCGAAAACATCAAGCTGGGCCAGCGCATTGACTCGGTGAAAGTCGATATGAAGGTCGGCGGAACCTGGAAAGAAATTGCCGGAGCCACCAGCATCGGTGCCTGCCGTCTGATCCGTCTGAAAAACTATGTGGAGACTTCCTCCCTGCGCATCCGCTTCTATGCACCGGTTGCCCTGGCTGTCAGTGAAGTGGGATGCTACAAGGAACCCGACGGAGCCGTTGCTCCCGTGATCAGCCGCACCAAGGCGGGCGAAGTGTCTCTTCAGGTGGAACGTCCGGTCTACCAGCTTCGCTACACGACCGACGGTTCCGTGCCCTCGGTTTCCTCTCCGCTTTATACCGGGCCGTTTACCTTTGCCCGGGAAGGAGCTGTACGTGCCGTAGCCTTCGACAAGGACGGACGGAAAGGTGAGGAAGCTGTCCGTACCTTCGATGCCTGCAAGCGGAACTGGCGCATCCTGACCGCCGACGGGCAGCCCTATGCCGCAGCCGGGGCCCTGGTGGATGATGACGACCAGACCTTCTGGCGTTCCCCTTCTCAGGACAAGGATGCTGCTTTCCGTCCGCAGAGTCTGGTGATCGATCTGGGCGAAACACAGGTAGTCAAAGGATTCTCTTATACGCCCCGTCAGGACAACAGCAGCGAGGGAGTAATCGATCGCCTTGCTCTCATGGCCAGCGAGGACGGCAAAAACTGGACGCCGGTATACGAAGACTTTATTCCCAACATCCGTCAGGCACCGGTCTACCGTTCCTTCCGGCTGAAGACTCCCGTGTCTTGCCGCTATCTCAAGCTGACAGCCCTGCGCGTGCTGGAAGGCAATTACGCTACGGGAGCCGAATTCGGCATCCTGCTGAAGTGACTTTATCCGGGACACCGGCGGATTTCCCCGCTTCCGATGCAGAGCCGTGCCTCCCGGTCGTAGATCACACCGAACTGACCCGGTGCGATTCCCTGGATCAGGTGCGGACTCTCCACCTCATAGCCGGTTCCTGCCGGTCGGATCACCCCCGGCAGGAACTGGTCCGTATGGCGGATCTTGAAGCAGATTTCCTGTTCCCCGGCTTCCGGCCAGGGATTTTCCGTAATGAAATGAAAGTCCGTCAGCCGGAACTTCCGCCCGTACTGATGCACCGTGTCATATCCCCGCGATACGAACAGCAGGTTCTTCTCCGGGTCCTTGTCCACCACGAACCAAGGCCCTCCGCTCAGTCCCAGTCCCTTCCGCTGTCCGATGGTGTGAAACCAGAATCCCTTGTGCGTACCGATCTCCCGGCCGCTTTCCAGTTCCACGATTGCCCCCGGCCGTTCGCCCAGGAAACGTCGGATAAAGTCGTTGTAGTTGATTTTTCCCAGAAAACAGATCCCCTGGCTGTCCTTGCGGCGGGCACTCGGCAGCCGTGCCGCCAGAGCCGTCTCGCGCACCTCCTGCTTCATCAGTCCCCCCAGCGGAAACAGCAGCCTGGATACCTGCAGGTAGTCAATCTGAGCCAGAAAATCCGTCTGATCCTTCACCGGATCTTTGGCCGTTGCCAGCCACACCTTCCCTTCGCGTTCGCAGGTCGACGCATAGTGCCCCGTTGCAATCCGGTCGTACGCATGTCCCGCCTTTTCCTCGAAACATCCGAACTTGATCAGCTTGTTGCACATCACGTCCGGGTTGGGCGTGAAGCCCTGTCTCACCTTGTCGATAGTGTAAGCCACCACCCGGTCCCAGTACTCCTGCTGGAGATCCACCACCTCCTGCTTCAGGCCATACTTGCGGGCCGTTGCCGTCGCCAGTTCGATGTCCTCTTCCGCCGTGCAGCTCAGTCCGTCGTCGGTATCCATGCCGATCCGGATATAAAACAGGTCGGGCTTGTAGCCCTGTTCGCAGAGCAGGTGGACCGCTACGGCACTGTCCACTCCGCCCGAAATCAATGCAGCCAGATTCATGAAGTATTTTTGCGGCAAAGTTAGCTCCACTTTCCCGAAGGTGAAATACCCTGTTTGGGGTATTCTCAGAGGCTTTCCGGAAGCGGTCAGTTCTCCGCATGGTATTCCGCCAGCTCGCGTTCCCCTTCATCCGCATAGCCGTAGCTTTCGTCGTGCTGGCTGAGATCCAGACCGATGGCTTCGCTTCTGGCTGATACGCGCAGGGGGATCATCTTGTTGGTCAGCCAGTAGAGAGCATAGCTGACGATAAAGGTATATCCGCAGACCAGGACGACGGCCAGCAGGTGGATCAGGAACACGCTGACGTTGCCCGCAAACAGTCCGTTGACGAAGACTCCCGTCAGAACCGTTCCGAAGATACCGCCCACACCGTGCGTCGGGAATACGTCAAGCGCATCGTCCACACTGGTCTTGTTTTTCCAGTAAACCGCCACGTTGCAGACCATGGTGGTGGTCAGGGCGATGAAGATACTTTCCCCCACGGTGACATAACCGGCCGACGGAGTGATGGCCACCAGTCCCACGACGGCACCCACGGCTGCTCCCAGTGCAGAAGGCTTGCGTCCCCGCAGGCAGTCGAAGAAGATCCACACCATCATGGCCGTAGCCGAAGCCGTATTGGTGTTCAGAAAAGCCTTGATGGCAATACCGTCGGCAGCCAGGGAAGACCCTGCATTGAATCCGAACCATCCCAGCCACAGCATGGCAGCCCCCAGAATGACAAAGGGGATGTTGGCCGGGGCATGACGCTTTCCGCTGCGGCGTCCCAGGAAGATGGCACCGGCCAGTGCCGCCACTCCCGAGGAAGCATGTACCACGATACCGCCGGCAAAATCGACTACTCCCATCTGACGGAGGAATCCGTCGGGATGCCAGGTCCAGTGGGCCAGCGGACAATATACGAAGATGCAGAACAGGATCATGAAAATCAGGTAGCCGGAGAAACGTACCCGTTCCGCGAATGATCCCGTGATCAGTGAAGGGGTGATGATGGCAAATTTCATCTGGAAGAGTGCATACAGGGCCAGCGGTATGGTCGGAGCCAGATAAGTGTCTATCTTGGCACCCACGTGCTGGAACATGAAGAAGCTGGCCGGATTGCCGATAAATCCTCCGCAATCGTCCCCGAAGGCCAGACTGAACCCGAATACCACCCAGATCACGCTGACCACGCCCATGGCAATGAAACTCTGGAGAATGGTGGAGATGACGTTTTTCTTCCCGACCATGCCTCCGTAGAAGAAGGAAAGTCCCGGTGTCATCATCAGGACAAAAATAGTGGCGGTGATCATCCAGGCCACGTTGGCTGTGTTCATGCGTTCGTCAGGTTCCCACAGTCCGGGGTTTTCCGGCATCAGTACTCCGATCAGACTGATGATGACAATCAGTGTCATTAAAATAATCCATCTCTTTTTCATCTCGTAGTTGTTTTAATGGTTCTACATGTTAAAATGATATATAAACATTAGTTTTTGTGTCATGTTTTAAAATACTTCGCAAAGATATTATTAAAATGACATACAATATTACTTTTTGATGTTATTTTGATAGGATTGTTTCTCTTTGGATTTACTGATGTTATAAATAAGATGATTATTGTGTGATTATGTAATTGTTTGTAATGTAAATCCCGTGTTTTTGTATCAGATTATAAGTCTGTCTGTTATAAAAGCCATTCAGGGGAAGTCCGGAACCACAAACCAGACTTCCCCTGAACCATTTTTTCACCCCATACATTGGCTTATCCGATCATCGGAACCAGCCACTTGGTCAGCAGGTAACCGCCGCCCAGCAGCCAGATGTAAAGCAGTCCGGCCAGCAGGAAAGGTTTCGCACCTGCCTGTTTGAATTTCTCCATGCTGGTGTCCGTACCCAGGGCAGTCATGGCCATGGTCAGCATGAATGTATCGATGTATTCAATGGCACCGTTCAGCGGAATTTCCTTCACGCTGTCCACTCCGAAGAGGTATTGCAGCAGTGAGTTCAGACAGATGATGCCGATGAATCCGAAGGCAAACCAGGGAATGGTGATCTTGCTCTTCTGAGTTGTTCCTCCCTCCGCTGCAGCCTTCTTGCGGCCGGCCAGTGCGAAGCTCATGATCACGAGCACCGGAGCCAGCATCATGACACGGATCATCTTGGTGATGGTTGCCGTACCCGCAATACCCAGCGTGTCGGTCGGGTCCATTGCGTTACCCGCACCGGCCACGTGAGCCACTTCGTGCAGGGTACTTCCTGTATAGATTGCTACTCCCGTGTCACCCAGCGCATCCAGCATACCGGCGCGGTACAGGATGGGGTAGAGGAACATGGAGATCGTTCCGAAGATCACCACCGTCGATACGGCGATGGCTGTCTTGTGGCCTTCACATTTCACGACCGGTTCGGCACCCAGCACTGCCGCAGCACCGCAGATCGCGCTTCCCGTAGCCGTCATCAGCGAAGTATCTTTATCCATTTTCAGCAGCTTGCCCAGCCATACGCCCAGGAAGATGGTTCCTGCCACGATGATGGTGTCGATCACCACAGCCGGAAGTCCCACGGCAGCTACCTGTGTCAGCGTCAGTCGGAATCCGTAGAGTACGATACCGGCACGCAGGATCTGCTTCGTACAGAACTTGATTCCCGGCACCCAGGTTTCGGGAAGCTTGTTGCGCAGGCTGTTGGCATACAGCATACCCAGGATGATACCCACAATCAGCGGACTGAATGACAGACTTTTCACGAAAGGAATTTCGGCGATGTAGAACGCAGCGAATGAGAATAAGGCAATCAATAAAATACCGTGAATGGTATTTGCTCTGTTTTCTTTACTGAACATAGTTTTTTATACTTCTTAGGTTTTGTACTTCTTTTTTAATTCGCTGCAAAGGTAATACATTCTTTCCGGTTTCGCTATTCACCTTTTTTTATACCCTATAACCGGAAGTAATATCTGCTTTTGTCAAGCAGAGTGTTCAGGAGGAAAAATTATTTCCACAAGCTTTCTTCTTTCCAATTCCGACAGAATCCCATTGCTGTTATATCTATCGAAGGAAAATCAGCCAATAAGTTAGAAAGTTTTTGGTTGAAGTTGTTGTTGGGGGATACTGAAGCAAGGAAATATCGTATGATGCACAGGCGATAGTAAATTCTTTTCTTATCTGTTGTTGTGGTATCAATCCATGCATTTACCGTTTTGCGTGGTTCAGCTGGATTCAGCATGAAATTTCTGTTCCATACCCTTGCATGATGGCAACACATGTTACGCAAGTTTGCAAGTACGGTTAGCCATGAGGTAAAAACTTGTGGTTTCAGACCGAAATAACCGGCGATGTGCTTCATCAGTTGGTTTTTTGATATATTGGAATAAATATAGTTCAGGTTCCCAAAAGACAGCACTTCTGTTATCATCCATGCCGGAGGATATGTTTCAATGAAGTTTTGTCGAAATTCTTCAATGTAATCCTCTTTACTTGATATCAGTTCTTTGTCTATGATTGACAAAGTCTGATTAAATTTATCTGAATTGGCAAAATATGCAGCCTCTGTTATCCAATACTTGTCATTTAATTCCTGGCATCCGATGTTAGCTAATACACTGCGAATGGCAATTTCGATTTTCTCTATTTCGTTGAAAAGTAGAATACGTAATTTTTTGTCAAAGCGATAAAGCGTCAAGACTTCCTCAAATTTTGTTCCCTCTTTTAGTGATAAATCATTTTTGGGGCTTTTGTAAAATGGGTAAATATATGCAGATAAGCGATGATAACCGATGTTCATCAGATAACTGGCCGCTTTATGCTCATTTTCTATTAGCATTCCACGTGATTTAAGAATTTGAACGATTTGTTCTGGAGAGGAATAAGGCTTGACGAAATTTGCTTTCATATATGTAGAATAAAAAAACGACCCGCCGATTTGAGCATTGTAAAGAGGCTTGGCGGGTTCTAATGGGGCAAAGGTAGTGAGAATATTTGAAATAACCTATTATTGGGAACGTTATTTTTTTACCCCGTTGAACCTAAAGTTGGTTTTTGTCATGGAAATGTAAATACCTGTTTTATAATATACGGGAATATTTGGTTAAAATAGGAGTAAAAGTATATCATTATAGGGAAAAATGCTTATCTTTGCGCTGAAATGATACAACCTGGCAGCTGTGGGAGGGCCGGTCTCTCCTAGACGGAAGCATGTTTTATTTCATTTCTCTTTATTGTCAACCAAATAGATGTGGTATACCGGGCTCCTGCAGGACCTGGTGGAGAGAGAAGAATATACATGCGGAAAAATTTCAGCCAGATTACGACAGGTAAAGAAATGAAACAGACGATCGAAGAAAACCCGATATGGATCCCGTTGCAGACCACCTACTGTAAGGAATTGCAGGTGGCCGAGTTTCTTCGTGACTCAGAGATACCTTATTATATCCCCCAGACTTATGAGCTGCAGGACGCAAAAGATGGAAGCGAACGTTGCGAACGGATTCTTGTTCCCGCTATCCATAATCTGCTTTTCATACGATGTAGCCACTACGATCGCGAATGGTGCAGACGTTTGCAGCAGTCCATTCCTTTTCCCACGTATTTCATGAGGCGCGGACGGGAGAGTGCCGACTATTGTATCATTTCCAACCGGGAGATGCAGAATTTCATGCGGGCCACCAACCCTGAGATCCAGGGGACGCGGTTCATTGATCCCGAAAAACTGAAGAACAAGAAAAATGTCCGGGTGTGGGTTGTCCGCAAGGGACCGCTGTTCGGTATGGAAGGACAGTTTGTCCGTTACGGAGGACGCCATTATATCGCCATTCAGGTGAGCGGAAGTGCCGCCTTGCTGAAAGTCAGCTACACCTGGTGCGAACTGATCGAAGAAATTTAACCGTTGGTTAAGTGTTTCATGACTGAAAAAGAAAGGAGGGTCTGCCTTGTGCAGCCCTCCTTCAAATCAGGAATCCTTTCCGGTTTCTTCCGCTAGATCACCCCGCAGGCACTGAGTCCGAAGGCACCTGCGACGGCGGTTGCCACAGTGATGATCACTTTGAGCACCAGGCTCCAGATTGTTTTTTTCTTGCTGGTATTTTCCATAAGCAGTTAAGATTAAGGTTATATAATTGGGGTCGGAAGCACTGGGGAGCCTGACGGAACGGTTTCCTGCTTTCCCTGGTGAAAGCCACTTGCGCCTGACGGATCCGGAGTCATTTTCGGAGAGTCCGCTCACCGCCTGTCTGGAAAGGGTTGCCGCCGCACGTCAGTTCCCCGTCAGTTATTTCCGCTGGTCAGACACCCATGCCGCCCTGGTCATCCGTTTCTTCCTCCGTCACCTCCGGCGAGATATCCACGGTTGTTTCACCGGCCTTGTGAGCCTTGAGCACTTTCTGGCTGACAGAGCGCGGAGCCACCAGGTTGAAAACGGCTTCACCCAGCAGATCCTTGAAGCGGGCGCCGCACTGCCATTTCACATTCAGCTTCTTGACGTAAATGGCCGGATTGTACTCGGCAGCCGAAGGAGCCCCCTCACCGCTGATGCGGACATAGAAGAATCCCAGGTCGCCCAGTTCCACCTTCTTGCCTTCCAGCAGCTGTTCCCGCAGGCAGTCCACCGCCATGGTCAGGATTGCCGCCACGTCGGAACGCTTGTACACGCTGCCGTGGCTGGCAATATGTTCGGCAAACTGGTTGATGTTCATCACTTCGCTGTACTGTGAAGTGGCATAAGCTTTCTTGGGAGCCCCCTTGTCGATGGGGTTGCTTCTCATGGCGATACTGTAGTTTAACATAATACGATAAATTAAAGAGTTAATAAATAAGTTCCTTACAGACTCCGGACTTTCGGGTTCCGGCCATTCCTTGCATTGACCAGTCAATGCCAGGATATCGACTTGTCGATGCCAAGATTGACCAGTTAATGTCAAGATATTGACCAGTCGTTGCCAGGGAAATGTGCGGTCGATTCAGTTGCATCGACCAGTCGATGCCAGGATATCGACCAGTCGTTGCGAAGGGATCGTGCGGTCGTTGCTGAGGTAACCACCAGTCGGTTTCTCCGGATTTTCCGGATAATCCGGAGAGCTTGTCCGGAACCTTCCTTCCCGTTGTCTGTATGACAAAGGTAACACCTTCCGAAGAGCGGTTTGCACCTTACGGACGCTTGTCGGCGAATGAAGGGCGATGATGCACGATAAGGCCCGACAGGGATGTGGCGACACACGGTCAGGAGGTGAAAAAAAGCTGGAACAGAGGCCGAAACAGAGTCTGGAAAAACTTGCTTATATCACTGAAAATGAGTATCTTTATCCTATAATTAATTAACGGAAACAAAGATATGGATACTTTTCAGATTCGCTCTTACGGCATCGGGGAACTTGCCCGTTGCTATGCTCCCAACATCACGGCAGGGGCTGCCCGCCGCAAACTGATGTACTGGATTTCCCTGCAGCCTGCACTGGTCGATGCGCTTCATGCGTCCGGTTTCAGCCAGAAGGTGCGCAGCTTTACGCCCGCTCAGGTCCGCCTGATCGTCGAGGCGCTGGGGGAGCCCTGAAAGTCAATAAAAACAATCATTATACAAAAACTTAAGAAGTAGATATGAAGAAACATTCACTGGTAATTCCGTTGTTTCTGTGTCTGTTCCTTGCTGCTCCCTCTGTCTGTGCACAGACCATGAGCGACCAGCAGGTACTGGAGTACGTGAAACAGGGGATGGCCGAAGGGAAGGACCAGCGTCAGCTGGCTACTGAACTGGCGCGGCGAGGCGTCACACGCGAACAGGCCGAACGAGTAAAGAAACTGTACGAACAACAGCAGGGAGTCAATGCCTCTCAGATGAGCGGTACCGAACTGAATGAAGCCCGCCTGCGCGAGGCGGTGAAGGAGGACACTTCCACAGCGCTGGAAACTCCGCAGCCCGATGCTGCCGAACTTGCCCGCGAGGACCAGGTGTTCGGGCGCAACATTTTCAATACCCGCAATCTTACCTTTGAACCCAGTGTCAATCTGGCTACTCCGCCCAACTACCGGCTCGGCCCGGGCGATGAGGTGATCATCGATATCTGGGGTACCAGCCAGAATACCATCCGTCAGCAGATTTCTCCCGACGGAACCATCAATATCGAGAAGATCGGCCCCGTTTCCCTGAGCGGCATGACCGTGAGCGCGGCCAATGATTACCTCAAGAAGGTGCTGGGCAAGACGTACAGCGGTCTCGACAGTGCCGAGGGCAATCTGGAAATCCGTCTGACCCTGGGCAATACCCGTACCATCCAGATCAATGTGATGGGTGAGGTGATGCAGCCGGGTACCTATGCCCTGAGCAGCTTCTCCACCGTCTTCCATGCGCTTTACCGGGCAGGCGGCGTGAACGAGATCGGAAGTCTCCGCAGCGTGCAGGTAGTCCGCTCCGGACAGAAGATCGCCGATGTCGATGTGTACGACTTCATCATGAAGGGCAAGATCCAGGACGATATCCGTCTGCAGGAAGGCGATGTCATCATTGTGCCTGCCTATGAAGTGATGGTCAAGTTCAGCGGCAACGTAAAGCGCCCCATGCGTTTCGAAATGAAGGCCAAAGAATCCCTGGCCACCCTGATTCAGTATGCCGGCGGATTCGATGCCGAAGCCTATACGAAATCCCTCCGTGTGGTTCGCCAGAACGGGGAAGAATATGAGATCAATACCGTCAGGGACAAGGACTTCAGTGCCTACCAGATGCGTAACGGCGACGTGGTGACGGCCGAAGCCATCCTGAACCGCTTCACCAACAAACTGGAAATCCGCGGTGCGGTCTATCGTCCCGGCATTTACCAGCTGAGCGGAGAACTCAACACCGTCCGTGCCCTGATCACCGAGGCCAGAGGGCTGACCGGCGATGCCTTTATGAAGCGTGCCGTGCTCCAGCGCGAGCGTCCCGACCTGACGACCGAGATTGTCAGTGTCGATGTGGCAGGCATCCTGAACGGTACTTCTCCCGATATCCCCTTGCAGAAGAATGACATCCTGAACATCCCCAGCATCCATGACCTGGAAGACCGCGGCGATGTGATGATCTATGGCGAGGTTGCCCGTCCGGACAGCTATTCCTTCTCGGACAACATGACGCTGGAAGACCTGATTATCCGTGCCGGAGGTCTGCGTGAGGCTGCCTCTACCGTACGGGTGGATGTTTCCCGCCGTATCAAGGATCCCAAGAGCACCAGCTATACCGACAGCATCGGCCAGACCTTCACCTTTGCCCTGAAGGACGGCTTTGTGATCGACGGCCAGCAGGGATTTGTGCTCCAGCCCTACGATCAGGTGTTCGTGCGCCGCAGCCCGGGCTATCAGGCCCAGCAGAACGTACAGGTCACCGGTGAAGTGCTGTTTGGCGGTACCTATGCGATGACCAGCCGCGAAGAACGCCTGTCCGACCTGTTGCGCAAGGCCGGAGGTGCTACTCCCAGGGCCTACCTGCGCGGAGCGAAACTGACCCGTGTAGCGAATGAAGATGAAAAGAAGCGCATGCGCGATGTCCTTGAGATCATGAACCGCCAGTTCGGCAAGGCCATGATGGACTCGCTGGGTGTGCGTGTGGAAGACACTTTCAGTGTGGGACTCGATCTGGAGAAAGCCCTGGCCAATCCTGGCGGCGAGTACGACCTGGTGCTGCGTGAAGGCGATGTCATCAGTGTGCCCAAGATGAACAACACCGTGAAGATCGACGGTGCCGTAATGGTTCCCAACACGGTGGCCTACCTGAAAGGCAAGAATGTCAGCTACTACCTCGACCAGGCAGGAGGCTATGCCGACAATGCGAAGAAATCCAAAAAATTCATTATCTATATGAACGGTCAGGTCACCCAGGTGGGCAGCCGCGACAGCGACAAGATCGAACCGGGGTGTGAAATTATTGTGCCGAGCAAGAAAGACCGCAAGGGTGTCAGCGTGGCTGAAATTTTGAGTTATGCCAGCTCCTTCGGTTCCCTCGCTACCATGTTCGCCACAATTACGAACCTGATCAAGAAGTAATACCTATGGAAGAAAAGAAAACTGATAAGATGGAACAGCCCCTCTTCACCCGTCCCGAAGGCGGGGAGGAGGACGAACTGACAATTGACTGGATGGCGTTGATCCGTCGTATTTTGGCCATCCGCAGGAAGTTATATCTCGCTGCCGCCGTGGGACTGGTGGCAGGCGTGATCATTGCCCTGAGCATTCCCAAGCAATATACGGTCAGCGTGACCCTTTCTCCTGAAATGGGCAGCGGCAAGAGCGGGGGAGGACTGGCCAGTATGGCCGCCTCGTTTCTGGGAACCAGTATGGGCAGCGACAGCCCCGATGCCCTGAATGCGACACTGGCCCCCGATATTGTAGCTTCTACCCCTTTCCTGCTGGAACTCTTCGATGCCCGTGTCCGTACGGCTGACGGTAAGGTGGATACCACCCTTGTTGCCTATCTGGACGAACAGTCCGCTCCCTGGTGGAGCTACATTCTGCGTGCTCCCGGCATGGCAGTCGGCGGCATCAAGTCTTTACTGGGCGGTGACAAGGAAGAGCTGCCTGCTGATTCCCCGGCCGGAGGTTCCATTGAACTTTCTGAAGAAGATGCAAAGAAGCTACAGTCTCTTCGTCAGTCTGTGCTGGCAGATGTAGATAAGAAAACAGCGATTACTACGCTGACCGTTACCCTGCAGGATCCCAAGGTCACTGCTACGGTGGCCGACAGTGTGGTTTCCAAACTTCAGCAGTATATCATTGCCTACCGTACCCGCAAGGCGAAGGAAGACTGCCGTTACCTGGAACAGCTTTACCGGGAACGCCAGGCGGAATATTACGAAGCCCAGCAGCGGTATGCGAACTATGTGGATGCCAACAGCAACGTGGTGTTCCAGAGTACCCTGGCCGAGCGCGAACGGCTTCAGAACGATATGTCGCTTGCCTATCAGGTCTACAGCCAGGTAGCCCAGCAGCTGCAGGTGGCCCGGGCCAAGGTGCAGGAAGAAAAACCTGTCTTTGCCGTGGTGGAACCTGCCGTTGTTCCGAGAGAGCCTTCCGGTACCAGCCGCAAGGTGATCGTGCTGGGACTGGTTTTTCTGGCCGTTGCGGGCGTGGCCGCCTGGGAACTTCTCGGTAAGGATTACTGGCAGAAGTTCCGCAGCGCCCTGTCCTGATCCTCTTGCGGAATATCAGGCTTCCGCTTCCCGCAAGTAATGCCCCAGGGCACTGCGGTTCTGGTTCACCTGATCCAGTGTCAGTTCCACTACCAGATAGCCCCGTTTGTTGCCGCTGCGCACCGCCTCGAAGCCCAGCTTCTTCATCAGCTGGTTCACCTTGGCGGGGCTCATCAGCTGGCGGATTCCTCCGCTGATGCGGCTGATGATCTGGGCCGTGGTGATGAAGACAGCCGCTTCCCCCGGCAGGGGACGGCGGAAATACGTCTGGATCTGGTCCGCTTCCAGATCCGGTGCCCGGAAATACTCGTTGCGGCGGTTCACCTCCGTCACCTCACTGCTGCTCAGCCAGTAGCGGAAACGGCTTTTCCAGAGCGCGTAAGCCTGGGCATACACCCCCCTGTAGTTCACGGGGTGCGTATACGGATCATCAATGGCGGTGATCTCCATGGGAAACCAGCGGCGGTCGCCTGAGACGTCGGTCAGGAAGTTGACATTGTTCGTCGTTCCGCAGAAACTGGCAATGTGCGGCTTCGATTCCTTGAAATGGCCGTACGCTCTCCGTTCGTTGATGATCAGGGTGGTCGATACCGCCTTGATGCGGCTCAGCGCCTCCGGCCGCAGCTCCTCGATCTCCTCCAGGCAGATCAGGGCAAATTCCGTCAGGCGCAGCTGGTCGTCCTTGGTCATCTGGGCAAAGTCGGACTTCACGCAGAAATACTTCCGCAGTTCCGGCGGCAGCAGGTTGTTCAGCCAGGTTGTCTTGTAGGTAGCCTGCGGACCGGCCAGCACCAGAATCTCGTGGTTCACCACCGAGCGGTCGAAGAGCGCTGCCACGCAGCCCACGAGCCATTTTTTCAGATACTTCCGGCAGTCCTCGGGACCCTGTACCGTATGGAGTGTATCGGCCAGTTCGCCGATGTAGTCCGTCTGTCCGTCCCAGGGATCCAGCCCGTCAAAATACAGTTGAAACGGATTGTAGTCCGCCACGAATTCCGACTCCAGTACATTGCGCAGGTCGGAGATGCGCACGCGGCTGTTTGTTTTGCTCATGCGTGCCCAGAGCGAGTTCACAATGTGGTCGTCCACTTCCCGGAAATCCTCTTCGCGGTTTTCGCGGGTGAAGTCCACCTCATACTTGCCGGTAATGACATTCCGGCGGAACGAACCCTGACCGCAGAGAAAATCCTCGATCTCCGCCACGCCAGCCAGCGGTTGCCGTGCATTGTCCTTTCCGGTGCTGGGCGACAGTGTACCGAATTCCTCCGTCTGCAGGTAGCACGAGCGGAAGATTTCAGCTATGTCGCCGTCGTAACCGGTAAAGGTATTCAGCGCCCATTCCGTGGCCTGATCCTGGTCTATCCCGTAGCGGTTGAGCAGATATCCCATCCGCATGATGTAGTCGTTGTGCTGGTGCGGTTCGTAGGTCACCCCCTGCGCTTCCAGCTCCTTCCGGGCAGTGGTAACGGCCCTTTCCAGCCGGTAGTTGCGCATCCGTTTCCGGATTTTGGGAACCACCTCAGCCCGGAAGGGAAGAGCATCCGGATTGAAGAAAAGTTCCGGATCGTGGGCAAGCCCGCACAGGCGGGTTGAATTTTTGCATTTCAGGTCACATTCCACTCCCAGCAGTCGGGCATAATAGTCATTTGCCAGCAGGAATGTCGCCCGGTACTGCGCTTCCGAAGCCAGGTATGCGTTCTCGTCAAGCGGAGAGGCGACACTCTTTTGCAGGATGTTTTCATCGTGCTCCATGCGGTAGAGAATCCGGATGCCCGCTCCGCTGATTGTGGTATAGGTGAGCAGGGTATGCGGGTCGGCAACGATCCGCTTGAGCAGTTCCGGCAGAGCAGCCTTTTCCAGGTGGTCGATGTCCACCAGCCCGACGGAAGTCCATCCGCAGATATGCCTCTTCCGCTTGCCGCCCTGAAAACGGACGGCTACGGAAAAGCAGGGACAGGAAGATTTCTCCTTATCGGCAGCAGCGGCATTTCCCTGCGAAGCGTAGTAACGGTGTTTAAGGGTGTGTAGTTTTACTGTGGGATCCTGTCGGATCATCCGGATGATTTCACTGAGTGTTGCTTCCGCCGGCAAGGTGTCCGCATAACCTTTGAAAAGGCTGAATGTAATGTCTTCCATGGCATTGATGTTTTAAAGTTTTCCACAAAGGTTGTGAAAGGCGTGTAAACCACCAAATCTTGCTTACCGGCATGGCGGTAATAAAATATAGATAAATTAAGGGAATTAACATATATTTGTGTCGAATTTTTTAAATTTAAAAAAATGACACAAAATCATGAACCCAATGCCGCCCTGGGGCGGTACATTGAGATGCTGCATCGCCGCGTGAAAGTCGACGGCAAGTTATTAACCATCCGTGAGATCTGCGACCGGGCCTCGATGAGTGCCCGCACGTATGAGAAAGTAAAAAAGGGGTCAGTACGAATCTGAACCAGTACTACGACATTTTCCGCATTTACCTTCCGCAGTTCCGCCGCTCCTCTGAGGTCTTCCGGCAACAGCTGATCCAACTTCTTGACAGTCTGGAAGATGACTATCGGGGACGGCATCCAAAGGACAGGCCCTGACCGGCAGTTCTGCCAGGTTTGCCAGGGCTGAATAAAACTTTTATAGTTAGTGCGGACAAAAATAGATCCATTTCTGTCCGCACTTTTCCCTATAAGTTTATATATAGGTTGGCAAAGCTGGCAGAAAAGCTTGAATTTTCTTTGTAACAGATTGACAATAAGTGGAATGAGATGTTTCCGGCGCCTTTCACTGAATCTGCGGAAGTGTTCCGTTGTGGTTGGGGACTTAAAGTGGAGACTTACAAAAAACTGAAAAATAAGGGTACATTCTATGGAAAATCTAAAAAATAATTTGTTTCTTTGTAATAAATAAGTGTTGATTTCTTAATATTGAGTTTTATGAATTTTACCAATCCATATCCACATACAGAGCATGAGGTTTATTCGCAAACCTTTCTGCAAACGGTATCGGCCAATATCCGGTTTTCTTCTTCTGATACACAGGCCGAGTATTGGCAAAAATTCAGAGAATTCAGTAAAAAAATATTTCATATCCCTGTCACGGATATTCCTTCAGGCGAAGATCAATATGCTGAACTGTCTTCCAGCACAACGGAGACAACCTATTCCTTCAAAGGTGATACCGCAACGGTAGCGATCGGTCCGAAAGGTTACAGGTCTTTTGGTGAAACAATGCCCGTTCACTTTTGTACGATACAAACCTTTTTGCAGGATGTTGTGCCGTCGTTCAGGATTCAGGAACTTTCCCTGACCAAAAGAAACAGATTCCCGTTTCATATTTCTCTTGATCGGTTTGACCTCAAGGATGCTTTGAATTATGTGTTCAAACCGGAGCATACAGAAGATCTGGAGAAATATAGACTGGAGAAGGGAAAACAGATAAAAGTAACCAAAGAGGCTCAGGTGGATTTAGACCATCAAGCCCGTATGCAGCTTACCATAGGTTTTCAGGTAATGAACGATTCAAACGTACATCTGTTGTTCGACCTGCATGCTTCTTATGTCCCTTCAGAAGGCATGGAAGCGGATAAGCTATACAGTCTGGCTTCAGAATTGAACGACATTATGTTTGATGCGTTCAGGTATGTGGTTACTGAAAATATCATTCACGTATTAAGAGGAGAAAATTGACCATGAACGGATTTGCATATTCTATCCAGACAGAGACTGCTTCCCGCAGAAGAGAAAGCAGATCACGCAGTATATGTCTGCCGAAAGTCTTCATAAAAAAGGGAATGGAATTGTCTGTGAATTCGGTCAGTAAGGACTGTTACGGAGCAGCAGATTCCTATAAACTATCATTTCATGTTTTATCGCAGTTTTCAACTTCTTTTCCTGCAATTGACCTGTACCGTAATGTTGCCGTGCAGAAACGGATCAGGCAGGCATTGAACAGGCTGGAGGAGCTTAAGTCGCTGCCGGAGAACTGGGATGAAAATGGTGCTCTCTCCATTGAACGGAGAGCGTATGAGAATACGAAATGTGCCCTTGAAATCATTGGAGAAAAAGCGTCTGAAGCCTGGAACCTGTTTCCCAATACAAACGGGACATTACTTCTTACTGCTCCCGGAAAACAGTTGGCTTCCATCAATATAGGCAATGAAAACTTTTCATTCTTTGCCATGGGAAAAGATAAAAAGGTGGTCAAAGGGATGAGAGAGTTTTCCCCGGAGAATCTGACCAATGCTTTCGATCAAATTCAAGCAGAGATAGGCCGTGTCTGAAGAACAGGAAGTCATATCAGTCAGTGAATATGTAGCCGATTATGAACAATTGGCACGCATCATATTTTCTCCATCCATGGTATTGGGTGAGGTAGTAGCTCCTTCCGCATTCAATCTGGTAAGATTGAAAAGTGGAACGGATGAAGACTATGTATCCGTGAACCGGATGGATTATTGGGAACCGAGTTATGAGAATTGTAGAAAATATCGTCCTCGTATAGAAGGTGACCGTATAGCCGGATATGCAAAGCTTACAGCTGGCGATGTACGGCAAAGTTCTATTGAAGATATTACCACAGAAGTCACTGCGTATCCTTCCAAAAGCAATCCTTTTCATGCAGGAATCAGTTATACTGCTGGTTCAGAACTGATAAAGGGACATTGTGAAAGCCCTGAATTTCTGATGGTCACTTCTATGCTGGCCAGTCAAAGCATTTTTGTTCCTTTATAGATGGAAAAAGAACTTTTATCAATGGCCCAGCAGTTTACGGGCCTGCCTATGGAAGATCTGATCGGCGGTCCGCTTAATGCTTCCGCCAAGGCCAATGCCGCCATGGCACTCACACTGTACTGACAGTTCAGTCAGGCATACCAGTTACGCTCCGGTAATGATTGAAATGTCGCTGGAACGAGGTGTGCTGACACCGACTACGGATAAGGATGGCAAGCCGACCACTGAAATCAGGAACTTCACCACTTCGTTCAATCTTCCCCTGCTGACCATCATACCGGTCAACTCCCTGGGAGTAAACAATGTGGACATTTCCTTTGAAATGGAAGTGAAGTCCAGTTTCTCGGAAACGGAATCTATAGGTGTGAATACCATCATCGAAGCCTTTACACAGGCTATCCAGCCGATTGAGATGCCGGCAGAAAAGGGTGATGAAAAAGATACGAGGTAATAGGTAACTTGATAATTATCAACCTATGGCTAACATCAATATCTACCGGGGTTTCAGCAATGTGCAGGAAGTCATTCATGTGTTGACAAATGAAACCGTTGGAGGAGTACCTTTTATGTCTGATATAGAATGGGATAATTTATACGGGCAAGAGAAAGATGAAGTCATAAACCTACAAATTCAGGGCAGAGGCGAAGCAGAAGACTATCCCAGAGTAACCCTTGAAAATGGCCGAAACAGAAAAGGCGTTATAGAGTACACGCTGGATCCTGGTGTAGCCCAAGGTTATGGAACACTTTGCGTAATAGGAGCTACCGTAGATGATAGCGCAATCTTAGCCCAAACGCGAAATAGAGAAGATAGCGTTGTCTTTCGGACTTACGAACGTATTTCCCTCCATAGTTTTGCATTAGGCTGGTTTTATAACGGATATTCGAAACCGATACCGAAAGAATTAAAAGGATTCATCCCGTATACACAAATGCAACCATCCATGGATCCACACACCCAATCATACTTGGAACTTTTTATCCAAATGATCAATCTTGAAGCAAGCTCTTTGCGTAATATGATTCAAAGGTTGAGTCCGCTTATGTAATAATGTCCTGTGTAAGTCTTCTATGACGATATGTAAATGAAAATCAGCTACCGATAATCATCGGAGTCCATATTATAAAAATCAAGCTTAATTTTTGATTTATTTGATCGGAAAGTTCTAAGAGAACTTTCCCGGTAAGTTGCATCAAAATTGGACGTTTACAATCTTTTAAGAAATAAATATTCATGAGTAGTACTGCTGAAAATAATAAACGAATTGCAAAGAACACACTTCTACTTTATGTGAGGATGTTGTTTATGATGATAGTTAGTCTTTACACCTCACGAGTTGTTCTGAATGCATTAGGAGTAGAAGATTATGGACTTTATAATGTTATCGGAGGAGTGGTAGTAATGTTTAATCTTCTTTCTGGATCACTTTCAGCTGCGATAAGTCGGTTTATTACCTATGAATTAGGTAAAGGAGATAAGCAAAGACTCAATCTGATATTTTCATCTGCAATGACTATTCAGATTATTCTGATCTTGATTATTGTACTACTTGCTGAAACAATTGGCTTATGGTTTTTGAATACACAAATGAATATTGCAGAACAACGTATGGAAGCTAGTAATTGGGTGTTTCAATTTTCATTGTTAGCCTTTATTATTAATCTGATAAGTATTCCATATAATGCGGTTATTATTGCTCATGAAAGAATGTCTGCTTTTGCCTATATCAGTATTGTAGAAACGATAGGAAAACTCTCTATAGCATATTTGATTTTGATTTCACCTATTGATAGACTTATATTCTATTCGATGTTGATGTGTGCAATCTCATGTATCATTAGATATATTTATGGGAGATATAGTAAAAAACATTTTGAGGAATGCAGACGATATAAGTTTTCATACGATAAAAAACTTCTAAATGAAATGTTTCGTTTTGCAGGATGGAATTTTATCGGTTCGTCTTCAAGTCTTTTACGTGATCAGGGAATAAATATTTTAATAAATCTATTTTGTGGAGCAACTGTTAACGCAGCGAGAGGAATAGCTATTCAGGTAAATACAGCTATCACAAGTTTTATAAATAATTTTATGATAGCCGTTAATCCACAGATCACGAAGTCATACGCGGAAAATAATAAAGACTATATGAATATGTTGATATATAAAAGTACGCAATATTCTTATTATCTTCTATTAATTCTTTCTTTACCGGTATTTTTCAATACAGAATACATTTTGCAACTTTGGCTTAAAACTGTTCCTGAATATACAGTTGAGTTTGTACAACTCATTCTTATTTTATCTATGACAGATTGTTTATATAGGCCTTTACTTACTGCACATTTAGCAACCGGTAATATAAAATATCTTCAAATAGTTGTTGGTGGTATTAATTTGCTGAACTTGCCTATTTCATTTATTTGTTTGAAGATAGGAATGCCACCTTATGTAACATTGTTTATTGCTATTTTTTTATCACTATTTTGTTTATTTATTCGTTTTTATCTGTATAAAAAAATCGAAAGATTTAGTATTGGAGATTTTTTTAGAAAGGTCTTATTAAATATAAGTATTGTTTCTATTGTAAGTATAATACTTCCTTTATTTTTTAAGCCATTGATATATAATGGATTTTCAGGATTTGTTTTACTTTCGGTTATATGTGTTTTAAGTGGGATTGGAACAATCCTGTTGATTGGATTAAATAAAGATGAACGTTTATTTCTAAAGAATAAGGTAAAATTAATCATTTATAAAGTAAGAACGTAATCATGTTGAAAAAACTAATAAGTTCCTTTTTTTTTATCAGGTGGAGATATCTTTTTAAAGGCTCTGTTGTGATTGTAAAAAAAGGCGGTAAGTTGAATGTTGGAAAACGTTGTTCTATAACAGGTTGTATCATTCAAGTTTCCCCAACTTGTAGTCTTTCTATAGCGGAGGATACTATAATAAGAAAAAGCAGACTTTCCGTTATCAATAAAAACAGCTCTCTTCAGATAGGAAAGCATAACTCTATAACTCACAGTCAAATTGTTGTAAGTGGAAAATTGTATATTGGAGATGAGAATATATTAGATAAAGGTTATTCTTATAGAAACTATTCAATTCGGACAGATGGAAATATATCCATAGGTAACCGTAACCGGTTAAGAGGTACAATATGGCTTCGATATGGTGGAAACCTTAAAATTGGAGATTATAATAATATTAATGAAGACAGTGAGATAAGGTGTGATGAATCGGTTACAATAGGAAGTTACAATCAGATTTCATATGAATGTACGATTTGGGACACAAATACTCATTGTATTTATCCGGCAAAGGAAAGAAGAGCATTGGCAGAGAGTAAATATCCTTCTTTTGGCTTTGAATATGAACGTCCTAAAACTAAAGCTGTTTCAATTGGTGATGACTGCTGGATTGGAAAACGGGTTACAATTTTAAAAGGATCAGTCATCGGAAGTCGTTGTATAATTGGTTATGGAATTACTATCAGTAATCAAACTATACAAAATAATAAAACTGTTACTGAACAAAAAACACTTAAATTTTATGACAATCAAATTTAAAATATTATGCGTTGGGATATTGTTATCGGTGATGAATCCTCTTTCTCTATCAGCTGATACTAATGAACGTAAACTTTGGATTGATCACTTGTTACAAATATCTTATCCGATACTGAGATATACAGCGGTGGATTCTCTTAAAATTATGATGCCTGTTTACACGGAAGAAACCAGAAAATTTCAATATCTCGAGGCATTAGGCAGAACGATTTGTGGTATAGCCCCATGGATAGAATTGCCAGATGAAAATGATGAGGAAGGTTTGTTAAGAAGAAAATTTAGGGATTATGCAATTAAGGCAATTAGTAATGCTGTGAATCCTTCATGCAAAGATTATATGAACTTTAAAGAGGGAAATCAGCCACTTGTAGATGCTGCTTATCTGGCACAAGGATTACTTCGTGCCCCTACTATGTTATGGAAAATTAGATAAAGAAACTCAGCATCGAGTCCTAAAAGAACTAAAGGAGACAAGGCGCATCATTCCAGGCAATAGCAACTGGCTTCTTTTTGCATCGATGGTGGAAGCTTGTTTATTGGAATACGAAGGGGAGTGCGATGATGAACGATTAATAAATGGTATAGAGAGATTTATATTTTCCTATTATCATGGTGATGGAATGTATGGAGACGGAGCAAATTTTGCTATGGATTATTACAATTCTTTTGTAATTCATCCGATGCTGACTGACGTTATTCGTATTGGTTGTAAGCATAAATTAGATAAATTTGACTTCTACCGTAAAGTTCAATGGCCCAGATTACAAAGATATTCAGTTATTCAGGAACGTATGATTTCTCCTGAAGGTACCTATCCAGTATGGGGACGTACCTTGATTTGTAAAAATGGAACTTTTCATGCATTGGCTGAAACTGCATTTTTAAAGTTATTACCTGAAATACTATCTCCCAATCAGGTTCGCTCAGCTATGACTGCTGTTTTAAAAAGGCAATTTCCAGATTCTGTATCATCTTTTGACAATAAAGGTTTTCTTTTAATTGGATTTGTAGGTGAGCAAAAGAATATTGCTGAAAATTATGTATCCAGTGGCAGCCCTTATCATTGTATGACTTTCTTTTTACCTTTAGGATTATCTGGTGCTGATCCATTTTGGAGTTTGCCATGTCAGGAGTGGACGTCTGTTAAAGCTTTTGGTGGAGAAGATATTCTAGCAGATCATGGATATGAAGATAATAAAGATCAGCAACTTATGGTGGAATATCAATGGGTACAATTATCAAAAAGGAAGAAGCAAATTTTAATTTTTACTGGAATATGTGTACTAATTTTGAATGTTTTAGGTGTAATAAAAATATATCAATTTTTAAAGTATAAAAAATAGCTATGGAATCTAAAATAAGTACTCCACTTGTTAGTGTAATAATACCAACTTATGCCCGTTCCCAGTATATCTGCAGGGCAATAGATAGCGTATTGAACCAAACATATAAGAATATTGAAGTCATTGTTGTGGATGATAATGGAGAGAATACAGAAAACCAATTGGCAACTTTTCAAACTCTTAAGTCATACATTGATAAGGAGCAGATAACATATATTACACATAAGACAAATCGTAATGGCAGTGCAGCCAGAAATACAGGCATTTTTAATGCAAAGGGAGAATACATCTGTTTATTGGATGATGATGATGAGTTCTTTCCCGAAAAAGTTGAGAAGCAAGTACAAGTTTTAAATCAATTGGATGATAGTTGGGCAGGAGTTTTTTGTAATTCCATAAATCGATTTATAACCCCACACGGAATTAAAGAACAATTAAATAAAGTAGATTTATCCAAAAACCTTTATGAAGAGTTCCTTTTTTGTAGAGCAAAATTTGGTTCATCTTCATTAATGCTTAGAAAAAGTGTATGCTTGGAAATCAAGGGATTTGATACAAGCTTTAAAAGGCATCAGGACTGGGAATTTCTTACTCGTATTTTAAGAAAATATAAACTAAAACAAGTAGAGCCTGACAAAGCTTTGTTGTTTTATTACGTTTATCCGCAAAACATAAATCGACCATCAGGGAAACAAGCTCAAATATATAGAGAACATTATTTAAATAAATTCAAACAAGATATTGAATCCAGTCCAAATAAAAATAAAATCTATTATAAAAATTATTGGGATATAGGGTTAGCTTTACTTAGCAGTTTTCATTTTAAAGAAAGCTATTCATATTTTAAAAAAGCTTCTAACTATTGTTTCCCAACAATAAAAGACATTCTAAGAATTATTTTATATTTATATAGAAATATATAAAATGCCGAACACATTCTTACAGAAAAGGATTAAAACTAAAGATAACAAATTAATATTAGCTATATATGTCATTTCTGTATCGTATATTGTTTTTACTCCTTTTGTCAAGTCATTTAGTTATGTGGATGAATTATCTACTCTTTTTTTAGGGGGATATATTTTATTTACTATCCCAATATTAAGAAAAAAAGAATTCCTTTTAGTTTTAGGTATATTATTCTTCTATCTGATATATTCCTTTTATTTACACATAAATAAATATCAAGCAATAATACTTGATCTCTTACTCTTTTTAAAGCCCTTTATTTGTTTTTATTCTATGTATTATTTGCATGTGAGTTGGACAAATAAGTTTAAAAGGATTCTGAAAAGAATATTCTTATTTTTGGGTATATATTGCTGGTGTATATTGCCTTTTATTGAAAATATATATAGTAATACGGCTGCATTTTATCCGGCTTGTATATTATCATCGATTTCGTATTTATACTTTTCACCTCAAAAGAAAAAGAATTGGTATATTGCATTATTCTTGTTATTACCTGGACTTTTCACTTTTAGAAGTAAATTCAATACAGAACTGATTTGCTTTATTTATTTGGGATTTTTTTTGAAAGGAAAATTTACGTTGTCTATCAAATATATAATTGCGATTTTAATACTAATTATATTTAGTATTTATATTAATTGGACTAAATTTTCTTTATATTTTTTTGCTGGAGAAGAAGATGGAATAGCAAGAACTACATTTTATTACACTGCGATAAAGATATTAGCTGATTATTTTCCATTAGGAAGTGGATTTGGGTCTTTTGGGAGCGAAGCTGCAGCACGATATTATTCTCCACTTTATTATAAATATGGAGTAGATTCTGTATATGGAATGTCTCCTTTAGACTATGGAGAGAGTAGTAATTTCTTGGTGGATACTTTCTATCCCATTTTGGCAGAATTTGGTGTTATCGGAATAATCCTATATATTATATTTTGGATGAAGAGATGGAATGCAGCCAATATATTATTTAATCATAACTATCGAATATTCCTTTTTTTATTTTTCTTCATGATTATAGAAAATATTGCAAATTCTGCTTTTATATCTCCTATTTCCGTATCTATTATGATGCTATTAGGATTGACTTTTTCTGATTCTAATAACATAAAGATCAATCAATCTTATTCTATAACAAAATAAATTATGTATTCAGTAAGTGTAATAATTCCAGTATACAAAGTAGAAAAGTATATCGAACGGTGTGCCCGCTCGCTTTTTGAACAAACATTAGAGTCTATCGAATTTATATTTGTAGATGACTGTAGTCCAGATCAAAGCATCAAAATTTTACAATCTGTATTGCAAGAATATCCTCATAGAACGCCTCACACTAAAATTATCCGTCATGAACGAAACAGAGGCTTGGCAGCTGCACGCAATACGGGTAGAGCTTGCGCACAAGGAAAATACATTATAGATTGCGACAGTGATGACTGGGTTGTCCCCGATATGTATAAACAATTGTATCTGAGGGCACAAAAGGATAATGCAGACATCGTAATATGCGATTGGAATGAAGTATATCCTGCTACAACAAAATATGTCCAAGTAAATCCCTCTACCAACAATCTTGATTGTGTCATTGCTTTATTGTCAGGAAAAATGCACGGAAGTGTATGGAATAAACTAATAAGAAAAGATTTATACGAAAAACATAATATATGTTGCACAGAAGGTATAAATCTTTTGGAAGATTTAAGCGTTACATACAGACTTTTTTATTTTGCTAAGTCTATTTCATATATAAACAAACCTTTATATAATTATTTTAAAGGAAATATCAATTCTTATACTACTGTATACCTTAACGAGCAATCCCAAAATGGGATGATAAAACTAACTACACAAATACAAGATTTTTTTAATAAGGAAAATATTAAAAGTCCCCAATTAAATCAAGCTCTTACTTTTTTCAAATTATCAGTTAAAGCTGCCATACTATTAAACGGTAAACCTATTATTGATTTAAGTAATTTTTGTAACCAATATTCTTTAAAAGATATTTCATCCCATCCAGCATTATCTTTAGCATTCAAAATGGCTCTTATATTAAAATATATTCATTTCAATAATGGGATTAAATTATTACGTCTTTTGAAAAGATTTTAATAACGATTATGAAACGAACATTTTTTCTTCTTCTCTACTATGGATTTGCCCAGTATCTACCAGATTCCTATTCACCTGTGCTGGGTGGCATATCGAACAGGGTGCGTATATTCTGCGCAAAGCGAATTTTTAAAAAGTGTGGTAAGGTTTCTGCTATAAATAGAAAGACATATTTCGGAACGGGGAAAGACATCGTGATAGGTGATTACAGTAGTATAGGAGCCTACTGCGTGATACCGAATAATACTATAATAGGAAGATATGTCATGATGGCTCCACAGATACACATAGTGGCAAACAATCATCGCCACGACGACATCACCCGCCCCATGTGCTTACAGGGTTCTCAATGCTCTCCTCCCCCGCAAACCATTATAGAAGATGACTGCTGGATAGGAGTAAGGGTAATTATGACACCGGGAAGACATATAAAAAGGGGATCTATCGTTGCAGCAGGAGCAGTGCTTACCAAAGATTTTGAAGAATACAGTATAGTAGGAGGAAATCCCGCAAGACTTATAAAGAAAAGAAAATAAATTATGACACAACAAATAGCTATAATTACACAGTCGTACAAGGACGACTACCAAGAATGTAAGTTGCTGTGCGAAAGCATAGATCGCTTCGCCCCAGAACTAGATCACTTTATCTTTGTGAATGACGAAGACATAATGCTCTTCCAGCCACTCTGTTACGGCAGGCACAAGATATACAAGAAATCTACTATACTGCCTTGGTACATGATAAGGATTCCCTTTAAGATATTGGGGCATCACTTCCACGTAAGTCCCATAACCATCCCCGTAAGAGAATGGATAATACAACAGATATGCAAGCTCGGAGTATTTGAAGTGATAGGAGATAAGTATGAGGCGGTATTCAATATAGACTCCGAAACAGTATTCATGAAACCGTTTGATATAAACAATTGGGAAAAAGATGGAAAGTACATAATGTACAGAGCAGAAAATAAGGACTGCCCAAGCCATGATGAGTTTTGCCGAGTTGCCCAAAAACTGCTGAAACTACCTCTAAGCATACAAGAGATAAGCGAGCACAACTATATGAATATCCCCACATGCTTTGTCAGAGAAAATACAAATTTATTACTTCAACGTATCAAGAAAAATTCCATTTGGAATAGCTGGAAGATAGCGTTATGCAATACATACAGGTTTAGCGAATATTATACGTATGGTATATTTACTTACTATGAGTTGCATGCAAAAAATCATTATATCACAGACAAGCAATTATTTCCCATCATAGACATTGCCGAATACCCCGACACAGAAAGTTTTATACATTCTGTAGAGAAAGTTTTATCAAGTCCTTTCGCAATAGGGATAGTGTGTCAAAAGAAGAATAGAAAAGCATTATCAGGCAAATATTTAAGCTTCGAGAAGAGGAATAAAGCCATACACCAATTTTGGAAGAAATATGAATAAATATATAGATAAAACACTCTCAAGAAAAATTCTTTTTATGGGAGTTTCAATGAAAACTAAAGGAGGTATGACTGCCGTTCTTGTATTGTACAATAGATATATAGAAAATATGCAGTTCATTCCTACATGGAAAATAGGAAACAAACTGATAAAGTTAGGATATGCACTACAAGCCATTACCCAAATGTGCCTGAAATGTCTCTTTAATAGAAACATCCAAATTATTCATATTCACGGTGCTGCCAATGCTTCCTTCTATCGCTGTAGAATCTTTATCAACTTAGCAAAAAGGCTGAATAAAAAAGTAATTCTTCACGAACATGCTGCTGATTTTATACAATTCTACCAGAACAGCAATGATAAAGCCAACATAAGTCAAACTTTAAATAAATGCGATACCCTAATTGTCCTATCACAATCATGGAAAGAATATTTTAATTCGATAGGAGTTGATAAAAATAAAATCAAAGTATTAAACAATATTGTATCACCTCCTGAATTTAAAGAATTACCGCGAAAAGACAATAAACTACATCTTATGTTTATGGGAGAAATAAGCATACGCAAAGGTGGTTTTGACTTACTTCAAGCCATTAGTGATAATAGAGAATACTTTGCGGATAAACTATTGTTGAGAATTGGAGGCAATGAAGTAGATGGAAACATAAAACAATTCATAAAGGAACGTCAGCTGGAAGATATTGTCAGTTATGAAGGATGGATTTCTGGAAATAAAAAAATAGAATGCCTTAATTGGGAAGATGTATATATATTGCCATCTTATAATGAAGGACTTCCTATAGCCATTCTTGAAGCAATGAGCTATAAACATCCAACAATATCGACTCCAGTTGGTGGAATTCCTGAAGTCATAAAAACATATGAAAATGGAATATTAGTACAACCCGGAAACAAAAACGAAATAACAGAGGCTATTAAATATTATATAGAACATCCAGAGAAGATTAGAACTCATGGTGAACAAGCCTATCAAACTGTACAGAATTTCTTTCCTCAAAAAGTACTCAATGATTTGACTCACATATATCAATCTCTGTTAAAATGAAAACAGCACCTATTTTAAACACTAATATTCGAATAATAACCCAGCCAGAGTTATTAAATAAACTAAAGAAAGGAGTTCTCTTCACTCCTAACGTAGACCACTTAATAAAACTGCAAAAAGATAAAGATTTTTACGTTGCATACCAACAAGCCGAATGGATTGTGTGCGACAGTAAAATTCTATATTTTCTTTCTAAACTTCTAAAAAATCCATTACCTGAAGCTATTCCTGGATCCAGTTTCTTTACAGCATTTTATGAATATCATAAAGATAATCCTAACTGCAAAATATTCTTATTAGGAGCAGCTGAAGGTATTGCAGTAAAAGCAATGGAAAGAATTAATCAAAAGGTAGGAAGAGACATTGTAGTAGGTGCCCACTCACCTTCATATGGTTTTGAAAAAAAAGAGGCTGAATGTGAGGAGTTGATTAAAATTGTGAATGAAAGTGGTGCTAACGTTTTGCTGGTTGGTGTAGGTGCTCCCAAACAAGAAAAGTGGATTATGAAATATCGTGACCGTATGCCAAAAGTGGATATTTTCATGGGATTGGGAGCTACTATTGATTTTGAAGCAGGAACTCTAAAGCGTGCACCAATATTCTGGCAAAAAATAGGTATGGAATGGCTGTATCGTTGTTTGAAAGAGCCTAAACGTTTATTTAAACGTTATTTTATAGATGATATGCAATTCTTTTATTATTTCGGAAAACAATTATTGGGTATATATAAAAATCCCTTTGCTAAATAATTATCTACGGAAAATATTTAATATCAAGGTAAGCTTCCAAAATTGGCGTATTGACTAGCATGTCTCTTTCGCATACCTTCGTG
>ENA-OOZN01000125-OOZN01000125.1-human-gut-metagenome-genome-assembly--contig:-NODE-125-length-87256-cov-3.047316_pt1 | contig 87256 bp, 110 predicted proteins | sample MGYA00241187_ERZ501397 | MGnify/ENA primary metagenome ERZ501397 (study PRJEB25962, sample SAMEA2042921) | human gut metagenome | biome: human gut; feature: human-associated habitat; material: faeces... | reverse complement strand
CATCCATATGAGGCATTTGAATATCCATTAAAATCAAATCATAGCTTTTAGCAGGCATTTGTTCCATTTTAGCCACACATTGAATCCCATCTTCAACACGTTCAACTATTAATCCCATAGCTTCTAAAATCATTATCGCTATTTCTGCATTCAAATCATTATCTTCAGCCAATAAAACGTGTTTTCCTTGTAAAATTTGTTGTTCATCAACTAAAGACATATCTGTCTTTGTCAAAAATAAATTATTATCAGCAACCTTGTGTTGTAAAATCAGGGTAAATTTCGTTCCCTTACCTAGTTCTGTTTCAACCTCAATACTTCCATTCATTACATCTACAAGCTTTTTGACAATAGACATTCCTAGTCCAGTTCCTGCAACTTTTCCTATCTAATTGATAATCAATCAAAGAATGTATTGTCATTGTAAAAGAGATAGCTGCCTGATCAATGTCTTTTACAAATATTTTTTGATGAACTTGTAATGCATAAAAAAGATTTTTTGTTTCTAAAAGCATTTTTTCTGTTTCCTCACACATAATTTGGGCAGCCATACAATTTGTAGCACGTGTTGAATAAATGATTTTATAAAATGAAAACATTTCACTTTGTGTACTCATCTTACAATAATTATGAACCGCTAATTTTAAAACTTCTTCTAGACTTTTATCTTTGACAAGTTTTCCATAATCAAGATCCGTTATTTTTAGTTTTTCTTTTGCTTGTGTTCTTAAATAATCATACATTGCCTTTGCAATTTCATCCTTCGAACGGAAATGATTATACAATGATGGTTCCTTTATCCCTAATTGCGTCGCTATTTGTGACATTGAAACATTGTCTATTCCATTTTTAGACGCTAACATAAATGTCGCCTGAATAATTTCTTCTTTCCTCTCCATATCCATTCACTTCCTTATGTTAGTTATATTGCTACCTATCGTTAGTTTAAACAATAAAAATTTAACAATTTCCAAGCTTTAATCATTATTTCATGACATTCTTATAAAGATTTTATTTGTCACCAAAAAAAATACATATATTCACAAAAAAGTAGAGACACTTTTTCAAAAAACTTGATTTTCAAGGTTTTTGAGACGTATCTCTACTTAAACATTTGTAATATTTTATTTAACGACAATGTTTCCCAACATTTTTGTGTTTTGCAAAAGGATGTCTCTTCGAACTTGCTCTTCCTGTAAATGAAGATTTTCGCACGCTTCCGTTTGAATTCTCAGTTCCATTTACAGTCCGATTTGCTGTTTTCTTTCCCTGCCTGTTGTATTCGCTAACTAGTTGTCCACAAGCTGCTTTGATTCTATTTCCACGGGACTCTCTAAGCTTAACCTCTAAGCCAGCATCCTCCAATCTTGTTTTAAACGCAACTAACTGCTGCTTGTTTGGACGTTTAATGCGACTATTCGATGTTTCGTTATACTGAAGAAGATTAATCAACACATTCTTTCCTCTAAACCACTTTCCTAACTGTCTTACATCGCTTGAACGATCATTTAACCCCGGAATAAGCAAATACGCTATAGTGACTTTTCTGTTGTGCCTTTCGGAATAAGAAAGTACGGTTTCCACAACTTTTCTAATATCATGTCCTTTCATATGGGGCATGACAATGTCACGAGTTCTCTGATCTGTTGCGTGAAGCGAGAGAGTCAACTGTATTTTCAAATGTTCTTCTCTTATTTTTTTAAGTTGCTGTAGCGGCCCGACTGTTGAAATTGTGATTCCATCTGTAGGAAAATTCAATCCATCCCTATCACGTAGAATATGTATCGCCTTAACCAGATTATCATAATTGAACAGTGGTTCACCCATCCCCATAAAAACAATTCGATTGACTTTTTCTCTAAGTAGTACAATCTGCTGAACAATTTCGGATGGAGTTAAGTTACGGATAAAACCGTTTTTCCCAGATTCGCAGAAAACACATCCAACGGGACATCCTACCATTGTACTTACACACACTGTAGTACCGGTTCTTCTTTGAATACAAACAGTTTCAATGCAATAATGGTCACATAATTCGAACGCATATTTTCTTGTGTCGCCACCATTAAAAACATCTTTCACCTTTATAGTTTGATAACTTAATTTCGATGTGCCTTTATAAATAGATTTAAACAGCTTTTTTGCTTCGGTTTCCCAATTACATCCACCATCTCGGATAGTGTATAATTATAGGGGTCTATTTTAATCATTTCCGCTGTCAAATTCTGGTTTGCATCCATTATATTACTCCTCCTTAACAGTCATTAACATACTGCAAAATACAGCTTCGTATTTCGCAAAATTATTGAATTGACGATACGCTAAACTTGATTCGTATGTTTCTCACACAGTTTCTAATATACCTTATCATTATTATAGCAAATTATGTATGTCTTGTCAAGATAGGTGGATTGTTTTTTTATTGTTTCCATAATTACTTATACTGAACGATGATTAATTGGAGGTTTTAATGAATGAGCAAGAAAACAGCTTATAAACGCAGGGACGGACGCTGGGAGTGCCGTATATCTATGGGCAAAGATGAGAACGGCAGACGTGTATTCCGTTCGTTCTACGGAAAAAGCCGTGATGAAGCCGAATACAAGGCTATGATAGCACTGGATCACAGCGAGGACGAGTACGCTGTAACGGAAATGACGGTCAGAGAGCTTGTGACCGAGTGGCTTCATGTGACAGCATCACGAATAAAGGAGTCAACGGCTGCCAACTACGTCATGAAAGCCGAAAAGCACCTTATACCTGCATTTGGAGAGATAAAGTGCTGTCTGCTGAAAGCGAAAGATATATATGCTTTTATCGAACGCAAGATAAAAGAGGGCTTGTCGGTGCGGTATCTGTCTGATATTATCGTGCTGTTCAAGTCGGTTTTTCGCTATGCAAGCCGTGAATATAGAATCCGTAACGTACTTGACGGTATCGTTCTCCCCAAAAAGAATAAGCCTGAAATTGCTGTTATGAACAAGAAACAGCAGCTCAGGCTTGAAAAATATCTGGACGAGCGTCCGTCTGTTACGAGCGTGGGTATTGCAATCTCGATGTATATGGGCTTGCGTATCGGTGAGGTCTGCGCTCTGCAATGGAAAGAGATTGACCTTGAAAAACGTGTTTTGACCGTCAGCAAGACCATTCAGCGTGTGCAGTGCAGAACAGGATCCAAACAAACCAAGCTCATCATCACTGAGCCGAAAAGCGAAAGTTCTAAACGAACAATTCCTATCCCTGATTGCCTGCTTCCTCTGCTCAGACGGTTTAAGGATAACGGTGAGGTCTATGTGGTGTCCGGCAGGAAAAAGCCTGTTGAGCCAAGAACAATGCAGTACCGCTTCGCTAAAATACTGCATAACGCAGATTTGCCGTCATTCCACTATCACAGCCTGCGCCATTTATTTGCAACAAGGTGTGTCGAACTGGGCTTTGATGTGAAAACGCTGTCCGAGATTTTAGGGCATAGCTCCGTAGAAGTCACGCTTAACCGCTACATTCATTCCGATATGGAGCGTAAGCGTACCTGTATGAGCCTTCTTTCTAAGTGCGCATGACCGTCAGTGTAACGTAAAAGTGCCGTCATTCCGAATATTGAAAACTGAATAAAATCGGAGTCAACTGCTCTTTTCTCGTTAAATCAATAATTTTGCGAAAAGTCGAGGTCGGGTTGTCACACTAACTTCGGCTTTTCTTGTTTTTTGAGCTATCTTGTTGATTGATTGAAGGTTTCTTCAGAATAGAATAATCTGAAAAAAGAAAAGAGTATCAGTCTCCGTTGTATTAGGAGATTGATACTCTTTTGTGCTATATTGGATTTTTATCGGAATAAGGTCACTTTTGGAAACTGCCCATTGTTAATTCTTATGAATGCAATAAAGTCAACACTGGCGATATAGCCGTTGTAATGATTGATGAAGAAGTAACAATAAAAACAGTATACTTTAAAAATAATATTCTTATATTGGCTGCAAGCAATTTAAAATACGAAGACAGATACTTTGATCAAGAAGAAATTGAAAGACGAAATATACAGATAATAGGAAAAGTATTATTTGTAAGAAAAGATTTTGTATAATAGAAAAGTCATTCAAAAATACTTTCATACTAAAAAGGAGATGATCGGCAATAAACCGTATCATCTCTTTTAATTTATTATAATTTTAATCCAGCTTGGTAACCATCTTGAATGGCAGTTAATGCATTTCCTGCTTTTACAGCACTACCAATTACGTAAACTTCATTACAGTTTTCTTTTGCTACGTTTTCTAATGGATTATAAGCTTTGTATCCAAATGCTGAAACAACTGTTGAGGCTGGAATAGTAATTTCGTCACCATCAGCATTTTTATATGAAACAGCATTTTCATTAATTTTACTTACTGTTACATTTGTAACAATTTTAATTTGTTGTTGGTGTAATCTTTCCATAGTTGGAATCATGTTAGTTACTACCATATCAGTTATAATAGCTGGTTTCATTTCTAAAATAGTGACATCATGATTTGTTTGTGCAATGAATTCAGCAGTTTCTCCACCTACTTCTCCACCACCACAAACAACAACTGGTTCTTGGTTGACATCTATTTTACCATAAAGAACATCTTAAGCAGTTACAACGTTTTCTGAATTGATTCCTTCAATTGGTGGCGTTAATGGTACTGAACCAGTTGCTACAACAATCGTATCTGGTCTAGCTTCTTTAATTGTATCTTCAGATACTTCTTGACCCATTTTAAATGTGACACCTAATACTTCACATTGTTTTCTATAAGCAGAAATTACAGTAGAAAGTTCTCCTTTCCCCATTGGATAAGCAGCACTTCTAAATACTCCACCAAAATGTGTATCTTTATCATAAACCGTTACATTATGACCTCTTTGAGCTGCAATACGAGTTGCCAGCAATCCACCTGGATCAGCACCAATAATCATAATATTTTTTGTATTATCAGCTTTTGATAAATCATGTTCAAATTCTCTTGTACATCTAGGATTTACTAAACAAGTGAAGTTGCCCTTCATCGCTTCTCCAAAACATCCTTGTAAACAGCATACACAATGATTGGTTTCTTCCAATTTGCCTTCTTTTGCTTTTTTAGGGAAATTTTGCAAAAAAGATACATTTTACACATATAATCGGAACAAAAAAGATGAACGTTTACAAATTTGCAAAATTACGACATAATTTATGTCTTTAGATAGATTAAATACTCATAGAATTGTATAATAGTACTAGGGAATAGGTTCATGATGAAACCAAGGAAAAAACCATGGAATAGAATACAAAGATAAAAGTTAGCGTTGAAGAATTGAATGAATTATCAATTGTTGGTGGTAATGATGGAAATCCAGAACCCAGATGTTCTATTTCTAACGTTATCATTACGACTGTTTTAGTATCATTAGTGTCTATTTCATATTTTACTACTAGTCCAGAGCAGTGCTAGTTAATTGGACGTATTCCCGCGTCTATTCGAATCGCTACTCCAAGTTCGTATAGATGAATAGAAAGGATTTATGTGTATGGTAGAAAAGTTTTATGATAATAGAAATTTTAAAATACTTAAAATAAACAAAAAAACAGAAAATATTAGTATGTTGATCATTGTGTTATGTACATTGCTACTATTGGTATTTTTTTTAAAGATTAAAAGATTTTATATTAATGATATAGGCTTGTTTTTTTCTGCATTTGGAGCCGTGCTTATTTCTGTTTTCCCTTTTAGTATTGTACATGAATATATACATTTGCTATCATATCCGAAAAAAAGTAGAAAAAAAATAATATTCAAAATGAAGAACTTACAACCGATAATATCTGTTGAAAGTGATGCGAAGATGAGTAAGTGTAGAACTCTAATAATGTTAATATCTCCGACGCTTGTCTTGGCAATTATTCCTATTTTTTTATCATTCATTATAAAAAAATTGATTCTAATGACTTTTCTTATTTTTTTTGGCTTTTCAAGCTTAGCAATGTCGGCAAGTGATATATATTTTTTTATTGTTATATTGTTAAAAATGAGAAATAACGAACTTTTTTATCAAGAAGATAATAAGATTTATATTTTAAAAAAATGAAGTTTTTTTGACGCTCTAAATAATCGAGTGCTTTAGCGAAATTCGCTCTAAATTATTAGGGGGTGATATTGATGTGGAATCAGTATCCCCTCTAAAATATTCAGTGCTTTTTTAAGAGGAAAATTAGGATGATGTCTGGTCCTGGTTTTCCTCCTTTTATTTGTTTTCTATTTTTATTTTATTTTTTGTAGGCTCCTCTAGGATTTCCTATACGTTTTATTCTGTCTGTATGTTCATTCATTGTGTAAGTTTCATATTTGTTTTGAGAATATAGGATTCTGTTTCTTGCACGTTGAAAATTGGACATACCATCAAGTATCGATGCGAGCAATGGACGGTGAAGCAAAACTTTTAAATACAAGTTCTTTTAGTGATATTACAAGAAACTCCATTTATAACTCTTCAACCAATCCTTGAATTATAAATCCATTCCAGTCTTCTTTTATATATTGATTTCCTCTTCGTTTGACTACTTCGCCAAGCTTTTCACTTTCCTGAAGTCTTTCATTTAATTCTTTAAGATTTCGCATATAGATCAGTCTGCTTTTTATTTTACTTTCCATTTCTTCATTAAATACATTTCTTAATTCTTTTAGTTCTTTAATTCCATACTGTTTCAAATTTCCCTATGTCTGACAGTATTTTTTCTCCATATGAATGTGTTCTTGTTGGCATTGGCTTCATACTTAGTACCGTCAATGCATAATACATCTGTATCGATAGGAAGCTCATCATCCATGATTCTGTTCATTTCATAGAAAATTTCTTCAACGGACATAATGAGATCATCATGGATGAATCTCTGAAATGCCTGATGAGAAGGCTTCTGATTCTGTGCGATGAACATATATCTGATGTCAGTTCTGCATAGTTCTGCAAGCTTTCTTGTAGATGCATAACCATTATCCGCAAAAGCAAGCAGAAGCAGTCTGAGCATCATGAGACCATCATACCCGTGAGAATTTCTATGAGTGAAGGCAACAAACTTGTTTATATCTATCCTTTCCGTAACTTCAATCACAGTTCTTGAAATATCATCAGCAGTTACATCTTTTTCAAAAGAAATATTAAAATCTAGTAGCGCATATGTCTGATATGCCGTATAATCTTGTTGGTATGTTTTCATGGTAGAATTAATGTACCATAAAAGGCGGACTTCGGTCCGCCTTTTACTGTTTATGAAACTATAATGAGTTATTTACCCGTTACAGCCTCAATACAATAAATAAGAAGATAATAAAAATCGTATTGCAAGAAAGTTACTAGATATGGAATTTTATTCAAGTAGTATTACTTGAATAAAATTCATTTTTAAAAATTATTATATTATCTTCTTTTTTTGTGCATAAAACAGTATCAAAAAATAATGAATAATCAGATGCTCCACAAGTAAATAATATCGTTAAAAGACTACCTATAATTCTTGATATAAATGGTGAAATAAATACGATACCACAATACCAAAGAAATAATGGTATTAATGCTAATATGATATTTGGAAATAGAAGCATTAATAAAAATCTATTTCTTTTTAATGGGCAATTCGAATATATTTGAAAAGAAAATAAAAATAGTGAATTTCTATTAATTTCATACCATAACTCTTTTTTTGCTTTTTTTGGAAACCAAATTGCATGCAATATTTCGTGTACTAAAAATATAGGAATCAAAAATATAATACCTATTATAATGCATAATATTAGTTCTATTATAGAATGGTTTTTAATTGGGTGGGTAAAAAAATTATAAAATGTAAATGAAATTATAGTTGCTATTAGAATAAAAGAAAAAAATTTCCCATTGATCCAAAAAGAATTATTTGTTATTTTTTTTGAATTTTTGGGTAAAACGTCATTTTTGAATTCTTGATTTTTTTATTACCCATAAAAGATATATGCCACATAGAAGTCTCCCTTCTATTTATAAAAAATCAAATCACATGTTTTATTGCGACTTGACCTTTTATAAAATCATTGTTTTATTGTTTATTACATGTCTAACTTATCATGGCCAACTGCAAGCTTCACCAACTGAGAATGTACTTGTAATTGAAATCGTAATAACTGTAAGAGTAATTAAGCTAGTCTTTATTGAATATAGGGAAACATTTCCACCATTATCATCCCCACCAACTACAGATAATTCTTTTAGTTCTTCTAAATCAATTTTTCTAGCAGTTTCTTTAGTGTTATTCAGATAAGATATCATTTAAATGTAATATCATAAAAACTATATTACTTTTTTCAATTAATTAAATGCTATTTCCTTACCTATATAATACTACTATTAATTTGTCATAACAATACTTTTCTGTTGATTTAATCAATATAATTTATGATTTGTGATAAGATAATTAAAAAATAAATTATATAAATATAATAACATTTTTTATAAAATATGTTTAATCAAATGAGTACTATCATGCATTTTTTTCATACATTTTTAATTTAAATATACCAATTACATATTATGAAAGATAAGGCATACTATTAAGATTAAATAATCAAAAAATCATTAAAATTTTACTTAAATAAGACAGTATATCCAACAATTCCACCATTTTCCTGATACGGTTCTATATAACCATTTATATTAATATTGCTACTATTCAATACTTGATTCATATAATTGCTTGCCGCTTGACTACATGCTGATAAATCATAGTTGTAATCTTTTATATAAAATATCTTCGGTTCAACATTTATTGTCTTAGGTGTTTCTACTTTGTTTGATTTATCCCTCTGTTCCTGATTCTTTTTAACCGTTGAATCTTCTTTATTTCTAACAGCAGTATTATCTTCGGTTTGAGGTACTGTTCTAATGTGAACTATTAAAGTAGATATGGCAACATTGCCGTGTTGATCTTCTAACTGATATTCGACTTCATAATCACCATCCTTATTAGAATCAACTGAATTATCTATTACAACATTATCAGCTGATAACTGATCATAATTGTCCTCTGCTTTTTTTATATAATCTTTTGGATTAAACTGTTCTCCATTATTAAGAGTAATTTCACTTTGTATCAATTCAATTGTTGGTTTTATATTATCAACAACACTAACTATCAATGTTTTTTCTTTTGTTTTAACACCATTCGTAACAGAATAAATAAACTTGTAATCCTTTATCTTTTTTAACTTCTGATTCAAAGGTATTGTTAATTGCTGTGATTTGTCGTAATACTTTACATAATCCATGAAATGAATATCTTCACCATATTCAACAGTTACTCTATCTGTTGTTAATTCTAGAGGAACAGGCTCGATATACTTATCGATTGTATCCTTATTCATCAAATAGATAATACTTACAATAAAACCAACTATTACAGTAAAAATGATTAAAGAAATTCTTTTAATACGTTTCTTTTTAACTTCTTCTTTTGCATCTTCAAAAACACTTTGCTGATCCATCAGACTATATCGAATCTTCTCCATAGATTCAGCATTGATTTCAGGATCACATAAAGTATCAGGTTTCAGTCCATATTCCATTGCTAATGAAATTTCTCGCATCTGTTCCCAGTTGAATCTTGGATCTTTCATTTTAGAAATATCAAGTCCTTTTTCATCAGCCAAACGAAGCTGTGTCTTCTGTCTTGCATCATAGGCATATGTTTCAAATAATTCATCTAATTTTTTTGACATCTAAACCATCTTTTCTTCAACTACTCGATTACTCGTTTTTGCAATCAATTTTAGGTATTCCATATCATCCAAATGTAAAATATAGTCAAGAACATCTTCCTCATCAACTTTTGTTTTTGCAATCAGTTCCTGCTGCAATACCTTATCTTCTGATTTTAATATCTCATAAAGTTCATTTACTTTTTTCATTATTTCAGCGTTATCATTTGACTTTTTAACAAGTTCAATATTGCTTAGCTTTATCAAATTATTATCAAAATATTCAATTGCATTTGTATGATCAAACAAACAGGCAATAAATGTAGAATTTCTAATAAAAGATACAGTCATCAAACGATGTTTTGTCAACATCATCAAAATGAAGATCATTGTTTAAAAAAGTACACTCTTTAAAGTCTGTTGTAGCATTCAATTTTACATTATCACTTACAGAACAATCTACAAAATGGCATTTATAAAAAAGCTTATTATTTAAAAAAGCTTGTGACAATTCCTGACTGCTATAGATTTCATTTTTTATAATTTGTCTTTCATTTTCTTCTTTCATTTCCTGATCATCTTCCTTTTTTTCTTCCAACACGGCAACATTGCCATGTTGAACTTCAAGCATTTCTTCTTGAATTAAAATATCTTCAAATCTGTTTTGTTTTTCTACCAGCTCATTTAAATTAACTTTGCTACCAATTACTGAGACACCCTGCATATTATTTTCCATAAAATCAACTGTCTCAATTCCTTTACAGTTAATAAAATAACTGTTTGCCAGTATTGAATTTACAATTATTGAATTATTAAACCTGCAGTTATAAAAGACTACATTTTTAAAATTACATTTGGAAATTTTAACATTGTCAAATATACAGTTATGAAAGACTATTCTTTCTTTAATATCTAAACTCGACAGACTTGTTGCTTCAATCTTACAGTTTCTTAAAAACAGTTCTTTCTTTTTTCCAAGCATTGTATATTTGATGAGTTTATTTTCAAAACATGTATTCTGATAAATATATTTTTCATTAATTTTTTCTAGATCCTTTCCAACCTTTCTTACAATGATTGGACTAATGACACCCTCTTCTTTAATACTGTTCACCAGATTTGCCATGTCTTCATCTTCCTTTACCTTATAAGGATGATATCGAAACGGTCTTAATTTTGACCTTGTTAATATTTTAATACTTTTATCGTTATCCATAATTACCTCCTTTTTTTACATAAAGAAAACTGCTTAAAAAGCCAAGCATTCAGAGGCGTTTTTTATATAGGTTGCAAACCTACAAAATGGATTCACAACAATGTTGCACAAATGTCGTAATACCAATTGGTACAAAATGACCCCTTTACTGTACCAATTTTGTACCAATCGTCCCTAAAAATAGAAATATGTGCAAATAAAAAAGTAGAGACACTTTTTCAAAAAACTTGATTTTCAAGGTTTTTGAGACGTATCTCTACTTAAACATTTGTAATATTTTATTTAACGACAATGTTTACAATTTTATTTTTAACCACAATTACTTTAACGATATTTTTACCGTCAGTATGTGCTTTAACGTTTTCTTGTTGGAATGCTAATTCTTTAACAGCTTCATCATCTGCATCTTTAGCAACTTCAATTTTAGCTCTTAATTTACCATTAACTTGGATACCCATTTGAACAGTATCACTAACTAACATTTTTTCATCATATGTTGGCCATGGTTCATAAGCAATTGAATCATTGTGTCCTAATTGTTGCCACATTTCTTCACAGATATGAGGTGCAATACATGAAAGCATTTTAATAAAGTTTTCAGCATATTCTTTATAAACATGTTCAGCTTTATAACATTCATTAATGAAAATCATCATTTGTGAAATAGCTGTATTGAAACCTAATTTTTCAAAATCATCAGTAACTTTTTTAACTGTTTGATGATATACACGATCCAAACTATGATCATTTTCATCAGATAATTTACCAGTTTCAATCATTAAACGATAAACACGGTCTAACCATTTACGAGAACCATCTAATCCATTTGTTGACCAAGGAAGTGATGCTTCAAGTGGTCCCATGAACATTTCGTATAAACGAAGTGAATCTGCACCATGACTAGCAACGATATCATCAGGGTTAACAACGTTACCTCTTGATTTAGACATTTTTTCGTTGTTATCTCCTAAAATCATACCTTGGTGTACTAAACGTTGCCATGGTTCTTTACATTTAACAACACCACAATCATAAAGAACTTTATGCCAGAAACGAGAATATAATAAGTGTAATACCGCATGTTCTGCTCCACCTACATATAAATCAACTGGTAACCATTTATCTAATAATTTTGGATCACAAATTTGTTCACTATTATGTGGATCAATATAACGAATATAATACCAACATGATCCAGCCCATTGAGGCATTGTATTTGTTTCACGACGCCCTTTTTGTCCATCGATTTCTACTTCTAACCAATCTTCACAGTTAGCAAGTGGTGATTCACCACTATCATGAGGTTGGAAATTTTTAGTTGCTGGTAATTCTAGTGGAAGTTCTTCTACAGGAACTGTACGCATTGTACCATCTTCCATATGAACGATAGGAATTGGTTCACCCCAATAACGTTGTCTTGAAAATAACCAATCTCTTAATTTATAAGATACTTTCTTTTGTCCACAATGATGTTCTTGTAACCAATCTACCATTTTATCAATAGCTTCTTGTTTTCCAAGGCCATTTAACCATTCAGAATTGATATGAACACCATCTTCTGTATAAGCTTCTTCTTCGATATTTCCACCTTCTAATACTGGAATGATTTCAATACCAAATTTTTTAGCAAATTCATAGTCACGATCATCATGTGCTGGAACAGCCATGATAGCTCCTGTACCATAACTTGCAAGTACATAATCAGAAATCCAAATTGGAATTTTTTTACCATTTACAGGATTGATAGCATAAGCTCCAGTAAAGACACCTGTTTTATCTTTATTAAGTTCTGTTCTTTCTAAGTCAGATTTACTTGCACAGCTTTCTTTATAAGCTTCAACATCTGCTTTTTGAGAATCTGTTGTAATTTCTTCAACATATGGATGTTCTGGTGCCATAACACAGTATGTTGCTCCAAATAATGTATCACAACGTGTTGTAAAAACAGTAAACACTTTATTTGTTCCATCAATTTTAAAATCAACATTTGCACCAATAGATTTTCCAATCCAATTACGTTGCATTTGTTTTGTTGCTTCTGGCCAATCTAAGTCATCTAAATCAGCTAGTAATCTTTCAGCATATTCAGTAATTTTTAAAACCCATTGACGCATTGGTTTACGGATAACAGGATATCCACCACGTTCACTTTTACCATCAATAACTTCTTCATTAGCAAGAACAGCTTTTAATTCTGGACACCAGTTAACTGGAATTTCATCAATATATGCTAATCCTTGATCATATAATTTTGTAAAGATCCATTGTGTCCATTTATAATACTCTGGATCACTTGTTGCAATTTCACGATCCCAATCATAAGAAAATCCTAATGATTTAATTTGTTTTCTAAAAACATCAATATTCTTTTTAGTAAATTCAGCAGGATGATGACCTGTTTGAATCGCAAATTGTTCAGCAGGTAATCCAAATGAATCAAATCCCATTGGATGTAATACATTATATCCTTGCATTCTTTTCATTCTTGATACGATATCTGTTGCAGTATATCCTTCAGGATGTCCTACATGTAAACCATTTCCAGATGGATATGGGAACATATCCATACAATAATATTTAGGTTTTGAATCATCATAACAATCTGTTTTAAATGTTTTGTTTTCGTCCCAATATTTTTGCCATTTTGGCTCTATTTTTGTGTGATCGAACGGCATAATTTTTCCTCCTTAAATATAAAAAAGCGTCCTTATCTAAGGACGCCAATTTTAACGCGATACCACCTTAGTTCTAGAATAAAATTCTAGCACCTCAAAACTTTAACGCAGTTCTACGATATTTTTTACTTTATTCAAAAATACATCTCCTAGGCGAGTTCACAAATACTATAATCAGTTTTCACCAACCACTGACTCTCTAAATATAGGGGATTTGCTAGTACTCCTATTCATTGATTTTGCTTTTCTATTATACCACATCACATACTTTATGCAATAAAAAACTTCCTAACTCTTTAAAGCTTCTATAATTTCTATCTGTTTTACTTTTTTAATTGGGATCAAACAACATAATAATGTTAAAATAAGTACTCCTATAAAAACACCTAAAAGCACATTATTTTGTATAACAAAAAATTCATCCATCAAATCTGAAATACTTTTTTGAATCAACTGATTAGCAAAAATAAATAACTCTTTTAAAACAATCATTGCTTCTATAAATGCTGTGCAGGAAATACCTAGACCTTGACACAAAACAAGAGTTATCATCTGCCGTAATGAAGCCCCCAATGTTTGTAAAATAGCAAAATATTTTTTTCTTTTAATGACCATCAAATATAAAACAACACCTAATAAAAAGCAGGCTGTTACAACTGATAAAGAACTAAAACAATAAAGGATCCATTCAATTTGTTGAAATTTTTCATCGATGCTTGAAGATAATGAACTATTTGCAAGTTTAAATTGATATAAAGGATATTTATTTTTTAAATCTTTTAAAATATTTTTATCTTTTACTTGCAAAAAAGCAGTTTGCCCTACTTCTATTTGATAAAGTTCTTTTAACATTTGACTCATTGCATATTCATTAAAATAAACGGTCTCCATTAAAGTCTTTTTATTTTCAATCCCTACAATTTTAACTTTATAAAAACAAATTCTATTTTGATATTCAAAAAACAAATATACATCTTTATTTATTAAATTCTTCTGATGCGATAAATATAAAAGTTGTTCATAAGTAGATTTAGATAAAATGATTTCTTGAGCATTTTTTATCTTTCTTCCTTGAATTTTCTTTTGTGGTTGCTGAATATAATCAGAAATATAAAGTGTTTTTTTCGTTTGATATTTTTTAGAAAAAGAGATTCCTAAAAAATCCACCTGATCATTTTGTAAAAAACGGTATTGAATTGCTGGATGTTGAATTTGTTTCAAATCATCCATCTTGATCATTTGATTATTTTTCTTTTTTAACATAATGGTTGTTGAAGGAATAATTTGTTCTAATTGCTGATGAATTTGTTTTTGTGTTGATTGAGTCAATGAGAGGGTCAATAAAATACTTAAAAGTGCTAAAAATAAAACTTGTACAACAATAAAAGAACTCTTCCACGTCATTTTCAATTCTTTCAATATAAATTGTAAAAAAGATCTTTTACTTGTTTTTTCTTCTTGTTTTTTTCTTTGAGTTATTGGATTTTGATGAATTAATTTTAATTGATAATCTTCTATTTTATAGAGATAATCATGGTATTTTTTAGCAAGTATTTCATCATGACTAATAACAATCACTAATTTTTCTTTAGACAGTTGTTTTAATATTTTAAAAATTTCTTCACTATTTTTTGCATCTAAAGCACCTGTTGGTTCATCACATAAAATAATGGGATGCTTAGCAATAAATCCTCGATAAATAGCAACTCGTTGTTTTTGACCTCCAGATAAAATTGCTGTTTTATAACGTTGTAAGTCTTTTATTTTTAAACGTTCTAAATAATATTCTTTTTTAGAAATCATTATTCTTTTAAAATACGAAATGAGATTTACATTTTCTTTAACATTCATTTCTTCTATTAAATAAAACTGTTGAAAAACAAAACCAATGTATTTTCTAATATAATGTGGTATTTGTCGAATATCTTGTCCATCAATTTCAATCACACCTTGATACTCATTATCCAAACCTCCTAAAATATTTAAAAGTGTCGATTTACCACTACCGCTTTTACCAACAATGACATACATCCCTGTTTCTTGAAATGTCATAGACATCTCCTTGAATAAAGGTCGATCAAAAGACTTCGTTACATTCTTAATTTCTAACATCCTATTCCTCCCTTAAACACTCATACATTTTTATTTTTTTCATCTTTAAAACTATAAATAGACTTAACAAAATTCCTTGCACGATATATCCCAAAAGATAAAAGAGATATAACGTAAATGGCCATTGAAACTCTCTTGGTAAAACAAACAAATGACTTATGCCCCAGATCTTTTTAGAAATATCAAAAAATGAAATGATTTTTAAAACTCCACTAGAAACCAAACAAGAAACTATCCCAATTGAAATCATCATTAAGCTTATTTTTTTTAAAATAAAAAATGCTAAATGATTATTTTGATAACCATTAGCAAGCATGATGGCAAATATTTTTTGATTTTCATAAAACATCGATAAAACCATATATCCCATTAAAACGATTGCAATCATAAAACTTAAAAAAATAAAAACAAGACTAACCTTTTTAAAAAGATCAATAACTTTAAAATAACTTTCATATTCTTCATAAACAGGTGCTATACCTTGATATTGAACTGATAAATGCGTTAAATAATCTTTCATATATTTATGATTTTTAACATAGACAATACACGTTGAAACATCAATGCATTGAAGGGCTATTGCATTGGATAATGAATGATAATAAAGAACAGGTTCTTGATAATCATCTTGAATTACTCCTTTGATTTTTAATGTATATTGATGATGATTAAGTTTATAAATAAGTTTATTTTGTTTTATTTTGGTAATTAAAGCATGATTGACATAAACTTCATTTTGCTTTGTTTTTTTGTTAATTGAAAAAGATTGAAAGTTTTTAAGACCTTCAATCTTTCCTATATCTAAATGATATTGATATTTTCCTTTCAGTTTTGTTATTTCTTTTTCTTTAAAGGGTTCTTGATTTTTCTTTTGAATCATAACTAAATTATTATTTATTGCTTGATTATATTGTTTTTGATAATAACCATTAAATCCTTCTAAACCAGTAATAATGAGCGTCATTGCTAGTACCATATAAATTTGTGAAACAAACATCATCATCCATTTCTTTTTATCTTTTAAAATCATTTGGATCATTTCTTTAAACAATGATCCACATTTTGTTTTTCTTATTTCATAACGTGAATATAATTGATGGTTCCAATCATAATGATGTTTTAAACATTCAAAATTCAAATGATAAGGTGTATATTTTGAAATTTTTTGATCATGAGAAACAATAAGAATAAGGCGTCTTTGACTCGCTTTTTTAAAAAAACGATAAACTTTTTGACGATTTATTTCATCTAAAGCTCCTGTCGGTTCATCACATAAAATAATAGGACTTGAACATAATAAAGCACGAATAAGGGACACGCGTTGTTTTTGCCCACCTGATAAATTCTTTACCTTTTGATTTACTAGTTCATTTAATTCAAAGATTTCTAATAATTCTTGTAACTGTTTTTCTACAACCTTTATTCCTTTTAAGCGACAATAAAATAAACAGTTATCTTTAACACTCAAATAATCAATTAACTGATAATTTTGATAAACAAAACTAATAACAAGTTGTCGATAATCTTTAATATCTTCTATTTTTACTTGATTAAAAAGAATCTTTCCCTCATAGTCTTGATCCAATCCTGCTATTAATTGTAAAAGTGTTGATTTTCCACATCCACTTTCTCCTGTAATAGCAATCAAACCATAATCAGGAAAATGAATATTCAAATTTTCAAAAATAACTCTTTCTCCTTCAATTGTTTTAAATTTTTTTGTGACATTCTTTAACTCTAATCCCATTTTCTTACTCCTTATGTTATAATTGCTTCGGTGATAAAATGAATCAATTTAAATACTCTTTAGATAACAAACGTTATCATACTTATAACTATTATTTAAAAAACAAATACCATCAAAAAGTCGCTAAAGTTGCACTAAATGCTGATTTTACCTGTCCTAATCGTGATGGAACAAAAGGCTATGGTGGTTGTATTTTCTGTAGTTCATCAGGATCTGGAGATTATGCTGGAAATGTTCATGATCATTTAGAAAAACAATTTCAAACAATCTCTCAAGTCATGAAAAGAAAATGGCCTGAATGTGCTTATATTGCTTATTTTCAAGCCAATACAAATACCTATGGTCCATTAGATAAAATAAAAAAAATGATTGCCCCTTTTTTAAACAAAGAAGATGTTAAGGGAATTGCCCTTGCTACAAGACCTGATTGTTTAAATGAAGAAATCGTTCAATATTTAAGTACCATCAATAAACAAAAAGATGTCTATATTGAACTAGGTTTACAAACAATCCATGAACAAACAAGTAAACTTATTAATCGTGGCCATACTTTTCAAGAATTCTTGGATGGTTTAGCATTATGTAGAAAATATAACCTTGAAGTATGTGTCCATATCATCAATGGTCTTCCTTTTGAAACAAAAGAAATGATGATTGAAACAGCTAAAACCTTAGGTCAATTAGATATTCAAGCACTTAAAATACATATGTTATTCGTTGTTAAAAACACAAAACTTCAACAAATGTATGAAAATCATGAATTTAACATGCTCTCTCGTCAAGAATATATTGATATCGTAGTAGAACAACTTCGTTACATTAAACCTGAAATCGTTATCGAAAGATTGACTGGTGATGGTAAAATCGATGATTTAATTGCTCCTTTATGGTCCATTAAAAAGGTAACTATTTTAAATGATATTGATAAAAAAATGAAAGAACTTGATGTTTATCAAGGTGATCTATATAAAAAATAGCCCAGTTTTTCTGGACTATTTTTTTACACTATTATTATACATCATTTCTTGAGCTATTTTGTCTCAAATTTGTTTCAAATTTGTCTCAAAAAACACTAACCTATTATAGTTGGTTAGTGTTTTTACATCATACCTATTCAGTTTCGATAAGCCCGTAATCTCCATCATTACGACGGTATACAATACTAATAGCATCTGTTTCAGTATCACGATATACGAAGAATGAATGTCCAATTAATTCCATTTGCATAATTGCTTCTTCCATATCCATTGGTTTTGGAGTAATTGTTTTTGTTTTTACTAATACGTCTTCTTCTTCCTCTTCTAAAGGTTCAATTGATGCTAAATTGAATGCAAGTTTATTATCTTTAGATTTTCTGTTTAATCTAGTTTTATACTTTCTAATTTGACCTTCTAATTTGTCGATAACTAAGTCAATTGCATTGTATAAATCTTGATCCACAACTTCTGCTCTTAAAAGTACATATTCAGTAGGAATTGTCACTTCAATTTTTTGTCCGTAAGGATAAGTTCTTACAAGTACTTTGGCTTCAACATTTTCACTTACAATGAAGTATTTGTCTAATTTTGATAATTTTTCACTGACTTTTTCTTCAATTGCTTCAGTAATTTCAATGTTCTTTCCTCTTAATGTAATTTTCATAATTAATTCCTCCTTTTTGATAACTATATTATACTATAAACTTTTCTAAATTCCTACTTTAATATGCTTTTTTATCCTGCTTAAAAAATACATATAATAAAAAAAGCTCAATTCATGAGCCTTTTTCTACATATATTTTTTTAAATTTTCTACCTTATCTAATTGTTCCCAAGGTAAATTTGCTTCAGGTCTACCAAAGTGTCCATAAGAAGCTGTCTTTTTATAAATTGGTGTTCTTAAATTTAAGGTATGAATAATTCCTGCTGGTGTTAAATCAAATTCTTGTTTAATTGCTTCAAGAATCACATCATGAGGTACTTTTTCAGTTCCTTTTGTATCAATATAAATAGATGTTGGTTCTTTTACACCAATTGCATAAGATAATTGGATTTCAAGTTCATCACACATATTGGCCGCAACAACGTTTTTAGCAATATAACGTGCCATATAAGCAGCAGAACGGTCTACTTTTGTTGGATCTTTTCCAGAGAAAGCTCCTCCTCCATGACGTGCATATCCACCATATGTATCAACAATGATCTTTCTTCCAGTAAGACCTGTATCTCCATGAGGACCACCAATAACAAAACGTCCTGTAGGATTGATTAAAACACGATAATCTGTATTCATATCATATTTTTTAACAACGGCATCCATAATGTTTTCTTTAACGAATTTTTTAAATTCTGCTTCATCAAAATCATCATCATGTTGAATGGACATTAAAATAGTATCAATTACTGGTTTTTCATCTGTATAATCAATTGTCACTTGTGCTTTCATATCAGGTCTAGCCCATTTAAAGGTTCCATCATATCTTAAAGTTGAAGCGTAACGAACTAAATGATGCGCAATTGAAATAGCAAGAGGCATATACCCTTCTGTTTCTTTTGTCGCATAACCAAACATAATACCTTGATCTCCTGCTCCACCAACTTCTTCATTTGTTCCAAGAGCAATATCACTTGATTGACTATCCATGACAACTTCAATCTTACATGTTTTATAATCCATTCCTTTAGCTTCATCATCATAGCCGATTTCTTTTAAAACATTTCTTGCCACAGCTTCATAATCTACTTTCGCATTTGTAGTAATTTCTCCACCAATGACAACTAAGTTTGTTGTCGCAAAACATTCACAAGCAACACGTGAGTTAGGATCTTGTTTAAAACATTCATCTAAGATGGCATCACTGATTTGATCACATACTTTATCAGGATGTCCTTCTGATACAGATTCTGACGTAAATAAAATTCTTTCTTTCATTTTCTTCCTCCTTAAATAACAAATAAAAAAGCTTCCTAAAGAGAAAGCCGTTAGGAAGCTTTCTCTTATTGTTCAAGAATAAACTTGCTCAGTAAAGGCACCTTCTAACATATAGGGTTGCCACCACTTCATCGATCTTCATCTCATGGTTCTTAATAAGAGTCCTTTTTATTTTATTGATATTCTTCTTTTTTTAATGATGTCATTTTCTCTATGAGATCATCTTCCAAACCAAGATCTTTCAAAATATGAGCAATTTTGATTTGTTGTTGTTTTCTTTCATTCACTTTCATCACCTAAAATAAGTTTGTGAAATCGAATAAAATTTATGATATCTCCAATGACTAAAACATAATATTACAAACTCTCTATAAATGCAAGAAATTTATACTATAATGCACTAGAAATATTTTGTACTTCTAAAACACCAGGAACTTCTTCCATTAAGATTTGTTCAACACCATCTTTTAAAGTGTCATCAATCATGGTACATCCAGCACATGCTCCAAGCATTCTTACATAAACAATACCATCTTTAAAATCTACGTATTCAATATCTCCACCATCTCTTTGTAAATAAGGTCTTAATTTATGAATGACATTTTTTATTTGTTCTTCAATATTTTCCATTTTTGCAAACTCCTTTTTTACTTATTAAGTATATCATATAAATCCTACCATATTTTATATTTTTTCCTTATTAAATACAACACATATGCTTAAATTGTGCTATAATAGTGCCGCAAGGAGTGAAATCAAATGACAAAACTCATCAAACGAGGGGATATCATTGATGTTAAAATAACCGGTATTCAACCTTATGGTGCTTTTGCTCTTTTACCTGATAATTCAACAGGATTGATTCATATCTCAGAAATATCAGATAAATTCGTTAAAAGTATTGCCAGTTATGTGCATATTAATGATATTGTGAAAGTAAAAGTCATTGATTTTGATCATTCTAGCAATCACGCCAAATTAAGCTTGAAAGCTGTTGACAATCGTTTTCGAAGAAAAGACAAGAAACTCGTCTATAAAAATCCACGAAAACCAATTGTAGAAACACCTAAAGGTTTTTTACCTTTAGCTCAAGCGATGGAAGAATGGTTAAAACAAGGTGTAATGGAGGAAAACTAAATGATCACATTAGATTTATCAAAAGCAAAATTAGCTGAAGATTTAGGATCATACAAAGAAAAAGTAGCAGAAATTCATGATATGATTCGAAACAAAACAGGTGCTGGTAACGATTTCCTTGGTTGGGTTGAATTACCAGAAAACTATGACAAAGAAGAAGTTCAATTAATGAAAGAAACTGCTGCTAAATTAAGAGAAAAAGTAGACGTATTATTAGTATGCGGTATCGGGGGATCTTATTTAGGAGCACGTGCTGCTATTGAAGCAATCAATGGTTTATATTCAGATGATAAAGTTGAAATCATCTATGTAGGAAATACTTTCTCTTCAAATTATATTCATCAAGTTGCTAAATATATTGAAGACAAAGATTTCGCTATCAATGTTATTTCTAAATCAGGAACAACAACTGAAACATCTATTTCTTTCAGAATCTTCAAAGAAATGTGTGAAAAGAAATATGGTAAAGAAGGAGCTCGTGAAAGAATCGTAGCTACTACTGATAGAGAAAAAGGTGCTCTTAAAAAATTAGCTACTGATGAAGGTTATGTAACATTCGTTGTACCTGATGATATCGGTGGACGTTATTCAGTATTAACTGCTGTAGGTTTATTCCCTATCGCTATGGCTGGTATCGACATTGATGAAATGTTAAAAGGTGCTAAAGATGCAATGGTTAAATATAACGATGCAAACATCGAAACAAATGATGCTTATCGTTATGGTGTAGCAAGACAATTATTAAATAAAGCTGGATATTCAGCAGAAATGTTTGTAACTTATGAATTACAATTAAATAACGTTGCTGAATGGTGGAAACAATTATATGGGGAATCAGAAGGTAAAGAAAATAAAGGTATCTTACCTCATAGCGCTGTATTCTCTACAGATTTACATTCATTAGGACAATTCATCCAAGAAGGTTCTAAAGTTTTATATGAAACAATCTTCGAAGTTAAAAATCCACAAAATGATATGATTATCCCAAGTGATCCAGATGATTTAGATGGTTTAAATTACTTAGCTGGAAAATCAGTTGATTATGTTAACAAAAGAGCTTGTGAAGGTACAATCGATGCTCATGTTAATACTGGTAATGTACCAAACATCATTATTTCATTAGATAAAATGGATGCTTATGGATTTGGTTACATGGTTTATTTCTTCGAAATGTCATGTGCAATGTCAGTTTACTTCTTAGGAGTAAACCCATTCAACCAACCTGGTGTTGAAGTTTATAAGAAAAATATGTTCAAATTATTAGGTAAACCTGGTTATTAAAATCAAAGAAAGTAGATTTGTTCTACTTTCTTTTTTTTTACATATTTTATAATGGTGATATGATGAAAAAAGGAAAATATATTTTAATTATGCTTTCACTTTTTATATGTGCTTATCTTTTTTCAAATCGTATGACCCCTAGAATTGAAAATATTGCCAGTAAAGAAATAAATCAATTTATTCAGATACTTATCAATCATACTTCATTTACTCAAAAAATAGATACACATAAACTCTATAAAAAAGAAAATAATTCCATCAGTTTTCAAATGAATTATATCAATGATATTGCCTCTAATTACATCCATAATCTTGAAGAAACTCTTTTAAAGCTTGAAGAAGGCTCTTACCAAGAAAACAATCATTCTCCATACAATGAAAAACTCTTAAAAATCAATCAACAAAAAGGTATTGTTGCACGTATACCTATCGGTTCTCTTACCAATAATATTTTCTTACAAGATCGAGGTCCATCTTTTTCCATTAAATATAAAACACTCTCTTTAACTTCTTCAAATATTGATAAAAAAATTAAAAATTATGGGATCAATCATCTTGCTATCTCTATTGATTTAAATGTTACAATTGTTTTACAAATTCTTGTTCCCTTATATCATGAACATTTTAAAGAAAATTATACGATTCCTCTTGTTTATGAAGTCATTGAAGGTGAGGTTCCCTCATGGTATCAAAATTAAGTATTTTAAAAACATATTATCATCTTCCTTTAGAAGATCAATTTTCATTTACTTATGAAGATGAACATTATTATTTAACAAATAAACCTTTTCCTTTATATTATCAAAAATACATTTCTTTACTTCAAATCAATCCCTTTAAAATCATTAATAATATTTACCAACAAAAAAACTCTCAAGGATACATCCTTTATCAAGTACAAAGCATTCCTCTAGATATCCAAAAAATCATTTCTCTATCACTCATCCCTCAAGAAACAAAAACAATAAAAGAAATAAAAAAAGAATGGATTCAATATTATGAATCTATTCTTATCTATACACCTTTAAATTCCCTAGAATATCAGATCATCTATTATTCTCTATTTACTCTTTGTCAGCTTTCTATCGAACTTTTAAATCATTATTTCTTGTCCACAACAGCCATTAACCTCTCCTATCAACATAAAAATATTCATTCATATGAAGATGTTTATCTTATAGAGAATATAAACCTCAATTTATACATTCATGATATTTTCTATTTATATCTAAACAATACAATCACAATCAATCAATTAGAACAGATAATCAATGAATATAATCTCACTTCAAAAGATCTACAAATTCTTTTATGTTATGCGCTTTTTCCTCAAATGTGTCTTGTACATTTCCAAGAAGATTCTTTAACCAAAAAAAGGAGAAGATTAATAAAATATAATAAAAAATTGTATTATCTCATTCTTCTCCTTCAAAAATATATTCAAATCCCACCTCTTAAATGGATAAAAAAGGGACAAAATAAATTTTGTCCACATGGTAATAATCTTTGAAGATTATTACCTTTTTCTTTAAAATGTTAGTTGGTGATTTTATGATTGATGATACTAACTATGCTGACTGCCTTGCTTTATACAATTTTAATCATGTCGATAAGATCAAAGGCAAGAAATCTTTTTCCTATATCTTTAATGACAATATCAACTATATCTGCTCTCTTTATAATAGAGGTAAGATCAGAAACATTACCTATGATACCATCCAGAAAACTATTCTTTGTGGTTTCATCTATCTTGGTTATGATCTTTTTGTCTGACCTCATTGCGGTAACGAATCTATCGTTCCTCACAAATGTCACTTTAAGCTCTGTACTTCTTGTGGTACCAAAGAGGCTAAATTGCGTGCTGCACATATTTCCTCTATCGCCCTCGATGCCAAGCATCGTCATATCGTCTTTACCATTCCAAAACATCTAAGAGGTTATTTTATTAAAGACAGATCCCTTTTGAATCTTCTTTTTATCGCTGCCAGAAACGCCCTTGCCTGTGTTTTTAATGATGCAAAGTACAGAAAAATCAAAATGCCCCTACTCCTATAAAAACGACAGAAACAAGATCGTTTTCGGTTCTGTTTTGACTTTACATACTTTTGGCAGAGATTTGAAATGGAATCCCCATATCCACTGCCTTGTTTGTGAAGAAGCTTTTGATACCAAAAAAAATAAAATGAAGAACTTTTCTTTTATTTCCTATAAAAAGCTCAGAAAGACTTGGATGTATCAGGTCCTTGATCTTCTTTCAAAACAAGAACTTGAGAATTTTAATTATCTCAAACAACGTTTCTATAAAGAACTTGTAAACGGCTTTTATGTCTACGCCAAAAAGAAAGAAAAAGACAATGATGACAATAATGTTGATGATTGCGTCAACTACATTACCAGATACACTTCCAGACCTCCCATGGCTGAAAACCGCATCATCAAATATGAAGATGACAAAAAGATGATCAGATGGTGGTACAACCGTCATGAGGATGAAAAATATATCGAAGTATATGAAAGTGCTGAAAACTTTATAAACAATCTTATCCTTCACTGTCCTGATGAAAACTTTAAAATGATCAGATACTATGACTTCTATTCAAACAGGAATAAAAAGTTGCTTGAAAAAGTATATGAACTTTATGAAATAAAAAAGAAAAAGCATATCAGAAATCTGAAAGAAAGAAAAAAGATTTAAAAAACAAACTTGATCAACTAAAATTTTATGTTCATGTGGCAATCTTATGAAATGTGAATATACATAGGTACCCCTAATGACAGACTCTACAGTGAAAAATGCATCAATGATTGCAGGATAAAAAAATTTATACCAGATCACACAAATATGTCATGGTATTTTAGTATGAATTTTTATATGCTATCTTTCTTGACGCATTCAAATTCTTAATAGATAAAAAACACACTTACATAGTAAGTGTGTTAGCTCCTTCATGGAGCGGGTGATGGGGATAGTTCCAAATACAGAATTTACTGTTAGTTTCTCTAAATATCCCAGTATCAAAGCTAAAAAAACAATAAATTATACCAAAATCACTTCTTTAATAGAGGTGATTTTTTGCTTTATCAAAAACTAAATATTACATCCCAGCGCATGGCTTCCGCAGGTGATGTAAGTAAAAAAACATTAAAGCAAAGCTTTAATGTCTATTTAGAGGACAAGGAGGAGTTAGCCGTGATCACATCATCTGAATACGTTGCCTACGATACATTCACCGATAGAAAATCTATCTTTGAGTGGCTGAAATCAAATGAAACAATCTATAGCAATCAAGATGATTATGTAACTGTAATCAATCATCTATGCGATTACAAAGAGAAACATAGTTATTCCTATGGTCAAAAGGAAGATAAAAAATGCTATTCAAACATTTATGGCCATTTCTTGGAAATCATGATTCCTGATCTCAAAAATGAAGAAAAACATACATTCATTAAGAATTATATGTCTTCTTTACATCCGTGTTATAAACTTAAAAGTTTTCTCTATTGTTATAAATTTACCAAACAAGGTAAAGGCAACTATATTCAAGTTCTTTGTTTTACTAGAAAATACTTCAAACGTAAGCAGGAAAAGAAATTGAAATACAACAGAGATTTCTATTGGAATCCAAACACAAAAAAGATTTCTAAAAAAGATGATATAGATGCGGTGCTACTTCATAAAAAAGGTGATGTAAAAAAAGACATTGATGGAAACACATTGAAAGAAACATTCTATGTTTCCCCTGTTGAGGAAAAAGTATTCAAATATCGTACAATTAAAAATTTAAGAAATCGACTAGTTAAGATAATTGAATACGTAAAGCTTTTAAAAGATCGTGATTATTGGAAGCATCAAATTAAATATTTTTCTAGAATCACCATAAAAAAATCAAGTTTTAAAAATAAAGAGAAATTAACTGCTAAAAATCAAATGATTGCAAGAATAAATGCAAGTGTCATAAACATGCAAGAAGCTTTGTATAAATCAAAATACTGGTATGACGTGGAAAGATCCTTTCACAAACTCATACATCACATTGATAAAACTCTCTACCAAACAAACTGGCATGATCCTGTTACTGGTAATTCAGTTTATCTAGGAACTAATCAATCTGTAGCAAGTATTAAAGACAATCTCACTTTATTTGAAAACTTTATCAATCAACTTCTAAATTCATGGTGGAATGATGAAATCTATTTAGGATTTGAAAGAAATTACTAATAAAAATTTGATAGAAGGAGAATAAAAAATGTTAGATGTCATATTAAGCAACGATACATTCAAGTTAATGGATAAAACATTAAACTATGTAGCTGATTCTATATCCTATCGCTTTCCACATCATTTAGAAGAGACTTCAGATGATGTAAGAATTGAGTTAGATAATGTTCCAACACTTCCAATTTCTATCAAGACCACATCAATTTTAAAGGCTGAAAACTCAATAATTGGTAAAAATGGAGAATCATCCTATCTCAATAAAAAATTAGATCAGCAAAAAAGTGAAATCACTTATATTTCTATAATTTTGAATGAAGTCAATGATTTGAAATACATGCACAAGTACATCATTATCTACTACTATTTTGAAGCAAAAACAATAAATTCAATTATTACTAAATTAAACATATCAAAATCGTTGTTCTACAAATACAAAAAAGAAGCATTGATGATTTTAGCACTATGTTTACCTGAAATATGTGTATTTAAAGGAGGTGAAAAAAATGAACTATGAAGAAGAACAAGGTTATTACAACGTCATGATCTGTAACAAAAAAACAAAAGTTAACTTTACTATTCATTGTGTTGATGAATATGACCGTGTAAGAACAATCAAACAAGTTGAACTTTATAAGTGCTTCGGTCGTGACTGGTATGTCTTTACTGATGAAGAAGAGGAAAAAATCATCAAAAAGTTAAAAAAAGAGAAAAAAGAAATGAAAGCAAATGGAAAACTCGAAGAATGGGAGGAAGGAAGAACATGGAAATATTAATCAAAGAACCACTTAAATCTATTACAAAAGTATCTGTTGAAAATCTTGAACTTAGTACCCTGCTTCATTTAATTGACTGCGATACTATCGAAGTAATTAATATACCAGTATTTAAAGAAGAAAATATCATTCTTCTTGTAGATGAAGACGGAAAATTAAAAGATAAAAAATTTAATTTTGAAATTTATCACGGTGGCATAGCAAAGACAACTTTTGTAGGAAATGTTATTTTTGCTGGAATAGATAAAAGTGGAAAATGGGTCGGATTAAACGAAAAACAAATTGATTTTATTTATGAAAAATTTTCTAAAGAATATTAAGAAAAGACTAAAAATTAAAGAAAGATAGAGGAAAAGAAAAATGTTTAAATTAATTGCTGTAACAAACTTAAAAGGTGGAGTTGGAAAAACAACAACTTCTACATCAATCGCTAAAGGTCTAGCTGATAAAGGACATAGAGTATTGATTATTGATGCCGATCAACAAGCTAACGCTACTGATCTAGTAGTAAATATCGGAAATAATATCGAAGAGGAATTTCTAGATAAAATGCTTGTTGACTACGAAGAACTATTTAAAGACAAATCAAGTGATGAAAAGATGCTTACATTCATGCAATCACTATATTCTTCTTTATATAAAGACTATGGTATCAAAAATACTTTAGCTGATGTCTATAAAGATGGAGATAAAAACATTGAAAACTATATCATGAAAACCGATGTCAAAAACCTTGACATCATCCCCTCTTCTCTTGATTTAGGAAGAACAAAAATTGAATTAATTATTGAATCATTTACAGGTGGAACAATAAGTAAATTAAAACAAGCTCTTGAACCAGTTCAAGAAAAATATGACTACGTCATTGTTGATTGTCCACCTGACCAAAATATGATTATTTCAAGTGTCATCTATGCCAGTGATCTTGTATTGATTCCTTTGAAAAGTGACAAAGGATCATTAAAAGGTTTCTTACATACTTACAACTATATGATGGATATTCAAAAGAAAAATAATTTAAATCTTAATTTTAAATTTATGTTTTCAATTTTTGATAATAACAAGGTCAATAAAAAACTATATAAAGTATTCAAGGCATTTGCTGGTGATTACTTATTAAACGGATATGTTCGTTATAGAGGTAAACCAGCAAGTGAAGCCTCAATGAATAACCAATATTTAATAGATAGTAAATTAAATATTGGCTACGATTCTAAAAAAGTCGTGGATGAAATCGAACAAATTATTTAGAAATTAGAAAGGAGTTAAAATCATGGATTTGATAGACAATGAAGCAACATTAAATAGAGTAGAAAATCTATTAAATTGCATACAGGTAGCATTTACAAGTTCAGAACTTTATCAAATTAAAAAGATAAATGCTTTTGAAATCGATGAAGAAACTGATCTTGCCCTTCTCGTTTCTATTTCACGAAAAGGAAAAAATAAAAATATAAATGAATTTGATACTCTCGTCTATCAATTCCTAGATTTTGCTTCAAAAAGATTCAGTGCAGTTGAAAAACAGTTTATCTATCTACACTATTTTCTAGGTGTAGGAGTTAATGAACTAAAGGAAGGATTTTATGATTTCACTTACAACTGTACCTATTGTATGAAAAACGCATTCGTAATAGATAAGAAAATAAAAAACAAATTGATGTATGTTTTCACTAATGTTGTTGAATACAAGCATCTTTAAAAAAGGAGAAATATAAAATGTTAGATTTTACTGGAAATTTAAATAGTTTTGAATCCAGCAATATCGATTTTGCTGACGATCTAAAAAATAAACATAAAGTAGAAATGATAGATATAAATAAATTGAAGCTAAACCCTTTAAATCCACAATTCGATACTGAAGAAGAAATTCAAGAACTCGCTGATAAGATTTACCACAATCCAAAAGGAATTATTGATACCTTAGCTTGTTATCATGATGATGGAGATTATATTCTCTTATCAGGTCATAAGAGATTAAAAGCTTTAAGATACAACGTTGAAAATGCTGATCAATTAGATGGTACTGGACATATTCAAAAAAATGTCAACTGTATCGTTGTTCCAAAACCAGTAGATGAAATCGAAGAACAACAACTCATTATGGATTATAACGGTTATCGTAAGTTTGAAACTGAATACCAAAAGAAAGCATTGTTTCTACAAGGTTATCAACTGTTTGCACTAAAAAAACTTAAAGGCGATTTCAACGGTCGAGTTAGAGAAGAAATTGCTAAAACAACGGGTCTTGGGAAAATGAAAGTCGGAGATTTAAAAAAAGAATTAGAAGATGAAATATTCAAATATGCCTGTGAAGTTCTTAATCTAACAAATCAAGGAAAAAAAGTCGACAAATACGAATATATTTCATCTAAAACCCACCTTCCAAAAGAAACTATTCAAGTTGCTTTTGATTCTCTCAAAAAACAACTAAAGGATGGAGAAAGAAAAGAATACGCAAAAGATAAGAAAAAACCTCTTCTTACTGAAGAACAAATTACATTTAAAAAAGAACTTGATAAAAGAAAAAAATTTGCTAGTAGAAAATTAGGATGCCCTGTTGATACAACCTATAAAGACAATAGATTTACAATCAAAATCACTTCTACTGCTGAAAATTACGAAAGGATCATAGAAGCATTAGGATTAAATGGAGAAACAGATGAATAAAATAAAAAACTTTTTAGAGAGAAATAAAAATAAGTTTATTGGTTTCATCATCTTTATTTTAGGGGTTGGATTAATCGTTTATGAAATCATCCATAGTGGAATAATACAAAACTGGTGGAACTCACTATCTGTTGAGGTTCAGGCAACAATTATTATTGTTGCCATCCTCACAATAGTACTGCTTGTTGTAGGTATTGCATCATTCTTATATATTAAGTTCTTAAGACATTTGGGAAGACTTGCAGGAGAAAAAGTAAACAAAAAAATAAATAACAAATCTTATTCAAATAAAGGAGACATAAGAAAATGAATAATTCTGATGCTTATACCTATATATTAAATAACATTCTAGAATACAAACAAATGATCATAGCTAATTCATTATGGATTTATAGTTTTGCAAAATTTGAAAAAATAGATGAATTTAAAGGAATGGTCGAACTCGCACATCATTTTGAATTAATCTCTGACAAAGAAAAAGGAGAATTAACAAACTTGATACTTAATGATGCACTACTAATTGATAAGTATTTCAAAAAAAATTAAAACCATATGTAAAGGAGCAATCATAAAAATGAAAAACATATATTTCTTTTCAAAAAAAGATGATAGAAATTCTAAAGAAAAAAGCTGTAAAAAGAACGGTCTGCACTATCAATTATCTACAAATAAAAAGCATCCCATAACACAGTTTGATCAATACGGAAATGAGTATGAATGTCCGTATGAAATAACTGTATTTCTAGACTGATTAAACGGAGAAAGTTTATATGAAGATCAAAGAAAAATCTTTAGAAAACTTAAATGAAGCATTGGATTTGCTAAAAAAAGAATTAAATGATGAAACTAACGGTATTACAAAAAGAGAAAGAAGAAGATTAGATACCGTTACATCAAAGTTAATTATCTTAATTGAAACAATCTATTACAAGCGAGGAAAATGACATGCCATCAATACACAGCGTTGCACAAATACAACATAGAAAACAAGAAAAAATTGAAATTATTGAACGAAAGTTCAAAGAAATACTTGAAAAGGATTATGGAAATCAATCATCTTATAAGAATACCGAAGCACGTAATCATGAACTTGAAACTCTTATGTCACAAATGGAAAGTTGGTTTGATATTCCTTTTCTACTAGAAGATGCAAAAAAAGAAACTAGTCCTAAAGTGCTTAAGCTTTATCAAGAAATTTCTAATGCTCGTGACTTTAGTATCTATTAGTAAAGGAGACTACTGTTTATGAGTAATTCTATTATCCTTGGCATTGATCTTGGAGGTATCATCATATGTTGCATTTTTCTCAATGATGCTTTAAGAGAAAATCGTCCATTGAAAACTATAGTAATTTATACCCTTTTTACTTTTTTTAATTCTATTATGTTTGCAAACAGTGTTTGTAAGTTTATACAAAGTTTAATTTAAAGAAAGGAATGAAAATATGAGTGAAAAAGAAATAATCGAGCTTGTTGCTTCTATTGAAGCAGTGAAGGATTTTACAAAAGATGTTGATGTCATCTTTAATTTTATCAATGAGGATGATTCAAAAGATAAAAAAATTGATGCACTTGAAAATGTAATTAATTCAGCAATGAATTATGTTAAACAGTTTGTTTCGCTAGATGAAGATGAAATAGTGGAATACACCCCTATTTTTGATATTGTGCAAAATTGTTGGATCTTACCTATTAATAAACTTAATGGCGAGTTCTATGCCTATATTTTTAGAAGCGATAACGGGGCAACTTATGTAGATAGAGTTCCATTTGAAGATGGAAGATTTTATTCAAAAGAATTGAGCCAAGTTGGCTCTTTTGAAAAGGAAGTGAACTAAATGGACGAATTCATTTTTACACAATTTTCCTGTGCGAAATATGGTGTTTTAGATCTAATAATTGAATATACAAAAAAAATAGATATTCGTATTAATGGTGGATATATTTATAACATCACCATAGTAAACAGTGCAAATGGAAACAAGGCACATATGGTAATTGTACAAAAAATAATATTACCTTATGAATATAGGAGCTTATCAAATAATAAAATTAAAGAAATTGTTAAATTACAATTACAACATTCAAAAGAACTATGCGACGAATTAGCAATAGCAAAAACAAGTTCTTTTGAAAAAGAAGATAAACATACAGGAAAAGAGGAAAATAAAATTATGGAAAAAAATTCAATAGATAAATGTGTTAATATTGCAAGAAATTTAAACAATATGAATGATGAAGAGATTCTTCTTGTATATGATATGCTTCTTGATCAACAAAGAACCGCTTTAGAAACAAGTCTTTTCTATCAAATATATGAAAACAAACATAAAGAATTAAAAAAATTAGAAGCAAGAAAAATCATAGACAGTTATATTAGCGATTATTATGATCAGCATCATCATGAATCAATCTATAAATATCTTATGACAAGAATTAATGAAGAAAATATGGAGTAATATCATGAAAGAAATATCAGATACTTTACTAGCCTGTTTAGGAATATCGAATACGATTATTTTGCTTTGTATATTAATAATTATTGCCAAAAATATTAAACAAATTATGATTGATTCCTCATACCCTATTGTTTTAGTCCTTTTATCAAATGTGGCATCAAGTATTTGTAAAAGTTCAATAGTATCGATTTATGGTTTAGTAAGTACTATTATTGTTTATCTTATTGAATTAGTAATACTTATCTACTCTATAATACAACTAAATAAATATTTAAAAATTGCTAAAAAATTAAAAGAAAGAAAACTAATTGAGGAACATAACAATGATCAGGGACACAGTAATTAAAGAATTGAGGTGATACTATGGAATTGAATGACGTTGTTAGAAAAATAAAAAAATTGTTAGCTGTTGCTGAAGATCCATCAGCTTCTGATCAAGAAATCCAGTTAGCAGCGTATCGTGCTGAAAAGCTAATGTTTAAATATAAGCTTGATAGAAAAGATATTATTGAAAAAGATAATTCTTCTAAAAATGTCGAAAAATATTTTTTTGAAAAGAAATATACAGCTTATTTAGTTTGGACGTTAAATCATATAGCAAAATATTGTCAAACTCAAGCTTCTTATATAGGAAAATTAAATTCAAAAGCTAATTTAGGAATTATAGGCTTTAAGGATGATATTATCCTGTGCAAAGAAATTGCATTACCAATACTTGATTATATGGAAGATACTTTATTAGATTTAAAAGAATGTTATATAGGTGAAGTGGATTTTAGAATATTTAAACGAAATTGGTGTAAAGGTTTTGCTTCAGGAATTAAAACACAATTAGATAAAGGATTCATAGAATTAAAAGAAGAGGAAAAGTTTGAGGTTTCAATTATTGATCTACACCCTGCTGTTAAAGAATATGTAGAAAAAAACGTTATAACTAATACATCGCATTTTAAAAGAAATAGCAATGAAGGATATGAATTAGGTATCGCAATGGGTAGCAAATACAACTTTATGAATAAGAAAGGAATTGAATAATATGTCAAGTTGCCATAGCAAGATAAAGATTGTAAAACTTGCAATTCTATTTTATATAGTAAGACCTTATGTTTATATAAAAAAATCCTATGCTAATGAAAAAGATTTAGAAAGAGCAAAGAATCTTCTAAAGAAAATTGAAAATGAAGTAAGTAACTTCGAAAAATCAAACAATATCAAATAAAGGAGAAACGTTATGAAAAACAAAAAAACACTTAAATTATTAATTTTATTAATTTTATCAATTATTTTTAATGTATTTAATATATATATAATGAATTATAACAGTGATTCTGTTAATTATTTATTAATACATACTTTATCACGCTATATGAGCCCTGTTCCAATATTATTCATTGGTTATTTATTATGTATGATTTTAGAACCATTGATAAAAGAACCATTAAAGAAATATTTACCTCTTATATTTATGTTTCTAACTTCAATAGGTATTTTCTATTTAGTAATAAGATTTTTTTAAATAATGAAATAAAAGAAATACAGAAACTTATAGCAAAGAGAAACGAGTTGATTTTAATGAATAGATCAATTAGAAAATATGGTTTTGTACCATACTCTTTGTTAATAGATTTAAATAAGGAAAATAAATGATGAACGATTCAATATTAAAATTATTTAATTATGTTTTACCAAATTTTTACCATAATCTATGTCGATTGATTGCTATTACATTATTGCTATTCTTTATAATATTTGTATTATCAAAATCCAATATGATCCATATTTTTTTTAAAAGGATATTATCTAATAATTTCTTTAAGATATGTATTGCTATTATATTGCTTTTAGGAACAATTGCTGGATGTGTAATATCAATAGTTGAAGCGTTTTGTTTGGTGTTTTTACCTGTTCTTTTCTTGGATAGCATATTTTTAAATATCATACGATTTACTATTTATCATCTAATTCTAATATACTTGCTCAATAGATTATTCAAAATTGTTTATCAAACTGATTTATTAACTGATTCTATTTCGTCATTCTTTTTTGTGTTCATTACATGTTTCGCAGTTCTATTTGCTATTTGAAAGCATAACGATTATTATGGTTGTCACTCATCTTGTCAACAACGTAATATGAAATACACATTGAAATAAAAGAAAAAGATATGAAAGGAATTGATCAAAATGTCAACTTATTATAAAGATATTCAAATTGTAAAACATGCACTTCAGTTTTATATAAAAAGACCTGATGCAAATGAAAAAGATCTAGAAAAAGAAAAGAAACTACTAAAAAAAGTTGAAAATGAAGTAAGTAACTTCAAAAAATCAAACAATATCAAATAAAAAAAGGAGTTTTTAAATGAATAACACAATCTTATCCTATATATTTATAGCTCTATCAATTATATTCCTATTTTGGAGCATTTTTAAAACGGAAGAAACAAGAAAAAATAACCATAAAGACATAAAAATTATTATTCTTCATTTTATAGATTTAGCTTTAATAATAATTAACATGGTTGTAATAGGAAATGTTCTATTAAGCAAACAAAGCACCACTTCTTCTGTGATGCCAATTTATATGATCCATATGGCTGGTTCTAGTATAAAAAATTTTGGTTTAATGATAGCAATAGCAATCCCATTAATTATTATCTGCTATCCTTTATGGAAAAAAATATCTAAAAAGCTTAAATCAAGTGGCTTATCAATAATCAATATATTTGAAATGATTTTATTATCTTATGTAATCTATAAAATTTTAACCAAATTTATAACATTTTAGAAAGGCTGATGTATATGGATGATGAAACAAAAAAATATATTTTATTTGTAATTGTACTTTTGTTTATTGATCAAATATGGAAAATAAATTCCTTTTGGGGTCTAATTATTACAATAACAATTATTTTGTTATCACTGTTATTTGCTTTATTTTATAATTTTATGGAACATTCAAATTTAATGTTTCCTATAAAGATTTTGATAACATTTATTATACTCAAAACAATAATACACTATGTAATTAATACTATTATTGTCTACATTAAATAATTAAATAATTTCATAGTTATTACTGCTGAAATAAGAGTTAATACCCATATTATTAAGTACGCAACTTTTATATATTCTAAAATATTTAGAGTATTAAATAAATTATATAAATCCGTATAAGAGAAACATAACGATCCTAACATTACACTAATAAATATAAATATATAAGCTAATTTTCCTTTAATAGAAGATGTAGGATAACCCAGTTTATTAAGTATCGAAGTCAATTGTTTTTCTATATTATGATGAAACCTATTTATACATATTTTTATCAATTTAATAAATAACCTATTTACCAATTTAAAATTAGTTGAGCCATTTTTTACAAGGCTCCTATAAAAATAATTTATTCTTTTCAAATAAACTAAAGATATTTTGTCATATAGATGAATAAGTTCTATGTCATTCACTACCTTATCGCAAAGAAAAGAATAGCAATCAGCATAATAAAGGTACTCTTTTTCGTTATATTTTCTTTTAAAATCAAAATCCAAATGTTTATATATTTCAAATCTTTTTTCATCAATTTCACTACTACTTTTTGTTAATTTTTTAATTAAAAATGTTCCTAATACGGTAATAATTGCAGTAACTATGCTAATCATATATAAATCATACCTTTCATAAAAATATGAAAGTATTATATAGTGGGCATATGACCATTGTCAAATATTTTTTAAAGGAGAAATTTTATGAATATAAATATTTTGAAAACCCTAATGGAAAAAGAAAATATTTCTATGTATAGATTAAGTAAACTATCTGGTATAGAAAACAAAAGCATTTGGAATATCGTTAATAACAAAAGAAAAGATCCCCAAATCTCAACTGTTGTAAAGATAGCAAAAGCACTTGACCTAACAAATGATGAATTTGCTGAATTATGCGGATATAGAAAGGATGATTAAAATGAAAAAACTATATAAAATTATTAGAAAATTTATTATTAGAAAAAAATTTAAAATAAAAATACCAGAATATAACACTGTTATTGTACAAAGACTTGCAGAGCCAATTCCTGAATTGAATAAATTATATCATATCGATTTTATGTTGAATTTGTTTGACTATATGGATAAAAACGGAGAAATGCAAAGTGTTCGATTTAAAAAAATATCTTATCTTAATACACCAACTCCTCAAAGTGACAATATGATTTCAATTGAAATGCAACCAAGCTGTATAGGAGTTGCCGAGGAAATTACCATTTATCATTATGATAAATGCCTTTATGATATTTATGGAGCTAGGTGATTTTAGAAAGGAGATTAAAAAATGATAATCAAAGAAGAACTAAATAATTGGAGAGAAAATGAGTTTCAGTGGTTGAAAGCAACAATGCATAAAAAACAAGTTGAAGAAGCAATAGATTTATATAGCACATATTCAGATGTACTAAATTCTAAAGAAAAAAGAGAATTAAAGAAATTGAAGAAAAAGCAATGTCATTTTATTGTAATTGGAAGCACTAAAAAATCAAAGTAATTCTTTTACCATAAAGAATATTTTTGAGTTTTTAATCAGTTGTTTTTGGCGATTAATATCTTGTTCTTTATAGAAAATTAAATAAAATTCATTGATTATATAATGAAATACATAGCTAAAATCATTACAGTAACAAGATCTAGGAATTTGATAAAAAGGCAAATAATGAATATTAAACTGTTCATTTTCTAGCAAATACTTTTCAAAAGTATGATTACCATCAATGATTGTAAAATAACAATCTTTTGTAATAAAATCAGTGACTATGATTTTAGAATCATAATTTATAGACATGTTGAAAAAATCAGGATATTCATGATAGATCATATTAAAATTAACCTTGCTACTTTCATATGTTTTGAGTTGAATTTGGTCGTTATCTATAAGATACAAAAGATGTTTGATATTAAAATCAATATGATACAGACCAAAATCACCTAAATCATAATCTTGAGTATAAGGATTTAAAGTTTTAATTAAAGCTAAATCGGTCAATTGCTCACTGACTTCAATATTATTAAAGATTTTCTTTATAGCTTTAAAGTACCTATAAGTAAAAAGATGTTTATTTTTATTATATGTATCATCTAAATATTTAAACAGAAGATCTTTATTCAAAATCATTACCTCATTTCACTAATTATAACTAAATTATACTGTATAAAATAACAGTATTCAATATTAATCATTTCATAAAAGGAGTAGAAAATGAACACTTTATTTCTAATTAAATATTTAAAGCACAAAAGAATAACTGTCTATCAACTAAGCAAAAGGACAGGTCTTAATGAATCCAATTTAGGAAAAATACTTAACAAAAAAACAAAGAACCCTCGTATTGATTATTTATTAACTATAGCAAAAGCGCTTGATCTTAATGAACAGGAATTTGCTGAATTATGTGATTACAAAGTCAATAAACAATCATGTATTCCACTCGACATTAAAGATGAAAATGATACTCATTACGGTGGTAATCCCCTTTATGGAAAATGGATTACAGGTACTTGTCCTAAATGCAAACAAGATGTGCAATCAGGAATGAATTACTGTTCAAATTGCGGACAAAAACTTTTATGGAAGGAAGAGGAATAATGAAAATGAATCAAAATCAACAAATAACACTATTACTAATTATTGATTTTATCTTTGCATTAGTATCTATAGTTACGATCAAGAGAAAACCATTATGGACAAATTTTCTAATAAAAAGAATCTTAACATTATTATTTTGTAATATCGTATTCTTTTTGACACTCTATTTACTTCATTGACGTATATAAAAATTTAACTAAAAAATAAAGAAAGAAGGAAAATAAAAATGAAGTTAAAAGATAAGAAAATTACTCAATGCAGCTATATTGGATCTAATGGAACAAAATATAATTTGGGATATGGAAATAACTTATCTCCTGAAATCTCATTAAAGCTACAAACTTGTCAAGTTAGTAGTCTGCTTTTATTTTGCAATAATTTAATAAGTTTTATGAAAAACTCACTGAAAATACCATTACACTTTGTAATGATGTACATGTTATTAATGAGCATCTATGGTATGAACATTATGATAACAGGTACTTATCAAGTTTATCTTTCTGACGTTTTCATCACATCTTTTTTTCTTAAAGCAATAACTAGTTATGCTTTATTCATTATGTCCGTTGGATTGTTTCAAGAATTTGTTTTAAGAAAAAAAGTAATGATCAAATATATAACATTCCTATTTCGTCTAATAATTTTGTACATAGTATGTTGTTTATGCATAAAAACACCAACATTTGAAATTGAAACGTCATTTAATATACCAGAGTATTATGCAATATTAGAATTTATTGGACAAATTATAACGCTCATTTTGAATACTATAAAAGATTACTGGTTATACAAACATAATCGCTTTATCTATTTTAAAAATTAACTAGCAATATAAGAATAGCTAATTTTGTTGAAAATTATTTATTCTTTATAAGAAAAGAAGGAGAGAAATAATGATTAAAAACTTATTTATAATTTTATTTGGTTTATTATCCATTGAGAGTATTGATGAATATGAAAAAGCAAAAAACACAACAAGATGAAAAAAATTTTTTATATTAGGAAAAATATCAGATTTATTTCTTATATTTTATTTAATTTATTTTTTCTTTGACAATTCTAAAGACCCTAATCTAATTTTTGCTCTAAGTGTAATGAAACCTTTTGCTATATTCGCCGGTTTTGTATTATTTTTAGAATTTATATCATGAAAGGACATATAAAAATGAAGAAAATCAATAATTACATAGAAAAACATACTATATTAAGTTCACTATTATTATATTTTATCGGATATTTACTTATTGGAAGTTTAATAATATCTTTCACTCCTTCAAAGTATCAAATATATACTCGTTTAGTCTTATCTCTTATTCTTTTCTTTTCTATGATCAGAATTTCAAGAAAAGAATTTGATAATGTAATTGAACAAATTAATGAGGTACTTGGAACAGGAGCATTAATAACAACAATAACAACATTTATTATTTTTGTAATCAATATTGCTTTAACATTCCTATCAGTAGCTATTTTTAAACAAACAACTGTAAACAATAACATTATTAGTTTTTTATTTGCTCAACACCCTTATATCATGGGCTTAATCACGATATTATTATTGCCCTTTGTTGAAGAACTACTATTTAAATCACAAATATTTAAAAATACCAAATTTCTTAAAGAACATAAAGTTATTAAAACAATCATTGTTGCCTTATTATTTTCTAGTTTTCATTGTATTACTGAAATTGTAACATTAGATTATAAAGTAATATTTTCATTAATCAACTACTTTATATTTTATGTAATCACAAATACAATATATATAAAAAGTAATTATAATATAATGAAACCTATAGCAATCCATATGTTATTAAATACATTATCATTAATAATTACAATATAATCATATAAACAAAAAGAGCCAACTTGGCTCTTTTTTATTTAGCTTTTTATAAGTATTCCATTTTGTATAATATTCTTATACTTTAGATATAAAATAAAGTTTGTAATTAGAACAACACAAACAAATAATAAGGAACTTGATACTAATAAATTAGTAAAATGAAATATAAAACCTGTATTAATTAATTCAATGATAAGGATGATTAAAGAAAGTTTAGTATTTTTCAAAAGATTTATCGGTTCTTTATTTTTTAACTTTAATAAAACAAATAAAATATATAAAATCATAATTGCAAAAAATAAATAATAAGAAAACATCGAAATATCCAAATAAATTTTCATATTACCAAAGATTGGTTTACCTGTTTTTGAAACACTTATTGTATGGGTACTTTCATAATTATTAAATATTCTTGCTGAAAAAAGATAAATCAATTCTATAACATAACTAAAGTATAGTAAATATACATCTATTTTTCTTTTCATATTCTCACCACCTTTTCGAGTAAGTAGCTATAGATAAATCGTTCCGTTACCTGTTACGCTTTGTAGTCCAAATTGATAGGCTGTAACTTCTACCTTGATTGTATTCCCTTTAATAACAGATCCTACTGCTGGAGTTGTTTTAACTTTACTAACTTGTACATTAAACCATTGCTTATCAAAGTGCGTATCATAATCTTTACTATAAACCATTTTCTTACCTGTAGTCATATTATGAGAAATAACTACTTTTACCGTAACATATCCAAATTTATCACATGGAACATCTACAGTTCTTGTATATTTTTCTATTGCTCTAGATTGATTATTATCAAATGCAAATACATTTAATGAACCAAAAACTTGAACAACTAGTAACAAAGCAATTGTTATTGATAATATTTTTTTGTATACGTTTTTCATATTCTTTCACCTCTACCTCTACAATCTAAAATATTGTGTAGCAGTTAACTCTTCACCAGCATTTTGATAATGAACATCTATTTTTAGACTAATAACTCCTGAAAAATATTTTCCTATTGCAGGATCGGTAGATACCGAATTAATTTTACCTGTAACATATTGCGGATAAACTGTATCAGTATGTTTTACACTAACAATCCAACTTTTCCCTGTAGTCATATTATGTTTAATTGTTAACTTAACTCTTGAATATCCAATTTCTCCGCAACCAACCACATATTCTTTTGTATATGACTCAATTGCTCTTGAAGTAACACTATTATTTTCTAAAGCATTTATATTTAAACTTCCTCCAAAAACAGTTAAAAGCATCATAAACACTACAGATAAAACAATTAAATTCTTTCTTAAATAAGTCATATTATTCACCTCATATTCTAAGGTAAGCGCTTCCCTTACTTAAAGTGTAGCATAAATATCTCGTATGTCAACTATTACTTATCTTATATAGGTATTGAACAGAATATGCTATATGTTTATAATTTAAATAGGTGATAATAATATGGCAAAAAATACAAAAGGCTTTTTTAAAATGGAGATGCTGTTATTAAAAATAATAAGTGAAGGTGACTGCTATGGCTATCAGATAGTTCAAACACTAGATAAAATATCCAATGGAACAATACATATAGCTGAAGGTACAATGTACCCTATTCTATATAGATTATTAGATAAAGGTCTAATCAGTGATGAAAAAAGATTGGTTGGTAAAAGGCAGACAAGGATTTATTATCATATCGAGGATAAGGGCATCGTACATATGAACAAGTTATATAAGGAATATTTAAAAATGATTAATAGTATTGAAAGGATTATGGAGAATGAATATGAAAATGAATAAAGTTGTAAATAAATATATTAAAGACTGCAAACATTTTTTCCCTTTTTTATCTAAAAATGAAAAAATATTTTTAAAAAGATTAAAAACAAATATTCTTGAAAACATCGATTCTGATAACATAACTTATGATGAACTATGCAAAAAATTTGGTTATCCTTCTGATATTATTATTTCATATTTTGAAGATCACGATGCTAATTATTTAATCAAACAATCTCGAATAAAAAATATATTAAAAAAATCAATCATTATATGTACTGTAGCAATCCTAGTATGCTGTTTATGGCGTGGAATACTTATTTATAAAAGCTATCGTGATTCAGAAAATTCAAAAGTTAAATATATAGAATATACAATTGAAGAGGTGGATTAATTATGAAAAAAATTTTTACATTATTTACAATAGTATGTAGTATTTTATTTTTATCATTACCTGTGTCTGCATTAGAGCAAAAAAAGAGAAATAATCCAGCTAGATAACGGATACTATCTAGAAACAATTATAGAAGAAACTCCTACAACAAGAGCATCTAATCAAAAAACCGCAAGAAAAATTGGAAATTACAAAAACTCCCAAGGTAAAGTAGTATTTACTGTTACTGTTACAGGTACATTTACATATACAGGTTCTTCATCAACATGTACAAAATCAGTTGCTGAAGCATCATCTAAAAATGCTAATTGGAAAATTTCCTCAAAAAGTGCTTCCAAATCAGGGAACAAAGCTACTGCTAAAGCAACAGCAAAAAGATATGTAGATGGTACAGCTGTAGAAACACGAAGTTGTTCTGTTACATTAACTTGTAGTTCAAATGGATCTTTATCTTAAAATTCTATACCTTATTAAATGAATATTTAGATAAATACACCAAGTACATCAATTCTAGCTTTCTAGTTTGATGTTATAGTATACTAGTTTAAAATAATAAGTATTCCTTGACATATAAACAAATTGAATATGAGCCATTTTGGCTCTTTTTTTATTTTAAAATGCCATGAGTATAACAAATGAATGCTTTATTGTATATTGCTAATGAAAGGTTGGTGAATTCATAAAAAAATTTAATATAGTGTATCCAAGACTTCACAGCAAATTTATTTATATTATAATGACCATATAAGGAGAATAAAAAGTTATGAACAAAAAAAATATTTATAATTATGGTGATATATTCTTCAATCTATCACCTGAAGAAAAGAAGAAATTCATTTCATTTGATAATAATTTAGAAATAAACAAATGGATTGAAAATAATAAGTTGGATTATATAGTAAAACAACAATCTAATAACCTTGACCGCCTTGCTAAGTATTGTAGTAAATCAGATTGGGATTTTCCATTAAATTCCATCAAAGCCTATAAAGGAACTTACTTCAAGGCAATTAATGATGCTTTAGAAGCAAATGATTTAAATTCTTTGAGTAATCAAAAATATGCACATCTTTTATTACTAATGAATTCAATCATTTATTCTCAAATTCCAGAGGATGTAATTGTGTATCGTTCAATTAAAGATGATGAATTTTTCACGATTATAAATAATAATAAGAAAGGTGTAGGAACAAAACACAAGGGATTTCTTTCTACATCATTGTCAAAAAATATTGTAAAAAGTAAAGAATTCTCTGATAGAAAGTATCTATTGAAAATTTATGTTAAAAAAAATACATGTGGACTTTATATGGGAAAGTCAGTGAATTGTAATCTTGAACGAGAAAAAGAAATGCTTTTTCTACCAAATTCCTACATTTATCTTATTGATTCCCCTTTTTATGATAATTCTATAAATAAAACAATTGTTCCATGTACCTTGATGTATTAATAATTTTATCTTTGTTAACAATTATGATATACTATTAATGTAGTCATTGGACTAGCATTAATAGACTGAAAGAAAAGGAAGAACTACAATTCTTCCTTTTCTACATAAAAAAAAGCAAATAAAAAATTAACTTCTCAAATTTCTTTTATTGTACATTCTATGAACTAAATTTAAAAATATTTTCATCTTTTATTTTAAAAAAAATATGATATACTATAAATGTAGTCAGATGACTAGCAAAGTGTATAAAGAAAAAGGAAGAACTGCAATTCTTCCTTTTTCGCTATTTTGGATACTAGCAAAGTGTATTAATTAAGAGCTACTATTTTAAAAATTTAATAGTTGCTAAAATGATCAAATAAAGAATAATTAAATATTCCATTCAATCTCCTTAATTTTTACATCAATGCTAGTCTCCTAGTATGATGTTTTAACATGCTAGATCCTCCATAGGCACTTAAGTGCTTTAAAATTATATCATAATATAAACCATATTTCGACAAATTATAACAATAATAATATATTTCATAAAATCTGAAATATTTTTCTAAACTACGTGGAAAAAAAGTTGAGATTTTATTTATTACCGTATGCTATACTAATAATAGGTAAAAGAACAGCAATCTTTTAACTATGTTAAATCAATTTAGCAGTTGATTTAAACATTTATCTTTTTCAAAGGTTTCTATAATCATAGAAACCCTCCCAATTTTTCTCAAAAGAGCCAACTCGGCTCTTTTTTATTTTGGAAAAAAAGTAGAGAAATAATTTTTCAGTTAGTGCTATTATACAGATGGTTTGATCTCTCCATAGTCCAACCTGATTTTTTCATATTCCATTTTTATTAGTTAAGATTAAAAATCAAGTCTTGTAATCATCATTCTTAACTGATAAAAACTTCCTTTTTTAAAATCCAAGATTGAGCTGTCATCAAGCTCTTTTTTGGTATAAAGAAGAAAATTATAGAAAATATTCAAAATATTCAGCGATATTCAGCAAATATTCACTTTTCGTGGAAAAAAAGTAGAGAAAACGGTTATTTATATATAGTAAAATATCTATAGTTGAAAGTTATGTAAATGACCTTTCAACTTTGTGGACTCCTAAATGATATTTTCAAGTTCGTTTATAATCAAATCAATCTCATTTATTGAGTCCTCTCCCAAATAAATAAAAGAGCCAAGTTGGCTCTTTTATTTTATCTAGAAATAAAGAAAGGATACTTACTATGAAAGAGACCATTCAATTAGTTCAGGATAATGAGCATGTTATTAATGAAAAAGCTTTTAGAAAAGAGAATGTAGAAAAACTTTTATCAAATCTTCGTTGTATAGATGTAGCAACAAATATTTTAAATCTTAATATGGAACGTGCTAGAAGCAATCAAAGATATTTGAAAGCAAAAGAACATAGTTCAATGGTATTTGATTTAAAGTCAAACAGAGTATTTTGGAATGCAAGAACAGGAAGTCAACCTCTCAATGTGGTTGACTTTTATTGTGAGTATAATCAATTTTCTAAAGCTGAAGGACTTGCTAAACTTTTAGATTTTTATTACACAAAATATGATGGAATTGATAAGGATATTTATTTATATGATGAAGAGCTTGAAGAAACATATCGACAAAAAGAATTTGTTCTACCTATTGCCAATGAAAATAATCAAACAGTAATTGATTATTTAACACATAAAAGATGTTTAGATAAAGATTTGGTTGAGGATCTAATAAATAAGCATTTATTATTTGAAGATACTTTTCATAACGCTGTATTTATATCATACGATTTAGAAAACAAAGAAAAGCCTGTTTTTGGTTGTCGAAGAGGAACTGGAGAAACTAAATTTCAATTAGATGTCTATGGTTCAAATAAGCAAAATGGATTCTTTTACAAATGCCCTATTCCTACAGATACATTGGTTGTTACTGAAGCAGTAATTGATGGATTAAGTTATGCTACTTTAACCAAAGATAATCCTAATGCTCATATTCTTGCATCATCAGGTTGCGGTTGTGCCCTATCAACTTTGAAATACAATCTTAAAAATAACGAAGAACTCAAAGATATTAAAAAAATAAGACTAATGCTTGATTTAGATGATGCTGGAAAAACAGCTTCCAATAAAATAATTGAAGCATATAAAAATAAATCTCTTTTTAAAATATCAGAAAATGAAAGTATTGAAGAAAAAGCATTTGATATTAAAAGTGTAAAATTCAAACTTAAAGGACATGAACAGTTAAAAATAAATGATCTTAACCAGCTTTTGCAAGTAAAACATTATTATGAAGAAAATGCTAGAAAAAGAGAAATCATGAAAGAACACCCTGAACGTTATACTGTTTTAAAAGTACACGATAATTATGATTCAAAAATTGAACCAGTAGAAAATGAACAAAATGAAGAAATCAATGAACATGATGCACAAACTTTGTAAAAGAGCCAACTTGGCTCTTTTATTACATTAATTAGAAAGGAACATTTAAATGGAATATAAAGAAACACAAAACAGTATTTTATTCAAAAATGAATATGAAGAAGAATTTTTAAAACTAACTAAAGAATTTGGTGTTGACGCTGTAAGTAAAGCTTACTCTAATGATGAATTTTCTATATATTTCTTCTCATGTATTGAAGATCAGGATAAAATAAATAGTCTCATGAATTCATTAAAGAAAAAAGCAAAATGTGATATTATTGAAAATTTTGATTTAGATAACAATGAACTTACTACTAGAACTAAAACTAATAGTGGATATAGAAAAACAACTAAATCATTAAAAGATCTAATTCAAAAAAGGATAAGCAAAGAAGAATTTTCTAAAATAAACGATAAATTAGACTATGAGCTTCTAAACAAAAATAGTATTCAAGAAAAGATAAAAATACTTTCACACAACTTAAAAGAAAATAATGTCAAATATTATATTGATAATAAGACAGTAAATTTAGGTATTGGTTTCAGTAATCTCAAAAGGCTATGGCTTTCAATAGATATTGATGATCCTCATGATTCAATGACACATATTATCAAAAATCTTCAAAATAGAATACATGATGAAATCCAATCTTTAAACATCAACGAATGGGCAAAGGAAAGATATAAAAAAATAAATTCTGTACATCCTTTAGAATATTTTATGGATGATGCTACAAATCTTAAAGAAAGTTTAGAATCATTGAATGTTACATTGCAAGATTCTATGGAACTGTACTATTCCTATATTAAAGACATGATTATTTATCATGCCATGGAAAAATCTTTTTCGTGTAATTGGATATGTGATAAAAAAGATATTCAAGAACAATATCACCTTGATAACAATGAATTCAATCATGTAATTTCTCTTCTTGAAGCAAGTGATATGCTTACCTATTGCGAATATGATGAACAAACGGGTCAGATTGATTTCAATATAACAGCTTTGTACAATATAGGTTATGTTGATGAATACAATCAATTTGAAAATTATTTTAGTGACAAAAAGGATTACTTTGAAAATAAGTTTGATGAAAAAGAAGATATGATGATTGTTTCTTCTGATAGTACATTTCCTAAATATGCTGATTTCAAAGGAAGTGAAACAGCTTTTGGCAATAAAAGAGTTATTTGCTTTGATGAAAGACATTTAGACTTTCATAAGGAAGTATTTAAAGCTGATTACTTTGATGTTATACACAAAATAAACACCATTGAAGAAGAAACTGATGAAGAAGAATATGAACTAGAAATTTAAAAAGAGCCAACTTGGCTCTTTTGTTTTTCAATATATAAATAGAAAGAGGGATTAAAAATGGATACTTATTATGATGTAGAAAATACTAATACGGGAGGTATGATTGTTAATGTAACGGAAAAAAAAGGTGATGATACTAAAACATTTGTTAAAAAATTTACAAGATTTACAGAAGGTTTTGATTATATTAATAAATCACGTTTTCATGAGGCATTTGATGCACTAAATAATCTAGGATGGTTATACGCTCATAGGGGTAAAGATATTTCTATAGAAATGTTTTCACCTTGTGGAGAAAATTTATTTGTATTTGTTCCAAATGTAACTTTTGATTATACAAAAATTGAAGCTATAGAAATTATGAAAAATCAATTTAAATTGCTCTATGATAATTTTGATGCTCATAATCACGCTATTGAAAAATTCATTTACAATAATTGTTGTACCTTCAACTATAATTTTGATGATCATAATCACGCTATTGAAAAATACCAATCAACAGATTTCTCGGAACATACTGATGATTTAAGTGTATTTGTAGAAGATGCAAAAGCAATTCAAGAGATATATTTGAGTGCTTATAAAGAACTCGATAAAATCATTGATTGTTTACAAAACAATGAACAATATATTTTTGTACATCCTAAACACCAGTCAAGCAGCCGACCTAATTTAAACAATAAAATTGCTAATTGGCTAGTTGAACATCAAAGTGTATTAGATGACTTATCATCATATTGTGACATTGAAACAGAAGAATTAATATCTAGCTTAAATACTAAGCAAAGTCCAAATATTATTTTTAATAATGGTACTCCTTTTAAAGTGATAATGCGTGATGAAGAAACAAATGTAGCATTATTAAAAAATGATAAATCAGGGTTCTATAATGTTGCTTGTGACATCAACAAAGAAAATAACAGTTGGGCTTATAGTCTTGTATACACTGAAGATTATGATACAGCAAAATCTTTTTATGCCAATAAAACTGCTGAAAAAATGGATTATGACAGATATAGAACAATGGAATATTTAACAGAAAATTACCCTACTGTTGATTTTGAAAATATAAAAGGTATTGTAGAACATGCTAAAGAAATCTATCAATATGATGTTGAAGATGAAGTTGGTGAAAGAATAACACTTGAAGATTTAAGCGAATTTATTACTAAAATGTATATCGAAAATGATTATCAAAATAATAATATTACATTCATTCAATCACCTATTTCTGATATGGGAAACTTGGAATTATTAGACCAATTCTTTAATAATGATTTAGAAATTGAAGACATACAACAAGATGATGAACTAGAAATATAAAAAAAGAGCCAAGTTGGCTCTTTTTAGTTTAAATAGAAAGGAATCATAAAATGAATAAAGTAGACAAAATTAGAAAGATCAATAATAAAATAGTCAGTAAAAATAAGATTGATTCTTTTGAAAGACAATTGATTAATCTTATGAATGGTTTATATGATATGAACTACCCTATGATTATATCTAATAACACCAAATGCTTAAATTACATTGATGAAATAGATGAAAATAAAATATTGATTATAAACCCTTATAAAGTTATAAAAATAAATAATGAACATGAAATAGGAAGTTCTTTTATAATGAATATTTATGATATGCTTTCAACTAGTTTATTTGCCATGGATTCAATTACCCAACCAACAAGTAAAGTAATTGTTCTTGATGAATTAGATGAAAGAGATGGTAGCCCTATTATAGCTATATGTAGATATGATGCTAAAAGAGGTGGTTTTGACCTTAATCAAATTACTTCTATATACGGCAAAGAAAAATTCAATTCATTAATCATAAATACATTAAATGCTAATAAAAAATTTGAATTAAATACTAATTATCCAAAAAATGAATTAAAAGAAAAAATAGAACAACTTGCTAGGCACACAGGGCTCCAATTGCCCAACTGCGTAGCATATGCTCTATCTAAAAATTATGATAGAACATGTTTTACTAAAAGTCAAGTTGAAAAAGATTTATTTATCAAAGTTCAATCAGATAATAAATTAACACTAAAAGAATTTATGAATTATTTCAATCTGACATATAAAATAATTGATGACAACTTGTATTTTTTTGATTCAGAGGATACAAACATAGAAACTCACCCACCCTATGATATAGATGAAATTGGTATTGCAAATTTAATTAACGATCTTAATGGATATTATGAAAAATACATATTTAAAGACTTATCACTTAAATTAGCATACACACATCATGTTGATACTTCAAATATGAATTACATTCAAATGTACGAGTATGTAAAAACACATAATCTTGATTATTATATGGATATAATGCCCTATCTATTCGGTGAAAAAAAATTAAATATTGAAGAACTGAATGATAATATTCAACTTGAAGAATCTATAGACGTTTTTGAAATTGCAAAAACTAATGAAGAATTAGATATTGAAAGTGATTTAGAAATATAAAAGAGCCAAGTTGGCTCTTTTTAATTATTTCAATCAAAGGAGATAAAAAAATGGATGAAAATAGTAAAATTGAACAAATAAAAAAGATGTACCCTGAAGGAACAAAAATCAAGTTAAATTATATGAAAGATAATTACAATCCTGTTCCAAATGGAACTCTTGGTGTTGTAGATCATGTGGATGATGCTGGGCAAATTCATGTTAAATGGGAAAATGGAAGTTCTCTTGCACTTCTATATGATGAAGATGATTTTGAAATTATCAATGAAAAGACAAATGAAAAAGCCTTTGAAAGAAAAATTAAATATATTGACAATTTTGATAAATCAGCTGAAAAGGAATCTACCATTGCTGAATTAAAAAAAGAAATCGAAGTAAAATGGTTTTATCACGCTGAAGCAAATGCTGGAAAGAAAGATGAAGAAAGCTATGAACAATTTATCAACTGGACTAGAGATGTTATTAAAATACATGATATGTCAGATGATGAATTTGTAGATAAAATTCTATATGGTCATTCAAATTTTGCATCTATTGAAGATATAGGAATTGAAATCATAAGTGACAATGCCAATAATTTTAGATATGAAATCATGCATAACCTACTTATAAATGCGGTTAATATGTCTACAGCCGACAATGATATGTGTTTGCTATCTATGACAATAGAAAAAGCCAAAGATCTACTAGAACTGTCTAATGAAGATTTTATTAATAAGTTCTACAAATTAAATCATGATGGAATACTTACAATCGATAGTTATGTTAATGCTATTATGAAAGATGCTAAAGAAGATGCCCATTACAATAAGCATACTGTAATACAGTCTTATGAATCTCCTATGCTTATTGAGTATTGGAATGATTACAGTTCAACCAATGAAGATTTACCAGTCAATGATTTTAGATTAAAGATCGTAGATGAATATTTGCAATTTGCAGACAATAATAATAATTACGTGAGTATTGATGACCCAGAATCCATTGAATCACTTAAAACATGGCTGAATTTAGCAATCGAAGTATTAAAAATGCCAGAAGAACAATTTTTATATGAGGTCGAAAACAACAAATACGAAAATGACAATATCAGTTTTATAAGCTTTATAGAAAAAAACAATCAAAAAATGAAGGTAACTGAGATCAATGGTAATGCCTATGTAACAAGTTTTCAACTCTATGATGCAACTGATGAAAAAACCGAACAGCAACACAATAAAGAAATTGAAAACTTTGAAATGTATATCAACGAACATTTAAAAAACTATAAATGTTATGTTCTACCAGAATACACCGACTTAGGACATAAAAATAAGATGATTGATGGTTATACTGATAAGCTTCATGATGTCTTTAATAATATTTATAATTCAGCCGACATCCATTCAGGTATTGATCTATTCTTTAACAAAGAACAAGAACTTGTAGTTAAATGCTATGGAAGTATGTATAAATATGTTCCTGACGATGTTACTTTAGAAATGATTACTGAATATAAAATCATACCAGTAAATGGTGATAATGAAAAAATAAATCTGTTTGAAGAAATATTTGATAATCAACAAGAACAGGAATTAGAAGATGAATTAGAATTTTATATAGATTTAGGATAAAAGAGCCAAGTTGGCTCATTTCATTTTCATCTATAAAGGAGATTACAAAATGAAACTGTTAACAAAAGAACTCGAAAAAAAATTTGAAAAATATCCATTATACAGTCAAGATGGAAAAGGACTTGATGCTGAAGTAATTGCAAAGTTTTATAATCCATACGGACATGGTACATGGCTTATTACTGAAGGAGACAAACAGGAAGATGGAGATTATTTAATGTTTGGATATGTACAATTAAGTAATCCACATGATGCCGAATTTGGCTATATTACATTAAAACAGCTAGAAAGCATTGAAATAAAAGCAAAACTGAATGGTATTCCCTTTACGATAGGTTCTATCGAAAGAGATATACATTTACCAGAACATTGTAATTTAAAACAGGCTATGGAATTAAGTGATATTGAAGTACCTCAGTTTTTAATAGATATGCAAGAAGAAACTGATGAAGTCTATGAAGATGAAGAAATAGAAATCTAAAAAGAGCCATGTTGGCTCTTTTTTGACAAAGAAAGGAGCTACCTATATGATAAACATTCTACTTAATAATGATTACCCACTAAAAGGAAATCTAAATTATTTTGAAGCCTATATGTTTGCTACTACTGAAAGACATTACAATAAACATTACATAATGAAAGGTAATATTCATTTATTTGATGGCACTAAAGATGAAGAAAAAATCTTTTCAATGGTTGAATTAGATAATAGAAAGAAAGCATTGAAAGAGTTCAATGTTTCTAATAAAGAAGATTTTGAAGATAACTTTTCACCTGAACATTATTCAGTAGTTCTCATTGATTTTGAAGATGAAGATAATAATTACAATATTGATGAAGTTGATGAAATATATAAACTCATTTTAAGTGAATACAGTAAATTTCTTAAAGAGAATAAAAGAAAAGGTGCATTAGTACCCCACTTTTTCCAACATGATAGAATACCTCATTTGCATCTTATTTACCAAAAACAAGAGAGCAATGAATTTGTAAACCATCTATATAAAGTTTTTGGAGTTGAAGAATAATGAACACTATTCAAATGAATTTATTCGACTACTTTTATGAAGATGAATCATTTACAATTAAGGAAGCAACCGAAGTTATTAATACAGTCAAAGATATGAAAGTCAATGATAATCTGTCAGAGCTAGAATCTATGAAGGTGTTGAACGAGGAATATTTTCTAAAATAAGTAGAGGTGTATATCAAGTAACTTCCCAAATTAAAAGAAAAGCAACAAGATGTCTTTTAATAAATGGTGATGGTAGAGATTTAAGCAGTATTCCTGATAAAAGCATTGATGGCATTGTTACGGATCACCCCTATTCACTAGTTAAATCATTGAAAGGCGGAAATAGAAACTTTGCAAAATATGAGCTTTTTAGATATGAACAAAATGATTTTACTGAAAAAAAACGTGTATTAAAAGAGGGAGCTTTCCTTGTTGAATCTCTTCCAGAAGAAAATGAAGATAACATGGAATATCTCTACAGTATCAAAAAAATGGCAAAAGATGCTGGATTTAGATATTACTCTAAGGTTTCATGGTCAAAAGGAACTTTTGTAAGCAATACTGGTAGAAAATCAAGCAACTGTGAAGATGTCATGATTTTCTCAAATAGCAAACCTAGAGAGTTGAGATTAAATCAAAAAAGAAATCTTCAAATTGCAAGAGAAAACAATTTAGATGTAAAAGGTAAAAGTTCTTATGAAGTTAGAGATATATTAGAAAAACATGGGTTAGAAATTCACTATATGTCTGGAACATCTAAAATGCTTCCTACCGCATTTGACTATCAACCAGCAAAAGCAAAAGAAAAAATACACTCTGCCGAAAAACCAGTTGAACTTTTAGAAGATATTATTCATTGCATTTCAAAGCCTTATGAATTGCTTTTAGACCAATTTGGCGGTTCAGGGAATTTTGCTATTGCTTCTCTCAATACAAATCGTAATGTAATTGTTATAGAAAAAGATGAAGAAACCTATGATAAGATGAAAGAAAACATTTTAAATAATAGTAATGATACAGTTCAAGAAGATAAAGAAAATACTATTGAAATAGAATTATAATAAAGAGCCAACATGGCTCTTTTAACTTTAATCAATAAAAAAGAAAAGAGGAAATAATTATGTACGTATGTTTTAAACAAGATTTAAAAAGAAATGTAAGCTATGTCGGAAATACTGACACAATGGCCATCGGTTATGTTGAGGAAATCATTAATATCTCTGATACAGTTGATGAAGAACTTGTAAAGGAACTTGATGAAGATATGACTGTAAAATTAATGAAAGAAGGTCTATGTGATGTCGAAGAATAGTAAGAAAAAATGGACACCTACTCCAGAACAACTTGAAAAGTATAAGAAACAGGTTGAAGAAACTAAAGAACTGTCAAAAACAGCCATAAGAGATATTTTTGATAATTATAGAACCGACCAAGATAAGATGATAGAATACTTTCTATTTTCATCACGATTCTATAACTATTCACCTAGAAATACCGCAATGATTTTTCAACAAAACCCTCATGCTACATTTGTCCAATCAAGTGCATCATGGATCAAAATGGGTGCCTATCCGAAAAAAGGAACGCACGGAGCAAGTATTCTTGTTCCACAGACAAAAAAGTTTATTATCGCTGATAAAGATACTGTTATAAAGTATCAAAAGCTTACTGATAATTATAGAGACACTATTTTGAGTACTAACGCAAAATATGTTGCTGTTGCCCTATCCGAAGCATGTGCTGAAATTAAAGAAAAAGCTAAGGCTGGTGAGTATGATATAAAAGAAAAACTTGTATTTGGAAAAGGAACTGTCTTTGATATATCGCAAACGACCTATCCAAAAGAAAAATATCCAGAAATTTTCTCTGTTGGCATAGCGGATGAAAAAGCAAACTTTATGTGCAAAGCAATAGCAAATTACATTAATGAAAAAACCCCCTATTCTATAGAAGATGTAGAATTGGATTCAATATCGTTAGGTGGATTCTTTTCACCTTCATCAAATGCAATTTGTATCAATACCATTTGTGAAGATACTAGAAAAATCTATGTTATGCTGCATGAACTAGGACACGCATTTTATCATAATCTAGAAGCTCAAAAAAGTGAGAAAGAAGATGGACAAAATACAAATATCCTCTTTACAACGGAGAGAAAAGAAATTGAAGCGGATATATTTGCTACAATGTCATTAGGAATGTATGGCTTTGAGTTAGATGACCAATTAAAGTCACATCTAAAAGGTAATTATAACTCATATATCAAACAACTTGAAAACGCTGGTAAATCTCATGAAGATATATCATTGGATATTGAAAATCTTTCAACTAATGTCATGTCAAAATTTAACAGTCACGCTAAAGAAATGACACAGTATATTGAAGAATATACTCTACAACAAGAACAAGAAACTTCTTTAGAAGAAGATGAAATTGTTGAAGAAACAGATGAAATTGAAATGAGTTTTTAAAAGAGCCAACTTGGCTCTTTTAAATCTATCAGGAAAGGAAAAAATAAAATGAATGAATTGTTAAATAAAAAAATAAATAAGTTAGTATCTACCTTGAAAGGATCTAATATCAATGAAAATGTTGCTCTTGCACGTATCAAAGAGCTTTTCCCCAGCGAAGAATTCAAACATGAATTCATAGAAAACTCTACAGATTTTTATATTGAAGATAAAGAAACGATTCGTCTTTCTTCTAATAATGAAACTAAAATTGTTATTAGTTATCCTGAAGGTGACCGCTTGGGAAACAGCCTAGCGAATTCTGATACTGATATATGGATTGAATACCTAGATAATGACCGTATAGAAAAGATACCTTTGTTTGAATATAAACAAGTTGATGAACAAGGACTCAATATGATCAATGAAAAAATGGAAGATCTGTTAAAAGAAAATAAACCAACCAAAAAGTATGTGTTATCTTATATAAAAGAATATTTAGACAAATATCCTCCTAAATTACCAAACGATTTACTTGAAAGAACAGATGATACAATTTTGCTAGATAAAGATGTAAAAACAGCAGTAATAAATGCCATGAAGGAAATTGCCGAATATGATGCTGGTGAAGCCTATGACCAATATATGTATGGATCAAACGGTGGTATGGATGTTGAAAACTGGGAAATGCAAACCTGTGAACAATTTAGATTGACGCATTTACCTGAAAATGTTGAAAGACTATATAAAAATGAAATTAAGGATACCTATTTACTGTACCCTGAAGCAGAAAAAAATTTACGTGAACTATTTGCTGAATATTCAGTTGAATTAGATAATGCAGATATGCTAAAAAAAAACAAGGAACTTATCGCTTCTTATTTCAACGACATGTATAAGATAACAAAATCCCAAGAAATATTCATATCTAAATATAATGACTATTTTCAAAATTCACATGTTCAAAATGAAAAAATTGATTACAAACTATTAAATTTTGATAGAGAAGATTTTAGAGAATATTTAAAAAGCTATTGTATTTTAAAGCCAGTAAATCTAGAGGATATTGATACAGATATAGCACATTATAAATTTTTATTAAACCATAATAAGGATGTAATGAAATTATCAGAAAATAATATTTCTCCAAAAGATTTAGCATACAAAAGTAATGATGAAATAAACAACACACTTAATGAACTTGATGAACAAATAAATGTTAATAAAACTAAACTTAAAGATCTTCTAAATCAAGAAACACATTTCTTCCAGTTTATAAAAAAACATAAACTGGAAAATGAAAAACTAGATGTCATGAATGAAATAGCTCATAAAAAAAACATCAGAACTTATTTAAATTCACTGTTAGAAAATGAAGATGCTAAATTAAAAATCAACAGTTTAAAATCATTAAAAGAACTAGGTGAAATATATAATGAGCAGGTATCTCAATTAGATATTGTATATGATGAAATTGATAAAAATAACATTATTCAAACTCTCTCATTCTTTGAAGAACTACCTTTTAAATTGATGAAAAACCCCTCTAGTATTCAATCAATTTTAGATGACAAATTAGATGAAATTAATGAAATAAATAAACGTTATCATGAAATTCATAGAGATATTGCACGTTGTGAAGAAATTAAAAAACAAGCTATGCATGAAGTATTTGAAAAAGTTATAAATGAAGAAGAAAATAATCAATATGAAGAACAAGAAGATGAATATGAACTAGAAATATAACAAAGAGCCAGCTTGGCTCTTTTTGTGAAAACTAAATATTTTGACTTTATAGAAAGAAAGGATGATATGTATGAACTATAAAGGAAGCAAAGAAATATGTCTTGCATTAAAAAAGAATATTTATAAACTCAATAATCATCAACGGATGCAAATACTTTTATCTGTTATATCAGAAATTCCTGATTCACTCTCTTTAATTGGGCAAATGGGATTAATTGATCATGACAGAGTTAGAGTACTTCTAGCAAAAGGAGCAACTGGATATACGATCTGTCAAGCATTACTTAATATGATAGAAGTAAAAGCCCCCGACAGTGACGAACTTTCATTAAAAGTTTACGGATATGTCAAACCTATTACTCCTGCGGAACTCAACAATTTCATAGATCTTGCTGTTGAAAGAATTCAGCAACAAGAACTTGAAGGATATGATTTAGAAGAACATCATCAAGAATACGAATTATCTCTTGATGAAATTGAAACATCAATGGGGTTATAATCATGAATAATTTAGTTAATACTATTGAAATCTATTCAGATTTAATGACTTCTAATAATCATGAAAAGGAAAATTTAAAAGAATATCTTATTGAAAATATAAAAGATAAATCATTCAGGAATGAATTCGTAAATGAAATCAATGATTTTATTTCTTCGCCCTACTTTTCTTTTCTTGAATCAAGTTATAAATCTACAATAAACGAATTGATAAAAAATATTAATGAACAATTCAAAGAAAAACATATATTAAATAAGAATTTAAAAGGTAAAGTATATGAAAGTGCAATTACACTTGAACAGTATGCTACTTTACTAGATAAATTGCATGTTAAAGATATGGATAATATCTTTATATATGATATTAAAGAAAAAAATAATTTCATTAATGAAGGCAAAGTTGGTATTTTATTGAATTCAGATAATGAAGTAAATATTATTGATATACCAGTTTCTATCAATGATCCATTACAAATGAAAATCATAGAAGAACAAATAGCATCAATTATTACACAAGAAAACATCAAAGAAAATCAATATGAAAATGAACAGTTTGAACAAGAAAACGATGATTTAGAAATTTAATAAAGGGCTAAGTTGACCCTTTCTAATATTAAATTAGTGGTGACACGATGTAAAAAAATATGGTAAGTGAAAAATATTCTTTTAATCTATTTATCAATTATTATGATACAATATCTATAAGGAGGTTATGCTTATGAAAAAATATAAATATCATGTATGTATAAAACAACCCTTTGAACATTGTGATCGTATTTTTCCAAACCAACAAAAATATGTATCAGAAATATTAAATTCATTAAAAAAGGATGAAAATATAAAAAAGATAATTATTTTTGGATCAAGTTTAAAACCTACTTGTCACATTGACAGTGACATCGATATTTATCTTGAACTTGATAAAAATAAGAGAGTCAACTTTCCTTTTATTACAAAGGCATATGATTACTGGAACAATTTTACAGTAGATGCCAATTTAAGAAATGAAATAAAGAAAACAGGAGTAACCATATATGAGCGATAGAACATACCTAGATATTGCAAAAGAAAACTTAATAATAGCAAAAAATATCTATGAATCATTTGATGATGAAATCATGCTCAATTATGCAGGTTATCATTTACAGCAATCAGTTGAACTAACATTAAAATACATTCTTTTTATGAATGGTATAGATTTTCCAAAAGTCCATAGCATTAATCAGTTAATAAATGTATTTGAAAAAAATGATATGTTAGATTTGATACCTGAATATATTGATGATAACAGTGATATGATTACCAACTGGGAATCACAAACAAGATATATATTAGATTATCAAATAGCTAGACGTAAAATAGTAAAAGCATTTCCTGAAATAGAAAACTTAATATCTAATGTCGAAGAAATGTATAAAGAATATGTTAATGAATTTGAAGAAGATGAACAAGAAAATAATTTGGAAATTTAATAAGGGCTACTTTAGCCCTTTTTAATTAAAAATAGCATTATCGAAATCTAGCAAAAGAGCCAACTTGGCTCTTTCTATATAGCATATAAATTTAATAATTTATCTATCGTGGAAAAAAAGTAGAGGATTTGTCGATTTACATATGCTATACTACAAATGTAGAAGTTTTAAAAAGAATTTCTGCTTTTTATATTCAAATTTAATACAAATAATCATTGAAAAGAGCCAATATGGCTCTTTTCAATTTCCAAAGAAAAGGAGTATATTCATGAATAAATTAGAAAAAAAACTGATAGATCAATTAATAGAACAAAGTGAAAGCAACTACCCAATGCAAAACGCTGTTTCTGACTGCTATAAAGAATTTTTAAACAATAATCAAGTAAATGAACTTTCAACATTTATAGAATTTTATGAAAATATATTTGAAATTTCTAAAGAACAGGTACATGAATTATTTTCTAAAGAAAATATATCTATTAATATAAATGAAGCTATACGTGTTGTAACTGCTAAAAATCTATTTGAATGCTTATCCGCAAATGATGAAAGCTTTTTAGATTATCTGAAAGATAAAGAAAATCAAGTGTTAAATCAAGAACAAACACAAGATGACATTATCGAAATCTAGCAGAAGAGCCAACTTGGCTCATTCATCAAAGTAGAAAAAATGTTTAGAAATTGTCACAACTGTTATAATATAATAGTTATATAACAAAGATAAAGGAGAATTTATTAATGACAAAAAATGAATTAGTAGAAGCTATTGCTTCAAAAACTGAACTGACTAAAACTGATGTAGACAAAGTAATCACAAGCTTTGCTGACGTAATTACTGATGCACTTGTTAAAGGAGACAAAGTTTCTCTAAAGGGATTTGGTAATTTTGAAGTAAGAGATAGAAGCGCTCGTACTGGTCGAAATCCTCATACTGGTGAAACAATTGAAATCAAAGCAAGTAAATCCCCTGCTTTTAAAGCAAGTTCAGCATTAAAAAAAGCTGTAAATGGATAGGAGGAAAGGTCATGAAAACAAAAGAAGAAAGAGAACAAATTGTTGAAACAGCTTCTTCACTTTGCTCTTTAGATGGATATTCAAAGGACAAAGATTTGTTTCAACCATATATCGAAGGAACTAAATCATTAGATGATTTACTTCAAGAAGAATTAAAATCATAATCATTTTTAAAAGAGCCAACTTGGCTCTTTTGTTTTACTTACTAAATTGGAGGAAAAAAAGATGAATGAAAAACACGATAAATTGGATTTAAGCGATCCATTTTTTTCTTATGAAAATCAATTAAAAAGATTTAATGATTTAAAATATAAACACACTAATACTTTAAAAAATAAATTGAATATAAAATCAGAATCAAAATTAGCAATTAAAGAAGAAAACATTGTAAAGATAAAAACTGCTATGCTTATTGAACAAAAAGAAAATGTTCTTGATCAAATAAAACTTGAAACTGAAGATGACAAAATCAATTTTCTAAAAGGAATCAATAAATTTATTTATGAAGATCTATATGATTTTGCTGGAAAGTTCAGAACAGTAGACTTCGTTGGAACAACTAAAGATGATTTACAACATTATATCGAACCAATGTCTTTAGAAAATTTTGATCTCGCATTTAATGAAGTGTTTCAAGGGTTCGATAAGAATTATTATGAAAGATGTTCGTTAGATCAAAAAGTTGCCCTTTTCTCTTTTAATATGAGTAAGCTGTTTGATATTCAACCGTTTTACAAAGGAAATGCTATTACAACAATATTATTCTCCCAACAATTTGCTGAAAGAGAATTAGGATTAGATATAGACCTAAATAAATTATTGTCGAATGATTTAAATGAATTGTTTGCTTTAGCACATGGTAGTGATTTAAAACCATTGATGGATGCAATGAACGAATGTATAAGTGAACCTCATAAATATGATAAACTGTTTGAAGAAGAACATGTAAATGAAGAAACAGAAGAAATTAATGACGAACAATCCATATAATGTGCTTGTCTATGTATGTATTTTTTAAAAGAGCCAAGTTGGCTCTTTTATTGTAAAAAATAAGAATTACATCATCATATTTGATAATATTTAAAAAAAGTTTATTTTTTTTATTTTTAAAAACCCTTATTTTATGCTAGTTTCAGAAGATTGATAAAATCATTCGTGGAAAAAAAGTAGAGAAAACCGTTTTTGGGGTATGCTATAATTGCTATAGTTGGAAGAAATAGATAAATCCAACATACAGTTGATCAAAAGAAACCATCTAATTCAATCAACTTAAAAAGTATATTCTTTCAGAAATCCACCTGTAGAATATATTTCAAATTCAAAAGAGCCAACTTGGCTCTTTTCATTTTTTATTGGTTCATTAAATCAATATTTTCATAATTGAGCCAAACTAGCTCTTTTTAAAATCCACTTTAAATGTAGTTGATTAAATGAGAATCAAAAAAAATTTAAAATATATAAAAATAAAAAGTCCTTATTCTATGCGACTTTCAAAAGAGTTCAAATTTTAATCGTGGAAAAAAAGTAGAGAAAACCGATTTTTAGATATGCTAAAATATGTATACTAGGAGTTCCTAGAAAGGAATACTAGTAAACGTTTGGTTCATTAATAGTTTCTCTATAAAAAGGTGTGCTATCAAAACACCTTTTTATATAATATATGATTTGACTTATGCCACCATTAGGAATAACATATAAGTAGATAAGGAACAAGTTGTTCGTGAAAATTAAAAAGTGTTCCTAATGTGAGGTGAAGAAAATGAGCGTATTTATAAATAACAAAATTCAACTTATCAAGAAATTTTATACTGGCTCTTTGAAAAAACAATTGGATAAATATGATGTTTCAAGATCCAGCTTCTATCACGGTTTTGTAGAAAAAGAAAAACTACAGCCTATGTACGAAGAAGTAAGAGATAAAATTATGCTAATGCTTGATGTTATCATTGAGATAGAAGCAGTTGATTTTATTAGAAGTAAAAGTCCAGAGGAACGTAAAGAAATACTTGGAGCTGATGCTATTGTTGGTAAAAATCCAACCCCTATCATAACATCTAGCAAAGAATTCAAACAAACGGATGGATATGTATTATTGAAGAAAGTAAGAGCTTTAGAAAAAATATTAGAGGAGATGGTAGAAGATGAATAATGAAAAAGATCCGATAACAGAATATTTAAAAATAGTATTTAAAACTATGTTTACTCAAAATATAATTGTAATTGCTATTGCTTTGGGTCTAGCAATTATCTCTGCATTTATTACATGTATTACAGGAATAAAATTATAAAGTTAATAATTTAAATAAAGAGCCAACTTGGCTCAAACATAAAAATGGGAGTGTTGAATATGGAAGAAAAGAAACAAAATGTTATTGAAAAATATTTAAATACAAAATCAAAAAAAATCGCTGCTGGTTGTGTGGCTGGTGTTTTACTGATTGGAGGAGTTTATTATGTTACTAGAGATACTTCTCCTGATTTATCTTTGAAAAAAGAAGTTGTAACTGTTGAATACGGTCAAACATATAATCCTGTATTTGATCAATTAGTCAAGACAAAAGGACTAGATAAAGACGATGTTAAGTATCTTAAAAACAATGTTAAAATTAAAAATGGTATCAAAAATGAAGATCAGAAAGATTATCCAGCTGTTGGAAAATATAAAGTAACAGTTAAATATAAGGATGAAACAAAAACTGTCAAAGTCACTGTTAAAGATACAACCGCTCCAGAGCTAAATGTTCCTGATAATACGGAAGTCGTTAAAGGAACTGACCTATCTACTTTTGATTTCAAATCATTAATGAGTGCAACTGATCTAGCACAGTTAAATGAAATCCAAATAGATTATAGTTCTATTGATATCAATACTGCTGGTGAATATACAGCAAAAGCTTCTGTTGAAGATGTCAATAAAAATAAAACTGAAAAAGAATTTAAAGTGATAGTGGTTGAACCATCAACAGATGAAAATACTGAAACTACTACAGAAGTACAAACTGATCCAACAACTGGTCAAAAGAAAACAGTTGTTGTAAGTAAACCTAAAAATAACACAACAACTTCTAATAGAAATAGTTCCAGCAATACTTCAAACAAGAGCAATACATCTAATTCAACAAATAATAGCAATAGTGGTTCACATGGAAGTTCAGGAAGTTCTTCCAGTAAACCATCCAGCAGTGGAAATACCGGTGGAAGTTCATCAGGATCTTCGGGTGGTAATTCAAGTACACCATCTCAACCTTCAAAAGTTTTGAAAAAAAAGTACTGGTATAGATGTAATAACTGTAAAGCTCGTGCAGAATCAACTGTTTCTTTAGATGATGCTTTAAATAAATTAAATGCTATTCCATGTGATGATTTTGATGGACATCATCATGCTACACAATATGGGATATCAGAATACTGGGAATAAAATTATAAAAGGCAATCAGAAGATTGTCTTTTTCTATACAGAAAGGAAAAATGATATGAAAAACCACATATTCAAATGGGTGTTTCACCCATAGACAATCTACGGATTGTCTTTTTTTATTGTCAAAGGTCGTTTGATGCGTCAAACATAAAGCCTTTTTCACAGAAGTAATTTAATGCTCAAACTTGCATTAAGAAAATATACGTATATTTTAAATATAATTATAGGAGATAGAGAATATGAACAAATGGTTTAATAAATTTAATAAACTAACAAAAGTGTTCATCGTGATTGGAATGATATTCTCCATGTGTTTTTCTGCAGGAAACACTACTTCAGTAGAAGCTTGGGATAATACAATTCCTCATGAATTTACACGAATTAAAGAAATCAAATATCCTTGGTGGTGGTCTAAAAAAATTGGCTCTACTAAACAATGGTCAACAGTGATGACTAAATACAATGGTAAATATGCCTATTGTTTAGAAGCCAGTAAAAAATCCCCTTCAGCAGGAAATTATCCAGCTGAAGTCATTGAAAATAACGAAGCAGTTAGAAAGCTACTTTATTATGGATTTGGAGGACCTGGTTACAATCAAGCAGTAAGAGACATGTATACTATTGAATTGAACTCATGTGTTCCTGATGATTTTGGAGATAAGCATGGTAATTTCGATGACGGTGCTTATTTATTTACACATATCTGGTTATCTTATGCCTATAGTGGAGATCTAATGGGATTAAACCTAAACGATTTCAATAAAAAATGGCCTAATGCCGACGGAGTAAGCGGATATGGTGACAATATCTTATGGGGTTATAACTGGATCATGTCTCAGCCTGATATTGGTTATGCTAAATGGAATCCAACTGATTCAAAATATGGAACTTCAACAAAATTAACTGCATCTTATGATCCAGCTAATAGAATTCAATATACAAATACTGTTACATTAGAAGGAAACAACGCTCAAGCAAATTTAACATTGCAAGATGAAGTGACATTGCATAACGTTACCACTGGTGAAACACAAACAGGTGGAACATATACTTTGAATGCAGGACAAAGTTTTTATTTGACTGCGCCTAATAAAAACATCAGTGATTATCAAAGTAATAATGTAGCTGGTGCTGGATGTGAACGTTTTACTGTATTGGCAATTAAAGATGGTGCTTCAGGAACACAAACAGAAGGCTCATGGGAAATCGACCCTGATAGTAGACAATTATATTATTCAGTTGACTGGTTAGACTTTGGAGATGTTGAAATCCAAAAACTAGGTATTGGTCAAGATAATCACCAAAGTGGATTGGTTGAAGGATTGAACGGTGCTGAATTTACATTGAAACTTCAAAGTGAAGTCAATGAAAAAGGTTGGGATAACGCAAGTACTTATGATGTTATTACAACAGCCAATAATTCAAACGGTAAAAAAGGATATGCAACTACAACTAACTTACCATATGGAAAATACATTATCAGAGAAACAAAAACCCCTGATGGATACGTTACATGCCCTGATTTGATTTATGAAATCAGTAAAGAAACTGACAATATCACATTGAACAATGACATTACTACTGCCTATGTCAAATTAGTCAAAAAAGATGCTAAAACTGGTAAGACAGTATCTTTAAATAGTGCATCATTCAAAATCAAAAATAAAGAAACTGATGAATATGTAACTCAAAAAGTCGGAAAAACTAAATATTCTGTATTTACAACTAACAGTAAAAATCAAGTAGTCGTTAAAGATGAATACTCATCTTCAGATGATGAAGAAGGAAGTGTGACAACTCCTTTAAAATTATCTAAAGGTGAATATGAAATTACTGAAATCAAAACTCCAAAAGGATTCTTGGATTTAGATGCTCCTGTAGAATTCAGCATTTTAAATGAAGTTGATCTTACTAAAGATGATGATGGAGATAATGTAGTAGAAATCGTTATCAACAATGAACAACCTACAGGTTCAATCAAATTAATCAAAAAAGATTATGATACAAAAGAAGCATTGAAAGATGTAGGATTCAAATTAACAGCTAATCAAGATGTAATTGATGATGCTGATGGTTCAATTATTTATCACGAAAATGAAGTCATTGGTGAATATACAACTGATGAAAATGGAGAAATCAATATTGCTGATTTACCAATCAATGCTGATGGTAAAACTGTTTATACAATGGTTGAAACAAAACCATTAGATGGATATGCTACTGATGATACACCAATCAAATTTGAATTCAGCCAAAAAGATACAACTACTAAAGTATATACAGTAGATAAATCAATGACGAATGAAAAAGTTGAAATTCATACAACAGCAACTTCTGATGACAACCATGAAGCACAAGAACAAGAAACAATCACAATTAAAGATAAGGTTTCTTACAAAGGATTAGTCAAAGGAAAAGAATATACTGTAAAAGGTGTATTGATGGATAAAGAAACTAATCAACCTTTATTAGTCGATGGAAAAGAAGTTACTGCTGAAACTACATTTACCGCTGAAGATAGAACTGGGTCTGTTGATGTAGAATTTACATTCAATGGTACAGGTCTTTCTAAAAAGAAAATCGTTGTTTTTGAAGATATGTATGAAAAAAACAGATTGTTAGCTAGTCATAGCGACATTGAAGATGAAGATCAAACTGTCGATATTATTGATATTCATACTTCAGCTAATGTAGAAAACAATAAAGAAATTACAGTTGATAACAATAAAGAAACTAAAATCAAATTAACTGATACCGTTTCTTATGAAGGATTGACTGTAGGTAAGGAATATTCTTTAACTGGTGTTCTTCATACCAAAGATGGAAAAGTATTTAAAGTAGATGACAAAGAAGTTACAGCTACTCAAAAATTCATTCCTGAAACTGAAGATGGTACTGTAGATGTTACTTTTGAATTTGACGTTAAAGATTTCACAGGTGGTTCTTTAGTCGTATTTGAAAAATTATTCAATGAAGACGGTAATGAAATTGCTAAACATGAAGATAAGGATGATGAAGATCAAACTGTCAATATCAAACGTACTGACAATGTAGAAATTTCAAAACAAGATATTACTACTAAAAAAGAATTGGAAGGTGCTAAATTAACTGTTAAAGATTCTGATGGTAATGTCGTAGATAGTTGGATTTCAGGTAAAGAACCTCATATGATTGAAAACTTGACTATTGGAAAAACATATACATTAATCGAAGAAATCGCACCTAAAAACTACAAAACTGCTGAAAGTATCAATTTCACTATTGATAACAATGGAACAGTCGTTCAAAAAGTCGTTATGTATGATGAATTATTACCAGTTGCTAAAAAAGTAAAAACTGGTGATGATACTCGTATTAACTACTATGTTGTAATTGCTGTATTATCTTTAATTGCATTTTCTCTACTATTTATTAGAAAAAAAAGCCATGAATAAAAAATAAAGTGACGTAAAGTCTAACCTATTCTTAAAGGCAAAAAATAATTTACATGCATGAGGTGGCAAATAGCCACCTCTTAATATTTATAGAGAAAAGGTTAAACTTTTCTTTATAAATATTAAGAATGCAATTAATTTAGGAGATTGAAATGAAATATATAAAAATAACTATAATCATATTATTTATTCTGATTTTTACAACGGGATGTACTGACTTGATCAAAGATCCTTACTCCAAAGAAGACAGAATGAAATTTCAAGAGAATATCACAATCAACTATGGAAAAAAGGATGTTGATACAACTAAATTTGTAACAGGCTATGATAGTTATAGTATCTCTGACATCAACAGACATAAAAATTCAAAAACAATTACAATAGATAATTATACAATTAAATGCCCTACTTTTTCAGCAAATAAAATGGGAAAACAAAAACTAGTATATAAGGTTGATAATTACAGTTATCCTTTGTATGTTACTGTTAAAGATAAAGAGAAGCCAACAATCGAATATCAAAAAGATATAGATTATACGATAGATGATAAGATCAGTATAAAAAAATTATTTATAATTAATGACAATCTAACAAAGAAAGAAAATCTAAAAATTAAATATAAAGGAAAAAGCAAGAACAAAGTAGGAAAATATAAAATTACTTGTACTGTTGAAGATGAAGCTGGTAATAAAAATAAGGCTACATCAACCATACATATTTATGATAAGCCTACTCTATCTGTATCTAATAAATCAGTATCTTTAAAAGTAAATCAGGAAGTTCAAATAAACGCTTCTATTACTGGTAAAGAAAATAAATGTACTTATTCATCCGAAAACGAAGGAATCGCAACAGTAAATGAAAATGGTCTTGTAAAAGCAATCAGTAACGGGCAAACCATCATACATGTAAAAGCAAATGGATTAGAGGAAAAAGTAACGGTTAGTGTTGAAAATAATCAGCCTACATCCCCTGCTACTTCAAATGAAAATAATTCTAATACTAATAATAATAAAAATAATGATAATTCTAATTCATCTAACCCATTAAATAACAAGTCAAATTCAGGAACTTCGACTAATCCTAGCCAATATAACAAATATTTTAGTGGTAATTCCATTGATTCATATAATTCAGCATACAGCTATGCTGAAAGTATGATGAACAGTGGTAAAGTTCATGGTTATTCAGTTAGTCCTGATGGCAATGGATTTAATGTTACATTTAACTAAAGAGCCAAGTTGGCTCTTTTTAATAAAATAGAAAAGAGGATAGAAAATGAGCATCATTGAACAATCAAAAAAATATTGGATAAGTTACATAAGGAGATATGACAGTCAAAAATTTATTGATAAAACATTTGAAGAAATCGAATTTCTTAACGATAAAATAAGTCAATATCATATTGAAGAAAGAGAATATTTAGATAGAATTAAATATTTAGAAAAAAAGTTATATATGGTGAAAATCCTAAAGTAATGACATTATTTATAAAAGTCATTACTTTAGAAGATAAAACCATTCAAAAATATATTCCTATACTTCATTATTCTATTAAAACAAATGAATATAAAGAATCAAAGTTTATATTCATTACAGCTAATGAGTATGAAACTGTTGTTTTTGAAAGAAGATATTATAATCATATCTATTACAAAATAGAAGGTGTCCATAAGGAAATACTAGAGCTATAAGACAATCAAATGATTGTCTTTTTTTATACCTGAAAGGAGGTGAAAAAAATGCACGTCAAGGTTACGAACATAATTCTTGGAGTATCATTCTTTGTTCTCATGTCTATTGCAGAAGTTGTACACTACTTTGCAAAAAAAGACATGGAGCTTTCTGATTTATTAAAAAAATTAGGACTTTACGCTTTAGTTAGTGTGTTTATCACCCTATTTACAACGCTTTAGTCATTGAGCCATGTTGGCTCTTTTTTATTTAAACGAAAGGAGGAAATTTTATGCCTATTTTATTTGCAAATGGATTTGCACCTATTTATAACCTAATCAAACCATTTTTTACTGATGGATACACATTTGTTCAATCATGTGCAACAATCGCATTCCCTGCAATCATTGCTTATTATAAAATTAGAGAATCATTTGCCGAAGTACAACAAGACCAAATGTACTCACAAAAAACAAAAGGTGTATTGGTTGCTTTAGCAATTATTTTCTTGGCTAAGCCAATCGTAGAAGTAATCGGTAACTACTTTAATAAATAGATCAGGTAGAGCCCAAGCGGTTTTATCTGACTTTTTGAAAGGAGGAAAATAATGGATAATCTTTCTGTTATTTTGGGAGTTGATGAAAAAACTATTCGTGATGAATTAGGTGAAATTAAAATCAGTAAAATGGTTTTTTCAAAGGTAAGAGAATTATTTGATGATGATTATGACAAATTCAAAAAATTCTATAAATACTGTAAAGGAAATATTCCAGCAATGATCTATCAATTCAACGAGATATATAAGAGCTTTGAAATAAACATAGTCAATAATGATATTCCATTTATGAATGAAGAAGATGAAAAGGAAATCATGAAAATGATTAAAGAATATCATTCAAATGTCAACGACTCACTCACTTCAATTAAAAAAATGCTTATTGAATTAAACAGTAAAAATGTTGAAGTTGATACAAAAGAAATTGTTGATGCTTATGAACGTGAAACAGTCTTACTGCAATCTATTTTCAAAGATATTGCTGATAAGTTGGATTCAATAGAGAATGAAACAAATTCCAATAAAACAGATACCGACAATATAAATAACTCTCATAATAACCAATATAAAAATTATATGATTAACATGTTTAAGTTTATTAAAAACAATCCTAAAAAATCAATTATTTTTCTTGCAGTCATATTGATTATATTCATTTTGGGAGGTGTATTGATCTAATGTATTATGCAATTTTAGATTTTGCTTCTGATGGTATTTCTAATACTTTTAGATACATAATGTGGCAAATGATTAAACCTCTTATAAATGTACTGAACGTTTTGTTAAATGCATTACTTAATGGAATTCTGCCCTTCTCCATTCTATCTAATGAGTGGGTCAATGCTGGATATAAGGCATGTATTATTTTAATGATTTCAATTCTCCCTGCAAAAATTGCTTGGGAGCTTTTTTATGCAATTATGATGGATGCTGACAATGTTGATCCTAGTAAGAAAATCTTTGGTGCTATTATGTGTTTTTTTATTGCTATTTCAATGCAATATGTTATTCCAATGGTCAATAACATTAGTGTAAATGCGTCTAATGCCCTTATGCAAATGGAATATACAGGAAGTAGCGGAAACAATAAAAAAACAATGTCAAACCAGCAAACTAATCTTTCAAAAAATCTAGTTGTTTCTGTTCTGTGCTCTTTTGGTGGAATGGAAAAAAACAATACCGTTTTTTCATATGTTACAAATGGTAAAAATCAAAAAATGGATATAGGAGCTGAAAGATTCTATGACTATATTACAAACTCAACTGATGCTTTGAGTGGTTATGATGGAGAGCCATCTAATAAAAGTGGTCGTTCCAGTTCCTCATTTTTTTCTAGAGGAAAATATGACAGATGGTCTTTTTACTATCGTTGGGATACCAGTGGTTCTTACCATTTTGGAGGTACTGAAGGTTCAGATGATTTTGACTTGTTAGGTAAATGGAATACAGATGATGATTTTCCTGAAGCTAAAGATCAAGGCGGAAGTGAAGCTTATGGTACTCATTCCGTACCATCTAGTAAATCACAGGCAAAAAAAGCCTATGATTATATGGTCGAACATTCAGGAGATTATATTTGGGATTTCAGTTATATCGGTACGCTTGTAGGATTAGTTATATTTGTCATTTTATTGGGCTATGTTTCGATTGAAATTGCAATGAGAATAATCATGATTGGATTTTGGTATATTATAAGTCCTTTATGCTGTTTATCATTAACAAATCAACAAAACCCACAAGCTTTCAACGTTTGGAAGAATGCTAGCATGGGAGCATTTCTAGTAAACTTTGCACAGCTTTTTTTATTACAGTTTTTTATGAATATTTCATCTTCTATTCTTAACAACAAAGCAACAGGTGTCGCTAATACGATTGCGTCACTAATTTTGTATTTTGCATCCTTTTCAGTCGTGATCTCTGCCCCACCTTTTATCCAATCAATGATTGGTGGATATGGTGCAGGATTCTTGGAATCTATGAACCAAATGAAAGGAATTTGGAATTCAGTTGGTGGCGGTGCAGTGATGGCTGCTGGTAGAAAAGTGATGGGTAGACATAATGATATGACAGGACATTTGACTGGTGGTGTTCGTGGTAAACTCTTCGGTAATAAAAATATGCAAGGTCAAACAGTCGGTGGAATTGGAGGTGCATTTAGAAGCACAAAACAAGGTGCTAAAGATGTTGGAAAAGGCATTGCACGTATAGCTCTAGGTAAAAAAGATACAAACCCTTATACAAAAGATAAAGATGGAAATACAGTTGCAAATCCAAACTATGGTAATCGTCATGGTGGTATCGTAGGTGCAGTTATGGGAGATAAAAGCAATGCTGAAGATGGTAGAGTTGGACGTGTCCCTATCAGAGACAGAATGACTAAAAAGATTGGTGATACTGTTGAAAGAGGCGCTAGAAATATTAGATATGCTCCTAACAGGAGACAAAGTCAACCAAATTCTACACAGTCAAACTCTATGAAAAATCTGTTCAGTAATACTTATTCAAATAAAAGCAAAAAAGGAGGAAAAAAGTAAATGATTGCTCCTAATAGTTTAAAAATCATTATAAATAAAGGAAAGAGAAAAGAAAAATTTATCTTCTTTCTATCAATAGATCAAGTATTTATAATTGCAATAATTTTTATAGCAACTTTTTATATATCAAAAAAGCTAATTGGTGAATTCTATGCTCTGATGATTGGCTTTGGTTCAATGGCTTTCTATGCTGTCCTTTGTTTTGAGTTACCTGATCATTTGAGTATGATGGAACACATCAAACTATTTTTCAATTTTCTAACAAATCAACCTAAGAATTATCTTTATTACAAAGAAATCAATATAGAAAAGGAGGAAGAAGAAATAGAATATGAGTATATTCAAGAAGAAAGAGTCCAACCAATCAAAAAAGAAAAAAGAAAAAAATCAAAATAAACAGCAAAACAAGAAACCTTCTCCTAGAGATACAAAGAAAGTCTCACATATTAAGGATGCTATCCCTGCTAAATGGAGTGAAGAATATCAATGCTTTGTTGATAATAATGATAATTTCATCTTGATGGCAAAGGTTACAGGAACGAATATTTGGGGAATGAATCAAAAAGACCAGTTCGCCTATCTGAATGCCTATGCAACCATCTTTCAACAAAATATCCATGCTGGGATGATTTATTCTTATGAAGTCCCTGCTGATGTCGAAGGATATGTACATGATTGTGAAGTATTGAAGAATACCTTAAATGTAACAAAGAGTTTTGTTGACCGAAAAAGATATGAGATATTGAATGATGCCGAAAATCGTTTGAAAGAAGTATCTGTTACAAGAGAATTAGTAGACAGAAACTTTATGATCATTTTAAAACATAAAAATCTAGACGTTCTAAAGGATCAAATCAATACTGTATGTAGTATTTTAAATACCTATCAACAAACGAAACCAGCAACCCCACAGGAAATGTTGAATACGGTTTATAATTACTATAATCCTACTGAAAGTGAGTTTGTTGGTACTTCTTATTTTGATTTAGATTATGGAAAAATGGATTTGATTTATCCTGATAAGCTTGGAATACTTCAAAGAGGATTGTCATCTACAATGACAATCAATGATAATGTCTATACTCGCACTAAATGGGTATATACATTTATGTCTGAACCAACTATGGCATTGCTTGGATATTGTGCAACATTCAGATATTGTGATTTTTCATTGCACTTTGAAATGGCACCTCATGATATAATCAAAAAAGATATTGATAAAACAATCAATAACTTAAATAAAAACCTAAATAAAGAAAAGAATGCTTCTCAACAGGCAGTAATTGAAAAAGAATTGGAAAATAACTATCAAATGACCAGAGAAGTTAGTGCTGAAGGTAGCACACCTATTTATTTCCTAGTATCAATACGTATTACTGCCGATTCTCTAGAATTATTAAAAGAAAGATGTAAAGATGTTGATAATCTTGCAACACAACTAAATATTAAATTTAGAGAAGGAATGCATAGACCTATGGAGATGTTCAATTTATCCTCCCCATTATGTTTAAATCAAGTACCTGAATATAATCAGTTAACAACAGTAGATACTCTTGGTTATATGTACCCTTTCACACATGAAGCATTATATGATTCAACAGTAAGACGTGATAAAAATAAAAATATAATATACCGTTATCCCCCTATTTGTATTGGAACGACCAAAGACACAAATGGGGTTCTATTTTATGATAATTTCACTAAAAAAGATGATCGTGCAAACTATAATGAAGCTGTATTTGGTTCAAGTGGATTTGGGAAAACCACCTATCTAATGCACCTTATAACACATAGATATGGAATTGGATATCAACAATATTCTATTGACGTTGAAGGTTCAGAATTGAAGAAATTGACATATGCGCTCGGCGGTGAAAACGTTGATTGTTCAGATGGCGATAAAGGACGCATCAATCCCTTACATGTCCGTATCACTGTTCCAGAAAGTGAAAAAGAAGATGAAAAGATTCCATTGAGTGAAATCAAACCATTATCACCTCACATACGTTTCTTGCGTGTTTTCTTTGATGCATATAAAGGTAGAAACGGAAAAAAGGATATACGTATTCTACATGACAACTTAATAGAAGAAGCTTTAGAAAGAACATATAAACGTATCATGAATATTGACTATCAAACATCGGCAGAAGATATTGTTGAAAATTTTTCAAATGATGATTACCCAATTCTATCAGATTTATATGAGGAGCTTAAAACAATGAAAAATGAAAGCGAAGATGCAAATGATACAACTCGAAAAGAAAAACTTAGTGAGTGTATTGCCTTTATTCGACCTCTTGCAGTAGGTGCAGATGCAATTTTATTTAATGGACATACAAATATCAACTTAAACAATCCATTGATCAACTTTGATATTTCAGGATTGCAAGACAACACAGGCTCTAGAATTCTTTTAACTCAATATTTCAACATCCTTTCATTTATTTGGACTCAAGTTATCAGTGATAGTAGAGATATTAGAAAACAAATTTATGCTGATGAATATGGTATTATTATGGATCCTGACTTAAAAGAAGTAATGAAATATTTTAGTTCTATAAGCCGTAGAATCAGAAAACGTATAGGCGGTCTTACAGTTGCTACTCAACAAATTAGTGACGTATTGAAAGATGAAGTTAAATCTGAAGGTGAGGTAATCATCAATCAAAGTGGCTATCAATTTTTCTTTAACCTTGCTGGTGAAACGGAATATTTCAAAGGTACAAAAATTCTTCCTGAATCTGCACAAGAGTTTATTCAGTTTGCTAATATTGGTGAATGCTATGCAAAGTTTGGTTCTCAAACTGCCATGACTACACAAATTATAATTCCACCTGATGAACTTAGATTTTTTGAAAGTATTAAAAAATAAAATTGAGCCAAATTGGCTCTTTTTTATTATTGAATTATGAAAAAGAATTCAAAAAAAATAATTATCGGTTCTTGTTGTTCATCATTATTATTTTTTATTATTCTAATCAGTTCTTTCATGTTAATGGGAGCATCTGAAGAAGAACAAGATGATTCTCCAAAAACTATTGATACTACAGATACTATGGAAAGCTTTGTAACAATAGCTGTCAATGAAAGTATCAGTGTTGCAGGTAAAAAAGGTGGAGATAAATACCGTCAATGGTATACAGGTAAAGCTGATGGTGCAAATTGGTGTGCAACTTTTGTTTCTTGGTGTGCTGATCAAGCAGGAATATTAAATACTGCTATTCCTAAATTTCAATCATGTGATGCTGGTGTCAAATGGTTCAAAGATAAAAACCAGTTTGATTATGTATCACGTTATGGAGGTAGCGGTTTACCAGCACGAGGGAAAATAATTTTCTTCTGCAAAGGAAATAAAAATGATTCAACTCATGTAGGTATCGTTACAAAAGTTGAAGGAAATAAAGTCTATACAGTTGAAGGAAATACTTCTAATACAGTGAAAGAAAGAAGCTATGATACAAGCAACAGTAGAATTCTTGGATACGCTTCTCCTAACTACCCTTCTACTGGTTCAACAAATCAAACTTTACAGGGTGCTTTATCTGAAGCGTTCAAATTCTTTGCTAAATTTGAATCAGGACAAAATTATGGACAAGGATTTTCAAGTGGTGATGGATACCACGCAATGGGATATTATCAGTTTGATAATCGTTATGATCTACAAACATTCTTGAGTTATTGTTATGGAAAAGACAATGCAAAATACGCAATGTTTGCTCCTTATTTGAATATGAATAAAAAAGATTTGGCAAATAACAAAGGACTGGATAATGCTTGGAAACAGGCTTATAAAAACGATCCTATTGACTTTGCAATCAAACAAGATGAATTTGAATATAACAATTATTATGTTCCAGTCGAAAACAATTTGAAGAAAAAAGGAATTGATATTTCAGGGAAAAGTGACGCTGTAAAAGGAATGGCTTGTTCTCTTTCTAACTGGGCTGGAAGCGGAACTGCTCCAAAAATAATTGCTGATTCAGGTGCGAAAACTTCAATGGATGATCGTACTTTTGTATCAAAGGTTTATGATTATCTCTATTCTCTAGATATGAATGGATATAAAAAATACGGAAAGACAGGAAAGAAATATTATAATGGTTGGCATAATCGTTGGAAAAACGAGAAAGCTGAATGCCTTAAATATTTATAAAGAAAGGAAATTTAAACAGATTATGGACGATAAAATTACAAAGAAAACAGTTATCTATGTCATTATTCTTATTCTATTAATTGGTGGATATTTAACTTATCTAATACTACAAAATACTGTTTTCAATGAGAACATAAAAGAATTAAATTATTACTATGAAATTGAAAATGAAGATTCTATTTCTGATATATTAAATGAAAATCAGACAATAGCTTTTAAAAATGGTGTTCAAAATTATCTAGAAGAATTAGAATATAAAGATAAAGAAATTAACAATATACAAGTAAAAAAGCCAAAAAAAGAAAACAAAAAATTGTTTACATGCTATGTGCTTTTGGATGATGATTGGCAATCTTTATATAAGGCAAAATTCAATATTCAAAATAAAAAATGTAAATTTATATGGAATGGAGACATCAATAATCAAGATTACAAACCAAACAAAAAAGGAAAAACGTATCTGTATATTGTAGATAAGGATGCATATGAAAATAAAAAAATAAATGATGATACCGAAAATCAAATGCCTGATGAAGATGAAGAACCTGAAGGAGAAGATGTTTCTTCTTACTAGTTTCCATATGAACAACGAACAATTATTTTGGTACATCCGTATTGAAAAAATGTTAGATGCGTATGATATGATTTCAAATAATCATCTATTAAACAGGCAAGATATTTTATCGTCATTAGAAAATAAAGACAATGATTTTTATATTCAAACCTATTTTTATGTTAGTAATGAATATAAAAAAGCACTGTCTAAAATCACTCCTGCCCTTTCCTTTCCTATAAAAAAATAAGGAGATTTTATTTATGGCAACAGTAAAAATAAATGAAAAATTAGTGAGCATTATCAAAGATAAAAGGAAAAAAAAGAAGCTTACACAAAAAGATATGGCTGAATATCTACAAATATCCTTTTCAAATTATCAAAGACTCGAAGCAAATAAATATGAAACTTATGACCAAAATCTACTGAAACAAATAGCAGTCAAACTTGAAATTGATGATGAAATATTTAGTGATACATTAAAAGTATCACCTACTACTAAAATGGCTTTACGTATAAAAAATGAGACTTTAAAACAAATTAAAATGATAGAAATTGAACATGAATTTGATTCATTTTCTCAAACAGCTAATTATATTTTTGAACAGTATTTTCTTAATCACGACCTGTCAAAAGTGAAATATGATATAGAAAATATGTTTCAAGAAGTTGTTTTGAAAACATGGGCAACAACAGTAAAAGACCTTGAAAAAGAAAATATCAGCAACAAAAAATTCCTAGATTTTATTTTGGAAACTTATGAAATTGATGAAGAACAAGCAAAAAAAGATTTCAATTCTATCGAATCGAAAAGAAAAAATATAGCTAAATGGTAATACAAAAACAGTTGTTTTTTAATTATTATTTTTTGATTTTTAATTATTTTAATAAACAAAAACATAAAATAATTAAATTAAAAAATTCAAATTTTCAAATAAAAAAGTAATAAAAAATTCAAAAAAGGAGTTGAAAAAATTGTTAGAAAATTACAGAACCGTACTGTATTCTGATGAACCGTTATATCAAAAATTGTTCAAGAGATTTACATTTAAAGATAACGAATATGATGAAATCGTTCATTTTTTTGATAGAAATACCAATGAAGTTATCCATATAGTTTCAAATAAATACATCAATTTTTCAATAAATCCAGTAACAGGTTATAGAAATATAACACATATAATTATTCAAAAATCATTCTATAAAAGTAAAGATCTAATAATGATTTTAAGAAAATTAAAGGTGTTCAGACCTGAAGTATTTGTTCTTGTTTATCTTGATAGTTCATTTGAATATTTTGAAAAACTTTGTTCAATTATAGCAAAAGAAGAACTTGCAACTATTGCATTTGATGAAGATGACATCTTCACTTGGTATGAACTTACAAGCAATAATGAGTTGCCAATTCAAGATGATTATGTTCTAAAAAAATACAATAAAAGACAAAACAAATTCTTTGATCAATATTAAACGCTGTCGGACAATTTTTGAATATTTTGAAAATTCAAAATAAACGTCAACCATGCGGGTTTGGACGGATAAAACCGTCCTAAAAGTACTCAAAATACTGAATATTGTCGGACAATGGTTAAATCCTTCAGGAATCGTCAACCATGCGCTTTTCAAATGAAATTTCACAAAAATAGTGAATATTTTCTTGAATATTTTTGTTTTACAGTTAAATTTGAGCAAAAGTTGTCGGACAAAAAGTGAATATTTTACAGGAATCGTCAACCGTGCGGTTTTTGGCTGAATATTTTAAAAAATAAAGCACAAAAAAGCTTTGAATATTCACTTTTGGAGGACACTTCTAAAAAAATCAAAATAAACGTCAACCGTGCGGTTTTCAAAAGAAAAAAGCATAGTTTTTCTTGAATATTTTTCGAATATTTATTCCTAAAATATTCAACTGTCTCCAAAAATGAATATTTGAATAAACGTCAACCATGCGGTTGTTCGCACTGCGAACAAGCCCCAAACGGAGTGTCTGTCGGACACTCCTTATCCTGCTACTTAATTTTCGGTCAAAATATTCAGTTGATTAGGACAAGAAAATTAAGTAGGAAGCAAATTTTTTAGATTTAGATGAAGAGCCAACTTGGCTCTTTTTTCATTAACAAAATTATAAAAAGGAGGTAATAAGTTTTGAACAAAAAAGAAGATAAAAAGCATCACCAAGAGTTGATGATCATTGTTATTGGTATATCGATAATCGTACCGATTTTTTCAGTAATGTTTGTATATATGTTCTTCAGTTTATTATTACAGGAAAGTTCTTTTGTAACTGTTTTTTCAGATAATTTGGATATTATCATGATCGTTACATTTGCTTTATATGTTCTTTCATTTACATTTATTACAAAAGCATTTCTTTTTTCAAAGCCAAAGAAAACAGATACATTAGGGAAACAAAGCTGGAAGACTATTGATGAACAAAAAGAATTTGAAGATTTTAGAATTGCAAAAATAGATATGAATGAAAAAATTGAAACAGCAGGTATGCCTGTCAATAAGATCAGTGACAATGAACTTATTTATGATGTCGGTGCTACTCACAGTTTAAATTATGGTTCAACTCGTTCAGGAAAAACGAGAAAACTTTTAAGTGTATTTGTCATGTTAGTTATAAAAGCTCGTGAGTCTGCAATCTTTCATGATAACAAAGGAGAACTGTATCGTCGCTTTCATACTTTGTTTGAAAAATATGGTTACACTGTTAATGTTATTGATTTTAGATTTATGAAAAAATCTCAAAGATGGAATCCGCTTAAATTGATTGTTGATTGTTTTAAAGATAATGATGACCCTCGTATAGATGATGCAGACCAGTTTACTGATGACTTCGTTAACCAAGTTGTAGTAGATAATGGTAAAAGTGAGAGAATTTGGATAGATGGTCAAAAGGCTTTAATTAAATCAATCATACTTGCAGTCGCACAAGCAAACATTAAAGACAATCGTAAAAATCTTTTTTCAGTTTATCAGGTTCTTTCCGTATTAGGAAAGGAAGTTACTTTTAAAGGAGAAAAAAATCCACGTATGCTTTTAAGTGCCTATATTAATTCACTGGATGAAATAAATCCATCACGTGTTGCCTTCACCCCTATTGCTAACTCTCCTGATAAGACACGTGGAAGTTTTATGACTTCAACATTATCGACACTTGCAATTTTTAGTGGACAAAATTTAGCAAAATTATTAAGTGATTCCGATATGACATTTAGTGATTATGCAAATGGTAAACATGTTTTATTTATTATTAACCCTGATGAAAATTCTAAATATAATCCTATCATTTCTGTTTTAGTTGACCAAGCTTATCAAGAACTTGTTAGATGTGCTACAGCTACAAAAGATATGCATTTAAATAAACGTTGTCACATTTTTTTAGATGAATTTGGAAACATGGCACCTATCAATCAAATTGAAACAAAAATTACAGTTGCCCTATCTCGTTGGATTTTCTTACATCTTTTTCTTCAAGCTGATGAACAGTTAGATGAAAAATATGGTGATAAAATAGCATTAATTATTCGTGGTAACTGTAACTTAAAAACTTTTATTTCAAGTGCAAGTATGGATACCTGCGAAAACTTTAGTAAAGAAATAGGATATGAAACTATTTGGGTCGCAAGTCAAAGTGGAAACTTTAATAACAATGCTACTCAAAATGGTGGAGGAGTTTCATACAGTCAGCAACAAGTTCCTTTGATTGCTCCTGATGTTTTACGTTATCAAAATGTTACAGATGGAAGAGGAATTATTGTTACACGTACTTATCTTGGACCTATGCAAAACTATCTTCCTGATATGACTGAATACAAATGGATTAAAGACTTGCATGAGGAAGATTCAAGAATAGATAATATAAATAGAAAAATTCATTATGCTGTACCTCGCTATATTATTTATACAAGAGCTGATTATGACCTATCACAAATTCCTAATGTAAAAAACAATATCAAACCTAAAACTACTGAATTAGTTGAAGAAGATATGTACTGGTACTGGTCACAACGTGATGATCTTGCTTCTGCTGTAAAAAGACATATCAATGCTTACGTTAAATCTTTAGGCTATTTTCCTGAAAGAAGAGAATTACTAAATTATATGAATTCTGAACAGTTCTTTGAATTTATCAATCAAATTGATGTACCACACATCAATGCCCAAAAAGAAAATTCAGCAAGTCATATTAAAGATATTCAAAAAGAAATGTCAAAGACATCTAAAAGTGTTCCTAAAATGTCCTTATTAGATAAAATCAATGAATTAAACAGTAATGATCTAAGGAAAGCATTTGAAAGTATCAACACGATCAGAGGTAATAAATAATATGGAAATATTCTGCAATATTCAATATAAACAAACTCAATATTCTAAATCGAATGACAGCAAGCAAAAAATTAATACTGGTGCTATGTGCGATTACTACGATCGTGATGAAGCGTGTGATAAAACTATTGATACTGAAGATGCTGTAAACTATTACAAATATAGAATTGGATCTAATGGTGGTTGGGGTAAGAATGGTGATTTCAAAGCGGACGAAGATAAAAAACTCTTTGAAAAATATAAACCTGAAACGATCTATAGACTGGTTATTTCATTTGATGAAACTTTTGCTAGAGAAAATAAAATTCTAGATAAAAAAGCAATGAAAAATCTAATGAATAAAAGCATGAACAAAAATATCAAGGAATTGGGATTGAATCCTAATAATGTCGAATGGGGTTGCTACTACCATACGAATACAGTGCACCCCCACATCCATGCTTTTATCTTTGAAAAAAGCCCAACAAGAACAGATTACCATATTAAAAAAAATACTTTTAAACCTATCAAGTCAAACATTATTAGAACAATGAATATCAATTCTGAACTTTATCTTAAAAGAGACAATGTAAAAAAAGAAATCATTGATACATTAAAAGATATGGGATTGGATGCTGGTAAATATTCAAATTCTAACAATTCAAAAAAATTATTTGCAAACGATAAAGAAGTCAACAGAACGTTCAAGAAATTAGAAAAAATCATTCCTAAAACTGGTAGTATGAAATATAATTCAGCAAACATCATGCCCTATCGTCAAGAAATTGATAAACTTGTAGATAAATTGTTAGAAAAAGATGACGTTAAAAAGCTTTATAAAAAATACAGGGAAATGTTAGAAAAAGAAAAAGAAATGTTTGACAATCGTTACTTTTCTAAAGAAGAATCTAAAGAACAAAATAAATCCATTGAAAACAAAGAAAAAGAATTGCATGATCGCATTGCTAATATGATCCTTCAAAATATTAAATGTTATCGTGAAGATGTTGAAGAATACGAGCAGGAACAAGAAGATGAATTATATATTGATAATACTTACGAAACAGTTTCTGAACATGCCAAGGTATCAATGAAAAACAGAAGTAGATGTCTTGAGGGTGGTGTACTAGATGAACTTGCTAAAGAACTTGCACAAGCACATTATGATTTAAAAGAACAAGAACAAATGCTCAACAACATGATTGAAAAAGCAAGAGCACAAAGTAAAAATCTCGAATTTGTACACGGAGGATAATTATGAAATCAATAAAAAAAGAATTAGAATTTATCATAGACAAGACCTATGAAAATTTAAACAAAGAAAATAATTATAAGAACTTTAAAATAGAATTTTCAAAAAAAGAATCAACAAAAAATGAAAAATATAAAGATAATGTGCTTACTGTTTTTAATCTCTATCGTCAAGAGGTTGCAATAGCAAATTCATGTATTATTGCCCTTGCCCACCACATTGATTTTTGTGATCGTGGAGAAACTAAAAATGATAAGACTTTTCTTCAGGTATATTCAAAACTACTTTATAAAGCTCTTATCTTCCAATTATTGGATTATGTTCAATTAATTAACTGCGAGGACTATGAAAACCAAAAATTAATAAAAACAGCTTTAGAAGTATGCTGGAAAAAGAATGTTGTTTTACAAATATATAAAACCACTATTTTAGAGGTATTTAATTCATACAACATCAAAGCTTATCTTAAAGAAAATGGATTTAGATATAATTCCAGCTATCAATCATGGGATAAAGAATATGAAATTGATAAGGTAGATGAAATAACAGAGAAACTATTTTCTCTCGATCAAGCAGTTAAATTAGATTTTAGAACACCCCATCATCTTGTTTTAGTGTTTGATGGCTATATAGTTGTTGAGGGAAATACGTTTAAAGCAAAAGAAATACTTAAAGAATATCATTTTGGATTTTCTAATGGTAAATGGAGAAAGAAAATAAAAGCAAATAGATATTTATATGAAAAAGAAATCATTTCCGCTGTTTTACCAAAAGGATTAGGTATTAAAATTGGTATTGAATATGAGTAATAAACATTAATTAAATAAGTTATAATGTATATGAAAGATGGTGATAATATGGAAATATATAAAGGATATTATTCTGATAAAAAATATCAGTTTATTTACAATATTGAAGACATTAAGAAAATTGTAAAACCAATTTTTGACGAATATGAGGTCAACCGTGTATTATTATTTGGCTCTTACGCTAGAAATGAAGCTTCATTAATAAGTGATATAGACTTATGTATTATTGATCCAAAAATTAAAAGTTTAAAATTATTTTCACTTAAAGGAGATTTACAAAAAGCATTATCTAAAGATATTGATATTTTTCAAATATCTTCTATTGAAATTGATTCACCAATATACAAAAATATTTTTAGTGAAGGAATAACAATATATGATTCTAAATATAATCATTAATCTTTTATTCATTCAGGTAAAGGAGATGAATTGATATGGCAATTAAAAAAGTAATAATTACTGAAAATGATGATTTTGAGCTATTTAAAAGCAATCTTTGTCAGTTTATTAAATTGTTAGATCCTCAGGAAGCTATAGAAGAAATTATAGATTCCCATGCAATAGAAAAATTCTTTAAAGAAAAAAATTATTGTAAATCATTTTATTTAGTAGCAATGGTCAATTATCTCTCAAATAAATATGGTTTAAATATGAATATCCATACTTATGATAAATATAAAATGAAAAACATTATTTATCCTAGAGGAATTGAAATGATGTCTAGATTATTGAAAAATAATGATATAAAAGAAAAGGCATTAAAGAATGCTGAAAAAGAATTTCTACAATTTAATATTTGTGAGGGAGACATAGAAAATGTCTACTGATACAAATATCATCAATGAAAAAACATCAAATCAATATTTAAATTTATTTATATTTTTCAAAATATTCATGCATTTTCAAAATCGTTTCATCGCTTTCCTTTAAGTCAGGTCTGAATACGCAAAAAGCATGAGTCAGGCGTTTGTCTGATGGAAAACATAATATTTCGTGAGGCATGTCATTTCGCATGAGTGCGTGCTCAAAGTCAAAAGTATATTTTTTAAGATGATCCCTTTGGCTGGTGACAAGAAAACACGGTGGAAGTGCTGTAATAATATCAGGATTTTCAGGGTTTACATAAGGTGCAAAATGCCCTTTTTTGTAGTTCTTTCCATAAAGATATGCGGGAAGAAACAGTCCTATCTTGTCAAAGCGGTTAGTGTAGAACATTCCGCTTATAAGTCCGATGGCACGAAAATGCAGCTTGTGCGGCTTGACATGTGCTGCTTTTGCAAGAGCGCGTTGTTTTTCCATGGCAGTGGTATAAGTAAGAAGATATGCCCCTCCGCTGTCGGCTACACCGTATATATGCTCTGTATCGCCTTTGTAGTCGGCTAGATGTGCCTGAATATATCTGAAAGCGCTGCAAACATCATAAAACTGGTCGTACACCATGCAGTCAGGTACAAGGCGGTATTCTATGCTGAATACAAGATATCCGAGCTTGGCAAGCTTGGCACAGAAGAAACGGTTAAATTCCTTATTGCCGATTAAAAGTCCCCCTCCATGAATGTTGACTATAACAGGTAGGAGCTTATCTTCGCTTCCTTCCGGGCGGTAGATGTCCATAAGGTGAGCCTTGTCACCGTCATCGATGTAAGGAATGTCGGTCTGCACTTGTACACCTTTAGGCATAATCTGTGTCTTGTCACGTTCTATTGCAGATTTTTCAAAGTCGGAACGCTGTTTATAGAATTGTTTTCTCATCAAGTCCTGCATATATTTCAAGTCCTTTCAAGCTATGACATTGGAGCTGAAGCCGGATGCTATAAAAAAGCATTCGCCGGATATCGTCCAAGATTATCATTATGTAATGCTATCGTAACATTATAATAGTAAATAAGTCACGTTCATTTTTTTGGATTGTAACACGAATCAAGTGTGAAATCAATGGGATACATGAGTTGTTATTAAAGTTATTGAACCTAAATGTGAAAAAATATGGAAAGAGCTGCAAAGGTGTTTGGTACAAGCTCTGATACAAGCCGAGTACCGGATAAAGCTGTGAAGCATCGATTTAATGTTGGCAGATGCGAAAGAGGATTGTGGATATCTTTTACATGAGGAAATTCATATACACTATTAAAGATTTTATGTTATTATTTAATTGTAATTATTTAAGTGATGGCGAAATGCAGATTGCACAATGCATGGATGTTATACTATGTGTTTTGCAATTACATATCGTAGCCGTTTACAGGTGAAGTCCTGAATAGGTACATTTAATAATATATGCTTATCGTGTTAAAAAAGAGAACAAAAATCTAATTGAAAAAGGTGTAAGGAATGAAAAAATCAGATATACGAGTGGCACATTATCATCTTCCGGGACTGTTCGAATTCTATGAGCTGTACAGAATGTTTCTGCCATTATTTTTCGGGCACAGGGAATATTTTTACGATTGGTGCGATATTGGTTCTATATATGGAGCTCCGGCGGACTGTATCTGGGGCGGCGGAAGGGTAGGCTTCGGAGACTGCGAGCCGGATGATGTACTGGCGCTGATGCGTGAATATGGCATATCGGCGCGGCTTACTTTCAGCAATTCACTTCTTATGCCGGAGCATCTTGCAGACAAAAAGTGCAATGAGCTGTGCGCAATGCTTGAAAAGAGTGACAAAGCAGAAAATGGCATTATTGTCCATTCGGATTTGCTGCTTGAATATTTAAAGAAGAATTATCAGGGACTTTATTTTGTATCGTCAACCACGAAGGTGCAGACGGATTTTGAAGAGTTTAGAAATGAAGTAAAAAGAGATGATTTTCGCTATGTTGTGCCGGATTTTCGCCTTAACAAAGCTTTTGACAAATTAAATACATTGCCTGATGAGCTGAAGGATAAGGTGGAATTTTTGTGTAACGAATGCTGCTATTTTGGCTGCAATGACAGAAAAAAATGCTATGAGAATGTCAGCCGGAAAAATCTCGGAGAGAATTGTCCTGACCATATCTGCAAGGCACCTGATGCCGGTGAGGGGTATCGCTTTTCTAAGGCTATGGAAAATCCCGGTTTTATTGGCACTTATGATATCAGAAATACTTATCTTCCGATGAGTTTTTCTAATTTTAAAATAGAAGGGCGGGGGCTTGGAAGTGCGCTGATTCTGGAATTTCTGCTCTACTATATGACTAAGCCGGAATACCAGCTTAAGGTAAGGGAAGAGATATATCTTGACAGTATGCTGGATTTATTTTGAAGCTGATTAGTGTTTCGGAATAAGTTAATTTATGAGTGTATAACATGATATGCATGAATACAGCACGTTATACACAGTTAGACGCAGGAAGAATATTTCGACATTTCAAAAAAGAAATGGCTATATCATTTGATATTCACTCCTAAATAGGAGTAGTATCAAGTATGATAAGCCATTTCCTTTATTGCTTCATTTCGTTGCAGTCAATGTGCTATACAATAGCTGAAAAGCTCATGTAATACTCTTTAAAAAACTCGCTGATTCTTTCGATAATCTTCTTCATAATAATCACCAATCCTTTCAATAAAACCCACCAATAACAGTTAATTAAAATTCGTTTTGTATCTATGGTATGTATCAGTTTAATAAGCGATTTCGAAATCTTTATGCTCTCCTTTGATGGTTTTAATATAGCATATTGTCTTTATAATGTGAAATACATATAATAAAAGTATTATAATACCTATAAAGTATCATAAAGGGCGGAGTTAATGCCGGCTGTTTAATGCCCGGACTTGAATAGACATGATGTCAGAGAAAAGATGTCGAGAAGAGATGTCAGAGAAGAGATATCATGGTAGAGATGTCAGAAGAAGAATGTCAGTTAGGGCAAGGATGGCAGAAAGATTTGGAAGGAGCGTTATATGGAACTTAGACATATAAGATATTTTAAGGCTGTTGCCGAGGAGAAGAATTTTACAAAGGCGGCGGAGAAGCTTGCAATAGCACAGCCGCCGCTAAGCCGTCAGATACAGGATTTAGAGGACGAGCTTGGAACACAGCTTTTTGTCCGTTCGCCGCACAAGGTCACTCTGACGGAGGAGGGCGAGCTTTTTTTGCAGTATGCTTCACAGATACTTGATTTAGTTAACAAGTCGGAGGAGGAAGTGCGCGAGATGCGAGAGGGTCTTACGGGAACACTATATATCGCGTCTGTTGAAGGCTGTGCGCCGAGGCTTTTTGCGGAGTGGATATCGGCATTCAGAAAGAAGCATCCGAATGTGCAGTACAATCTGTGGAATGGCAATACGGATGATGTGAACAGCCGTGTCACAAAGGGACTTTGCGAAGTCGCCATGATTACTGCACCGTACAATACAGAAGAGTTTCATGTCCTTCCTGTCTATGATGAGCCATGGGTTGCAGTAATTCCTAAAGGGCATCCTCTTTATTCGGCGGATAATCTCCCGGTGAGCCCTGATGAGCTTTTGCCATATGATCTGCTTATTCCATCGAGAGAGTCGAGAAAGAGTGAGATAGATAAGT